>QMCD01000088.1_pt1 | contig 63688 bp, 64 predicted proteins | sample 1821841 | NCBI WGS metagenome assembly QMCD01 (sample SAMN01991225, study PRJNA193472) | Termite gut metagenome, whole genome shotgun sequencing project. | isolation source: worker | host: Macrotermes natalensis
ATACCGATTAAACCCCAGTTTAATGCACCTATTATGGCAATCGTCAAGGCGATGCAGTCCAAAGCTCTGTTATTCATGATAATACCTCCATTCCGTTCTAAAGCTCATGAAAACACAAAAAATTGCTTTCGGTTTATTCTTACCTATCCATTATTTTTTATCCAACCATATTTATCAAAATTTCAACACGATTATAAGATGTTGACAAAATCTGGATATTCCTGTATCATCTATTGTAATTTGAAATTAAATGGAGGAGAAATATTATGAAGAAACTAAAAAAACTAATTGCATTAACATTAGTCGCAACCCTGTCAATGACAGTTATTGCCGGTTGCGCTAGTGACAGTTCTGCTGATGCCACATTTAAGATTGGTGGCATTGGGCCAATTACCGGAGGCAATGCCGCATACGGCTTAGGTGTTCAGTACGGTGCGCAGATTGCCGTAGATGAAATCAATGCGGCTGGCGGAATTAATGGGGTGGAAATCAGTTTTAATATGCAAGATGATGAAGCAGATCCTGAAAAAGCGGTAAATGCTTATAATACCTTAAAAGACTGGGGAATGAATATATTGATGGGCACTGTTACCAGTGGAAGCTGCGTGGCTGTCGCTGCCTTGACCATGGAAGAAAACATGTTCCAGCTTACCCCTTCCAGTTCTTCTGTTAATGTTATTGAAAACAATGATAATGTATTTCAGGTATGTTTCACTGACCCTAATCAAGGAATTGGTTCTGCCCAATATATCGGAGAAAGCGGCATATTGGCTTCTGATGGGGCGGCTGTTGATAAAGTAGCCGTTATTTATGACAGCTCTGATGTATATTCCAGTGGTATCTATGAAAAATTTGCTCAGGAAGCGGCAAATTACTCGACTTTCGACATAGTTGCAACTGAATCATTTACCGAAGACAACAAGTCTGATTTTTCAGTTCAGCTTCAGATTGCGAAGGATGCCGGCGCCGACCTGATCTATTTGCCGATATATTATGAAGAGGCCTCTTTGATTCTGATACAAGCAGCCAATATGGATTATTCACCGATATTTTTCGGTTGCGATGGACTTGATGGTATTCTTAGCGTTGAAAACTTTGACACCTCACTGGCTGAGGGCGTTGTTCTGCTGACACCTTTTGCTGCTGATGCTCAAGATGAGAATACCCAGGCATTTGTAGAAGAATATCAGAAAAGACATAATGAAATTCCTAATCAGTTTGCTGCCGATGCCTATGATGCGATCTATATCATAAAAGCGGCAATTGAAAAAAGCGGTGCTACTGCCGACATGAGTACTTCAGAGCTTTGCGACGCTTTGAAAATTGCCATGACAGAGGTTTCGGTGGACGGACTTACCGGCACCGAGATGACATGGGAAGCAACCGGTGAAGTTGACAAGGCTCCTAAAGCCATGAAGATAGTAGATGGCGTGTATCAGCTGATCCAGTAATTGACAAGATTAACTAGGGAAACGCTGATGCAGCGTTTTCCGCGCCGGTTTTACGGCACAAAGTGCCAATATCCACTGTAATCCGTGCGCATCCCGCGGAGCGTCTAAGGAAATACTGATGCATCAGTGTTTCCCTGGAATTCAGTAATATGGTTGGATACGATAATTATTAGTGAAAATAAGAGCTTTCAGCCCGGATATATTGTGATCCTATGATCTCATTTGACCGGGCTGAAAGTTATTTATCTTGCCTTTTCCCCATTTTACTGTTATACTAAATCATTGATTTCCATTTTTTTATTCATAAATTTCTAATCATTAAATTTTTAATCAATATTAATTAATAAACGTACAACAAGCGTATAACAATGGAGATTACGGTATGATGAGTTTTCTAAATCATTTAATAAGAGGCATCAGCCTCGGAAGTGTCTACGCCATTATAGCCCTCGGCTATACCATGGTATATGGGATTGCCAAAATGCTTAACTTTGCCCATGGCGACGTCATTATGGTAGGGAGCTTTGCCATATACTGGGGCGTCAGCATGCAAGGACTGCCACCGGTTCTGGCCATCTTGCTTTCCATCGTTCTCTGTACTGTCATGGGGATTACCATTGAATTTATTGCCTATCGTCCGTTACGGCAGTCGGCATCTTCTCTGGTGGTGCTGATTACTGCCATCGGCGTGAGTTATTTTCTGCAGAATCTTGCCTTGCTCATTTTTGGTGCCAATACCAAGACGTTTACATCAATGATTCCGCTGGAAACACTCCGGTTTGCCGGAGGAGACATCAGCATTTCCGGGGAAGCGATCGTAACCATGTTATGCTGTCTGATCATTATGACCGGACTCACCCTTTTTATCCGGAAAACGAAACCCGGCCAAGCCATGTTAGCCGTATCGGAAGACAAAGGAGCTGCCCAGTTGATGGGGATCAACGTAAACGGCACGATCAGCCTGACTTTTGCCATTGGTTCCGGCCTGGCGGCGATTGCCGGCCTCCTGCTTTGTTCCGCTTATCCGGCACTGACACCGTATACTGGTTCCATGCCGGGTATCAAAGCTTTTGTGGCGGCTGTCTTCGGCGGGATCGGTTCGATCCCCGGCGCCCTGATCGGCGGTGTCGTACTCGGCATCATTGAAACCCTCGGCAAGGCCTATATTTCCTCACAGATGGCCGATGTTATCGTCTTTATCGTATTGATTATTGTCCTATTAGTGAAACCAACCGGCTTATTAGGCCGTAAACTTCAGGAAAAGGTGTAATTCAGGAGGTAGATTGTGAAAAGTAAAATAACGAAAGGGAAAGACAATCTGATCACCTATGGCATTGTTCTGATTTCCTATGTAATCGCGCAGATATTAATATCCGCCGGCCAGATGTCCTATCTGCTGCAGGGACTTTTGGTTCCGATCTGTGTTAGCGTTATTTTGGCCGTATCCCTTAACCTTACGGTAGGCATACTGGGAGAACTGAGTCTCGGCCATGCCGGCTTTATGTGCCTCGGTGCCTATTTCGGTGCCATTTTTACCCATTGCATGAAAGATATCATTACGTTCAGTCCGCTCCGTTTTTTCTTAGCCCTTCTGATCGGTGCTGTTGTTGCCGGTTTCTTTGGTTTCCTGATCGGTATGCCGGTGCTGCGCCTCCGCGGTGATTATCTGGCCATTGTAACCCTGGCGTTTGGAGAAATCATCAAAAACGTCGCCAATGCCCTTTATCTCGGCATTGACCGTAACGGTTTACATATTTCCCTGAAGGATTCCCTGTCATTGAACCTGGAAGAGGACGGGACAGTGATTATCAAGGGCGCTCAAGGGATTATCAGCACTCCCCGCGACGCTAATTTTACGATCGGAGTCATACTGATCTTAATTACGTTGTTCATCATTATGAATCTGGTAAAATCCCGGGACGGCCGGGCCATTATGGCGATCCGTGACAATCGGATCGCTGCCGAATCTATCGGGATCAACATCACCAAATATAAGCTGATGGCTTTTTCCCTATCCGCAGCCCTGGCCGGGATAGCCGGCGTATTATATTCACATAACATTAGCAGCTTAGTAGCGACTACGAATACTTTCGGTTATAATATGTCGATCCTGATCCTGGTCTACGTCGTGCTGGGCGGCATCGGCAATATCCGTGGCTCTATCATAGCAGCTGCCATCCTGACCCTGCTTCCGGAGGTTCTGCGCTTTCTTGACGAACAGCGGATGCTGATTTATGCCATCGTACTGATTGCCATGATGCTGTTCCGCTGGAGCCCGCAGATCATCGCATGGCGCGAGCAGCATTCACTTAAGAACCTGCTGCAAAAGTTCAAAAAAACAACGTCAAAGAAGGAGGTGCGGTAACATGGCTTTATTGGAAGTGACCAATCTGAGTATTTCTTTCGGCGGACTGCGGGCAGTGGAGGACTTTTCCGTTTCCATTGAGAAAGGACAGCTCTACGGCCTGATCGGGCCTAACGGTGCCGGCAAAACCACAGTATTCAATCTGCTTACTGGCGTGTATAAGCCAGATGAAGGGCTTATTCATCTGGAAGGCAAGAATATCACCAATCTGAGGACTATTGATATCAATAAAGAAGGAATCGCCAGGACTTTCCAAAATATCCGTCTTTTCAAAAATCTGACCGTACTGGATAACGTAAAAGCCGGCCTGCATAACCGATATCACTATTCTGCCATAGAAGGGATTCTGCGTCTGCCCCGCTTCCATAAGACCGAGAAAATCATGAACGAAAAAGCCTACGAGCTTTTAAAAGTCTTTGAACTGGAAGGAGAAGCCGACTATCTGGCCGCCAACCTGCCTTATGGAAAGCAGCGCAAGCTGGAAATCGCCAGGGCACTGGCCACCGGACCGAGGCTGCTTTTGCTGGATGAGCCGGCGGCCGGGATGAACCCGAACGAGACCAAGGAACTGATGGATACCATCCGCTTTGTCCGCAAGGAATTTGACATGACCATCCTGCTGATCGAACATGATATGAAGCTGGTAGCCGGTATCTGCGAGGAACTTACCGTCTTGAATTTCGGAAAAATACTGACGAGCGGCGAAACCTCAGAAGTATTGAATGACAGCCGCGTAATTACCGCCTATCTTGGTGAATAAGCATTATGACTCCCGCTTTATGGGCCGGATATCAAACAAGGAGAGCTTGCAATGGCAATGTTGGAAATAAATGACCTGGCAGTGTACTATGGCATGATCCAGGCCGTAAAAGGTATTTCTTTTGAAGTAAAGGAGGGCGAAGTCATCGCCCTGATCGGTGCCAACGGTGCCGGGAAAACCACTATCCTGCACACGATTACCGGCCTGCTGTCGCCCAAAAGCGGACGCATCCTCTTTAACGGAATCGATATTACCAAAGTCAAAAGCCACAAAATTGTGTCGATGGGCATGTCCCATGTGCCGGAGGGAAGGAGGGTGTTTGCCCAGCTGACGGTGCTGCAGAACCTGCTTCTAGGTGCCTATACCCGCAAAGACAAGGCCTCTGTCCAGGAAACCTTAAAAAACATCTATCAGCGCTTTCCCCGACTGCTGGAACGTAAAAATCAGCTCGCCGGAACCTTAAGCGGCGGCGAGCAACAGATGTTAGCCATGGGACGTGCCTTAATGTCCCGTCCTAAAATCCTGCTGATGGATGAGCCTTCCATGGGCCTGTCACCGATATTTGTCAACGAAATATTTAGTATCATCGAAGAAGTAAGCAGCAGCGGAACCACCGTACTGCTGGTTGAACAAAATGCCAAAAAAGCGCTTTCTATTGCCGACCGGGCTTATGTATTGGAGACCGGATCGATTGCCCTGGAGGGAAAAGCAAGTGACCTTTTGAACAACGATTCCATTAAAAAAGCCTATCTCGGCGAGTAACTTTCACTTAAAACAGGAGAGAAGCCTATGAATAAGGTAGTAATAACGATTGCCAGACAATATGGGAGCGGCGGAAGAACCGTCGGTGAAATGCTGGCTAAAGACCTGGGAATCAAATATTATGACCGCGAACTGCTCAAACTAGCTTCCGATGAAAGCGGAATCAATGAGCAGCTTTTTGAAACTGCCGATGAGAAACTGAAAAGCACGCGCTTATTCAAAATAGCCCGCAAAGTATATAGCGGCGAACTGATCCCGCCGGAAAGCGACGAGTTTACTTCCAATGACAATCTATTTAATTATCAGGCCAAAATCATCAAAGAGCTTGCAGAAGAGGAAGCCTGCGTCATAATCGGCCGTTGTGCGGATTATATATTAAAGGATTACTCCCATGTACTGAGCGTATTTATTCATGCTCCGGAAGACTTCTGTATCACCGAGGCCATGAAAAAGTTAAGCATGCCACTGAAAGAAATTGACAGGTTCATCACCAAAACGGATCGCCGCAAAGCAGAATATTACAAATACTATACCGGCCGGGATTGGACCGATGCCCGCAATTATGATTTATGTCTAGACAGCTCCAAACTGGGATTTGAAAGATGCGTAGAGGAAATAAAGGCATATATCCGGATCCGGTTTCCAGATTATATATTTTAGCCATACATATATCAGACAAAAAGAAAACGAGCTAAAATCCCTGTATTTCAGCTCGTTAAATAAATCTAAATTAATATGTTTACTCTAATGAAAGTTTAATGATAACTTATATATATATCTTTTATATATATCTTTATATATCTAATGAAACAATCTAAAAACTCCAAAGACCTTTCCAAGAATCTGACAGTCCGGAACGATAATAGGAGCCATACTATCATTTTCCGGCTGAAGGCGGATATAGCCGTTTTCTTTGTAGAACGTCTTCACAGTAGCAGAGTCATCAATCAGAGCCACTGCCATATCACCGTTATTTACGGAATCACATGCGTTAACAAAGACCTGATCACCGTCAAATATTCCGACATTGATCATGGAATCGCCCCTTACCTTCAAAATAAATGATTCGCCTGAAGGAACCACTTCTGCCGGAACGGGAAAATAACTTTCAATATTTTCCTCGGCTAAGATCGGCTGGCCGGCAGCAACATAGCCTAGAACCGGCAGGCTGACCATTTCCGTGCGGATCTGCTGAAAGCTATCATCACAAATCTCAATAGCTCGCGGTTTTGTCGGATCCCTCCGAATATAGCCGTTTTTTTCCAAGGTTTCCAGATGGGAGTGAACCGAAGAAGTCGACTTCAGATTGACGGCCTCGCAGATATCCCGGACAGAAGGCGGATAACCTTTATGAAGAATCTGATCTTTAATATAATTTAAAATTTCCTGCTGTTTGTTAGATATTTTTCCCTGACTCATGATATCTCCTTTCTCTATTTAACTACTTTGTCTTATTTGTCTTATTTTTCCATAAATCATCTTTTTTTCATCATAACACAAGAAATCTCAAAAAGCAAACATATATTCCAAATATTTGTTCGAAAATGCTTGACACCAGAATACACGTTCGATATAATAACATTGTGGAACACTTGTTCCCGGCATTTTATTGCGTAACACTTTAAACAATAAGATCCTTTGTAAAAAATACACCATGTAATATTAGTTCTTAGGCATGCGGCCTTAGAGAAGCGGAGGCAAGATGGACAATTTAGCACTATATAAAAGTGATATGAGACGAATCCAGAATAAGAAGATGAGACAGCGTCAGCTTAAGCACAATATTATTACCGGTATTACCGCCCTTGTCCTGATTATCGCCTTAACTATTGCCTTGGGCAGCATAATAGCGTATGCACAGTCTGCTAACAAAGAACATATGTATAAATATTACACCAGCATAGAAGTTCATTATGGTGAAACCCTATGGACAATTGCTGAAAATAATATGGATACCAGCCAGTATAAAGACATGGATACTTACATCGACGAAGTATTACATATTAATCATTTACAGGATGACACTATTATTACCGGTCAGCATTTAATCATACCTTACTTTTCAAGCCAGTTTGTAAACTGATTATTGGTTTTCCCTAAGCTTCACAACATTGGCGGCTTTTCTGCGCCGCTCGTCCTCAAGCGCAGCATAGTGTTTTCGCGTAGTATTTACATCTTTATGTCCGAGCACATCAGCGACCAGATAGATATCCCCTGTTTCGCGGTATAACGAGGTTCCATAAGTACTTCTTAACTTATGAGGGGTTATTTTCTTTAATGTAGTTACTGTCTGGGCATATTTCTTCACCAGATTTTCAACGGCACGCACCGACAGCCGTCGGTTCTGCATGGACAGAAAGAGTGCTCCCTCATGCCCCGACAAAGGGATCATGGAGAGCCGTTTTTCAAGATAATCATGCAGAGCATCAGAGACTTCATCACCAAAATAAACGATTGCTTCATAGCCGCCTTTTCTTCTGATCCGGATCCCGTTATTTTTAAAATCTATATCCCCGACATCCAGTCCGACACATTCCGAAACGCGTAGCCCTGTCCCTAATAGCAGGGTCAGCAAAGCAATATCACGTACTTTAGTCTTCGCATGATAGCGCAACTGATTTTTAGTCAATTTAGTACCATCCTCCACCTGATCCAGCAGGATGGCCACTTCATCGACATCCAGATGAACGATTTCTTTGTCATGCCGTTTCGGCATCGGCACGAGAGCAGCAGGATTGGTCTGGATCGACTCAGAGCGGAAGAAATAATTATAAAAACTCTTCAATGTAGCTAACTTCCTTGATTTCCCGCGTTCGTCATTGGTGATTTCTTTGCCGTCCTTTTGATACAACGTAACGTAATCCAGATATTCTTCTATGTCATCACGTTTAATTAAGTCTAGCATACTTAAAGGAAATTCAGCTATTTCCATGCATTTACAATGACTGTTGTTCTGGTGCATATATTCAAAAAATACTCTTATATCATAAGCGTAGGCAAGCCTGGTACGAGAAGATGTGTATTCCTGTATTCCCCGGAAAAACTGTTTGCAAAAGAGCGGAAGAGTATCCAGCACTTCACGCATTCTCAGGGTATTGACTTTATTCTGCTCATCATGATAATTTTTATTGCTTTCCAAAATAATCCTGCCATCCTTCCATCTTGCCGCGCTGTATCGCTGTAAACATCCGTTCCCTGACCCCAGGGTTTTCAGCATTCAATGTTCTTAATAAATTTTTAACATATTCGCGTTTCGTATATCCGTCTACCGGACAGGGACTTTTAACTACCGCAACCTTATAATGCTTAACAAACCCGATTACATCCGCTTCATCCATATACATCAGGGGCCTGATGACTGTTATGTCCATCCGGTCCAGATAAGTGACTGGTGAAAAAGTATGGAATCTGCCCTCATAGATCAATGATAACAGCATAGTTTCCACTACGTCATCCTTATGGTGGGCATAAGCCACCTTATTACAGCCGGCCTCCCGCATCGCCTGATTTAACGCACCTTTACGCATCTTGGCACACAAGGAACAAGGATTACTTTCTCGGCGGTCTTCAAAAATAACCGACGCGATATCTGTCTTAATAATGGTATACGGTATGTCTAACGACGCGCACAGCTCTTTAATCTTGTCCAGATTCAGATTATCAAATCCCAGATCCACCGTAACCGCATGAATGTCAAATCTACAAGGATAAAACCGCTTAAGGCCATGTAAGGCATGCAGCAGAGTGAGACTGTCCTTGCCTCCGGATATACCGACAGCTATCCGGTCATTCTCTTCAATCATGCGATAATCATCCACAGCCTTTCGGACATAGCTCATAACCTGTTGTAATTTCATTTTGTCTTATCCACCTCGCTATCAACACATATTAAACTTAATTATACCAAAAACAAGCTTAAAAGTCTTGTGTATATTCGTTGAATAAGAAATTACCGAATAAGAAATTATAGGTATTCGCTGAATAAGAAATTATAGGTGCTGAATAAGAAATTTTAGATGTATAAGAAATTATAGGTGAATAAGAAATTATAGGAATTAGGAGGAATTAAACGGATTTAAACGGATTTAAGCGGATTTAAGAGGAATTAAAAGAAATCAAAAAGAAATTAAGGACAAGGATAGCCATAACACCTATACAAAAATTATCAAGCCATAACACGTTCTATACTTGTAATTCCCTGGATTTTACAGTATTATGAATAGGAGAGATGCATTGAAGGAGATTTTATGAAATTTCGTCCTAATAAAAAAGATCTATCAAAAGGAATCATAGCGCTGCTAGTTATTATCGCGGCTATCTGTTTCTACTACCTTTTATTTAACGGAACTCATTTCAGTTCTATAATCAAGTCGATTTTTCAAATATTTATGCCAGTCACGTACGGGTTTATATTTGCATACTTACTGACTCCCGTAGTCAATAGGCTGGAAGTCCGGGTGATTCTTCCTGTCATCAAAAGATTAAAAATAAAAAACGAAGTTAAAGCTCAAAAAATATCAAGAGGACTAACGATCTTCATAACGGTAATGGTAGTGCTATGGGTAATTTATAGTTTCTTCGCCCTGATTATCCCCGAGTTGATCAGCAGTATCCGAAATATTTCCGTACAGCTTCCGATTTTCGTAAGAAATACTACCGACTGGGTAAACAAAATCCTGGCAGATAATCCTGACATCAGGGATTTCATCAGAACCACCCTCCCCATCTATTCAGATCAGCTGCAAAGCTTTCTGAATACAAATATTCTGCCGCAAATGGAGACCGTCTTTAAATCCGTTACGCTCAGCGTAATGAGCCTAGTCCAGGTACTATGGAATTTTTTGATCGGCATCATTATTTCCTGCTATGTGCTTTTTAATAAAGAACTATTTGCCGGTCAATGTAAAAAAATCCTATATGCTTTATTCAAAACACCGACAGCCAACAACATCATCCAACGCTCCCGTTTTACCAACAAGACATTCAGCGGTTTCATCGGTGGCAAGATCCTTGATTCCCTTATCATCGGTTTATTATGTTTTATCGGAGTCAGCCTTTTACAAATGCCACATGCAGTCCTAGTCAGTGTCATAGTGGGTGTAACTAATGTAATACCTTTCTTTGGCCCATATATCGGCGCCATTCCCAGTGCCTTTTTGATTTTTATGGTAAGCCCGATAAAATGCCTTTACTTTTTGATATTTATCTTAATTTTACAACAATTCGACGGCAACGTCCTGGGACCAAGAATCCTCGGAGAGTCTACCGGCCTAAGCGGTTTCTGGGTGATTTTTTCGATTACCATTTTCGGAGGCCTCTTTGGTGTTTTAGGCATGATAATAGGAGTCCCATTTTTCGCTGTCCTATATACCATATTCAGAAGCTATATCAACAAAAAACTTACCCTCCGGGGTTTGCCCGACAGTACCATAGAATATCTAGATGTGGGCACGATAGAAGACAACAATTTAATAAAACTCCAACCAGAAGACAAAAAATCCCAAACGTCCCAGTCCACAAATAATTTAAAATAACCCAAAAGTGAATAAGGAGGACAGAAAATAATGAACATAATAATACCAATTATTATTATTGCCTTTATTTTAATAGTATACGTCTATACATTTCTCAAACAAAGAAATAAACGAATGGAAAATCAAAGAAATCTAGACACATTTCGCATGCAATATCAACATCGTCTAACCAAACCCAATACCAACCCCATTACAAACCCCAATACCAATACCAACCCCAATACAAGCACGACTCCAAATACCACCACACCAAATTATCATCATCACCCAAAACTCACTCACCAAGAAGATTATCGCGAGCAAAAAGATTATCACAACCAAAAAGATTAACACAACCAAAAAGCTTATCACAACCAAAAAGCTTATCACAACCAAACGTCAGCTGAAACTAACATCCCCCCCACAACACCTACCAATTAACCAACCCTCAACACCCAACCCACGACTTTAACGAATAGTTGGCTCAATATCAAGAGCAACCAGCACACCCCGCGCCAACTATTCGTTAAAGTCGGCTTTTGCGAATAGTTGGATTACTGTTTATTCTCGAAGTCATCGATATATTGGATGATCAGCCGCACTGTCCCGTCAATCCCCAACACGCTGCTGTTTACGCAGAGGTCATAACTGTCAGCCCGTCCCCACTTTTTCGAGGAATAATAATTATAATAGCTCTGACGCTGTTTATCCTTCTTGGCACACATTTCTTTTGCTTTAGCGGCATCGACATTGTATTTTTCACAGACATGCTTGACTTTTTCTTCTTCATTTCCATAGATAAAAATATGGACACAGTTCTTTTTATCACTTAAGGCATAATCTGCGCAGCGGCCCATGATGACACAGGGCCCTTCATCGGCAATTTTCTTAATGGTATCAAATTGAGCCAGGAACACCTTATGACTGATCGGCATATCCACAAAATGTGCCGCATTATAGCCAAATGAATACGTATCCATGACTAGGTTGTACAAAAAAGAACTGGTAGGCCTTTCATCATGGTTATAGATCATTTCTTCGCAGAATCCGCTTTCTTTGGCAGCCCTGGTCAGCAGTTCTTTATCAAGAAACCGGATATCAAAATGCTTGGCTACCTGCTCTCCTATTTCATGCCCGCCTGATCCAAATTGCCGTCCTATGGTAATAATGGTATTCATATAGCACCCCCATTCGAAATATTTAATTGGTTAAGTTTATTATAGCATATTACCACATTCAGAGGCAGAAATATATAAATTAATTTATTGAATTTATTGAATTAATTTCGCTGCAAGCTGTTTTCGCTATAATTAAGGCCATTTTCCGATTCGTTCCCCGCTACTCCGCCAGCCAGTAGAGATGATTTTCATTTTTCTGGCCAAAGGGCGAAGCAAACTGGCTTAATTCAAACAATCTTTAACTTGCCGAATAATTCGTTTATCAATATATTCCAACGATTTATTCAATATTTTTATTGACTGTAACTAAAATAACCTAGTATAATTAAAATCACAAAAGGAGGAATAAAAATGGCAAACATAGAATTTTCAAGGGCTCTAAAAGAATTGCGTCAAAAGGCCGGATTCACCCAAAAAGAAGTCTATGAGCATTTTGAAATACCGCAGTCAACATTTAGTTCGTGGGAAGTCGGAAAATCGGAGCCATCGGGAGAAATGCTCCTAAGATTGTGTAAGTTTTATAACTCTGACATGCTGAAAGACTTTAATGCGAATGCCGATGCCCTAACAAACAACGAATTACTGGTTATAGAAAAATATCGTGAGCTAGACAATTATGGCAGAAATGCCGTTAAGGTAGTGATGGAAAATGAATTGAAACGTACCAAACATGACGCCGAAGAGAAAGCATTGATTGCCAGAATACATGAACTGAACCGAACGCTAAGTGCTGCTTACGAGCGAACCGACTTGGGCGATCTGTCCGATGAGGAACTGGCCGAACTAAAAAGACTCGATGATGAGATAATTGACAGGATGTAACGGGAGAAAACTGTTGCGATGTCGCGATGAGGCGTATTTGCAATTATATAAACATATTTAAACACAAGAAGAAAGGAATTTTACCATGAATCAAATTATTTGTGAAGAATGCGGTAAAGAAATACCTGAAAAGGCGAATAATTGCCCCTACTGCGGTTATCCGGTATTTAATATGCCGCTGCGTCAGACGGTACCAGTGACACCTAGACCCCTGAATCAAAATCAGGTGAACCAATCAAGACTGATACCGCCCATTAATAACACCATGCCGGCCACACCGACACAATCCGGTATGGGACTCGCGGCACTTATCCTCACAGTGTTGGGTTGCACTTGCCTGATTGGGACAATTCTTGCGATTATTGACCTTGCCAGAAAAGACAAAAGTAAAAAGCACACCCTATCTGTCATCGCCTTGGTTATATCAGGGCTTTGGCTTCTGATTGGGATCGCTGGTTTAGCAAACACCGTCATTAACACTCCATCAAGCGCGTTTGTCGAGGAATTCTCTACCCCGGCTGTCGAAGATGATTCCTTCAGTGAGCAAGTGGCGGCTGAACCGGAGGTAAAAGAAGAACCCACTCCCACCCCTGAACCCACCCCTGAGCCTACCCCTGAACCTACCCCTACGCCGTCTCCCGCAATCTCGAAAGAGGAATTCATGGCATCTTGTCAAGAAATTGACTACAAGACCTTGGCGCGTAACCCAGAAGAGTATATCGGCCAGCCAATCGTCCTGACCGTAAAAATTGAGCAGATATTACAAGGCGGCTGGTTTGACGACAGCCAATATTATCGAGTTTATACCAATGACGATTTAGATTGGTGGATGGGCGACGAATATTTTATGTACGATTACCGGCTGGACGACGACACGCGACTGCTGCAGGATGATATTTTGAAGGTGTACGCAGAATTTGCAGGCTTGGAAACTGTTACAAGAGCGTTGACAGGAACAGACGAGGAAGTTCCGGCAATCAAGGCACTGTATATTGAAATATTAGAGGATGCCGAAAGTGTGTCAGCGGAAGATACTACCCAGACAACAGATGACCCAAATGTCACGATGGGTCAAAGAAACGCCCTGCAAGAAGCCAAGAGCTATTTAGACCTTATGCCTTTTTCCTATGAGGGCATAATAGAGATATTGGAATATGAAGAATATTCTTACGAAGATGCCGTTTATGCGGCAGACAACTGTGGAGCTGACTGGTATGAGCAAGCCGCTAAATGTGCTAAAAGTTATCTGGATTTTATGGCGTTTTCCCGCGAAGAATTAATAGATCAGCTAGAATATGAAGGATATACTTATGAGCAGGCAGTGTATGGCGTGGAAGCAAACGGTTACTAGATTGTAGCCACCAAGCCCTTACCCTATGCCCTAGCGGTATGGGCATCACAGAAGGCACTGTATGGATTATTCAAACACCTTTGTTATCATTCAAAAAACGGTTTACATAAATATATTATGTAAACCGTTTTAATGAATCATATAATCCTTCAAGCAGACATATCCTTTTATCGTTTCTCGGATAAACTATTCAACAATTCTTCAAAATAGGCCGGCAAAGGCGCTTCTGTATGGATTAATTCATCAGTGACCGGATGGACGAACCCAAGTGTTTTGGCATGAAGCACCTGTCCATTCAGGTTAAAAGGGCATTTCCGGTTTCCATATACATTATCACCGAGCAAGGGATGGCCAATATGGGTCATATGCACTCTGATTTGATGCGTGCGCCCGGTCTCAAGCTGACATTCTACATAAGTATAGTTACCGAAACGCCGCAGTACCCGATAATGTGTTATGGCTTCTTTTCCGTCAGCAATCACTGCCATCCTTTTCCGTTCTTTAAGATGACGTCCAATCGGTGCCACAATCGTTCCCACATCAGATTTTACGTCACCAAAGACAATTGCCTCATAGCGGCGTTCCAAGTTGTGGTCTTTAAGCTGGCTGGATATGCCACGATGTGCCACATCACTCTTACACACTAACAAGGCGCCGCTGGTATCGCGGTCGATCCGGTGAACGATGCCGGGACGCAGAATTCCGTTGATCCCAGAAAGCCGTCCCTGACAATAATAAATCAGAGCATTAACTAGCGTCCCCGTATAGTGCCCAGGAGCAGGGTGAACTACCATTCCCTGAGATTTATTAACGACCAACAGATGATCATCCTCAAAAAGTACGGAAAGCGGCAGATTCTCCGGCAGAATATCCGGAACTACTGCTTCGGGGATCGTCAGGAAAATCCGGTCATCACATTTAACTCGATAATTAGCTTTTACAGGCTGCCTGTTTCCCGCACCCTTTTCCAGGAAAACCCGCCCCTCTTTCAAAAGCTTCTGAAGGTAAGAACGAGACAACGGATCGATAAGCAAACTGAGCTGCTTATCGATCCGTTCCCCTTCCTCTTCTTCCGCAATCTGAAATAAAAATTCCTTCATAGTAATCCCGTTTCACAAGCTTTAACTTATTACGTCACTTATTACTTCCATTCGCATTACTTCCATTCGCATTACTATTCACAGTTAAAATCAATACTATCATTACTTGAATTCACGGTACTTTTTCTGTGTAAAACTTAAAAAATCAAAATCCGCATCCTTGTATTTAAAAAAGATAAGAATTACAAGTATCAGTGTGGCAATCGTGACATACATATCGGCAACGTTAAAAATCGGAAATGTCTGCCCGAACATCCGGATAGCCACTACATGAATAAAATCCACCACATAATTCAGACGCAGCCGATCCAGCATATTACCGATTGCCCCGCCTCCGATCATAGTCAGCAATACATGAAGGGCGTCATACTTCTTCTTATCAGGCGCCTTATAAAGCACAAAAACCACCACACCGAGAAAGATCAGGGCAATAAAGATGAAGAAAAATTTTTGGTTAGGCAGCATCCCAAAAGCAGCACCAGTGTTTTCAAGATAGTTGAATTCTAGAACATTGTCGATGATCCTGTAGGCTGGCTGGTTCTTCAGTTTCAGAGTCGCAAGATATTTCGAATATTGGTCGGTAATGATCAGTATAGTTAAGAATAAGGCATCAAATATGAAAAGCTTGGATTTTCTGGGCATTTTTACTTCCTTTCGGCTATATCAAATATCAAACACATCAATTATTGTCCTCTGAATAGTTTATTTCATTCAGGGCATTTAAAATATCTTCATCAGTGACATTGCGGTCAATCACTGCTTTACCGACTTTTTTCAGCAGGATGAATTTAATATAATCCCCTTCTTTCTTTTTATCCGACTTGGTCAGGCGCAGGATTTCCTGAGGATCCATATGCGTTATGGAAATAGGCAGATGAAACGGCACGAACATATCCCTGATCTCATAATATTCCTCCATCGATAGCCATTCATGCTTCCATGATATAAAAGCCGCCGCCACCGCACCCAAAGCGACGCATTCACCATGATATAGCTGGAAGCCGGACGCTTTTTCTATGGCATGGCCGATTGTATGTCCGAAATTCAAGAGCGCCCGCTCGCCTTTTTCCAGCGGATCCTTTTCCACGATCAGCTTCTTTATTGTACAGCTACGCATAATCATTTCTTCCAAGATATCCGTATCTTTTTCGCATATTTCATACATTTTATCCAGCAGCCATTCATAAAAGCGCCCGTCTTTGATCAGAGCATGTTTCATGATCTCAGCGAAACCGCTGAAATATTGCCGGTCTGGAAGCGTTTGTAAAGTTGAAACATTGATATATACCAGTTTGGGCATATAGAAGGCGCCCACCATATTCTTATAACCGTCAAAATCGACCCCGGTTTTTCCGCCGATGCTGGAATCAGACTGGGATAATAACGTCGTCGGAATCTGAATAAAATCTATCCCCCGAAGATAAGTTGCCGCAACATAGCCGGTCAGGTCCCCGACCACACCTCCGCCCAGCGCGATCAACATATCATTCCGGTCAAAATTTGACCTTATCAAAAAATCATATAGGCTCTCGACTGTCTTTAAGGTCTTCTGCTCCTCTCCCGCTGAGAACATAAAACGGACCGATCCGGCACACTGATCTTTCAATATCACATCCATTTCATCTCCGTAAAGCGGCGCCACATTGGAATCAGTTACAATGCATATTTTTTTTCCAGCTGTCGCTAAGGCTGACAATTCTTCTGCCAGTTCGTCAAAAGTATGGGAAATCAATATATCATAGCAAGGTTTTGATTCATAACTGATATTCAGACGCTCTGACATAACGGTTCTCCTGTCGTAATGAAGGTGCCCCGCTGGCCGGTTCGGCTTGGGAACACCCTCAAAATTTTGTATGATCTTTCACTAATCCTTTTGACCTAGTTCTTTTATCCAGTTCTTTTATCCAGTTCTTTTATTCCAGTTCTTTTTACTTCACCTTTTCTATTCCAGTGAATATACTCTTCATTCAGATCCCGCCATTAATCGGCACATCGAAAGAACCCGATAGAATCTCTTGAAAATCTCCCGATATGTCAACACTTGGAGGAGTAATAATAAATATGTAATGTGAAATCTTCTGTAAATTACCACTGATAGCAAAAGTTGAACCGGAAGTAAAATCAATAATCCTCTGGGCAATGTCCACGTCAATCCCTTCAAGATTCAGTACGACTGTACGGTTAGCCAGCAAAGTTTCGGTAATCTCCCGGGCATCTTCCACAGAAGTCGGCTTAATCACGCATACTTCCATGCCTGTTCCCATCTTTTTCACTTGACGCGGTATCGGTGTTACTTTGGGGATCGTTTTTTTACGTTCCTCCGTACTGTCTGCTGCATCTTTAGTAGCCAGCTTTCTGGGTGCCTCAGCTTCTTCTTCATCATCTTCGTAGTCATCATAAAAGTTATCTTCATCTTCATTCAGCTTCATGTAATTAAGAAACTTGTCCATTACGCCCATGTCTGTACTCCTTCAGATTTGAAAATACCGGTTCCGACTCTTATCATATCGGCACCTTCCTCTATGGCCACGTGATAATCTCCAGTCATGCCCATAGACAAAATATCCATACTAGTATTATCAATGTTTTTACTTGCGATGTCAACAGATAATTGCTTCAATTTTACAAAGTGACTGCGATTATCCTCCGCATTTTCCGTTAACGGCGCAATCGTCATCAAGCCCTTCACACGTATCCCCGGAAGCTTTGCTGCCGCAGCCACCAACTGCAACGCATCTTCTGCCGTCGTCCCATATTTCGAGATTTCCCCAGCTACATTCACCTCAATCAGGACATTGACTGTAATCCCGCGCTTTTCTGCTTCCCTGCTGATTTCTTCCGCCAGCCGCAAAGAGTCAACGCTATGGATCAAATATACCCGTTCAACAATATATCTGACCTTATTACGTTGCAAATGTCCGATCAAATGCCATTTAATATCTTTCGGAAGCAAATCCATCTTTCCGATCAACTCCTGCACCCGGTTCTCACCAAAGTGTCGAATCCCTTCATCATATGCCTCCATAATCTTCTCAGGCGGATTATTCTTACTCACCGCAACCAAAACAACCTCATCCCGTTTCCGCCCAACCCTTTTGCACGCTTCACATATCCCCTTCTCTATCCCATCCAAGTTGTCCCGAACCATAACCGACATTCCTCTCTCTCTCATACGCCCATTGCAAACTTCCAGCCAGCACTCCCCACTCTATTCCAACAAATCAGTAAACCATTCAAGAAGAACGCCACACCTTCTTCCAACGATTACGAAGAACGCCCTGCGTTCTTCCAAACATGATTAGAATATCTTTGGCGGCGTTCTATGCCGCCTTAGATATTCTTCATGTTTTATTCATAAATCAACTCATTCTCATTAACAGTACTAGCATCCAGAACAATATAATCGTACACGCTAAGTCCGTACTGGGTATTGGAACGGACAATGGCATATTCGTCATTCTGATACAGAATATTGATCTGTTTAAAGTCAGCATATCCTTTATTTACATTATAGACACCGATAAGACTGCCGCGTTTACTGACCGTATACTTTTCAGTGGAATCCGGCTTAATCAGATAATCCCCGATCCGCAGCATCATGTCGTCCAGATAATATTCACTCTCGGTTTCATGATAAATGGCTGTTTCAACAAACTCTGTTGTCGGTTCCCCGGCTTCGGTAAATGATTCTCTCAGAACACCCTGAACGCCGTTCTGCCCCCCCTTTGTTATGTACTCTCTGGGCACAATGAAAAACTCTTTTTCTACAATCGACGAATTGGGGATTTTTAAGCCGGTTTCTTCTTCGGTAATCAGTTCGATATCAATGAAGCGATCCATACAAAAGGTAATCATCGAATTGGTAAGCTCTAATTCTACAAAGGTATCGCCGGCTTCGTTGGTAAAAGGAGTCACTTTTCCCCAGGACAGATATTGATTTTTCAGGAATTTTACCTTTACGTACTCGGCCTCAGTTAACTCGTCGGCTTTTTCCTTATCGGTCGGAATCACGATAGACCAGACCTCATTCGTAGACAGTTTGTAGACCGGATCGCCTGGCCCCACCAGGTTATTGCTGATTAGCTGTGTCTTTCCATACTCTTTTTCATCAAAAATCTCCAGGGTCATCTGATCTAAAGTAAGGTCTTCATAGCCGTCCACAGAATAAACGACAATCCCCGATATCGGAGAACTGCCAAAATAAATCTGATTGGCATCGGATCCGTTGATTTCATTGATCCCTTGCAAAATATTTTGATTGGCAAGCTTTAACACGGTTCCTTGTACGTTATATTTAAAATCGTAGACAGTGGAAAAATTACTTTCTTCAAAATCATTCACAAAGCCCAGTATTTCTGTCTTTAATTCTGCCAGATCCGCCGAGGTGAGGGTATTCTCACCCGGTTCCTGATTGCTCAGGTATTCACTCAATTCTCCCAGCTGGTCAACGGCATATACCGGATTGCCAACTCCAGTACGTACCCCTTCGCGGGCAAGATAGCTGATATAACCCGCTTGATCCGCTTCAATGATGGTCTCGTCACGCAATGCCACGCCGCGGTAGATGTTATTGGATGACAAGGAACCCGCTTTCACCTCATAGGGAACAATATGTTTTTGGGTGAAAAACATAAAGATACAAATAATAATATACACGAAAATAATCGCAAAGATAATCATGCCGATATTGAGATTGATCGGTTTCCGATATTTGGTTATTTTCTGCCTCTCTGCCAAGAACTCGCCTCCCTTGACTTATCGGTCTGCTATTCTAAAGACCCCGGAAAAATCCGGGGTCAGTGAATTTCATTACCCTTTATAAAGATACAATTACTTTTGACTTTAAGGAATCGGACACTTCTCCGACATCCAAAGATGCGCTTAAGACAAATTTTATATTAAACTTAGTGCTGATTTTCTCTAACTCATCGATAATTTCATCGATATGGCCGTCTTCTTTACAGGCAATTGTCAGGAAACTGTCGAAATACATCTGCTCTAAATCATGATCCTGAGAAATGATACCGCTTACAAAGCCTAGAAATCCATTGCTGTCCGGTATCATATGCTCTGACACGTTGATAAGCCTTATTTTATTATTCAGCTCATACATATGCTTAGCATTTTTATCCAGATAAACTATGTTTCCGGATGCTTTCTGAATCTCGGCATTTACTATTTCCAGCAGATATTTCGTTTTCCCTTTTCCTTTTTTACCTAAAATTAACTGCACCATTGGCAGACCCTCCTATAGCGAATGAAATTTGCTCAAGCTAATATACTATTATTATAAGTGAATGCAATGTAAATAACAACCTATAATCAATTTAACCTTATTCACGTTACTGTTCAGACCCTAGACGAAGTGTATCAAACTGCTGCTCCACAGTAACAACGTTCTGCAAACGTTTGCACAAGTTGTAAAGAACTGAACAGCGTAAAACACCTCGCAGTGGTCCGAACTGTAACTTATTCAGCTCATAAAAATGGCATGACAGCGGCATTGATAACCCAGGTGACAAGCGATATTACCATACCTACGATGGCGCAGATCCTACCGGTAACCGCAAGGCTTCTTCCGGAGGAATTCATTCCTGCCCTGGCCATTGACAGAGCTACAGCGGAAACGATAATACCGATGAGAGGCATGATCAACGAACCGACTATCGATGCAATCCCGACCGCCAGTGCGGCAACGGCTTGTCCTTTATTATCCACCGTCTGTACCGGAACCGGCTGGCCGGAAGCACTTGCGGCTGCCGCATCCATTTTGCTCATATCGGGAACGCTTTGCTGTAAGGTTACTATTAATGCTTCCAGATTATTCCGATACATTTTCTTAGGTAAAGCACCAAAAAAACCGGTCAGGCCCATCTCGCCGCCAAAGGGCCCTTTCATCCATGCTTCCAGATGAAATATTCCGTTCATGTACGACCATTTCAGGTACTTGTACCCTTCAATCATTGCGTCGCCGCACCTAAGGCACTCTTCCCTTTTCCATTCCGAAGGCGCGTAACCGCCTTTCTGCAGGAAGTCTCCCATCATAAAATTGACAAATTCAGCGGGCTGGTTCAGGTTAACATCCTTTACAAATCTGGCCATAATCAATACTCCTTTTCATGTTGTTTATTTAAATTAATTGCTCTAATTAATTTCACTTTCAAGCATCCCTGTCATCTGGTCATACAGGGCATCACGACTGTCGGAGCGCATTATAATTGAGATATAAAGTTTTTCCGTTGTGTCTTTGCAGACAATGGCCAAACAATGGCCGGCGGCATTGGTCGTGCCGGTTTTACCGCCCAGCACGGTCACTTGTTCCGGAGCCGGCTTCACGCCTTGCAGATATAAATTAGTGGTATTGACGGGAATCTCCCGTAAATCGCCGGCGGCAGTGGTAATCGTGGTAGTATACTGGGGCATCTGGATAATCTGATTAAACGCTTCGTATTTGATCGCCTCGTTCAAGATCAGATAGAGGTCATAAACCGTGGTATAATGACTGTCGTCCGTCAGGCCGTGGGGATTGACAAAATTGCTGTTCGTGGCTCCCAGTCTTTTTGCCTCCTCATTCATCATGGCCAGAAAGCCGTCCAACGAACCGCCCACACCTTCGGCAACGATGATGGCGGCATCATTGGCAGAATTGATCATCATCAGATGCAGAGCCTGCGAAAGCGTCAGCTGGTCGCCCGGCCTTAAACCGCATACCTGAGCGCCTGATTCCGTGATCGTTACATTCTCGCTTGCAGTTATGACAGAATCCATGGAACCGTATTTTATCGCCACCAGAGCTGACAAAATTTTTGTCAGACTGGCCGGTGACAGCTGCTCATGGACATTCTGGGCATACATCGTGTTTTGATCGGACAGGCTGAATAATCCTGCGCTCAGCACTTCCTTAAGATTTTCCTGCTGATTGTCGGTATTCTCGGTTATGACACAGAGTTCCGCGGCAAACGGCGTCGCGGCCGGAACCTCATCTTCCATGCTGACGATCCGGTAACTGCTAACGGCACTGTCGGGAACATATGCGAGAGGATAGTCATTACTGCCGCAACCGGTAAGCCCGGCCTGTAAAACAAGAATGAGCGACAAAAGTTTTATACCCAAAGGTTTTTTCTTATTTATACATCTCACGCCACTCCATATCTCCTCTATCCAATGATTTTATTAACAGTTCAGCGGTGGCCAGATTGGTTGCCACGGGAATGTTATGTATGTCACACAGACGTACTACATTATTCATGTCCGGCTCATGAGACGCAAGCGTCAGCGGATCCCGCAGCATAATGACCAGATCGATCTGATTATGCTCGATCTGGGCACCGATCTGTTTTTCGCCGCCAAGATGCCCGGCCAGATATTTATGGATCGTCAGATTGGTGACATCCTCAATCAGCCTGCCGGTAGTTCCCGTCGCAAACAGATCGTTTTTATTCAGAATCCCCCGATAAGCAATGCAGAAATTCTGCATCAGTATTTTTTTGCTATCATGGGCAATTAATGCTATATTCATAGGTAATCCCTCCTACACCCTTTCCTTTTGCCGTACCTTGCGTAACGTAACAGTGACAGTAAGTGTTATTTTCGAATGCGTTGCAGTCCAACGTTTAGAACAAAACCGATCCCGATAAACGAGCTTACCAGCGAGGTCAGGCCATGACTGACAAACGGAAGCGGCAGGCCGGTATTGGGGAGCAGAAAAGTGGCCACGCCGATATTGACAAACGCCTGTAGGCCGATCATACATCCTACCCCGGCAGCAATTATGGTACCCGCAAGATCTTTCGCCCTTCTGGCAATCAGCAGGCACTCCGTCGAAATCAGAAATATGAGAATAATCACGCTGCAAGCGCCGATAAACCCGAACTCCTCTCCGATTACAGCAAAGATAAAGTCGGTTTCCTGTTCAGCAATATAGTTGGCATTTTTAACCGAGCTGATCAGATTGTTTTTATAGCCCTTTCCGTATAACTGTCCCGAACCGATCGCCATAACCGAGTTTTCCTGCTGAAACCCTTCCGTCATAGAGTACTCTTCTTGGTTGATGAAAGCCATAATGCGTTTGCGCTGGTAATCATTAATAAGATCCTGATCAGGCTGGATCACGATAAGCAAAAATATCACTGCCGCAGGAACCGCTACAGCTAATACACCGGCAATGATCTTCCAGCTTAATCCACCGATAAACATGATGACACAAAAAATCATGACCACGACTATACTGGTGGATAAATCCGGCTGTAAATATACTAAGGTCACCGGTATGGCAAACAGGAAACAGCATAATAAAATCCGGCTGAACGTATTAAGCTTCTCTTTATGTTTCATAATAAACTGTGCAAAGAATAAAATCAATATTATTTTTGCGATTTCTGAAGGCTGAAACTGAATGCCGAACAAAATTAGCCAACGCTGCGCCACGCCCCGGCCTTCTCCCATGGCAATTACCATAGAAAGCAAGACCAAATTGGCAATATACATGACCCAATATAGGTTAAGCAGGACGGAGTAATCAAAAAGGGAGATCACCATCATCAGAAACAAGCCGGTGAGAAAGCCGGAAATCTGCCTTCCCTGCAGGGATTCTTCCGCGCTTCCTATGGCTAAAATTCCGATGATGGTCAATGCCGTCACAAATATCACTAACTTAAAATCAAAATCCCTGATCCGGTAATGCTTGAGCATGCAGTTCCCTTTCTCAATTGGTATTTATATACAAGTAAAATACAGCTGTATTCCGCGAGGTGATTTACATGATATTTACAAATTTTTATTGAGGTCGATAATGGGAATATTGGCATAAAGGGAAGGGTTTTTCATATTGCGCCCTTTATTATTCCCGGTCTGGTTGATCTGTATTTCCATGCTTTTGCTGTCAATCTTCATGTATTTGGACAGCACCTTGACGATGTCCATTTTAATCATTTCTATCATTTCCTGGGAACAGTTGACCCGGTCGGATATCAGCAGGATTTTCAGCCTGTCTTTAGCAATCTCATTGGATTTCTTTCGTCTGAACAGATTTTTCACTTTCATTTTGTGCCCCCCTGACTTTTATGAAAAATACCGGTTACTTTTGTCCAGAATGATATGCTTTTGTCAAATTCCATAAAGGGTACTTCTTTTCCCGCTACCCGGTAACAGATATTCTGATAGGCCCGCCCTGCCAGAGTGCTGTTGCCTACCAAGGGCTCGCCCTGATTGGTCGCTATTACGACATTTTCATCGTCCGGCACGACACCGATCAGGGGAAGGGCCAGAATCTCCACGACATCGGAAGCGCTCATCATGTCGCCCCTTTTTACCATATCCAGCCGCATCCGGTTGATCATCAGGTCGATTTTCTTGAATTCTTCTGCTTCTAAAAGACCGATGATGCGGTCGGCATCTCGGATCGCCGACACCTCCGGCGTCGTGACCACCAAGGCCCGGTCCGCGCCGGCGATGGCATTCTTGAAACCCTGTTCAATTCCGGCGGGGCAGTCAAGGATCACATAATCAAACTGTTCCCGCAGCTGCGAAACCATTTTGATCATCTGATCGGGACGGACGGCGGTTTTGTCTTTGGTCTGGGCCGACGGCAGCAGATACAGGGTCGGATGACGCTTGTCCCGGATCAGTGCCTGTTTGATGCGGCATTTTCCCTCCACCACGTCAACCAGATTATAGACAATCCGGTTTTCCAGTCCCATGACTACGTCCAGGTTACGTAACCCGATATCGGTGTCGATCAATACGACCCGTTTCCCCATGGCCGCCAGACCTGTTCCTACGTTTGCGGATGTAGTGGTTTTCCCTACGCCGCCTTTTCCTGATGTGACGACAATTACTTCACTCATTTCTTATCCTCCTTACCATGAGTTATAATTGTCCCCTGAGTCCCGTTCTGCACCGGCAGCATCACTCCTGACGCTGGGTTTGCTGACCTTAAATGGGTAATTCACTCAGTAATTCTTTCGTAACCGGTTCTGTTACTACTTGTCCGTTCTTGACAAAAGCAATCTTGGGCTGTATTTTCATTCGGATTGACCATTTGGAAGTTTTTTCTTTGGTTTTATATTTGAAATCGCCGATCGTTAATTTCTCCGGCGACATTTCAAGCGCCACAATAAAATGTCCTTCACTGCCGCTGGCACCGGCATAGGCGGCACCGTACAGCCCCCCCAGTATAACGATATCCTTGGTGGATATGATCGACGATCCCGGATTGACATCGCCGATAATGACTATGCTGGATTCGGTTTCCAGGATCTGTCCGCTTTTTAAAGTGCCCCGGTAAAACTGTCCTTCATTCGCTTCGCTGTCATAATGCAGCATCTGCAGCGCTTTTAAATAATTCTGATTGACATCCCCGTCCTTTCCCACCAGACAGATGATTTTCAGTTCGGAGTTGTCGCTGATGACATCAGCCACCTCCCGTTCTTCGGCATCTGTAAGGATCCTGCCTTCCAAGGACAGCGCCATCTTGGCATTCTTAAAAAAAGCTGCGGATTCCCGGAATTTAACAGCTATCTCATCCAATAATTCCTGAAAAGGGATGTTTTCATCCAAATGTAATGAGATACCGTTCTGAAAGCTCTTTATGACGACTGAATTCTTCATGTTTCATCTCCTATGGGAAAAAACGTTGCTGTTCACCACGTTTTTAGTCGGTGATGGCAGTACCGCCCTCCAATTGTCCGGCGGTGCCGGTGATGATTTCTTCCGGTTCGGCCAGCCCGTAATAATATTTAATGACTTCTCTGGTAATCTGGGCCGCATAGTCAGAGCTGTATCCAAAGGCTACCCTGGTCGCAATCCCGATCTGGGGATTTTCATAGGGTGCATAACCGACGAATAAGGCATGGTTGGCCCGATTTAAATTCTCCTGTGCCGTTCCGGTTTTGCCGGCTACATTGACAGAAAGATCACTGAAATACACTTTATTTTCGACTACTTGCCGCATTCCCCGCCGAATTGCCTGGATCTCATCGGGTTCCAGGTCAACCTCGTTGCGCACTTCGGCATTATTTTCTGACAGGATATTGCCGTTATGATCGGTCACCTTGTCAATCAAGGTAAGGTTATAGCAGGTACCGCCGTTCGCGATGGTGGTTACGTATCTGGCAAGCCCGGTGGTGGTATAGTTGCTGTTGCCTTGGCCGATTGCCGAACGCACCGAATCCTCGGTAGACATCTGGGGGGCGTATTCCTCGATCTCAACCCCGGAAACTTCGCTCAGGCCATACAAGTCGCTATATTTATTTAAAACCGCGATCCCCTCGTCGGAAGAATAAATATTGTCGATCACACCCATGCGGTAACCCAGGTCATAGAAAAATACATTGCATGAATTCCCGATGCCGCCTGACACGTTCAGGGCACCGTGGCTGCCACGGGGATAAATCCAGCATCTTGGTGACGGCGTTATCGCCTCAAAGATCCCCTGGCAGGTACAGGTATCAGTAGGGGAAATCAGGCCTTCCATCATCCCGGCCGTGGCCGAGACCATCTTAAAGGTGGAACCGGGCGCTGTTTTTTGCTGCGTGGCGTAATTGAACATCGGTTTGGAAAGATCATTTAAGAGGCTGGAATAGTAATCTGCATCCACGCCGTTGGCCATCTTATTGTTATCATAGCTGGGGTATGAAACCAAGGCCAGGACTTCGCCAGTATGTACGTCAGTAATGACAATCGATCCCGAATAAGGATCCAAGGCCAGCTGCGCCGGGGTGATGTCCAGCTGGGCAATCCGTGTCAATAGAAAGTCATAGGGGCTGATTTTTCCTTCCCGGAACTGGATCACTTCCTCTTCTTCCACTTCAATGGCATTCTGCTCCAGCAAAATTTCGCAGAGCTGTCGTCCGGTTACCCTGTCATCCTTAATCATATATTTGTATATTTTCTTGTCAAATTCCGTATTTACACTCAAAGAATCCGCGATGTATCTTAGGATTTCTTCATATATTTCCGCAGAATCGGAATACTGGCCGTCCAGTTCCAGCATGGTAATATCAATCCAGTTCATGGAAATACAATAGTGGATATATTCATTCAGGCTGATAACTTCCTCCGTGGTCCATGCTTTATATGTGGCATCCTGCACGTCTACCCGCTCTCGCATGATAATGCCTTTGCTGTATAGCAGATCAGCAATGAAGCTTTGGTATACCTGATATTCCAAGTTCAGGGCATTGTAAGGCGTCTTCGTCTCCCGCAGTTCATTGTCTAACAGTTCCATGACGGATGCCTTATGTTCGATAAAAGTGCTGCCGACAGCGATTTCGTTCTCACCGGCCCGGTCGGATCCGAAATGACCAATATCGATGACATTGTTATTGATCAGGGCAAAATAGACATCGTAGATCGGAATTACGATACTGGAACTGGAGGTATTTTCATCAGGGACAAACTCTTTGATATTCCTGATCTTGGTATAGAGGATGCTGGCAATTTTTTCTTCCAGGATATGGTATGCCGCTTCCTGAAGATCCTTGTCGATCGTCAGATAAACATCATTACCGGCAATCGGTTCCGTATAGTCACTTGAGGAAATGACTTTCCCGACATTATTGACAAAAACCGTCTCATGGCCCTTTCTTCCTTGCAGAATGCTTTCTTGCGACTGTTCGATCCCCAGTTTGCCGATGGTGTCGTTCATGTCATACTGCATGTCCGGATAAGCCAGGTTCAGGCTCTCTAATTCCTCTTGCGAAGTTTTTCCGGTATAGCCCAGAATCTGTGAAAAATAAACGCTGTCAATATACTTACGGATGGTGTCCTCAATAATGGTCACCCCGTCGAGGATATCACTGTTTTCCATGATGACGGCAACTGTTTCTTCGCTTACATTAGTGGAAACCGTAGTAGCAATATATTTTTGATAGCTGTTATTATTCATGTCAAAACGGATCGTCAAGATCTTCAGCAATTCTTCACGGGTATAGCCCTTGCCGACGACAAAATTGTTCCGGCTCTCCTCGCCGTCATACCCGCCGATCCCGAACCGGTCATAACCGGCAAGATAGTTTACGACATCTTCAGCCGTGGCCGTCATTTCTTCATATTTCAGATCATCATAGTTCCTCTCGCCGTAAACATCAGCCAAAAATCTCTTTAGTTGTTTATCCTCGCGGTCCTCCACCGTAAACCGATAGTTGTTATCGTTATCCAGAATAATCTTAAAATCGCTGACCGTCTTATCCCCGCACCTTTCTATAAGCTGCACCAGATGGTAGATAACGGCATTCAGATTGGTATTTCTGCTTGATCCCGATTCAAAGACATCTTCGATTGTAACCGAATAAGAAAGATCGTTATATGCAAGCAACTTGCCGTTACGGTCATAGATATTGCCTCTTGCTGCCGGTATCGTCCGCTCTTTTTTTATCTTCAGCTGGAACGTATCCAGATATTCCTCACCATGAACAATCTGGAGATCGAAGATCCGTTGAACCATGACCGCACTGATCGCTGCCATCAGCAAGAAAAGAAAAAAGATCCTTGACGTAATCAAATTAATGAAATTATCTTTTATCTTACTTAGCAACCCTTCAGGTCCTCCTCTTTCCATGTTCTTCTAAGAAAATAATTGAATCAGTGTTTCTCTAAACGATTGTATATCCAAAGAATAATCGGATATAACAGCAGCGTGACCAAAATAGTGTATACAATCTCCGGAAGGATAATATTCATAAAATAGAATGGGAAGGCAAATCGGCTTCTCATCATAAACAGCAGCAGATAAGTGAATAATCCGTAAAAGAGATCGCTGATTAAAATCAGTGCCATCGGCAGCTTGATATCTTCCGGGAAAAATATTCCGTTAAACTTGCCGTTCAAATACCCTATGTACATATAGATCATTGCATGCATCCCGATAGCATCGCCGGAAAAAATATCCGCCAGCAGGCCGCTGACAAATCCGACCGCCAGACCGGTCCTGTCCCCCCACATAAAACCACAGGCGGCGGTCACCACGATCAAAAGATTGGGAACGATCTCGGCAAAGGCAATCGCGGGGAAAACCGTAGACTGCAGTATGTAACATCCAATAATCAATAAAGCCGTTATTATCCCCCGTCTCATCTTCTCCTGACCTCTTGCTTATTATTTGCTCCTGCCAGTATTAAATACTCTTGCGTACTTTGCTCGTTTATTTTACATATCTTCATAATTTTGTTTCAGCTGTAGTATCACCAGTACGTCATTCAGATGTTCAAAGTCCACTGCCGGTATCAGGTGCCCGGATTTGGTCAGATTATTGGAATCACGGTTCAACGTGCTGATATAACCGATCAATATGCCGGGAAGATATTTGTCGCTAATATTGGAAGTCACGATTTTATCGCCGACTACCACTTGATCGGCATTATCGATCAGATCTCCGAATTCCACGACGCCATCGGCATAAAGCTCCAGGCTGCCCTTGACGATAAGATTGTCTTCGGTGGAAAGCACCTGCCCGCTGACGTTAAAATTATCCGCTATCACGGTATTTACCTTGGCCCAGTTCGGCCCCACCTTTACGACCCGCCCGACCAGGCCGCTCCCGGCGATGATATTCATGTCAACCGCGACGCCGTCCTCATAGCCTTTGTCAATCTGGAAGGAATGGAACCAATTGCCGGGATCCCTGGCAATGATGCGGGCCCCGATCTTCTGATAATCATCATATTGGGCATCCAGCCCGTACAGCTCCCGCAGGCTGGTCAGCTCGTAACGGTCCTGTTGCAGCTTGGTATTTTCGATGGTTAACTCATCAATCTGATTCTTCAGTTCTTCATTTTCTTCCAGTAGGTCCCTGATCTGTACCAGTTCCTCCGAACGCCTGCCAAGCCAGTTGCCCATCGAACTGATGCCCTGCTGAAGTGGTGAAATCACATAGCCGGCGACAATCGTCAGCGGCCTGCTGACATAGTCGGTATTCAAGGTTAAAACAATCAGCCCGGTACAGATGATTGTTAAAATAAAAAGGAGATATTTACCAGGCAGTGTAAACTTCTCTCCTTTTTTCTTTACTATTGGACTCATTTGCTCATTCCTTCAATTGCATATGCCACTGATTTATAGTTATCGTCCTTGATAATCTTGGAGAGTCCTACCGCAACGCTGGTTATCGGGTTTTCGGCAACGTTTACATTCAGTCCCGTGCCTTTCCTCATGAGTTCGGCAAAATGGTTGACCTGAGAAGCCCCGCCGGTCAGGTAGAGGCCGTTCCGGTAGATATCTGCCGCCAGCTCGGGCGGGGTTCGTTCCAGGATCACCTTGACGTTATCAATGATGGCCGCAAAATGTTCGGTCAAGGTTTCGTCAATCAGACGTGTCGGAATCTCTCTTTCCACCGGCAGGCCGGTTACGATATCCCTTCCGTAGACGAGCGCACCCTGACCGTTCCCTTCCAGCTCCTGAAGATCAATCTTGACCTTTTCCGCTGTTTTGCCCCCGATAATCAGGCTGAATTCTTTGCGGATGGCATTACGGATCGCATCGTCAAATTTCTGGCCGCCGGTCTTGATCAAGCGGCTCAAGACGATGCCGCCGAGCGATAAAATGGAGATTTCCGTGGTATCATAGCCGACATTGACCATCAGGACTCCTTGTGAGTTCTTGACGTCAATATTCATCCCGAGCCCGTCGGCAATCGCTTTTTCAACTACCATGATCCGCTTGGCCTTGACCCCGGCTTCGCGGACCAGGTCTTTAAAAGCCCGTTTCTCTACTTCGGTGATATCCGTGGGGACTGCGACAAAAAAATCGGCCGGCCGGACATTCCCCTTCGAAAGATCTGTCACAAAAAATTTGATCAGGGTCTCCATGTTCTTGATATCGGCGATCACACCATTGCAGAGCGGATAAGAAATCTGGATGTTCCCCGGGGCCTTTTCATGCATCTCAAAAGCGGAATCCCCATAAGCAAACAGATTGTTCTTATTCTCAATGGCAATCATATTCTTCTCGACCAGTATCACGTCATCGGACTTACTGTAAATTTTGATATTACTGGTACCAAGATCGATACCAAAAGCATTGTTAGACAAATCAGCACCCCTTTCGTGTCACCGCATTATTATGTCGTATTTATCTTGTGTTGTTCAGGGAAACGCCATGCAGCGTTTCTCGCACTTAGGGCAGCCGTCATGCCAGAAGTCCATGTTCTTTAAAGCTTGTATATTTATTATCCCCAATTATAATGTGGTCAATCAAGGGAATATCGATCATCCTGCCCACTTCGCAGATATGGGCGGTAATCTCCTTATCCTTGTTGCTGGGAGTGGCATCTCCGCTGGGATGATTGTGGAGCAGCATCAGATAGACTGCCTGTACCTTCAGGGCCCTGACAAATATCTCTCTTGGCGACAGCAGGGAAGCTTTTACCGTCCCTACCGACAGCAGATATTCCTCCAGCAGATGCAGCCTGCTGTCCAGCAGCAGCAACAAGACGGTTTCCTGCTCGTTATGGCGCAGTGTTTCCTTATAATAATCCGCCACTGACTGGGGACTGCTGAACGCCAGCCGCTCTCCGGCACTTTCTCGGGACATCCGCAAAGCCAGCTCAGTAAGACAGCGGATCTTGACGGCTTTCACCTGGCCGATCCCTTTGATACTCATAAGTTCCTCAAGGGAAACATGATGGAGGCTGTTTAGGCCTTTATGCCCCCCTCCTGCCAGCTGCAGGATCTGATTTCCCAGTTCTACGGTAGAGCAGTCTCTGGTTCCGGTACGCAGGATGATGGCTAACAGTTCAGCTTCGGTCAGGCTGGCTGCCCCGCTTCCCAGAAACTTTTCATAAGGACCGCTCTTTTGGCGGCCTGACCCGTTCTTCGGCACGGAAGCCGTGCCCTTATCTGTGGTTTGATTCTTATTCACTTTTTTATTTTCCATGGCAATCCCCACTGTGCGTTCTCTCTTCATCCCGCCTGTAAGGAAAGTTAGTACGTGGCTCTAAAGAATCCGATAGATCATAATCGCAATCGCAATCCCGATGATACTGGCAATCGATATCCTGATGGTTAATGCAAAAGTGATACATAAAATCCCGATATCGAAAACGGCCGGTTCCACCAGGCCAAAGGTTTGTCCAAAATCAAGCCAGGTGCCGGGAAAAAGGCTTCCGATAAAACCGCCGATCACGATCCCGGCCAGTATCATCAGAAAGCAGGCCCACTTGTTTTTGCGCATATGCTACCTCCTCTTTCGTGCCCGCAACTATAAATCATATTATCACAAACAGGTAATTATGTATACCAATTTCAAGCAAAATTTTTCTTAAAAATTCACTAAAATTAATTTATAAAGCGACCGGAAACGACATCGGCCAGGCCTAATTCCACCAGCTTCTGCAGGCTCTTTAAGATGCCGGTTTTGGCATGCGTAAAGGTCAGGCCGCCCTGAAAATAAACGCTATACGGCTCTTTCATGGGACCGTCGGCACTGAGCTCAATCGAAGACCCGGAGATAAAGGCTCCGGCGGCCATGATCACCTGATTTTCATATCCGGGCATGTCGGCCGGCAGCGGTGTTACATGGCTGTCGATCGGTGCGGCACTCTGGATTCCTTGGCAGAAGGCCGCTAGCGCTTCCGGTGTTCCAAGGGAAACGGCCTGAATAATGTCATACCGCGGTTCTGTTCCGCCGGGAATAACAGCAAAGCCTAGCTGCTCATAGATATTGGCGGCAAATATCGCCCCTTTCAGTGCCGCTGCGGTGACGGAAGGCGCGAGGAACAGACCTTGGTAAATGGAGCGGAGGCTGTCGCTGGTCGCCCCTACTTCCTTGCCGAGACCGGGAGCGTTAAGGCGGAATGCCGCCTGTTCGATACAGGGCCTGGTTCCGGCGATATAGCCGCCGCTGGGGACAAGGCCGCCGCCGGGATTCTTGATCAGGGAACCGACTGTCATATCGGCGCCGACGTCGGAAGGTTCGGTTACATCGACGAATTCACCGTAGCAATTGTCTACCAGACAGATGATGTCCGGTTTCAGGTTTTTGATGAAGGCGATCAGTTCACCGATCTGGCCGGTTGATAAGGTGGGGCGCGTCTGATAGCCTTTAGAACGCTGGATGGTTACCATTTTAGTCTGTTTTCTTACAGCTTGGCGGATGCCTTCCCAGTCAAAGCTGCCGTCGGGAAGCAGGTCTACCTGGCGGTATGAGATCTGGTATTCGGCCAGGGATCCGGGGGAAGGGCGGATCCCGATTACGCTTTCTAAGGTATCATAGGGTTTGCCGACCGGTGAAAGCAGTTCGTCGCCGGGGCGCAGGTTGCTCAGCAGCGCCAAGGCCAGGGCGTGGGTACCGCAGGTGATCTGGGGACGTACCAGAGCATCTTCGGTGTGGAAGACGGAGGCGTAGACTTTCTCCAGGGCTTCTCTGCCGATGTCGTTGTAGCCGTAGCCGGTGGTTCCGGACAGATGCGCTTCGCTGATTTGATGGGACTGCATGGCATGTAGCACCTTTAACTGATTGAATTCTGCGGTTACGTCGATTTCATTGAAACGGTCTGTAAGGCCTTGCAGTATGGATTCGCCAAAAGCTAGTACATCTGCTGATATACCAAGTTTTTGGTATGCACATCGCAATTGGTCTTTATTTGTCATTTTATAATTTGTCATTTTATATGCTTCTTTCTATCAATTAATTATTAGAAGTAGTATTTGTTTCTGGCTGTTCTTAAGTACTATGCGGCTTCGGTATTTGGCAATTGTTTTGTCACTCCCGATTTGGGCTTCACAAGGGGGGATTCCTTTTTGATCTTCTGGAGAATCCGATTGGCTTCCTTGTTCTCAAGCTCCGATAAATTGGCAAAAGGTCCGACTGCCTCATTGTAATAATGATACAGATGCACTAAGATCACCTCTACTGTTATATTCTTATATCAATCGTACTGTCTGGCTGAGATATTGTCGCATATGCCTTTTTCTTTTAAGACATGACACATCTTATCTACGATCCGGTCTGTATCGAAGGTGTAATCTTCCAGCGGGATCCAGATGACATCTTTCTCACGTCGGAACCATGTCAGCTGGCGCTTGGCAAAGTGCCGGGTATCGCGCTTAATCCGGTTCACTGCCTCAGTTATGGAGATTTCTCCTTCCAGATAAGAGAAGATTTCTTTATATCCCAAGCCTTGCATGGAAACCATATCCTTGCCGCAACCTTGGTTTCTTAGCTTGATCACCTCATCTACAAGGCCGTCTGCTATCATGCTATCCACGCGTTGATTGATTCTTTGATACAGTCGCACCCTGTCATCCTGAAGAACAAAATAGCCGAAATTATAAGGAGAAATCCGCTGGCGTTCCTCGCTGTTGTGCTGCGATATCCTGAGTCCGGTATCATGCCGGAACACCAAGGCTCTGATTATCCTCTTGCGGTTATTCTCATGAATGATCGCTGCCGATTCAGGATCGGCGTCTTTCAGCATGGCATGTAGATATGCATTTCCTCTTTCTTCTCCGAGGCGCTCCAATTCCTGGCGGTAAGAATCGTTGGGAGCCTTGTCGGTAAAGTTAATGTCATACAACAGGGCTTGGATATAAAATCCCGTACCGCCGGTAATAATCGGGATATTTCCTCTGTCAAAAATGCCTTCCAGACATTTTTTTGCCATTGACTGGAACGTAAATACATTGAAGTCTTCTTCCGGTTCCAGTATGTCAATCATGTGATGGGGAATACCTTGCATTTCTTCCGTAGATATTTTAGCCGTTCCGATATCCATATGCCGGTATACCTGCATAGAATCAGCCGAAACAATCTCTCCGCCAATACGTTTAGCCAGCAGTAAAGAAAGTGCTGTTTTACCTACCGCCGTAGGACCGGTTACGATCACCAATGGCTTCATGATATCTTAACTCCTATCTAGTTCGTTATTATAGTACCCTTTTAAACTTCTTCTCAATTTCATAGCGGCTCATCGATATCATGGTCGGGCGGCCATGAGGGCAATGATAGGGATTCTCAAGTAAAAGCAATTCTTCGATGAGGCTCTCAAATTCTTGCTTTGAAAGTTTGGTATTGCCTTTTACGGCGGCTTTGCAGGCGGCCGAAGCCAGGTGGCTCTCCAGTAAAGCATCGCCTTTGCCATGTTCTGCCAGTTCATCTAATATATCATGGAAAAAGGCAGCTTCATGGCATCCATAAAGATCCAGCGGCACACTGCGCAGGGCATAAGAATCTTCCCCGAACGGCTCGATTTCGAATCCGAAGGACGCAAATAACGTCTCTTGTTCTTTCAGAAGGGACTCTTCTCTGCCGTTCAGCTGCAGAATGACCGGGGGACTGATCATCTGCGATGGCACGGTTTTCTTGGAGAGGTCTTTCATAAGTCTTTCGAACTTAACTTTTTCGTGGGCAGCATGCTGGTCAATAAATACCAGTCGCTCATGAAAGGCGATAAGCCAGTATGTGCCGAAGACCTGACCCAGGACTTCATATTGTGACCGGGCTTCTTTCGTCAGGAATTTATCGTCAAAGAAATTCATCTGGGCCGCTTCGACCAGAATATGATTCTGAGCCTTGATGATATTGTCATGAATTTCATTAGTTGATGATTTTTTATTATGATATTGTGATTCGCTTCCCAAGACCTTGCTAATGCCTGATTTTTGAATCTTTTCCTGCAAGTTTTCATATTTCCCCTGCATTCTCAAGGCATTATCTTGCAACTTGTATTCAGGTTCTTCATGAACCACCATATTTGCCACGTTTTTCTGAGCTGCTTTGATCCGCTGAATCTCGAAAGGTTCCGGGGCTTTGGGGGGAAGTGTGGGGGCTTTTTTTTCGTTGACTAGTGTGGTCGAAGGAATGAGCTCTTTTTCGGCAAATGCGGCTTTGACATTTTCGGATAAAAAGTGGAGCATTTCCTTCTCTTGGGCAAATCTTATTTCCATCTTTGTCGGATGGACATTGATGTCCACCATATCGGTATCTATCGCGATCTGCAAGATGGCAAAAGGAAATTTGTGCTGCATTAAATATGGTTTATAGCCTTCCTCAAGTCCCTTCGAAAGGATGTCGCTTTTAACATACCTGCCGTTTACAAAGAAAAATTCATAGCTACGGTTGGCGCGGTTCAGTTCTGGCTTACCTAGGTAACCGGCGATGTGAATCTTTCCGGAACCGGGGGAACCAGCCGGCCGGCTTGCTGGTTCAATCGGCAAAAGACTGTTCACGACGTCCCTTCCGTAGATACGATAAACGACCTCCTTCAGATCATCGCGGCCGGAGGTGTGGAAACGTGTCTGTCCGTTATTGACAAACTTAAAAGAAATAGCGGGGCGTGACAATGCCATATGCTCCATCAGATCGGTGATGTAACTGCCTTCGGTAGGCGGCTGCTTTAGGAATTTCCGCCGTGCCGGGACATTGAAAAAAAGATTGCGGATCAGGAATGTCGTTCCGTTCGGCGCACCGATTTCTTCAAGCTGGGGCGGCCGGTCTCCCGACAGTGTGTAGCGGATGCCGGTCAGGCTATCGGCGGTTTTCGTAATCACTTCAACTTCTGAGACAGCCGCAATGCTGGAAAGTGCCTCACCGCGGAAGCCCAAGCTGCGGACGCTTGACAGGTCATCAGCAGACTGTATCTTGCTGGTGGCATGGCGCAAGAAGGCTTTGGCGATCTGGTCTTTTTCAATCCCGCACCCGTCATCTGTGACCCGGATCAAGGAGATTCCGCCTTCTTTGATTTCTACCGTGATGCGGGATGCCCCTGCATCTATCGCGTTTTCCACCAGTTCTTTCACCACGCTGGCAGGCCGTTCTACGACTTCTCCCGCAGCGATCCGGTCAATTGTTGTCTGTTCCAATACATTAATCTGCGGCATGGTGTCTCCTTTTATTTCCAGCGGTTATTCAGCCGGTTCTGCAGTCGGTACAAAGTATTGAGGGCGTCAAGCGGGGTCAGGTTGGAAACATCAACCTGGCTCAGTTCTTTTAACACGTCTTCGTCGCTTACGGCGTCAAACAGGTACATTTGCGCAAGATCAACATCGTCGTAAGTGATGGACTTTTTCTTTTCATGCTTGAGATCTACGGACAGGTCTTTCAGCTGTTCCATAATATTATTGTCACTTAGCTGGCCGGCTATTTCTTCAGCGCGGTCAATTACCATGTCCGGTACGCCTGCCAGCCTGGCAACGTGGATGCCGTAACTGCGGTCGGCACCGCCTTTGATGATTTTACGCAAGAAAACGATGTCGTCTCCTTTTTCATGAACGGCAATGCAGAAATTGTTTACATTGTCAATTTTTCCTTCCAGTTCCGTCAGCTCATGATAATGGGTGGCAAACAAGGTTTTGGCACCCAGATACTTGCGGTTGCTGATATGCTCGATCACTGCCCAGGCGATGCTGAGGCCGTCAAAGGTCGAAGTGCCCCGGCCGATCTCGTCCAGGATCAGTAGGCTGTCTGCTGTGGCATTGCGCAGAATATTAGCCACTTCGTTCATTTCGATCATGAAGGTACTCTGGCCGCTGGCGAGGTCGTCGGAGGCTCCCACCCTGGTAAAGATCCGGTCCACGATGCCGATATCGGCTTTATCGGCCGGAACAAAGCTGCCGATCTGGGCCATCAGCACAATCAAGGCCGTCTGCCGCATGTAGGTGGATTTTCCCGCCATGTTGGGGCCGGTGATTACGGCAATGGCGTTTTTCTTATTATCCAGATGGGTATCGTTGGCAATGAACATCCCGCCTTCGATCATCTGCTCGACCACCGGGTGGCGGCCGTTTTTGATGTCAATACGGCCTTTATTATTTAATTCCGGGCGGACATAGCGGTTGCGCTCCGCCACATAGGATAAAGCTGTCAGGACGTCGAGGGCGGCGAGGCCTTTTGCCGTTCTTTGGATTCTTTCCATCTGTGCGGCAATCGAATCACGGATGGCACAGAAACTGTCATATTCCAGCCCATAGAGCTTGTCCTCGGCATTCAGTATCGTATCTTCCAGCTCTTTTAGGCGTGGCGTGGTGTAGCGTTCGGCATTGGCCAGGGTCTGTTTGCGGATATAATCGTCCGGAACCATCGTAAGGTTTGAATTCGTGACTTCAAAATAATAACCGAAGACCTTATTGTATTTTACCTTCAGATTCTTGATCCCGGTTCGCTCCCGGTCTTCTGCTTCCAGCTGGGCCAGCCAGTTGCGTCCTTCTGTCTTGGCGTTTCGTAATTGATCGATGGTGCTGTCATAGCCCTCCTTAATGATGCCGCCTTCTTTAACGGCAAGCGGCGGCTCTTCTACGACAGACTGTTCCAGCAAGCTTAGGATATCCTCCATGCCGTCGATTTCTGTTTGAATCCGTCCGAGAAGAAGGCCGGTGTCAAGGTCGGAAAGCACTGTTTTGATAGGCTGCAGCATCCTGAGGGAATTGCGGAAGGCAATCAGATCCCGGGGATTGACTGATTTGTAGCTGATTTTCCCCAGCAGCCGTTCCAGGTCATAGATCGGGCTCAGGTATTCCCTGAGCTCATCCCTGATCATGGTTTCCCGGCAAAAAGCTTCGATTCCGTCCAGCCGTTCCTCCATCTGTTCCTTATCCAGCAGCGGCTGTTCCATATAAGAACGCAGCGTCCTGGCACCCATGGCTGTTTTCGTCTTGTCCAGCACCCACAATAACGACCCTTTTTTCTGTTTTTCCCGGATGGTTTCGGTCAGCTCCAGGTTCCGCCTCGTCGAACTGTCCAAAAGCATATATGTCCCGGTCAGATAGGGATGCAGGCCGGTTATATGCTCCAGTGAAGTTTTCTGCGTCTCATATAGGTATTGCAGCAAAGCTCCGGCGGCCACCGTGCCGACCGGAAAATCACTGAGTCCCAGTCCCTTTAGGCTATCGGTCTTAAAGTGTTTTCTTATGCACCGTTCGGAGTTTTCGTCATCAAAAAAATACTCTTCCAGAGTATGCACCATAATGCCCAGCCGCTCCTGTAAATCGCTTACGGCAATTCCGCTGACCAGAAAAGCAGCATTGCTGATGATTTCCGTAGGCGTATATTTATGTATCTCGTCCAGCAGCTTTTTCCCGTCTTCTGCTTCCGTCACATAAAAGTCCCCGGTCGTAATATCCGTCAGGGCCAGCCCGGATTTTCCTTGAAAATAAGCTACACAGCAAAGATAATTGTTTCTGCTCTCATCCAGTGACTGAACATTCAGGTTCGTGCCTGCCGAAACGATCCTGACTACCTCGCGCTTGACCAGGCCTTTGGCAAGCCGGGGATCCTCAACCTGCTCACAGATAGCCACCTTATACCCCTTGGCTACCAATTTGGTCAAATACCCTTCGACGGCATGATAAGGCACTCCGCACATCGGGGCTCGTTCCTCCAGCCCGCAGCTCTTGCCGGTAAGCGTGATGTTCAGTTCCTTGGAAGCGGTAAGCGCGTCTTCAAAAAACATCTCATAGAAATCCCCCAGCCGGTAGAACAGGATACAGTCGGGATATTCTTTTTTCGTATCTACATACTGCTGCATCATCGGCGTAAGCTCAGCCACGTTTCTCTCCTTGTTTTCCATCCTGAATTCATAGTTATGATACTTCATTGTGATTTATTGTAGCATAACCCCGCTATAATAAAACCCATGACACTCTTTCAGCTCCACGGCAACGATCTTTCCGATCAAGTCATGACCGCCATTAAAATGCACAATCATATTATTAGACAACCTGCCCGTCAGCAGCGAATCGTCCTGTTCATTTATTTCTTCCGCTAAAACCGGTAAAATCTTTCCCTGTAACCGGCCGGCCCTGAGCTTAGCCGTTTCCTGTACCGCCTTCAGCAACCGGTCAAAGCTGAGCTTTACCGCTTCTTTGGATACCTGTCCGTCCATAGCCGCCGCCGGAGTCCCGGTCCGCTTGGAATAAATAAAGGTAAAGGCATTTTCAAACTGTACCTCTTTCACTACAGCTATCGTTTCCTCTACATCTTGCGGCGTCTCCCCCGGGAAGCCGACAATAATATCGGTGGTAATGGCAATGTCCGGCATCGTTTTACGGATCTTCCGGGCCAGCTCCAGATATTCTTCCTTGGTATAATGACGGTTCATCGCTTCTAAGATCGGTGTCGACCCGGACTGTAACGGCAGGTGAAGATGCCGGCAGATCTTTTTTGAATCTTTCATGACCTGAATCAGCTCATCGGACAGATCCTTCGGATGTGACGTCATAAACCGGATTCGTTCCAGTCCCTCAATTCCTTCTATCCTTCTTAACAATTCCGGAAAAGTGACCGGCTCGCTTAAAGTTGTCCCATAAGAATTGACATTCTGCCCCAGCAGCATCACTTCTACGACACCGTCCTCCACCAGCCTGCGGATTTCCCGAATGATATCTTCCGGCTCGCGGCTGCGCTCCCGCCCTCTGACAAAAGGTACAATACAGTAGCTGCAGTAATTATCGCAGCCGAACATAATATTGATCCCCGACTTAAACGGATACTTACGCTCCGCCGGCAGTTCCTCCACGATCTGGTCAGTCGCCTTCCAGATATCGATCACCATCCTCCCGCTTTCCAGCATCGTAAAAAGCAGTTCGGCAAACTTAAAGATATTATGGGTTCCGAAAACCAGATCAACAAAGCGGTAGCTAGTACGTATCTTCTCAATAACCGCATCTTCCTGCATCATGCAGCCACATAGGACAATCTTCATCTGGGGATTCTTCTTTTTTAAGCTACCCAGCCGACCCAGCCGGCCGTATATCCGCTGGTTGGCATGATCACGCACCGTGCAGGTGTTGTAGATCACAAAATCCGCCGCTTCCTCCGCTGTCGTCCGGTATCCGGCCGCTTCCAGGATACCGGCCAGTTTCTCGGAATCCCGGGCATTCATCTGGCAGCCAAATGTCGTGGTACATGCAAAAAGCGGACGGCCCAGACGTTCGCTTTCCTTCTGTACGTATTCGCGGCATTTCGCCATAAAATAATACTGTCTTTCCGGCTCTTTTAGCGGCGGTTCATGAGCCGGGTCGATTGCATCAAGAAATTTGGTCATATCATCCTTCATTCTGACATGTTGCTTCATTTTTGTATTTATTATAAAAGATTAGTCACGGGATTTCAACTTATTTCGAATGTGATATTCCGTAGATTTTCAATAGGATCAGCAGGGATAATTCCGGTTCTGGCCGCAAATTGTTTTGCACTGTTTTAGAATAATATAATGACTCCGCCAGACAGAAAAATGCAAACACTTTCTGTCTGGCTTCTTGTTGGAGTTTCAACTGATTATTAGGGAAACGCTGATGCAGCGTTTCCCGCGCCGGATTTATGGCACAAAGTGCCAGTTTCCCCTGTAAATCCGTGCGCATCCCGCGGAGCGTCTAAGGAAATACTGATGCATCAGTGTTTCCTTAGGATCCCATTACGTTGACTCTTACGTAATGAGATTTAAGCTCAACAACAATCAATGTAATATACGTTAATAAAACAACATCGCTGAAATACTATTATAACCCGCAATCCCGTCCGGTGCAAGCTGATATTTGTTCTGGAACGCAATCGTTTGTTCCCTGGTATCTCCGCCAAACAATCCGTCCACATCAACATGAAAACCCATTTCCATCAGACGTCCCTGCCACCAAGTGACCAGATTGCCGGTAGAATCAGTGATATAACTGCTTCCTGACGGTTTCGCCATCAGGCACACCTGTTTACAGACAAACTGGGTCTTGGCTCCGTTTATTCCGTCCACTTGCAGCAACTGACCTTCATAATCACGGAAGCCGTCATTATTCGCTGCTAATTGAAAATATTTAACATCCAATTGGCCTTTTTCCTTATCAGCCGGCTTGGGTTTCACATCGTTGAATTCCGTGTAAAACTCGTTAATATCTACATTTCCGTTAATGCCGTTAACCTTGCCGGTACTAGATTTCTGCCAGATGTCGGCAAGCTGCATCTCGCTGCTGTTCAGGCTGTTCGTATAGCGGGCATACCAGATGTAAACCTTTTCCGCAAAGTGATTCTTAATCTGCTCTATATCAAAATAATTGTCCATATAATCTTTATTCGTATAAAGTACCGGAATAAATCCGCCGTTTACCACGACTTCCAAAAATGCGATTGCCATATCCGTTGCCAGAGCCTTGGTAATTTCCACGCCGTTTTTTCTGGCATAGGAAACGGTGTCATATTCCAGGTCAAAGGCAACAGGACATTTGTCCCAGTATTTCCCGGCCGCTGCCAGCGCATATTGCCCCTCGGCTTTGGCCATGGCTGTATTATATCCGTAGCTGAACCAGTATATCCCGCCGTTCAGCGCAACAGTACGGCAAGCCTCCGCATTGATGATATATTTCTGGTCGATATTATTTTTTCCATAGCCGGCACGCATAAATAACCTGTTGTAACCTGCCGTTTTAACACTATGCATATTGACAATGCCATTATGCACAGAAATATCAATCCCTAATTCCATATTTATTTCCCAGACTGCTTTGAAGAATTACTATTAATCTATGCTGTTAAGGGGATATTGTGCCAAAAAAAGTCTTATTCCTCCATATGGTAAAACAAACAGGAGAAAAGCATATATGACTCGTAAGAATTAAAGATTGTACATATTGAACATAACTCAAATGCTTATTTTTTCATAGTAAGGAATTGTTTTAGCACATTTTTTTGACGATCTTCGCTGATACGAAGGAGATTTCCGTTTTCCATAAGTACAGTTTTGTGGTTCATACTTTCAATATAATCAAAATTTACCAGAAAAGACTGATGAATTCTGATAAATCGATAGTTGCTCGCATTAATCTGGTTCTCTACATCGGTCATTCTACTGTAAAAGCGATAATCCTTCTTAGATAAAAAATCGTGTTTTCCACTTTTCACATGAATATAGATCAATCGACTTTGACTTTCAAAGAAGTAGATTTTGGAGATTGGAATTTTCACGTATGTTTTATTAAAAGTATAGTAAAAATATTCATTCTTACTTTGGATTTTTTTAAATGCTAACATAAACACAGAGTAAAATACAGTAGTATTTATAGGCTTTTGCAGGAAGTTGAAGGGTTCTGTTTTAAATAATTTATGCAAGTAAAATTCGTGGCTGGATAGATAGATAATTAATACGTTAACATCTATATTTCGTATTATTTCCGCTGTTTTGATAACTTTTGAATTTTTTTGATCTATATTCATATAAATCATGTCAAAACATTTTCCCAGACTCATCATATTGATTAGAGTTCTGCTATCATAGAAAATTTCATAATTTATCTTTATGTTCTGAGCCTTTTCTATATCAATGATAAGTCGTTCAATTAGGGATGAAGTTATTAAATCGCTGTCGCAAATCGCTATGTCTATCATCAGAATTCCCCTTAAAAACTGTATTGATCATATGCACATCAATCTGTTATTTTTTTCAGTAGAACAATAGCCACAAATAGTTCAAATATACAAGTAATTGAAATAATTATATACATTATAGTAACATTATATATTTGCATGAAATAAGTAGATATCACTGGCCCAATAAAAAAACCTAGCTGTTTTAGTTCCGAAATTGCGAAAAGACCTGTTAATTTTCGGCCATCTGCGATTTTGCTAATAAGTACGTCTAGAATCGGAATCAACATTGCTTCTCCGACGGTAAATATAGCAGTTGCTGTAATAAGTAATATGAAGTTACCTCTCGAATATGCAAATAAGGCATACGATGAACAAAAGGAAAGACTACCTATTATTAATTGTAACTTTAAATTTAACTTTTCATTTAGAATTATTATTAAAGGCTGAAACAGTATTGCTAGTACTGAATTTAATATAATCATTATTGAAAATAGTCTTTCAGCATCAAGTCGAAAAGGTATTATAGCAAGAGGCGACACATTTTCAAATACTGAAAAAACAGTAAAAACTATAATACTCCAAGCAACAAACAAAATAAGAGAAAAATTAGGTTTTTGTTTGTACTCTGTTTTTGAATAAAGTACATCATTGTCAATTTTTATATTTGCCAGAAAAAAACAAAGCATACAACCGGTAGCAGCAATCCTAAGCATGTTATCCACTCCAAATACACTAAGAATATTTCCAATGATTGGACCGACTATTATTGCTATACATAATACAATATATCGATATCTAAAGGCAATATTTTCATTTTCATGATTACATAAGGCAACCATCTTTTTTAATAAGGGGTTAATAATTCCCTGACCAAAACCCTGTAAAATTATAATGCAAATAATTAAATAATATCTGTGAACTATAGTTATGAAAAAATAACAAGAGGAAATTATTAATATACCAATTAGTATAGTGAATCTAATTCCTAACCGCTTTTCAAGATAAGGACTGGCAATCCCGCTTATGGAACCAAAAAAGGAAGATAATCCTAATATTATTCCAACTTGTGTAACATTGAAATTTTTTTCAGTAAAATATACTGCCAAAAAAGGAAGGATAATATAGGAAGAAAGGGTTAGGATTCCTGTTATTAAAAATATTTTTTGGGTATTTAGGTTAATCGATATCTTTTTCATAGTTGTTCCAATTCCATTATTTTATAGTATTTATCCGATAAAGTATTTAGGAAACTATTATCTAACTCTTCCCTTGCGCTATGAGGCGACAAATAATACATGATTATATTATCCCAAAGCCATGCTTCGGAACTCATTTGATATTCATCTTCTGTCTCAAAAATTAATCCGACATCAATAAGGTTTTGCAACGAAACTAAAGTTTCAGCCGGAACTTTATCCATCTCTATGTATTTTTTTTCAGCATATCCAAAATACGGCAAGTGAGATATAATTCCCCTTGCATGATTTGTAGCTTGATCGGCATAATAAACTGTTCCCGGCAAACTACCATTTCTCAAACTTTTTTCATATTCAATTATATTACTTTCATTTTGTATCGAATAATTAAAATAACCTGATATAGCTCCAGCACCAAAGCCTACAACATCACCGCTGCTATAACCCATTAAACATTTGTGATATTCAAACACATAGCTTACAGCTGTTTTATTCTTATTAATTGAAGGAGGAAGGCAATTTATATTGACAAATCCGTGTCCATTATGTGGGGCATAACCATACTGCTTAGTAATTTCACGTAACAGATTTTTGTAGCCAATCAAGGTTAGTTCTGTATGTGGAGCTAATTTTTTTTCAGTAAACAATTTATGCAATTGCATGTTACCTTTTGGTTGAGTCAATGGATAAAAATCTATTAATTTTGTGTTAAGTTTACAGGCACCATCAATGTCATAAATAAATTCGTCTATATCTTGCCCGTTTATTCCATAAATAATATCTATACAAACGTTTTCAAAATATTGTTTCATGAGAAGAATTTTTTCTTTAATTTCCTCATTGGTTGGCCTAAGATTAAAAAATTCCCGATATTTTTGATTAAGGGTTTGGACACCCGCTCTTACGTGTGTCACACCGATCTTTTTCAGCACTTTAAGCTTTTCTTCAGTGATTGAGCATATGTTATTTTCAAATGAGAACTCTTTTAACTTCGATAAGTCAAAGCAGTTATGGATGGCTTGTCCTATGGCAATAATTTGATCTGCCGTCATAACAGAAGGAGTTCCACCACCAAAAAAAATTGCTTTAACCGGTACTTCAGAGATGCTCTTAAAACGGCTTTTAATATGTATTTCCTTAATTAAAGAATTAACATAATTTTGTATTTCATCATCACTTTTTTTGATTTGACGATTAAAACTGCAAAATGCACAAAATCTATCTTCACAAAATGGTATATGAAAATAAAGGGCACGATCTGTAATCTTTTCTTTGTCGATGTTTTTGTATACAAAATGGTAATCATTCTTCACTATATCATTGCTGAAAAGAGGATACCATGTATGTAAAGGATATGCTGTGTCAAATTTTAAATAACTGTTTCTTATATTATTTACTTTCATCTTCATTTCCTCGCTTTACTGATAAAATTTTCTCTTTGGCAGGCTTTAGTTCTTCAATTATTTTTTTGACAAATTTATCTGGATCACATTCTATTCCACATGTGAAAATATCAAAAAAAACACTATTATTCTCTGGGTATGTGTGTACGGACACGTGGGATTCTGACAATAAAATTAACACTGTTAAACCTTGCGGGTCAAATCTTTTGGCAATCGTTTCGCAAATTGTTGCATTGGCTTCTTCAGTTCCTTTTATTAATAAAGTTTTCATATAATCCAAATCATTTATTATGTCATATGGTATTCCATATAATTCGCCTAAAATATGTTTACCTATAAATTTATGTGAGTTTATTTGCATTATCTTCTCCTTGGTTTTAGTAGTGGGGGAGTATTAAAGCTCCCCCAAATTTGATTCCACTTAGAAACCTTTACCATGAACAAATGAGCATAATAACACCTCCTTTTGATGTTTGATAGAATTTACTTAATATATTATAACACATATTGACTGGAAGGTGGTTTTTATGTAATAATTACTGCTCCAAATGCACTATTTCCTTATTAATGATAAATCCATTTATTAGGTTTGTCAATTCATTCATATTGTAATTTTTTATGATTTATAAAGAATGCAGGAAATTATCAGCATTATTTAATTCCCGCGTGTTATTTAATGGATAAAATGATTAATAAAATATTATATCTAACCGCTATTTTGATTAATTGTGTTTATAATAATAAACTTGTCAAACATAAAAAAAATGCCAAAACAACAAACACCTTCTTGGCACTTCTTATCAAATGTAAGGAATATGGCTGATCTTTCCGCTAGATTGTCAAAACTGGTGAGTCAGCAGTTGCCGGTATAGACATATTTAAGATGCCGGCGGGCTATCTCTGCCAGCCGGTAAATCTTCCTGACGTCCGTGGCAGGCTTGTCCTGATACTGATATTGGGGGAAAAAACGTGAAATATGATAGGGAATCTCCGGATTCATAGACGCAAGCCACCGAGCGATCGCAGCGGTTTCTTCTTCTTTATCATTTTCATCCGGGATAATCAAAGTCGTCACTTCCACATGACAGGCAGTCTGGGCCTGCCTGATGGTATTTTTGACGGTTTCCAGGTCGCCCTTAAGCTTCTTGTAGAAGGTTTCGCTAAAGCCTTTGAGGTCAATATTCATGACATCTATGTCCGGCAGCAAAGTTAGCAGCGGTTCTTCACAGATATAGCCGTTTGTAACAAGCACATTCCGGAGTCCTCTTTTTTTCACCTCTCTCATACTGTCTTTCAGATATTCGAAACCGATAAACGGTTCATTATAGGTAAAAGCTACGCCAATATTGCCTTGAGGCACCAGATCTGCGGCTCGTTCAGCAAGCGCATCGGGCGCAACATAAACCATCCCAACTTCGGCTTCGCCACACATCGAGATACTGCTATTCTGACAGAATCCACAGCGGAGGTTGCAGCCGAAGCTGCCCACCGACAAGACTCGGCTGCCGGGAAGAAAGCGGGCAAGCGGCTTCTTTTCAATCGGGTCTAAGGCCATGGAAGTGATTTTGCCATAGTTAATGCTGATTATTCTGTCGTCCACATGGCGCCTGGCCCGGCAAAATCCGGTTTCCTGCCGGTCAAGCAGACAGCCGTGCGGACAGATCGGGCATTTTAGTTTCAAATACTTCACCTGCTTCCCCTGCTTCTTACTGATCCTTTACCATATACATAAAGCTGTTCCCTTTCTTTCCTACCCGCTCTACAATCCGTAAGTGCAGCAGAATATTCAGCACTAAAGCGGCTTCCTGCTTCCTGATTCCGGCGGCTTTACCCAGATCAGCGGAGGTAAAGGGTTCTTCCAGTTCCAAGGGAATCAGCATCAGATAATCCTCCGGACGCTCGAAGCGGATCTCATCAACCAAGGCCAACGGGATCCGGTCATAGCGGTGCGAGCCTTTCTTTTTATCCCGGCTCCAGCCGTTTAACAGCCGGTATTCTTCTGTATCCACAAACGGAAAACACAGCCGCAGGTTCTCATGCGCCAGATATCCCTTGATCTTATAAAGTTCATTAAAAGCCCTGTAAATACTGCCTGTCACAGGTGATTTGCGCGGCTTTGAACACTCTCCCGTATCCTTATCGACCCAGAACAGCCATTTGCGATAGAGAATCGGATGTACGATGGTCACCGGATAACTATCCAGAAAACAGGTCAGCTTGTCCCGCATCCGGTTAAACTGTGAGGTCTGGATCTCAATGATCTCTTCTCCCGTATAAATATCCGCCACAAAATGGCCAATCGGAATCTCATGCATGTCCTCGTCAGGGGCATAGTAGTGTTTTAATACCGCATGCATCGTTTTTTCCTGCAAAGTACCGATGCCTTGACGCTGTCTTGGCGGGCCGATCACCTTAGCCCGGGCTTCCTCAAATCTTCTTTCATCCATGGATCAGTATTCTTTCCTAATAACGGTCTGGTTACTTCTTCGTATTTTCTTTCACCCGGAAGGCAACGATTTCTGTAATCAGCTTCTGAGGTAACGGTTTATTTAACGGAAACTGAATAGCTCCCTTAGAGTATTTATAGCCGTCTAACTGATCAATAAAATATTTAACCCCGTTTTCTCCGGGATAAAACCCGATATGAGATTTGTGCAAAGCAAAATGCACCAGATTACCATTTAAATAAAATGTCGGCATCTGCCAGCTGATACGCTCTGATGCTTCAGGCGCGGCTTCTTTAATAATCTGCCATATCTCCCGTAATTTGATCTGACTGTCTTCCGGAAACTGCTGAACATATTCTTCAATCACACTCATAACCCTTCCCTCCCTTATAAATAAATATAGTATAGCATTAAACCTAATATTATAATAGCTTTATTTCTTTAATAACAAGATTCTTCGCTTAAATCAGGTTTTCAAACCAATTGAGGTATTGCCTGCTCCGGTGACTATCACGCGCCATGGAGGGTATTGTCATGAGCCCTCTGGGCGAGACTTTAATGCTCTGGGTTCCTCGGAGTGCTATAAACGCAGCGTCCAGAGAGAAAATCCGACCGTCCATCCCGCCGTCCCCGAGCCCCCCCCCTAAAAATATAAAAGAGACGACATCCCAAATAAGATGCCGCCTCCGCAATTCTAATTCATTCCTTTATTCCCTGACCCGCTCCGGAAAGCCAACCTTCTTCTGCGCCTTCCTTAACGTCTTATTAGCATAATACCCTGCCTTTTCGGCATTCTTGCGGATCATCGTGTCAATATATGACTTATCCCTGATCAGCTCGTCAAACCTTTCCTGAACTGGTTTCAAAACGCTTACCACTGCTTCGCCTACTGCCAGCTTGAATTCCCCATACCCTTTTCCGTCAAACTCGCGCTCGATTTCCGCCGTGCTTTTTCCGGTACAGGAACCATAGATATCCATCAGATTGCAGATACCCGGCTGTTTTACCGCGTCATACCGCACAGAGGCTTCCATGTCGGTTACCGCTTTCTTGAATTTTCGGATTATCGTGTCGGGATCATCCATAAGAAAAATACTGGCATTGGGATTGTCGTCGGATTTGGACATTTTCTTTTCCGGTTCTTGAAGGCTCATGATCTTAGCACCGGTTTTGCCTATAAAGGGCTCCGGAACCGTAAATACATCGCCGTAAACAGAATTAAAGCGCTGGGCGATATCCCTGGTGATTTCCAGATGCTGGAGCTGATCCTTTCCCACCGGTACTGCGTCAGCCTGATATAACAGGATGTCTGCCGCCATCAGCACCGGATAAGTGTAGAGTCCGGCATTGATATTATTGGCATGCTTTGAGGCTTTGTCTTTAAACTGGGTCATCCGGTTCAGCTCACCCATATAAGTAAAGCAATTTAAGATCCATGCCAGCTCGGCATGAGCGGGGACGTGTGACTGGTAGTAAAGACAGTTCTTTTCCGGATCCAGACCGGCGGCGATATATAGCGTGAGCAGATTCCTGGCCCGGCGGCGCAGTTCGCCGGCGTCCTGCCTTACGGTAATGGAATGCAGATCAACAACGGAATAAAAGCATTCATATTCGTTACTTAAGGCAACCCAATTTTTTAAAGCGCCCAGATAATTTCCCAGGGTAAGGGTACCTGTCGCCTGCATTCCGCTGAAAAGTACTTTTTTGCCATCTATCATCGTATGTTCCTCCAATACTGCAATAAAAGCCGATGTTTATTAGTTTAACATCTGATTCTTCTTTCGTCAATACGGGAGATTATTGATTCTGCCTGACGGAATTGTCTTCACAGCCGCAGGTTCCGCCTTGACCGGCAAAGTTTCGCGTGTCTACCCGGGAATTCATGCGGGGATCCATCCGGGCATCCATGCGCGGTGCCGTACGTTCCATGCGCGGCGCCATCCGGGTATCCATGCGTGGTTCCATTCGGGGACTCATCATTCTCCCGTCACCCATTCTTGCATCAGAAACTTCCCGTCCACATCCGCAGTCATCAGACATAGTTCCGTAACTGCTGTCCATTACGTTACTGGCGACGTAACTGTTTTCACAGCCACAGTTGTTACTGTTATTGCCACAGTTATTATTGCCGCAGGTGTTATTGCCGCAGTTATTATTGCCGCAGGTGTTATTGCCGCAGGTGTTATTATTATTGCAGCTGCCGTTACAATTGCTGCCATTGTTATTGCTTCCACAGCATAGTAATAATAAAGCCAAAATATTCATACGTGTTCACTCCTTTTTTTTATGATATATCCTATGCAAAAAAAGGAACTCCGTACCGTTTTGACCCGAAAGTGGTCTTTCAAATTTATTTAATGTTTTCTGTTCAGAATCTCTTTTCTGATATAAGTAAAGGTTTCTTTCTCGCCTTGATCCGCCAGCATGACAAGCAGCTTTTCCAGAAGTTCCTTGGTTTTTTCATGTAGCAGGCTGTGTTCGGTTCCTTTCCGGTAGTATTGTAACGGCATGTCGTCTGTATAAGCGTTTCGGTTATATACTTTGCTGGCAGCGATCCGGTCCATCAGCATCTCGACTATGTATTTTTCCGGCATCGGCACCGGAATCAGACTGCCGGGTTCCTTCTGGATACTGTAATCTACCCAGTATTCATGATGGTGACGGTTGCGGCCTTTGTGGTGAAGCCAGGCGGTTGAATAACCATTATGGTGCCGTTCCGCGTTATTGGGGCTCTGGTCGCCTTGATAATACTTGGCACCGATAACAAATTCGCTGGGGCTGAACTTGGAAAGATCATGCAATATGCCTTGTTTGTATAAACCTACCGCAAAACATCCTTTCCTGACCAGACGTTTATGCCGGATAATCGTCTTAAAATGATCCCAGGCTTTCATATATGACGGCTCCTTTATGATAGCTCCTTTATGATGGCTCCTTGCTTATCGATTGGCTCTTGAAACAAATATACTGATGCTGCGTTCTTTTACCAGGATGCGCTGGTCTTGACTGGACGGTTCCGGTTCGGTAACCGATATGTCGGTGGATTTCACCAGCTGCCAATTCATTTCCTTGGGCAGTTTGGGCAAGGCCAGCTCATTGGGGCGCCAATGCAGATTCATCGCGATATAGATAAAATCATCTTCTTTTCCGTTCGGCAGTTTGGCATATTGCCCGCAGTACATAATACCTACCGAGCGGCTGTAGGGATTAAGATCGGGACGCCAGGCTTCTGTCCCATGATAAGAGACATCAGGGTAGCCGCATTTGGCCGTGTCCATGATCTGCATCTCCGAAGGCATGCAAAGAATCGGATGCTGCTTACGGAACTCTATCAGGAAGCGGGTAAAATCGGCTATTTCCTTATTCATACTCGTTGGATTCCATTTGACCCAGCCGATTTCATTATCCTGACAGTAGGCATTATTGTTGCCGTATCTGGTATTCCCCATTTCATCCCCGCTAAAAAGAAACGGGGTTCCCTGCGCCAGAAATATCAGGGACAGGGCATTTTTAATCTGCTTGACACGCAGCCCCTGAATGGTTTTTTTGCGGCTGATGCCTTCCGTTCCGCAGTTCCAGCTATAATTATAGTCGGTACCGTCCCGGTTGTTTTCACCGTTGTCCTCATTGTGCTTGCGGTCAAAAGCCGTCATGTCGAAAAGGGAAAAGCCGCCATAATCAGCCATATAATTAACCGTTCCCCGGCCGGCCGGATTGTTTCGGAGGTGATTGATCAAGGCATAGGTCAGATCCTCGTCGCTTTTTAAAAAACTACGCATCTGGGTGCGGAAATGATCCATGACCACAGCAGTATTGGCATAGCGGGGATGATCCACCCAATAAGAATATTCATGATACAGGATTTTGATTCCTGAAAGCAGCGAATCCTGTGTGACAAGGGAAACCGGCAAGTTTTCGCCCAGCAAATGAATCCCGTCGATATGGTATTCTGTCACCCAGTAGCGGAAGACATCCAGGATGTCGGCGCGGTTAAAAGAGACCGGAAAGTAAAAGTACATCAATACTTCCATGCCTGCCCCATGCAGTTTCTTGACCATCGTTTTAAAGGAATGATCCGGCCTTCTGCCGGCACTGTAGGCAGTTTTCGGAGCAAAATAAAAACCCTCTTTAAAACCCCAGCAATTGACGATGTCTCTCGCCTCTTCTGTGCCGGCGCTTAGTAACTGCTCGCATTCGTCAAATTCATAGGCCGGCATCAATTCAATCGCCGTGACCCCCAGCCGCTTGAAATAGGGAATTTTTTCAGCGATTCCTTCGAAGGTGCCCCGGTGCTTGACGCCGGAGCTCTTGTGCATGGTAAAAGCGCGGACGTTCAGTCCATAGATGATACTTTTATCATAGGAAATGTCCGGCTGCCGGTCATCTTCCCAGTCAAAATCGTCAATATAAAAGCCGCCGCAGCGTTTCCCCTCCGCAGGCTCTCCCCACGATTCATTGCCGGCAATCAGGCCGGCATAACGGTCAGTTATTCTTTCCTGGTTATTATAATACTGATAACGATACTGTTCCGGCTCCGTTACAGCGACCTTTACCCCCCAGAGCTGGCCGCGGCTTCCCTCTTTCTTAAAGGGTACCGTATAGGACTGCCCTTCTTTATCATATAAAATCACGCCGCAATCATTACCGCTGACCTGATCCGTGCAAAAGCGGATACCGTCCGCTTCCACAATGACGCCCTTGCGATCCGGCCTGAAGTAAGATGCCTCAATCTGCTGTCTCATAACTATCTCCTTAAGTCAATGCGCAATATAAATTAATATATCATATTTTCTGCATTCTGTGTGAAAAATATTGCTTGTTCCGCTTTTTCTTAGTACAATAAGATCATGTTGGATTCATCGTTTTGCCGGTACGTACTTTCTATTGTTACCAAATTATGTAAGGTTTATGATCCATAACGGATAAAATATGATGATAATGCCTTTCCGCAGGCAGATAGGAGTTAGCATGGAAATGGAACATGAAAAAGAGGAAGAAATGACAGTCACTTTGGAACTTGACGACGGCACCTCGGTCACCTGTGCCATCGTCACCATCTTAACGGTAAATGAGCAGGATTATATTGCCTTGCTTCCGCTTGATGAGAATGACGAAAATAAAAATGGCGAGGTGTGGTTCTATCGTTATTGCGAGGATGAAGATGACGTAAACAGCGATCCCGAGCTCTCATATATAGAGGATGACGATGAATATGAGCTGGTCGCCGATGCATTTGACGAATTTCTGGATAATGAAGAATTTGACGAGCTGATGCCGGAATAAAACCGGAAAACTCTATAACTAACTTTTTCAGGAAAAGGATTCAGAGCAAAGTAGCCAAGAAGCGGGAAGGGATGTCTTTCGGTGAGGCCGTGTACAGCAGCCAGAGCTTTTCTTTTGCCCTGGTCATGCCGACATAAAAAAGCCGCCGCTCTTCTTCAATCTGTTCTGCCGTGAGGGACTTCCGGCCGGGCAATATCCCTTCATTGAGATGTGGCAGGAAGACGGTATGAAACTCCAGGCCTTTGGAACTGTGCATGGTGATCAGCCGGATGCCCTTACTTTCGTTCTTGACATGCTCCGGCTTCTTTGTCTTTTGGTTCTGAGTGCGGCTTCGCTCTGTCAAACCGAACCACGCTTCAAAGGCAGGACAGTCTTTCGTGCTTTCTTGAATCGCCGCAGCGATTTCCAGCCATTCCTCATACTCCCCGGGACGGGCCCGCTCTTTCAGATAGCGGTCATAGCCGATTCCTTTTCTAATATAATGCACGGCAAGAAAGGGCGACATCCGGGCGATCCGGTCACAGTCGGCAAAGAATCTTTTTATTTCGTTCTGTCCGTCAATATTTTCCCGGTAATACTCCAGTACTTTTCGTTCCTCGACCGGCTCCTCGATATCGGCAACCGATTTCCTGCTGATATATCGCATGGGTTTATTGATGATGTTAAGAAAGCGGCCTCTTGTTTTTTCCTGGCTGGCAAAACGGATATAGTCTATAATATCGGTGGCAATAAAATGGTCAAACACATTCCTTGTCTTTTCAGCCGTTTGAATCTCGATTCCCTTTCCCGCGCATTTTGCCGCCACCTGGGAGACCTCATGATTGGTCCGCAGAATAACCGCTGATTCTTTTCTGACCTCAGCTGGCAGGCTTTGGATCTCCTGTAGTAAAAAGTCATATTCGCTTTCCTTATCGGTAAAGGAGCGGATCATCACCTCACTTCCGTCCCTTAATGATCTTCCCTGCTTCGCGATCCGCTGCCGGTTGCAGGAAATCACTTTGTCAGCGGCCAGTACGATCGGTCGGGTGCTGCGGTAATTCATGTCCAGGAAGATCTGCTGTCCGTCTGGATAGTCATGTAAGAATTCCTGCATTACCGCGGGACTGGCACCGCGAAAGGCGTAAATGGACTGGTCGTCATCTCCCACCCCGAAGATATGATTGTCTGGCGCTGCCAATAACCTAAGCACCTGATATTGAAGCCGGTTAATATCCTGAAACTCGTCCACCAGAAGATGTGAAAAATAGCTTTGCCATTCCTGAAGCAGCCGCGGCTTGGCCATCAGCATATCATAACAGCAGCGGATCATGTCATCGAAGTCCAGCTTGTGGAGGCATTGCAGCATGTCACGGTATTCCTCATAGATCTCTTTGATATGCTTAAGGGCAGGGCTGTTTTCCTTTCCGTTATCGGAATCCGGCACTTCCTCTAGGGCTTCCCTATTTTTTATGCGGCTGATCTCATGGAGAATCTCCGTACATTCCGCCGGATCGATATAGGGTATGGAAAAGCTTCGCTGCACGATTCCGGTTAACATTTTTTTCTTCTCGGCTTCGCCTATCAGCGAATAATCCTGGAAATAACCCGAACGCGACAAGATTTGATAATACACGCTATGAAAAGTGCCGAAATTGACTGCGGAGTAAGAGCGCCTAATTTCGCGCAAAAAACGCGACTGCATTTCTTTTGCCGCTGCTTTGGTAAAGGTAATGACCAGGATGTTTTCCGGGGAAATCTTTTGTACCTCGATCAGATATTGAAGACGTTTCACAATGGTAAAGGTTTTCCCGCTGCCGGGACCGGCAATGACCTGGACCGGGCCGCCCGGGTGGCAGACCGCGCACCGCTGAGACGGATTCATGAGCTGTAAGTAAGACAAATCTACTCCTTATTTAAGAATGAATTCAGACTGTTCATGGGCAATGTTTACCCGGAACTCATAGAAACAAGCTCCCGACTTGGTATACCAGCACCGCCGCCAGCCAGGCAAAGGCCACCTGAAAAACCATCAGCCCCACCGTAAACCGCGTCGATCCGCTCTCCTTCCATATCGTCCCGACTGCCGCCGCGCAAGGAACATAAAGCAGACAGAAAACCATCATCGCATATGCATTTAAAGCCCCGAAATCCGGCGCAATCAGGCGGATCTGGTCAATCATGCTTCCGGTTGTGTTCATCTGGCCATTGGCGCCGAACAGCACTATAAAGCTGGATACCACTACTTCCTTGGCGGAAATCCCCGATATCAGCGCGATGGCAATCTGCCACATCCCCAGTCCGGCCGGTTTTAGCAGCGGTACCAGGGCTCTTCCGATCACAGCACCGTAACTGTCCGCCGGATTGCTGACCATGCCGCCCGGCCCAAAGTTCAATAACAGCCAGATCACGATACTGACGGCAAAGATGACTGTGCCGGCCTTGGTCAGATAATGCCTCAGCTTATCCCCGACAAATATTCTGATCGTCCTGAAATTGGGCCGTTTATACTCCGGCAATTCGATCAGAAGCGACTCGTTATCCTTATTTTTTCCCAGGATATGCAGGGCTTTTGCGATCAGGACAGCGCAGGCGACTCCCAGGATATACATAGAGAAAGCCGCAAGTCCCGCATATTCACCAAAAAACATGCCGGAGAACAAGACATAAACCGGCAGCTTAGCCGAACAGGACATAAACGGAATGATGATCATCGTCCGTCTCCGGTCCCGCTCTGATTCCAGGGAGCGAACCGCCATAATGGCCGGAACGGTACAGCCAAAGCCCAGGATCATCGGCAGGAAAGCCTTGCCGGAAAGCCCGGCTTTTCCCATGATGCCATCCATGACATAGGCCACTCTGGCCATATAGCCGCTGTCTTCCAGAATAGCCAGTGCCAAAAACAAGATAGCCAGATTGGGAATAAAAGTAAGGATTGCGCCGACCCCGGAGATGATCCCGTCAACGATCAAGGAAACCAGCCAGTCAGAAACAGGCATGGCCGCAAGCAGGTTATTAACCGCACCCGTCAGAACCTCCAGCAAGACTTCAAAATATCCTTTCAGCCAGTCTCCAATGGTAAAGGTGAAAAAGAAAATCAGCCCCATAATAGCTAAAAAAATCGGCACCCCGAAATATGGGCTGGTTAGTATGTGATCCGCCCGGTCGGTACTTTTCTTCACTTTGTCCTGGTATAAGATGACCTCATTAATCACACTTTCTATGTAAGCATATTTGGCCTGGATAATTTCTTTTTCATAGCTTTTATTGACGATGTCGGTGATCCTGACCGGATGATCGGACTTTACAGCTTCGTCATCCTCAAGAAGCTTGACAGCATGCCAGCGGACCAAGGAATGGGTGGGATAACGGGCACTCATAATAACCGACAGTTTGTCGATCTTGCTCTCAATAAGGGGACCATAGTCAATCACAAATTCATGAGGTTCGTTCGCATAGTGATGAAGGATGGCATGAAGGAGAATGTCGAGCCCTTTTTTTTTGATGGCGGAAATCGGTATCACCGGGATGTCCCCCAGCATTTCCGGAAGCCTGTGAAGATCAATCTCCAGTCCCCGTTCTTCGACAATGTCCATCATATTCAGGGCCAGGATGACCGGCTTCCCCAATTCCAGCAGCTGCATGGTGAGATAAAGATTCCGCTCCAGAGAGGAAGCGTCAACGATGTTGATTATGGCATCTATCTCTTCATCCATAAGGCATTGTCTGGTGATCTGCTCTTCGATGGTATAAGACGTGAGGGAATAGATGCCCGGTGTGTCTGTCAATGTTATGGGAATGTCCTGATATACGGCGGTGCCTTCTTTTTTTTCCACCGTAACACCGGGCCAGTTGGCTACTTTCAGGTGAGCGCCGGTGAGGGCATTGAAAAGTGTCGTTTTGCCGCAGTTGGGATTGCCTGCCAGGGCAACATGGATGGATTCTTTGATTGTTTCTTTGATTGTTTCTTTGATAGTGGCATTGCTGGTCATCACGGATCTCTCTCCTAACGGCGCTCGGCGCTCTTCATCGAAACGGTCTCGCTATCGTTAATCTCCGGCAACGGTATGATTTCTATGCCGTTTAAGATGCGTCTGCCTAAAGCGAGCCGCGTTCCTCTTACGGCGATAATCATCGCTCCGTTTTTCTTCCGGTTCAAGACCTTGACACGGGTTCCGTCGTTAAGCCCCAAAGCCTGCAGCCGTCTGCTGGTCTTCTCTTCTATATATAGACTCCTGACTTCATATTCCTGATCCTTTATTCCCTCAAACAATGTCATTTGTAAGCCTCTCATCTGAATGTGCAACTGACGCCGGCCTTTGCAATCACACATAATGTTAGCTAACGCTAACCGTGCTGGTCATAATTTACCATATTATGTTGGCATTGTCAATACTGAATAAGTAAACCTTGGTTGACAAGAAGAAGTAGAAAAATAGTTACAGTTCAGACCACGCGAGGTGTTTTGCGCGTTCAAAAAATAGGGAATACTTTTGCGCAAAATCCCGAGAATAGCAAGCACCAAATCGCACGTTTTTAGCGATTTATAGTTGTGTTCTTTACAACTTGTGCATAACGTTCGCAGAACGTTGTTACTGTGGAGCAGTGGTTTGATGCACTTCGGCTAGGGTCTGAACAGTAACGAAGGAACCTTCACTTGACAAGTTTCTCCGTTTTTGTTCTAACATACTATAATATTAAATTCATTTTGAATTTATGAAAGGATTTTCATGAATAATTATAATTGTAACGAATATATTGAACAATACCCTGTTGCGATGGCCTATGTCCCATGGCAACAGTCTACCAATGTGTTCGAGGATCTGAACAAAGCGTTTTCCGTCGGCACGATTTTTCCCGAACTGGAAAAACCCTTTACCGGAAGGAGATGTGTAAAATGAGGCCCAATATGACGAATGAACGTGCAAAATTATATCATTCTATTAATGTCTACAGTTTTGTCATTGTTGAAATGATAGAATATCTGGATACTCATCCCAATGATAAAGAAGCAATTGGATACTTAAATCATTATGTCCGCCAAAAAAACCAAGCAATGTCGGAATATTCAGAAAAATACGGACCGCTTAATATCACCGCCTCCCCTGAGGGTAACAGCGATGAATGGAAATGGGCCACTCAGCCGATGCCTTGGGAAGGAGGATTTTAATATATGTGGAATTATGAAAAAAGACTGCAGTTTCCGGTCAATATAACCCAACCAAACGCCAAAATGGCTCAAGTGATCATGAGCCAGTACGGCGGCCCCGACGGTGAACTGGGGGCCAGCATGCGCTATCTTTCCCAGCGCTATAGCATGCCTTATCCTGAGGTGGCGGCATTGCTGACGGATATCGGCGGGTCGGTATCGGAGTTGCGTATGTCAATAATAAAGTTCTATAACGATTTTCCAGACTTTGGATAATCAGCTTTTACCTCAACAGTATCCATAAGATCATCAATATATTTTTTCATGACATCATTAAAATTATTTGTAAAAACACACACGATTATAAATATTATCCGAGCAGATAGCCCACCTTTAACGTCGGCACAAATATATCGTTGCAAGTGCAATCAGTAGCTGATCGGTGACCATAAAGAAAATCGTTCATATACTATATTGTTGACAGATGCAGGAGGTAAATGATCATTAATACGCAACCTGACATAACGCACAGTAATCATCAGGCCGATATGAAAATAATCCTGAACCAAGAACAGGAAGCCTTGTTCCACCATTTAATCAAAACCGGTATCTACAAAGAATTACAAAGAATAGAACTGCTTTCCGACAGGCAGTTGAGAATGATTCTAAACCTACATAACAAACCACCCAAGGTTAAACTTGAGCATCACTACTGAACATGGTTTAATATCTGCGGTGATGTTTTTCATATATATGCCTATCACATTTTATTAAAGGGGCTAACATATGCAGAATAATCTTAGGGTATCCGCATATTGCCGGGTATCCACTGAAAAGGATGACCAGATCAACTCTCTTGTCAGTCAGATAAAGTATTTTACGGATTATATAAAACAGCATGAATGTTGGACAATAGGCGAAGTGTATTATGACGAAGGCATAACCGGTACTTCGACCCGCAAGCGGGAAGGCTTTAATCGGATGATAAGAAATGCGGAAATGAATCAGATGGACTTAATATTGACCAAGGAAGTCAGCCGTTTCGCCAGAAATACTGTTGACACCCTCTCCTACACCAGAGCCTTAAAGTCAATGGGTGTCGGTGTTATCTTCACTCTGGACAATATTGATACCCGAGAAAACGACGGCGAACTCCGCTTGTCCATCATGGCAAGCCTCGCCCAGGAAGAAAGCCGTAAAACCTCCGAACGGGTAAAATGGGGCCACAAAAGACGCATGGAACAAGGTATCGTATTTGGCCGGGATCTCTTAGGCTATAGCGTCCGCAATGGCAAACTGTACCTGAATCAGGAAGAATCCGAGATCGTCAGACTGATCTTCCATAAGTATCTGGTGGAGGAAAAAGGAACCCACGTCATAGCCCGCGAACTGCACGAAGCCGATATCGCTCCAAAACGGGTGCAACATTGGAGCAACACCGTAATTCTTCGGGTATTACGTAACGAAAAGTATGTAGGTGACCTGCTCCAAAAGAAAACCTTCACTCCCGATTATCTGACTCATGCCAAGAAGGTTAACCGTGGCCAGGAAGAAATGATCTACATCAAGAACCATCATGAACCGATTATCAGCCGTGACATATGGGATGCCGCCCAAACAGAACTGGAACGCCGCTCCAGCACCAGCGCAATGAAGTCCAAACATTCCAATCGCTATTGGTGCAGCGGCAAACTGGTCTGCGGTTGCTGCGGGAGCCGCTTCATCAGCTTCGCCAAGAAAATGAAAGGAGGGACCTCCTATAAGGCATGGCGTTGTTATGCCGCCGCCCGGCATGGCTGCGCCAAATTAGATATTGACGGCTCTCCCATCGGCTGTGACAACAGTTCCATCAATGACAGGATACTGCTTTACGGAATGTCCTATGTGCTGAAGCATATTCAAAGCAATAAAGAGCAGATCATAAACGAGATGTTTCAAGAGCTTCAGTCAATACAGGAAGTCTGTATGAACCTGGATACTGATACTGCCCCACTCTGCCAGAAAATCGAACGGCTGAACCAAAAAAAACGCAAGGCCATAGACCTTATTCTTGATGAACTGATTACCAAAGAAGACTTCCGTAAACAGACCGAATATTACGATCAGGAAATCATGAACCTGGAAAAACAAATCAAAATTACCGAGCATTCCAATTTGCTGAAAAAAAACCCGATTGACGGCATCCAGCATACTATCAGTGAAGTCAAGAAAATGATGAGTTTTGAAACAGCCAATGAAATGCTTTACCGGGAACTGATCGACTATATAACCATTTTCCAAAACAATGAAATGGTCATCTATCTAAAGTGTATTCCCTACGGTATCAGAATCCATACCGTCACGTCCGGCCGACTGGATGACTATAAAATAAACATCACTAATGCCGTCATTGAAACATAAATTTCTGATATTGAAACATAATTATGATATTTACCCAATTTCTATTGCAAAGTAATCAACAATTTACTATTATTGAATAGGGTAATCGTATATAGTTTGAGGATAATAAGCAAAAGGGACAAGCTTATCTTGCTAAAGCGAAGGGAACAAAATGAAATACTTGCATCTAGCAAAAAAAATAATAAAATTATTTGCCATCATCATACCGAGCGTCATAATCTATATGTTCATTTCAGTGGCAATCGGGCTTGGACTGGGGTTAGAGAAACCGCTGAAAGAAGGCATGTTCGTTTTATTTCGTGGCATAGGTATTCTGATTATAATTCTAGTTATTTTTCTTACGTTTCTCTATCCTCCCATTGCTTACTGGCGGAATAGCAGGTATGAGAAAAAAAATACGGTAATGCTCGAAGATCCGAAACATGGCACTCATGCCTTTGTTAAAGATAAGTCTGGTCATTACAAGGCCCTTGATTACATGATTCCGTTTGGAGGATATCTCCCGACAATCTGCTTTAAAGATTATCAAGAAATAAACAAGGAACTTTATTTCCGCGGACTCGATTACGTCTGCAAAATGCCGTACCAGATATTAAATACATTTTATCTTTTTATAAAAGAATCTTGCGATACGCAGGGCGAGAAGGACGAAAAAGGCTATCCTCTCTCCGTGCAGCGAATTAAAGAAGAGTTCGAATTATCAAGCATTCAAGTGAGCGTGGGTGTCAGTGGTAACTATGGCACTTACGTAACCCTCTGCGGCTGTCTGGGCTTGGATCACAACGGCGAGATGCGCTTAGGCGGGCATGAATTATCGCTCACAGTAGACTGTAAAACCGATGTATATAGCTATGATTTAATTAAAAAGTAACTTGATACGCAACTCCGGTACTGACATAGGCGGGTCGGTTTCGGAGATGCGTATTATGACCAGAAGCTGATTTTTGCGGGAAATATCACCGATTTGCTTCCCTGTAAAACGGATCATAAGCATCTAGCATTTCTGTCAAAGTAAATAATCTGACTCCATGTTCCATGCGGAGAAGCTTTTCATTAAACCCATTTTTAGCAAATATATAAAGGTGCTTCTTCTGATGCCTGAACATCATGCTTTTTCTTTCTAGATCCCTATAAACATCAATATCCAAGTCGGTATTTTTCCATTTGCACTCGGCAAATAACGCTTCATCGTTACGGGCTGCCATGATATCAATTTCTTCCTGCAAACGGGTTGCGGAATTTGTTCCCCACCAACGTCCGAGATTGCCGGCAAAAAACGGCAAGGCATTTCTCTTTGTCATTTCTAAAAGCCATTGTTTACATATTTCTTCAAAGATAAACCCCATATAGGCACTGAGCTGCTCTTCTACCTCATTATCATATACGGCTTCTCCGAGTCCGGCAGTGATCGCGCTTATGTTGGGAAAAACAAAGCGATACCAAAACCGAAACATGAAATCTTCAAGCTTATAGATGCTTCTTTTGCTTGCCGGTTCACCAAAAGGATGTTCCTTGCTAACCAGACCGAGGGAAATTAGTACCAGTTTGCGCATTTATTACTTTCCTGACCGCACTTTGTAGATATCTCATTGAGCCGGGAAGAGCCGCTAGCAATCGCCTCAATTATGACATTATAAGTGGCAGGTTCACGTAGTTCCTGTTTTATTAAATTAGAAGGCTCCTCAAAAAAGTGGCCGGATGTTGTGAGGAACAAATCAATTATGTTTTCCCTGACATTCTTCCGGGAATCAACTTTGTTCAGATATTCCGGGATACCGCCGGTCATGCCATATAAAACCGCCTTATCAACAACGTCATACTCCCTGAAAAAAGGAAGCGATTCAAAAAATGTAAAGGGCAGTATTTTGAATTGAGCAGTCCGGCGTCCGTAAAGCGGACTCTTATATCCAAGTACCTGATTCTCCATAAAACTCATGCTTGATCCGCAGAGGATCAGCATAAGCTTTGAATGCTCCTTCTTATGGTCAATCATGATCTGCAAGAGTGATGATATACCGCGATAAGCACTCGCAAGATATGGGAACTCATCTATAACAAAAACGAACCGTTGCTCGTCCGCTTTCTCAAAAATAGCCAACAATGCGCTTTCATAGTCGAGGAAAACCGGGGCTGTGTTTTTTCCCCCAATGCATCGGCTAAGAGAAACAAGATTATCCTGTGCTGTGCTTTCGCTTGCGGTAAAAAAAAATGTATTTTTATCTTTTATAAATTCACGAATCAACGTAGTTTTTCC
>QMCD01000408.1_pt1 | contig 63636 bp, 47 predicted proteins | sample 1821841 | NCBI WGS metagenome assembly QMCD01 (sample SAMN01991225, study PRJNA193472) | Termite gut metagenome, whole genome shotgun sequencing project. | isolation source: worker | host: Macrotermes natalensis
AAGCGGCAACGTAACATGAATTTTGCTTTTTCCGTAAGGCCGATTTCGCCTAAACCCTCCCTTTCAAGGCCAAAAACCGGTTGAAGACGGACTCTAAGTAAAACCACCATTCGACACACCAAAACCGCCAAGTCTTCCCTATTTGCCTATGGGCCAAGCCGGGATTCTTGGCGGTTTTTTGCGCCCGGAATCAGACACAACGGCAATCAAACAGGATGTTGCAGCAAAAACAGCCACGACAATACTATACGGAAAGCCGGGCAGGGGCAAATCGACAAGCCTTGCGAAGAAATTGAAACAGGAAGCAAGGAAGGCCGCGAGGGAGCAGGTATTCCAAACGCTGAACACGCACGGTGGGACCACGGTCAGCATGGCGGGACAGAATGTTTCGATTGCCACCTTGCTTTCCGGCACAGGCACAATCAATGGCAATGTCATTGTTCGCAACGGCGCATCCATGCCACCGGGACATTCGCCGGGCGTATCCAACGTCACCGGCGGCAATCTCCTATTCGCTCCGGGTTCGACCTACATCGTCGAAATCGACGATTACGTCGATAGCGACCATCCGAATGAAAAGGAAGTGGCCGGCGCGTTGGACGCGATACACAACGACGGCAGGGAGCCGGACCTCGGTGATGACTTGGATGACGCGAATGATACCGTTACCGCTGCGATGCGGCAACTACATGGCGAGGCTTACGCTTCCGCCAAGCACGCTTCATCTCAAATGCAACGGAGCTTCGTCCGCCAGTTGTCGATCGGGGCGAATTCAGCACGATGTTCAGCTTCACTTGGTAGCCTTTCCCGTCAGTTCCACGTAGGTAAAGTAATCCGGGGACGCAGTGGCTTTCCTTGGATATCGACACCTCTTGGGATTTTGAACTGGCGGAAATCATCATGGAACGCTGCCTGAGGGAAGCATAACGATGGCTAAGTTCCTGTTACTTATCTGGTTGCGTCTTCCTCAACGGTCCAAGGCAATTCCAAAACTTCCGTGATAATCCTCCGATTGACATCACGCACATCAAATTCCCGTTCCGCCTTTTCACGCGACGCCTTACCCATTTTGGCACGCAATGCGTCGTCCATCACCAATACTTTGACGGCCTCGGCTAGGGCGTGCGAATCCTTGATCGGCACGAGAAGGCCGTTGACCCCCTCGTCAACAGTTTCGCGGCAACCTGGGGCATGTGTCGTGACAATCGGTTTGGCAAGAGCCATCCCCTCGATAACCGACTTGGGAACCCCTTCGCTGTAAGAGGGCAGTACCATAATGTCCATCGCTTGAACGGCAACCGGAACATCCGCTTGGAACCCGACCCATTTGTAGGTTTTTGTTTCCTCAAGTTCTTCGATTTTCAGCGACAAAACATCTTCGGGATCGAATTGTCCCACATGAATGAAACGGACTTTTTTGTTCCAATTGACTGCCTCCTTGCCGGCGGCAATAAATTCCCTGATTCCTTTTCCGGCCAGTGTCCTAGCGACCACACCGACCACGATGGTATCGTCGGCCACGCCGAACAGGTTTTTTCGGACATCCAGCACAGCTCGGCCATCGATTTTTTCAGGCGAGAAAACGTCAAGATTGACGCCGGAACTTTTGATGACGTGTGTTTTTGTTTCACGAACGATCTTGGCGTCGACCATAAACCGGCGATCATCGTCATTTTGAAATAAAAACTTGTGCGCGCAGCGACCGGCGATTTTATACAATGTTTTGACGCATGTTTGGACAAGCCGCAACTTACGGCTTTTCGCATCCAAAAAGCCGGTGCCCAGTCCGCTGACGAGGCAGCATCGTTTCGGGACCCCGGCGAGCCATGCCGCAATCGTGCCGTAAATATTGGGCTTCGCGGTGATCGTGTAGACGATGTCGAAGGGTGTTTTTTTCAAAAATCGTACAAGAATTGCGAAATACAGCAAATCCCGAATCGGACTGGTATAGCGATGAAACGGGACGACGACGACCGAAACGCCGAGCGAACGAATTTTGTCCACCGGCTCGTCGTCGTGAACGATAACGGTAACATCGTGACCAAGCCGAACAAGCTCCGAAATAAATTCACGCCGGAATACCCAGACTCGCGTGGCCAAATTGGCAATAACTGCGATTTTCACCGTCGATAAAACTCCTGTGACTGAGGAGGCGGAAAATTTTGGCGCGTAGCGCAGGCCGGTCGCAGTGCAACGGAGCCGAGGAAGCCGCGGCCTGCAATCAAGGCGTCGAGAACCGCAAGCCAAAATTGATACGCGGATCAGTAAACCATTCCACAAAACGCGCAATGCCTTCTTCAAGCGGCGTGTCGGGGACGAAGCCCGTCGCTTGATTCAAGCGATCAATGTCCGCATACGTTTCCAAAACATCGCCCGGCTGCATCGGCAGAAAATTCAAGACCGCCTTTTTGCCGACGGCCTTCTCAATCGCCGCAATCAATGCCATCAGTTCAATCGGCTGATTGTTACCGATGTTATAAACGCGATACGGTGCTTTCGCCGTGGCGGGCGAGGTCATGGCATCACCGTTGTCGGGGACGGGAATAATCTTTGCGACACGCACGATTCCTGTGACGATGTCATCGATGTACGTGAAGTCTCGCCGCATGTTGCCGTGATTGTAGACATCAATCGGCCTGCCTGCAAGAATGTTTTTCACAAATTTGAAAATGGCCATGTCAGGCCGCCCCCAGGGGCCGTAGACCGTGAAAAAACGCAGGCCGGTGGTGGGCAAGCCAAAAAGATGACTGTACGTGTGGGCCATCAACTCATTACTTTTTTTCGTGGCGGCGTACAAACTGGCGGGATGGTCGACGGCATCGTCCTCGGAAAACGGCTGCTTTTCGTTCAGGCCATACACGGAACTAGACGAGGCATACACGAAATGCTTCGATTGATGCCTGCGGTAGCATTCCAAAATATTCAGGAAGCCAACGACATTGCTGTCGATGTAAGCTCGCGGGTTTTCGAGCGAATACCTCACGCCGGCCTGGGCGGCGAGATGAATGACCGTCTCGTAAGCGCGCGTTTCAAATTGCTCGTCCAAAATTTTATGGTCACAGAGGTCGGCTCTCACGAATGTGAAGCCGTTTTCCGGTCGCAACAGCTCAAGCCGCGTTTCTTTCAAGGCCGGGTCGTAGTAGTCGTTGAGGTTATCAAATCCGACGACGCGATGACCTTCGGACAAAAGCCTTTTCGCAACGTGAAAGCCGATAAAACCGGCGACGCCTGTGATGAAGTAGGAAGCCATCGTGTTTGCGACCGTATTAGCCACTGTATCTTGACCTGTATGATAAACCGATGCCATCTTAGCATCATTCCCCGAAGGTAAAAGTCCTTCTTCTTCGACTCGTCCTTGATGCTGTCGGCTGGGAATTTTTAGGCATCATCGACCTGTTATCGGCTTTTTTGCAACAAGATTATTCCTCATTTCGTTATACCTTTTTAGCCGTTCCTTAACGATCTCCTTGACCGCCTCGAAGGCGATAGGCGTGTAGTCGATGCACTCGGCACAGACGTTGACATGCAGGAGCGTGTTTTCAAATTTGTTCAGGTGCGTGTGGCCGTGGACGTTACAGAAAGGGCATTGTTCGTTCACAAAAACCGGCTCATGGGACAGGAGAAAGAATTCTTCAAACAAGATGGGATACGGACTGACGAGATCAAACCGGCCTGTCTTTGCCATTTTGGAACGCTTGTCGTGGTTGCCGAGCACCAGCGTAATTCTGCCGTAGAGCCGGTCAAGAATTTCCTGGGTCTTGTCCTGTTTGTAAACGGAAACATCGCCGAGCAGGAAAACCCGATCTTTTTTGCCAACGACGCGGTTCCAATTTTCGATCATCGCCTCGTCCATTTCATCCGTCGTCGAAAACGGCCTGTTCTGATATTCGATGATGTTATAGTGCCCGAAATGCGGATCGCTGAAAAAGAATGTTTGCATCGTTTTTTCGTTGGGAAAATTGCCAAAAGAACGATCCCATTGTAAACTGGACGGGGTGATGCTTCAATGGCGTTTTCTTAGCCCACGAATACTCCTCTCCGCGTAAAAGCTGGCACAGAGTTGCGGACGGGCGCAGCGCGGCGAAACCAAAAGAAACCGCGCCGTATTCAATGAATACGGCGCGACCAACGAGCCGCAAACGCCGTGTCAAAATCGATACGCGGATCAGGAAAGTTTTACCGATAAGACGGAAGAATAATCCGACAGAACGTCTTCATTGAGAGCCGCGATCCGAATGGAGTAGGTTTTGCCTGATTTCAAACCGGAAATAGTCGCTTCGGTCGCATTGGCCCCGACGGTGATCGAAGACCAACTGTTGCCGTTCTGGCTATATTCGATCCGATAACCGGTCAATCCGCCGCCCGCCGGGGGCGTCCAAGAAATTCTCGCTGTTTTCGAGGTCTTGGAATCGAGAATCACGCCGGTTGGGGCGTTCGGCTTGGTCGGCGGTGCTTCCGTTTGAACGGCAATCGGGTCGGACCATCCTGATTGGCCTGCGTTGCTGTTGGCAGCGACACGTACCAAGTAATCCGTTCCGGCCGTAAGTCCGGTCATGGTGTACGTGTTCATGTTCTTCTTGACGGTCGCCGATTTCCATGTGACGCCGTCTACGGACCACTGAACGATGTAACCCGAAACATTATTCGTAGCACCGCCCCAGAAAACGGAGATCGAATTTTTTGCAACGCTTCCTATGGCAAGGTCGGTCGGCACGGCGGCAGTTCCGCTCGCCTGCGTTTTTGCCGTGGCCATCGCCGAAACCTCGGAGGCGATGCCGTCTCTCACCGCAACGACACGGTAAACGTAATTCGTATTTGCCGAAAGACCGGTATTGGAAAATTCCGTGGCCGAACCGCTGTAAACCGTTGTCCAAGAATTCGTACCGGAAACTGCCCGTTCGACCCGGTATGAGGTCGCTTCTTCCACGGCATTCCAGAAAACGTCGACCTGCGACGAACTCCGAACGGCCAGCGACAATCCCTCCGGTGTCGCCGGAGGAGCAAGCGGCAGGATTGCCGAGGCGAGTGCCGACCAGCCGCTTTCACCGCCGCCGTTTACAGCTTTCAAACGGTACTCGAAGATCGCACCCGGCTCGGCGTCAAGGTCGGTGTCTCGATACAACATTTCTGGGCCTGAGTAAAGATCAACCCAATCGCTGCCGTTGACACGTCGCTGCACGATATAAGAATCGGCGTACTGCACGGCATTCCAAGTGAGATCAATCGCGCCGGCGTCGGCGACAAATTCCGCCGATACTTCGGGAGCCGTTGTCGGAACGCCGAGCACGGTCACGGTGAACGCATAGACGTTGTTTTCCTTGTTCGCTTCTTCGAGCAAGCCTTCTTCGTCAAGGACGAATCGAATCGTGTGTGTACCGGGAGTGCTCACTGCGGGATAGGCACTGTAATATCCTTGTCTTTGTGAGTCGAAGAGGACTGAAGTTGTGACTTTTATCTGATCGTCATAGTACATTTTCAAAGCAACGTTTCCTTGATACTCGGCACCTAGATTTCGTACGTCAAAGCGGCACACCAGTTCTTCGTTTGCGTAATACTCCGTCTCATCAACGATGTCGCCGTTTATCCTAGCGAGCACGATTGGAGCATACCAACCTTCCCGAACGTTAAAAGCGATGTCGGGCAACTGCGGGGCCGTCCAGATGTACGATTCGGAGTGCGGCGAATCACCGGAGCTGTTTCGGGCATACACGAAGAACTCGTACCGGTCGGCGTCTTCCGCGCCGGCAAATGTGCAAGACGTGTCCGCGCCGGTATAAATTTCCGTGTAGGGCACTTCGTCGTTTTTCCTAGCGTAAACACGATAGTAATCCGCTTTCGACGAGGCATTCCAGGAGACGTTGAACATTTCGCCGTCCAATTCCGCGGTCAATCCCGTGGGGGCCTCCGGCTTGGCGATCAAAGTTTGCCGTGAAATCACCGTCGGCGTCGAATCCCCCAACGGATTGCTCGTCCAGGCGCGGAAATAGTACGTCGTGGCGTCTGCCAAATCGTAAACCTGGAATGTCACATCACCAAAGCTCTGTACGTTGCCGCCTTGAATGAGCGTCCACGGACCATCGGGCGAAAGGGCGTATTCCAGCGTGTAGGTTTGTACGTTGGTATGTGAACTTCCGAAACTGATACGTCCGGCAATACTGGTCGACCAGATGTAACTCGTGCCGATGAACGGCGATTCGGGAGTTCCCCACGGAGTGGTTTCGCGGACCAAGGCGGACGTCGGTGAAGTGCCGGCCGGATTGATCGCCGAAACACGGAAACCGTAGAACGTATGCGCGTCCAGGGAATCGAACGTATATTCCGTATCGGTGACGGTAACAGCACTCCAGTTGCCGCCGTCGCGTAGGCATTCGACTTTGTACGCAGTCGCCGTCGGAACGGCGTCCCAAGTGAGTTTCACGCTGTGGGCATCAAGCACTTCCGCCGCCAAGCCGACGGGCGATTCCGGTGTGCCGGTTACCGTAAACGTCTTGGTGAACACGTTGTTCTCTTCGTTTGATTCCCAAAAAGCGTTTCCTTCGTCCAAAACGATCCGCAGCGTGTGCTCGCCTGCGGCAAGCGTACCGAGTGAAGTGTTGTCGAGAATGCGGGTTTGTTCTCCGGAGGACATGCTGAGAGCACCGCTCCGTTTATGGGTTCCGTCGAGGTAAACTGCGTATCCAACCAAGGCAGACAAGGTGTCGCCGGAATTTTGGAATGCGAAGTGAACGTAAAGGGAATCGTTCGTGTAATAGGTCGACGACTCGCTGTAGACGGACCACTTGCCGAGCACGACTGAATCGCTCCAATCCGCGGGTACGTGATCGAAATTCAGGTCGTGGGGCGAAACAAGTTTTTCCGCCGTAACGATTTCCGAAATGGCCATATCGCCGCCGGCGACGTGCGTGACGACCCGGTAATCGTACGATCTGTCCACATCAGGCCGGATATCCCTGAACGAATTCATGTAGCGAACATTGCCGACATCAGCCCAATCGCCTGTCCCGCTTTCGCATCGCTGGACGACATAATAAAGACCGTAACCCGAAACACCCGTCCAAGTTAGGGTCACATCGGTCTGCGATTCAGCCGATGCCGCCAAGTTCGTCACGGCCAGTGCCACGGGGCGGGACGGGGTGAGCAGCGAAGTGACGTTTGAAACGTCTCCGTCGGCGACGACCCGGTAATAGTAGGTCGTGTCGTACTCGAAAGCCGCATCCGTGAAATACCAAGCGGGCGTGTCATGGACGCCCCTACCGATATCGGTCCAGTTCTCCCCGTCGGTCGAACGCTGGACGGTAAAGGCCGCCACGGTTTCATCGCGGCTCGTCCATGTGAGTGAAATCATGGACGGATCGACGAAACGGACATGCAAGTCGTTGACGGCAGCAGTCGCTTCATGGACGGTAAGCGTTCGTGTGTAGACATTGTTTTCCTCGTTCAGTTCGGCAACGGTGCTATCGGTATCAATGCGAAGTTCCAGCGAGTGTTCCCCGGCGGCAAGGCCTGTGATTTCAATGTCACGATGTTGCAGGTAATAATTTATCGGGAAGCCCGGCGGGAAAAAGTTTGTCCAGTATTCCTGACCATCGACTAGCAGGGCGACCCGGAAACCGTTTTGGGCGGTTGCCGTGCCCATGTTCGTCATCCCAAAGGTAACATAGACGGTGTCGCCCTCGTAAATGCTGTTTTCTGTTACCGACCGCTGATTTGAACAGACGAGCGGCGATGAGAGATTGGGCGAAGCGAACGGCGTCAGATCTGGAGCAGGACCGGTGACATCGAGCACAAACGAGTAGGCATTGTTCGTTTTATCGGCTTCCACAATGTAGTTGCCCGGATCAATACGGAGTTCGACGTTGTGCCGGCCAGCACCGAGATAAAGATCGTAATCCCAGGTAATGAACTGCCCACCGTTGTCGAGCCAGTCGATATTAGCACCGCCGTAAAATTGGCCGTCGACCCAGATTTCCATGACCGTACCATCGCTGTAATACGTACCGACATTGGCGATGCAGGCGTTCATGCGGATCGGATGATACTCGTGGAATTCTTCCTGCACGACGCCGTTGATTTCCTGCGTCAATCGAACGGGGGCATCCCAGCCGTCCGGCGTTTGGAAGGTCAGATCGGCTTTAGGCTCAACGATGGTTAAGGTCTTGGTATAAATGTTGTTCGTTTCGTTCGACTCGCTGACGGCATTGCCGGAATCGATGCGCATTTCAATCGTGTGTTCACCGATTCCCAATCCCGGAATATAGATGCCGCGATGTTGCAAGAAATAATCGGTGGGCAATCCGGCCGGATAGTCACCGTACCAGTGTTCCTGACCGTCGACATAGAGAGTTACCCGGAAATCGCGCTCGGCGTAAGCATCGCCGATATTTTTCAGCCCCCAAGTCACATAGAATGCTTCGTAGGGACGAATCAGGTCGCCGTCGACCACGGCGTTCGGTTGCGTCGACAGCACCAGCGGGGCGGACCAATCTTCCGGGGCAAAGGGCGTCATATCGGCTTGGGGCCCATCAATGTAGATCGTTTTGGTGAAAATGTTGTTCGTTTCATCGGTTTCGCCCAACACATCCCACGGATCGACGACCAGTTCAATTGTATGTTCGCCGATGGCAAGCCAAGGCAGGTCAATGCCGTCCTGACGCAAGATGTAGTTGCTCGGAATACCGGGCGGATAATAGTTCGACCAGACAATGTTGCCATCGACCCGGAGGGCGATCTCAAAACCGCTATCGCCTGCCATACCGCCGACGTTTTGGGCGGCCCAACGGACGTACAAATGTTCACCGGGCACGAAAATGGCATCGTCGGCCAAGGCATCGGGATTCGTGGAGACGATTAACGGCGATTCCCAACCGGCGGGCGTCGTGTGCGTGAGATCGACGCCGAGAACCGCCTCGCTGAATGCGGATTCCCAAGCTCCGAGATCGACGGTTCCCTGTTGAATGCGGGCATTTCCGCCGATGTCCGTCACCACGCCTTCAATGAACGTGTTGTTGCCGGCATTGATCGCCGCGCTGCCCTCGGCCAGTCGGAAAAGATCAAGGTCACGAAATACGCTCTCGACCGAGTCCAATCCCAGCCGATTGGTCGTCGTGTCGAATTGGTGGTCATAGGAAATATACGAGCCGATGATGTTGTAGTCGAATTGGATCAAGCCGCTACGGAAATAAATGTCGCCTGCGGTCGCCAAGGCCGGGTCGGCAAGATTGCCCAAAACAATGGAGTTGTTCAAGGTCAGATCAACGTCCGGCAGGGCGTGGATGCCCGTACCCACGCTGTTGGCACTGAGGCCGTAATTGCGCGCAATGGTCGCGTTGGTCACTGTTGCGGTCGAGGCGTCCAAGAAAATGCCCGCTCCTTGCATCGCCCGGTTGAAGTTGATCATGGCACCGGTCATCGTCAGATCGGAATGGAAGGCGAAGACGGCACCGCCGAAACCGCTGGCAGTCGTCGTGTAATTATTGCCCTCATAGCGGACGTTCGTCTGTGTTGAAACGCCGTCGAGTAGGGCAAATCCACCGCCGTAGGTCGCTTGGTTGTATTCCAGTTGAACGTTGTTCAGTACCGACGATCCCCCCCGCTGGTAAATCGCGCCGCCATAACCTCTTGGGGCGGTCGCGCAGGCGGTGATGAAGACACTGGAAAGCTCCAATTCGGCGTCGATGGAACGGATACCGGCTCCGCTCTCGCCGATCTGGGCCAAGTTTCCGCCGGAAATGGAAATGTTGCCCAGCAGTACACGGCTTCCGGCCGCAATGTCGAGCATCCGATCCGCTCCTGTCGAGACGAAGCTGGCCGGGCCGTTGAATCCGATGATCGTGACGCTGCCGTGTTGTTCGGCGTCGATGTCAATTGTCAGGGATGTATCAAGAGAATAAGTGTTGGCGGTGGTATCGAGAAAGATAATGTCATCGCTTTCCGTCTGGCCAGCCTGCTCGATGGCCTGCTGGAGCAGCGTTGCCGGAGAAAGGTTCGATGTGTCGCGGATGTAGATGCAGTTGACGTTTTCGTCGATTTCGTTGTTGGGAAAAAGGTCTTGGATGGCGGCCAAGCCGGCCGGTGAAATGGACAAGAGTGCCCTCTCTTCAAGCAATTCCATGCGAAGCGACCGGCCTTTCATGCGGCGAGATGCCTTTCTGGGTTGGGATGAATTGTTTCCGTCAGACGAACCGAGTAAGAAGGCAAGAAAATTCATGTGATACCTCTCCCGTGGAAGCGTAATGAAATAGGGGGACGTTGGTTTGCCTCGGCAAACTGTGTTGCCGTGCTGTTGTATAAGAGCCTCGTCGAGCGAAAGCGGCATACCGGAAAATAATGATTTTCGCGCGAAATTCTCGATTTTTTTCTGTTCCCTTCATGCCACATCGCTTTCGCAAGTGCCGTGTGGTAGTTTGGACACAAATCAAGTAGAATGGGCAAAATACCTTCGATCTATGACTTTTTTTCTTACTGCTGACTTATGAATGCTGACGCATTTTCCGCGACCTGCGGTCGTAGCGTGTCAGAGCAATTTTTCGGGTTTCCCTTAACATATTCGTCCTTAACAAGTTATGCAATTTTTATTTTCTCCACCACATGACGCCCCTTCACGAACAAACCGACGAATTTTCGACGCGACTAAAACAGTGCGAGCGTATCGTTTTCCATTACATCCGGCTGAAGGTACAGGACACTCATGAAGCGGAAGAGATTTTTCAGGAAACGGCTCTCCTGTGTTGGAAAAAGCGGGATCAGCTGCGGAACAAGGAGCGGTTTGCCGCTTGGTCGCTGAAAATTGCCCGGACGGCAATCTCACGCTATCTGAGGAGCCGCAAAGGCAGAATCGTTTCCGAATCGGGCTACGCCGTCCGATGGCCTGTTTCCGAAACAGAGTTGACCGCCGTGCCGGATAAACTGGCGATCAAGGATGAAGAAACGCGATTGGCCTTGGACGCTTTATTTGCCCTGCCGGAACGGTGTCGTGTGGTATTTTACCTCCACACTTGCGAGGAGCTGTCACTGCGGAAGATCGGCGAATTGCTTGGCATTCACGAGGCCACGGCAGCAAAGCGGTTCAAAAAAGCGAGAGAATTGCTGGAACGGCGCGCTCGTCCGACCCCGTCTTAGCGTCAAGCCGTTTGAAAATTCCCGTGCGCTATGTTGCGGCAGGAAAATGAGGTCCAAGCGATTCCACCGTTACGCTTTTGGGCACTGTCGGGTATACTTTGATTCGCGGCCAAACCCAACGAACCCATTTGTCGACCGACGATACTTGCCTTTTGCGTTTTTTGAGCGATAATAATGGTGTTACTTGTCGTTGGCAGGCGAATCAAGCCATTGGTTGTTTTTAGGGTGGTTGCACCAGAGGCTTCCGAGGCGACACGGCGGTGGTTGGCCTTGATGGTATGATCTTGACACTGTTCGAGTTTATGCAAGTTATCCGATTGCGGTGCGTTGATACGCCCATCGGCTTTCTGTTTTCTTGGCGTGAACAGCCATCTGAGAGAAAATGAAATCCCCGGAAAGCATTCGCCCTCGCGGCGCGACCATGAACATGACGCCCATGATCGACGTGGTGTTTCTGCTCATCATTTTCTTCTTGGTTTCAAGCAGCTTGATCCAACAGGATGTTTCCATGGAACTTGATCTGCCGGCGGCGGAGACTGCTCAGCCTTTGTCGGAAACGGAAGCAAAAAAGATCACGGTCAACATCCCATCACCGGGACGTCTCATGCTCGGAGCGCAGCCGATTGACCGCGACGGATTGCGAGACCATTTTCGGAAACGCCGTAGCGAATGGGGCGAGGACACCGGCCTGCGCATCAGAACCAACCGGGATGTGCCATACGGAGAAGTTGAACCGGTTTTGGTGATGGCGGCGGAATGCGGCGTCTGGAATGTATCCTTTGCCGTGGTGGAGCGACGGTAGTTATCGTGTTTCTTTCCAGCCATTCGTCCGCTTGAGTTGTTTCATCACAACGTTTGTCATATACTGGCGTCGTAGCATGGCCGTCATTCCAGCCACCGATCAGAATGATAGCTCAGATTTCTGCGCCGCGGAGATGACAAAGGGTTTGCCGATTTTTCCAACGCATCTAATGAAAATGACACGATTCTCTATCCTTGCCGGCATCTTCGTTGCTTTCGTCGTTCTTTCTCCTGCGTCCGCCGACCCGGTCAAGACGGTGAGCTATCGTGAGTTCGGGGCCGTCGGCGATGGGAAAACCGACGATTTTGAGGCCATCATCAAAACGCATGAGGCGGCCAACAAGGGAAAATGGACGGTCAAAGCGGACGCCGGAGCAACCTACTATATCGGCCAGGTCGATAAGACGGCCCTGATACAAACGGACACCCATTGGGGCGATGCGCGATTCGTTATCGATGATTCCAGCGTGGGTGTGAATGACCGTGGCAAGCATGTTTTTACCATCGCATCGGCATTGCCGCCCAAAAACATTACGAACATCAAAACGCTGGAGAAAAATCAGGAACGGCTCGATTTACGACTTCCACAGGACGCTGTTGTGCGGGTCACGGATACGGCAACAAAGCGTTTTATTCGTGAAGGCTTGAATCAAAACCAGGGCACGAGCCAGTCCGATGTTTTTCTTGTGGACAGGAACGGCAATGTGGACATGTCCGCTCCCATTATTTGGGATTTTGAACAGATTTCCTCCATGACGGCTTATCCGATTGATGCGGAAACGTTGACCGTCACGGGCGGGCGGTTTACGACCATCGCCAATCAGGCCGAGTCGAAATACACTTATTACGCACGCGGCATCGACATCACACGCAGCAATGTACTCATTGAAGGATTATTGCACGAAATCACAGGTGAGCTGGACCACGGTGCGCCGTACCACGGATTTCTCGTGGTGACGAATTGTGCCAAGATCACCATCAAAAATTGTATGCTGTCCGGCCACAAAACCTATAGGACGATTGGGGCTGCGGGAAAACCTGTTTCAATGGGGTCGTATGACCTTTCCGTGCGCGGCGGCATTCATGTCACGGTTGCAAACAGTGGCCAAGTCAACAGCATTCACGATGCGCGGTTTTGGGGGATTTTCACCTCCAATTTCTCGAAATGCCTTACCTTCGACAACGTGCGTTTTTCACGCTTTGACGCTCATCAAGGCGTCACCAATGCGACGATACGCGATTCCGAACTGGGATACATGGGCATTCATCTCATCGGCGGCGGTGTTTTTCTGGTCGAAAATTCAAAAATCCGCGGCCCGCATCTCGTCTGGCTACGTGACGATTACGGCAGCACTTTTGAGGGCGAAATACTCATCAGGAACTGCGAATTCGCGCCGCGAAACGGCAAGCAGTCCGACGCCGTCCTGTTCAACGGACGCCATTCCGGCAAACATGACTTCGGCTACCCCTGTTTTATGCCGCGAAAAATTTCGATTGACGGCCTTGTCGTCAACGATGTCAATCCGCCGCAAAATTATACAGGCCCTAAAATTTTCGGTACGTTCAATGCAGCCTATAAAGATGAATCGTACAAAGAAGATTTTCCATACTCTTTGACCGAAGAAGTGTCGATCAAGAATCTGAAAATCAAAAGCGGCAAGCCTTGGGTCCTCAGTGGCAATCCGTTCCTATTCCGAAAGGTCGCGGTGAAAGAGGAAAAATAGCGTTGCTCCACAGCCTCCGTTTAGCGAATGTGCGGGATTCATGTTGTCCCTCACCGGGGTAATGGCTCGGCAACGAGACTTACGCGTTCCGCGAGCTATGGACACGCTGCAACACCGGTCGGACGATTTGCTTCGGGAGGAAGTTGGCAAACGTTTTCTCGTCGGCCACCGTGGCAATCTCCTTGATAAGCGAACTGGAAACATGGGCCAGTTCCCCATCGGCGATCATAATAAGCGTCTCGATGCCCGGCGCGAGGCGGCGGTTGGCCATCATCATGGTCAGTTCCGCCGGAATGTCCGTGATAGGCCGGACACCGCGAATCATAATCTTCGCGCCGCATTCTTCAACAAATTTGACCGTCAGCCCCTGATACGTAATGACTTCGATATTGGTGAGGTGGGGCGTCGAAAGCCGGATCAACTCCGATCGCTCCTCTGCGGTGAACAGGGGCTGCTTCTCGCTGTTGATGCCCACGCCGACAACAAGATGATCGAACAGGCGGCTGGCCCGCTCGACAATGTCGAGATGCCCAAGGGTAAAAGGATCAAACGATCCGGGATAGACGGCCCAAGGTTTCATACTCAAGGGGAAGAATTACAATAGACCCGTTCGGAAGCCCCAAAAGGTCCCGCATAGGCCTAACTAAAGCGGAGGACAAGGGATTCGAACCCTCAACCGGTCACCCGGCAACTGATTTCGAGTCAGCCCGCTCACCATTCGCATATCCTCCACTAAAACCACGGGGGGATTATAACACTTTTGCGGGAATGGGCAAGTGCCTGCGCGATGCCACAGCGGTTGCAGTGAAATCGAAAGGAGCAGGGACGGATCGCCGCCCTCGGATGTGAACCCCTGCCATGCTTTCGCCGCGATGGTAGAATTACGATGGTACGGCCTGTCGCGTACAAACGGTGTCGCATCGCCTGAAATTCGGGAGTACGGTTCCCGGTTCGTATTTGCGTTTGTGAAACCGAGAGAAGTTTACTCGAAAACCCCCATGCGCCGAATTTTTGCGACATTATTTTTCTCTGTCCTGCTTTGTCTGCTTTTGACTGCTCAAGAAACAGAGCAAACCGGAGAGAGAACTTATGCCACGCCCGAGGCTGTGCTGCATTTGCGATCTGTTTATACCGAAGCATTACTGCAGCCTGACATGCAAGGAAAATACGAGACTACGGGGCGGTTATTTGGGCCACACAACGGTGACAGGGGCGTTTATCAGGAAGCATTGGGGTTGTCCGCCGATCAAGTGACGTGGTTGGCGGCAAAAGAGGTAGAATGGATGGAACGGTCCGAACCTTTGTGGTTGCAGTGGTGGCCCGAACTTCGCCGTTACGAGATGTTGTCGCCGGAAGAACTTGCGAATCTCGAAGAAAGAATACGGCAGGATACTCGTTTGATTTTCACAGAGGGCCAGACGGTCATTGATGAAGTGCTGACCCCGGAGCAAAAACAGCGGGCACAGGAATTGGAATTGGTTTTGGAGTCGACTTTGCCATGGCCGTCTCCAAACCTGTTCTTTGATGGGGAAGAGGCGATGGCCCCGTTTGCGAATCTCAACGCCTACGAGGCATTGGGTTTGTCCGACGAGCAGAACGAGGCGTTGACCAAGCTGCAAAGAAAGAGTGGTAAGGAATTGAGCGAGTTAATGGAAGAAGCAGCCAAAAGTATGACAGAGCTTTGGCAGCGGAGCGATGACGAAACGGACGAGAAATACGAGAAGGAACGCAAAGCTCTGGGCGAAAAGGCAAAAACACTGAAAGCGCAGATCAGGGCCAAGGTGCTGGCCTTGCTGACGAAGGAGCAGGTGGCCAAGCTCGACCAACTGCTCGTCGACCTGCCGAAAAAGCTCAAACAACTCGAAGCGGACTGGAAAACCGAGCAAGCCAAGAAGAAGCCGGAAGACGATGCGTGGCGGGAGGCGTGGAAGCCCGGCGATCCCGTGCCCGAAGGAGCCGTCCCGCCGCGAGTACGCAAGCCGTTTCCGTTTTGAAGATTTTTGGTACAGCAGGAGGAAAATGTGATGCCTCAAACAATAATCAACATTCCGATGGATTCCGATGTCAAGCAGCAGTTTGACGATTTTTGCACGGAAGTCGGTATGAACACAACCGTGGCGGTCAACATGTTCGTCCGCGCCGTTTTGCGGGAAAAACGTCTGCCTTTCGATGTGGCTCTGGAAGAAGACCCGTTTTACGGCGAAAGCAATTTGGCCCATCTTCGCCGTGGTGTTGCCGCCCTCAACGCTGGGAAAGGCGTAGAGCATGCTCTTCTCGAACACGGCACGGTTGAGGTGGGTGAATGAGAATTGTCTGGTTTGAAGAGGCATGGGAAGATTATGTTGATTGGCAAACGCAGGATAAAAAAACGCTCAAACGTATCAACCAGCTTTTGCTGGATATTACACGTAATAAATTTACAGGCATTGGCAAACCGGAACCGCAGAAAGGAGAATTTGGTGGTTTTTGGAGCCGCCGGATCAACGGAACACATCGTCTTGTATACCGAATCAATGGTGATACCTTGGAAATCCTGTCATGCAAGGGCCATTACAACGGTTGATTCGTTCCGCCGCGAGTACGCAAGCCGTTTCCGTTTTGAGAATCCGTGACCACGTACTTTCATGCCCGTTCCCGGTTCATTATCCTTTGGCCATTTAGTAACCAGTAACTTGTCACTAACACATGATTCGCATCTACAGCACTTTATCAAAACAGAAAGAAGAATTTGTCCCGGTCGTGCCCGGCCAAGTCGGCATCTATTTGTGCGGTCCCACCGTTTACAAGCCGTCGCACATCGGCCACATGGTCGGCCCCGTCATTTTTGACGCGATTAAACGTTATTTATCGTACAATGGCTATGACGTGAAGTTCGTCATCAACATCACCGATGTCGATGACAAACTCATTGCTGAATCCAACGCCCGAAACATGCCGATGTCGGCGATTGCGGCGGAAATGACTGCGGATTATCTTCGCAATCTCGAAGCGATGGGCGTGAAAGAATCTGTAACCAAGTTCCCAAAAGCCACGGATCATATCGGTAACATCATCAATTTCACGCAGGATTTGATCGACAAGGGCTTCGCCTATGCTTCGGACGGCGACGTGTATTTTGACGTTGCAAAATTTCCCGACTACGGCAAGCTGTCGCACCGCGCGCTGGATTCCATGCAGGGCGAAGGCGGCGGTACGGCGGAAAGAAAGCGTTCGCCTTACGATTTCGCGCTCTGGAAATCAGCCAAGCCCGGTGAGCCGAGTTGGGATTCGCCGTGGGGCGCAGGCAGGCCCGGCTGGCACATCGAATGCAGCGTGATGAGCTGCGAACTTTTGGGCGAAACCTTCGACATTCATGGCGGCGGCCTTGATTTGATGTTCCCGCACCACGAAAACGAAGTCGCCCAGAGCGAACCGATGTGCAACTTCTGGATGCACAACGGCCTCATGCAGGCGTCCAACGAAGTCGGCAAACTCGGCGGCAGAAATACCAGAGTATCCCCTCACCCCAACCCGTCAGCCACGATGCTCTCGGAGGAAGAGGGGACTGCGGATCAAGGCCGTATCCGCGAGGAGGCGGTTGAGGGAGATTTAACATCGCAAGAGGCCGGTAAAATCAGCAAATCGAAAGGCTCATCGGCCTTCAGTGAGATGCTGAAGAAATTCGCCCCGGAGTTGATTCGCTTCTTTTTGCTGTCGACGCATTATCGCCGTCCCATCGATTTCAGCGAAGAGCGCATCACGGAAGTCGGCAAGGGGCTTGAAACCTTTTATCGTTTCACAAAGCGTTTTGCCAAACTGACAGGCCACGATTTCTATGCTTTGGGCGTGGCCAAAACGCGCTGTGAGGGCGATAAACTCGATTTGCGCGAGCCGCTCAGCAAGCAGATCGCCGATTACCGCACGAAATTTCTCGAAGCGATGGACGACGACTTCAACACCGGGGCCGCCGTGGCCACGCTGTTTGATTTGCTTCGTGCCCTGAATAAATTTATCGACGACAACAAACTCGAAACACTTTCGGACAAGAGCAGCATGGCCTTTGGTCCGCTGCTGCACGGAGCCGCCGTGTTGCGAGAACTTGGCCTGACGCTGGGCTTGTTCCGCGAGCCGCCGGCGGAAAAAGTGCCGTCAGGTTCCGATGAACTGACGGGCAAGTTGATGGCCCTGCTCATCGAACTGCGGACGAATGCCAAAAAAGCCAAGGATTTCGCGGCGGCGGATTTGATTCGCAACCGACTTAAAGACTTGGGCATCGCGCTTGAGGATCGGCCTGATGGCACGGAATGGAGCCTGAACTGACCACATCACTCTTGACGCACGGGTGGATAATCGCTATCGTCGCTCATGGCACGGTTGCATGACGAAGAAGAAGACGATGCGCCCATTGTAAAAAAACGCCGTAGGCCGAAAAAAAAGCCGGTTTCCGACGACGATGACGATGCGCTTCCCGGTCGTGGCGGACGAGGCCGGGCAGATGACGATGAGGAGGACGAGGGGGAAAATAGTTTTTCGACGGGTAACGTCTTTCTCGACATTTTTCTCGATTTTGTGGACGACTGCACCGACTGGGCCAAAGAACATGCCCGAACGGCCATCGTCCTTGCCATTCTTGCCATACTTTTTCTACTCGCCGGCTTCGGCCTGACCGTTCGCTACGTTATCAATTATCTTTACCGGCCCACTCTGGAGCAGGCCCTCATGGCCTACGATCTCGGTTCTTACGGCGAATCGCGTTTCATGGCCGAGGAAGTCCTCAAATACGCGAAAGAGGAAGATAATCGCACCAAGGCCGGAGCCTATTTCGTGCTCGGAGCGGCGACTTGCGGTATCGCCGAAATCGCTTGGGATTCAAACCGGCAGCCATATTATTTGGCCGCCGTCAGTTACCTTCGGCAATCGGAGGAATACGGCTTTGTTCGTGGCCGTGAAACCGAGGGATACTATTGGCTTGGCAAAAGTCTTTACTTGAGCGGCGAGTTGGAACGCTGCCGCGCCCCTTTGCAGCATATTTTAGAGAGTGCGGCAACCACCACGACGGCCTTGGACGAGGCCGAGACAAAAAATGTTTACTGGTATCTGTGCAATTCCTATTTCCTTGCCGCCCAGCCGGATTACGTGGAGGCCTTGCGGAATTTGCGGCAATTCCGGCTAAACAAAATGACCACAGAAGAAGAGCGAGCGGAAGCGGACTTGCTGGATGCGATGATTCGTATTCGGCAGGATAATGTGGCCGGCGCGGAGGAAGCGGCACGTCGCGTGCCCGCTTTTAATCGTTTGCAGGCGATGCGTTCTTTCGTGGAAGGACAAATAGCATTGTTACACGCCAGAAACAATCGGCGTCAGGCACAGCAGCTCGAAAACCGACGCGACCCGCTATCGCTGGGCAGTATTCCCGTGGCCGTGTCGCCGGTCGAGCCAGAGCCGACGAATCCGACGGATGCGCTCAATCCCTTTGACAACCCGGAAACAGAACAATTGCTCCCGCAAGGACAACCACAAGATGTCCCGCCCGAAGAAATCATGTCGGAACAGCCGGCGGCGATGGTTCGGCCTGTGTTGCCCGTGTCGCCGAAAGATTTCAATTCACGCCCCCGGAGCCATCCTTGGTCTGCCGTCACGCCGCCCACACCACTCGATGGTGAAAATGGCACGCTACATCGTCGTTTGGCGGGTTTACGTAGTCCTTTTGCGGTTCCCTACACGCAAGAGGCGGAAAAGAATGATGGAGTCGATTTTGATCCTGATGCGGTGATTGTGTTGCCGACGGAAAAGCGACCGGAGGCCGGGCCGGATGCTCCAATTCCCGATTCGATACCGAACGACACATTCAAAAAACCGACCGTGATGAATCCGGTGGAGAAGGAAACGCGGAAATTTCACCAACTGGCCGAGAAATACTACCGTGAAGCCATCGAGCATTTTCTTGATGTGCAACAACATGAAGATTTTTCCCCACGCTGGAAACGCCAGGCTCATCTGCTCGAAGGCTTGTGTTACGAGGAACTGGGGGAATTGGCGAAAGCTCAAGAAATCTATTTGGCGGTGGCTGACTCGTATCCGCAAAGCTCCGAAGCGGCGGCGGCCCTTTTTCTCCGGGCAAGAATCGACCACGATCTTGGTCGGCTCGATACGGCGATGCGTGGCTTTGCCGAGGCCTTTGATATTATGCGTCGCACGCCGGGCTATGCTTGTCCGTGGCAGACCAAGGAGAGTATCCTCGCACGTTGCGAAGACATGCTGCGCGACGCGATTGTGCTCAAAGAATACAGGCAAGCTCTGACCCTGCTGTATTTGCTGCGTGGTGTGATGCCGGAGAGTGATGTGGCAATCCGTCGTGGGGAAACCTACGAAGACTGGGCCGTTCATCTCAGCCAGCAGGCGGCCACGGCGTTCGGCTCACGAGGCGACGAACTTGCAGCCGAGGCGAACGATAAATTCCGCCGCTCGGCGGAGGCGTTCGACCTCTGGACGCGGATTGAATATGATTCGCCCGACGTGGATGAGTATTTGTGGCGTGCCGCCGAAAATTTTCGCTTCGGAAAAGATTATCGCCGCGCGATTCCGATGTATCGACGTTTCCTGCGAAGCAATGTCGGCGATCACCGACCGGAAACATTTTTATATCTGGGCGAAATGTACGTTCATTTGGATGGCATTGACGAGGCGGCGGACGTGCTGGAGACCGCCCTGCTCGATTTCCCCGCTCATCCGTTGATACCGAGAGTGCGCTACGTGCTCAGCCGGGCCTATTATGAACAAAAACAGTGGGACAAGGCTGGTGAAATGCTTCAACAGAATTTGATCGGTGAATTTGCTCCCACATCGGCTGTGTTCCGCGACTCGCTCTATGCCTTGGCACAACTGAATTTTGAGCGTGGCCAATGGGAAGAAGCCATTTCGGGCTACGAATCGGCCTTGCAATTGCACCCCAATGCCATTCAGGCCGCCGAAGCCCATTATTGCTTGGCCCAGTCCTATCTGCAACGGGCGAGGCAGATGATTCAGGATGCCGCCGCCACGCCGCTGGAGGCCGTGCGGAAAAAAGTCGAGGCCGACTCGTTGCGAGAACAGGAAAAAGCACTTGCGCAATTTCAAAAAGCGGAGGAGCTGTTAATCAAGCGGCAACAGGCACTCGGCCTCACGGAAGCGGAGCAGTTGATGCTGCGCAATACGCTTTTCGGGGCCGGTTCGATTTTGATGCAGCTCAAAATGTACGAACAGGCGATTGACACGCTGAATTTATCGGCCACACGTTATCAGGACAGGCCGGAAGCGATGGATGCGTTGCTCAATTTGGCTGTGGCTTTTCGCCATCTCAACAACCGCGAGGAGGCGTTGGCCATGCTGAATCGGGCGGAAGTCGTCTTGCGTCAGTTGGTCAAATCCGGTACGATCCCCGCGGAGAATAGTTGGACGGCATTGATCGAAGTGCAAAAAAATTTGGTGAATTTGGAAGAAATTCATAAATGACCCCATGCGTTATGCTACAGGCAACCAGAAAATGCCCGTTTTGCAGAGTCATTTGGCCTTTCCCTCCCCCTCTATGGGGAGAGGGGAATGATTATCGACTTGTACAAAAGGACAATTTGTAACCGCATACGGTACAGTAGCCATGCCAACAGCCAACACAAGGATAGCAATCATGCCAAAATTCATTGCCTTTTTCGCCGCTCTGCTCTTGACGTTTGGCTCGCTGTACGCAGAAACGTCCCCTGATGAATTAACGCCGGAAACGCAACGGCTTCTCAACAAAATGAATGAACCGTATCGGTTCAATGCCTCGGAAGCCAACACGCTGGAACAAGTGCTGGAGATCATTTGTAAGGAATCGCAGATTGATGTTTTGATGGACTGGGACAAGATGGAAGAGCAGGGGATCACTCGCACCATGCCTGCAAAACTGCGATTGCCCATCGCTTTGCCGCTCAATGAGGTGTTTCGTTATCTAGGCGAGCAAACAGGCGTGAGCGTGAGTATTCAGAACGACAAAATACACCTCATTCCTCCTGTTGTTGATGATGGACAACCCATGACGATCTATTATAAAGTGGATGACTTGTTGGACGACAACGATAAACCCGATTTCGAGACGCTTGTTGATTACATCGAAACGATGGTCGCTCCCGGAAGTTGGTCGAAAAAAAACGGCGAGGTCAGTGCTGAAGCACCGAAGCTGGGCGATATTTTAGCGGACACGCCCAGCCAGAGCCTTGTCATTCGGCAGACCCGCGAGGTGCATAAACGGGTACAGGAATGTCTGGGAAATTTGAGAAGATTTGCCAAGCCGGACACCAAGCTGGTCAGGAAAATTTACGATGTCCGTGATTTGGCTCCAGAAGGTGGCGTAGGAAATTTGGATAATGTGATCCAATCCGAATGTCATCGCAATAGCTGGGGCAGGATGAGTGGCCCCGGCAGTATTTTTGTATGGAATCAACGCTTGATTATTACCAATACAAAAGAAGTCCACCAAGACATTGCCGAGTTGCTGGGAGAGTTAAGGAAGCTGGAGGAAATTCATTAGGAGTCCGGGGGCGGAAACGAATCGCAGCATCACGTCCGGTACATTCTTATGACCGGTCGCTTCACTTCCGCACTTCAGGTTTGCCCCGGCCTTATGTCAAGAAAAATGTCGTCATTCGCTGAACTGATCCATCGTAAAGAGCAATTATTGATGCGGCTAGCCCCGATTTCGGAGCGGCAATTGGAGATCGTGCGCAGCGGCGACGTTTCGCTCTTGATCCGGCTTCTTGGCTTGAAGCAGCAAATTATGTACGAATTTGAGGCCGTCGAAAAGGAATTGGAACCTTTTCGTGACACGCCGCCTGAGCAACGGATTTGGAAGGATGAAAAAGAGCGGCAAGAAACCGGCGAGTCCGTCAATCGCTGTGCCACGCTGTTGGAAGAAATTTTACGCAACGACACCCTGAGCACAGAGGAGTTGGCCACCAAAAAAGAAGAAGTCGAAGCGCAGCTGCGCCGCACTCGCCAAGGTGCCCAAGTGCATAATGGCTACGCCAAGCAAGCACCAAAAAGCGGTTTGAGGCATTTTGATAAAAAGAGCTAACAGATGATTCGTCCGACCTATCAATTCCGAGCGATTTTTGACGGCACAACCGTTCCGGTGTTGGAGCAGGTCGTGAATTTCGACGAAGCGCGACAGGCCCTCTTGGCCGGTAATCTTGCCAACTTCGATACGCCCATGTACCAAGCCCGCGACATGGATGTCGGGGCGTTCAAGGACAAATTGGCCGAGGCCATTTCACGCCGCCATCGCCCGCCGGGCCACTTCGGCCCGGAATGGCCACTGCAAAACGGCGGAAAATCGGCGGTCGGCGATGACTGGCCTTGGGATAATCCGATTTTGTACCACGATTTGAACAACGTCGGCATGGAATTTCAGGTCACGGAAATGGCCAAGAACAGCATGGAATTCAACACCGCGCTGTCGATCATGCGTCATCAAATGTTGCTTCTTCAGACGGCCATCAGCGAGCGGGTATAGAATGGCACTCGCAATCATGCGCGCTCGGATGCCTGCGTTTCCCTCTTTTTGGCGGGGGCATTATTTTGCAGCACTTTTCCGCTCAAAATTGCCACATGGGCAAAATCACGCATTCAAAAAAGTTTTCTCGACCGGAAAAATATAAAGAAAACTACTTAACTTCTTTAATTTGAGTCGGTTGCAAAAAAACAAAATTGCATTATTTTGGCATGAAAAATGCACTTACTGAGTTTAGCGTCGCAGGCCGTATTTTGTGAACGTGGGCCTGCGGCCAGGCCGCGGCTCTTGAAGTGATACAGCATATCTCGTAGTTTTTCACCTTGTGCTTAGAAGTTCCGGTCTATCCATGATTCGCATAAAAAGGCTCACAACGGGTTCCGATACGATATCCGATCCCGTCCGAATCTACTTGGCGCAAATGGGGCAGTTGCCGCTACTCAGCGTGCAGGAAGAAAAAAAGGCCACCGCAAGAATTGAGCGGACACGACGAGCCTTTTTTCGTTGCCTCGTCTCCTCGGACTACATGCAGACAAAAATTCACCGAATCCTGCGCGATGTGGCCGACGGAATGATTCGTATCGACCGGGCTTTAGACATTTCGGTTGCCGATCTTGCGCAAAAAAGGCATTTAGCCCGGCTGGTTGTTGTCCATGCCGAGACCTTGAAACGTATTCAAATTCGCAACCGCCAAGATTTTCGTCTTCTCATTTCCAATACCGCATCTACAGAGGACAAAAAACTGGCCCGGCGCAGGTTGCGTTGTCGCCGCAATCATGCTTTTCGCTTGATCCAAGAGTTGCATTTTCGCCATTCTTTACTTTTTTCCGCTTTTGAAAAACTTCGACGACTTGATGAGAGGCTGCGTTCATGCGACAGCGCAACACGGCCAAAACGGCTGATCCGCCGTATCCGTGAAACGCCTCGCACGTTGTGTCGTTTGGTGGCGCGTTTCGACGAGAAGCGGCAAGAGTATGATGAGGCCAAGCGTTCATTCTCGGCGAGCAATTTGCGGCTCGTCGTTTCCATAGCAAAAAAATACCGGCATCGCGGACTAAGTTTTCTCGATCTTATTCAGGAGGGCAACACCGGCCTGCTGAAGGCCGTGGACAAGTTTGAAAGCACACGCGGATTCAAGTTCTCGACATACGCAACGTGGTGGATTCGTCAGGCCATTACCAGAGCACTCGCGGTCCACAGCCGAACCATCAGGATACCGGTCCATGTTTTGGAAACGCTCCACCGCGTCCGACAGATTGCCAAGAGTTACCGAGATCGGCAGGGCACTTCGCCCAGTTTGGAAGAGCTGGCCTTTTCGTGCAACGTATCTGTCAAAAGAATGACGGAGATTCTTCAAATCGATCAAAAAACGACCTCGTTAGACCGTCATGTCGGCCTGTATACGGAAAATACGATTGGCGGAATCTTGGTCGACTCGCGGCAAGTCGGGCCGGAAGAGTCCCTAATCCAAATTTCGCTTCAGGGCAGAATCCTTGAAGTGTTACAGGCCCTGACGACCCGGGAACAGGAAGTGATTCGACTACGATTTGGCTTGGCCGATGGCTCCGTTTACACCTTGGAGGAGGTAGGCCAAATTTTTTCTGTGACCCGTGAGCGCGTGCGACAAATTGAGGCACGAGCCGTGAGAAAACTTCAACACCCGGTCCGTTCACGCCAACTGGCTGGCTTTCTCGATTCGCCGACGGCGTCAGGCTGAAACGAGCCAGAGCCGTGACCGTGAAGGACAAGGTTTTCTTTTGGTACGTGCGACCTTTCACCTCCCTGCGTAGGGGGAGTGGAAGTGGCCTAGATTTCCGCCTGCGCAGGGATGGCGGGTCTGTTGCAGTCGCGTCTTCACGAGCGGGGAACGGTATTCTCGGCTGCCTTACATCGGCTCTGTCCTTGCCTGTACACGAACCACAACATGGGGACGGCCAGGAGACGCAACTCAAAACTCACGAGAAAGCTGGCACGCTCAAAACCGCGGGGCGTGAAATGACCTCCGAAAAGCGTAAACAAGCCGAACGTCAAGGTTGTCAGCGCGAAATAGATGGCCAAGTAGTCGGCATTTTTTTCCGGTGGAGCCAGATCGAGAATCGTTTTCGTAATGCCAATGTTGACGCCGACCCAAAAAATCCAGACCGTCGACGCCCCAAAAAGCAGCCACCAACTTTCTTGGTCGGCAAAATAGTAGAACAGCGAACCGCCGGATGCGAGAATCAGCGAGAACATCATCACCGGGGCCGTGCCCAGCTTGTCCGTCCATTTTCCGGCCCAGCGGGGCCGCGAGCCACTGGCCTACGCGGGTTTCCGTAGACATGAGCATGGAAAACAGTAGTGAAATGCCGACGATATTCATACTGAAGCCGTACTGCACACCCTGCGTCAATGCTTGGCTCATTTGAACCCAGCAGCCGAACAAGACGAACCATGCGAAGCGCGCGTCCCATCGGATTTTATGTGCCTGTTGCGTGATATTTCGCGGTTTGACATGAGGAACAAAAAACAAAGGCAGCGGCGAACAAAGCAGGGAAATAATTCCAAGTTTGGCGGGCAAAAGATAACCTTCCCAGCGAGCCGTTTCGTCAGGCATGTTGTCAATGACAAAATAGGACCAGGCAGCCAAGGCCGTCATGCCAAGGGTCATGCCGGCAATGAGCCACGCTTCACGCCATCCGAGAAATCGACCACGAATGCGTTGCGGGACAAGGTCGCCCAGCCAAGACACCAGCGCAATCGTGCCAAAGTATTCGAGCAAATGGTGTAAGCACCAAAACACGACGAGCAGCACGAGTACCGGCACAATTTGCTCGGTTTGTTTCGCATGGAGAACCAAGCCGGGCAAGAGTAGCGGCAATGCGGCCATGACGATGGGAGCGGCTAGCAGAAAAGCGATGCAAAATTTCTTTCGGTGTCCCATGCGCTTTATCAAGGCCGGGGCGAAGAGCCGTAGCACGCCGATCAATCGCGGGGCGGCAATGATCCAAGCGACTGTGGCGTAGACCTGTGAACTTGGCTGCCCCAAACAAAGATCACGCACCAGATAGCGGAGCAAGTGCGCACTAGCCAGTGAGCTTCCAAGCCCCCAGAGAAAGGCGTTGAAATAGGTATGGAGGCAGGCTGCGCGGCGGGATGGTGACAGCGACATGACGTGATGATACCGCCTCGGAAAGTGCCTGTACAGACCTTTTGGGCAAATATCTCGGCGACGCTTTCAAGTATGCCCGGAAACTATTCAGCGATTTCCCAAAGGACAACCTGATTTGCGAGGACTATAACGACATGGCATATCAGGAATACACGGCGGACGAATTGTCAAAATCTTTTGACGACGTGGCATCGTCGACTTCAGAACGGCTTATCTTCTTCATAGACCTCAATGGTCGCCGGAAGATCAAGCTCCTCTTTCTCCCCGGCAAAAAATTGCACAAGAGAAGTCGTAAGATGAGAAATGACATCAAAAAGAGTTCGTAATTCATTTCGGAGCCGTAATCGACCAAGAAGCGGCTCAATCAATTCCTCTTTTGTTTCCTGTGTCAAGGAATTTTCCAAAGCCGGCTTGTCAACTTGATTGCGAACGACGCGGTCGACCAACGGACGAAACGGCTCCATCAAATCGTCGGCCAGACAATAGGCGTTGTATTGGTTGTGGTGATGCAATCCCAATGCGGGGTGAAATCCCGTTGCGCAAATGGACCTGGCGACAATTCCGCGAAGAACGCCGTAGCCGAAATTGAGCCGAAGATTGATCGCGTCCTCTCCTTCGGGTTTTCGTGTGAAATCGAACCCCTCGAACAGCTTAGACCAGTAACGTCTGGCCGCCCGGGCCTCAACATTTTGCGGATCGCCACTTTTAACCGTGCCGATCAAACGGGAGAGTCCGCGATCATCATCGAAAAGTGATGTGAGCAACTGAGACTGGGCGGCAATCTTGGCCTTGACGATTTGTTGCCACGCTTTCTTTCGTCGCGGCGTGGAAACGGCGGCTTGTTGGCGAACTCGGCGCGACGATTGGTGGTGCGATGAAATGGGCATAAGCATTCCGACGGGCAGGCTCTTTCTGTTGCAGGCAACCAGAACGCCGCCGTTTTGGATGAGTTCGTCGAGAACACTTTGAGAAAACGTCACCTGCGGATGGGAAACGAGAACAACGGAGACATCCTCAAAGGGGATGGTGGTCGAAGGTCCGTTTTCCACATCGATGACAAGTTGATGATATCGAGATCGAAGCCGAACGGGATTTTTGGAAAAATCGAGAATCTGGTCAGGCATGGCTGTCGTTTTGCAGAATACCATTTCTAAAAAAGATATTCATTCGTAAAATAGATGACTTGTGAAAATACTAACAAGCGTTTCTGCTTTTTCAGGCACTATGGTTTGCAAGGAATCGCTGCTCGGATATACTCATCGGCAGTCGTGCCGTACCAGGTCTGAAGCTATGGTTTGCAAGGAATCGCTGCTCGGATATACTAATCAAAGTGATTCTTGAAGAAGAATCAGAAGCTATGGTTTGCAAGGAATCGCTGCTCGGATATACTGGAAATACCGTTCTCCATTGGGAAGCCAATGCTATGGTTTGCAAGGAATCGCTGCTCGGATATACTCCGCCACGGAAGTAGTACCCTGCGAAAAAGCTATGGTTTGCAAGGAATCGCTGCTCGGATATACTTCCGCAGGCCAGCGTAGCGAGCAAGGCGGAGCTATGGTTTGCAAGGAATCGCTGCTCGGATATACTCCCGTGGAGAAAAGCCCTCTCAAGTATTTTGCTATGGTTTGCAAGGAATCGCTGCTCGGATATACTGCATTGCGAATGCCACCACAGCGGCGAAGAGCTATGGTTTGCAAGGAATCGCTGCTCGGATATACTGATGTCGGATTTGGCATAACCATACTTCGAGCTATGGTTTGCAAGGAATCGCTGCTCGGATATACTTCCAGCAGCCTTCCGTATTCCACAAAATGCGCTATGGTTTGCAAGGAATCGCTGCTCGGATATACTCAAATTAGGCGGAGTATAATGCTGCAAAATGCTATGGTTTGCAAGGAATCGCTGCTCGGATATACTTTTTCTGTACTTTTAGTTGCAGCGGGAGCGAGCTATGGTTTGCAAGGAATCGCTGCTCGGATATACTCGCCCTCGAACACATATTTGTAACGCAGACGCTATGGTTTGCAAGGAATCGCTGCTCGGATATACTGGCCCTGAAAGCGGCGTGCTCGACGGACGGCTATGGTTTGCAAGGAATCGCTGCTCGGATATACTTGGAAATCCGTGTTCGTCAATGATAGTCTTGCTATGGTTTGCAAGGAATCGCTGCTCGGATATACTCCGACTTCGCGTTCATCACGTACATCACGCGCTATGGTTTGCAAGGAATCGCTGCTCGGATATACTAAACGGGAGTACCGGCCAGCGTTGTTATCGGCTATGGTTTGCAAGGAATCGCTGCTCGGATATACTTCCAGTCCTTGCCGCCCGTCACGCCGTCGAGCTATGGTTTGCAAGGAATCGCTGCTCGGATATACTTAGAATGAAAACCTCTCACATCCATTCCCGGCTATGGTTTGCAAGGAATCGCTGCTCGGATATACTCATCATTATCATCATCCGGGTCTTCGTCGTGCTATGGTTTGCAAGGAATCGCTGCTCGGATATACTCCAGCTTTGCCGCCCGCCCTCAGGCGCTGTGCTATGGTTTGCAAGGAATCGCTGCTCGGATATACTGCTCCGGCGAGTCGACGACCGGGAGGCCCGGCTATGGTTTGCAAGGAATCGCTGCTCGGATATACTGCAAATAGCTCCATGCACTGTTGAAAAACTGCTATGGTTTGCAAGGAATCGCTGCTCGGATATACTACAAAGGCCGATCATTGTTGTACGGTAAGCCGCTATGGTTTGCAAGGAATCGCTGCTCGGATATACTACTCTCACCGATTCCATTCACCCGATTCCGGCTATGGTTTGCAAGGAATCGCTGCTCGGATATACTCGATCCAACGCCTCCGTCGATTTCGTGTGGGCTATGGTTTGCAAGGAATCGCTGCTCGGATATACTGTGCGGCCAGCCGGTCGACCAGTGCATTTGGCTATGGTTTGCAAGGAATCGCTGCTCGGATATACTAGACGCATTATTTCATACTCTCTTAAGGGAGCTATGGTTTGCAAGGAATCGCTGCTCGGATATACTTCCAAACCCGAATCCGAATCACTCTGATTCGCTATGGTTTGCAAGGAATCGCTGCTCGGATATACTCGGGTCAGATTCCGGGTCAGATTCCGGGGGCTATGGTTTGCAAGGAATCGCTGCTCGGATATACTGAATGCCATCACACGGGGCCGCCAGAGGAGCTATGGTTTGCAAGGAATCGCTGCTCGGATATACTAGGCCGGAAAAGTCATTCAAGACTATCATGCTATGGTTTGCAAGGAATCGCTGCTCGGATATACTCTTTCACTGCGAATGCCACCATGCCGGCGAGCTATGGTTTGCAAGGAATCGCTGCTCGGATATACTAAACGGCCTCAAAAGCCAAAAAGGAGAGAGGCTATGGTTTGCAAGGAATCGCTGCTCGGATATACTCTCACCCCGCCGCTCCCACATCGAGGAGCAGCTATGGTTTGCAAGGAATCGCTGCTCGGATATACTTGACTTTGTGACGTTAAGAGGATTTACCCCGCTATGGTTTGCAAGGAATCGCTGCTCGGATATACTTTATCATTCCGGGAGTTAAAACGTTTGTTGCTATGGTTTGCAAGGAATCGCTGCTCGGATATACTTTCGACAACAAACATTCCGTTGGAAATCGGGCTATGGTTTGCAAGGAATCGCTGCTCGGATATACTATTTGCTCGATGGAATATATGGGGAGAGGAGCTATGGTTTGCAAGGAATCGCTGCTCGGATATACTAATGAAAGAAGGGAAAAGGATCGTATGCGCGCTATGGTTTGCAAGGAATCGCTGCTCGGATATACTACCTTTTCAGCAACCCCTTCATTCCAAACGACTTGCGATTTATTTTGCTAAAAAAAACAGAGCTGACGCGGGGCATTTTCATTCGGATTCAGCAATTTTCCAACATAATTTTCCATTTTTTCAAACTGACGGTCCGTTAGAGTGAGGATTCGCACTTGGCCCTGCTCCGGTAATGCCTTGCGGATCGTCTTGCGGTGTTTTTGTGCCAATTCCTCGCTGCCGCAACACCGAACGTACACGGAGAACTGGATCATCGAAAACCCCAGTTCCAGCAGGGCTTTACGGAAATTCGCATAAACTTTGCGGTCTTTCTTCGTCTTGACCGGAAGGTCGAACATCGCAATGAGCCACATCGTTTTGTAACCGGAAAAAGCGTATTCTTGGCGCGGCATCGTCTTGTAATTGATAGTTGAGAATTGAAAATTACGGACGCAAGCGGAATCATCGTTTGACTCCGAAATTCGCCTGCGTTCTTCAAATTGTCAATTTTCCATTACCAATTTTCAATTCTACTACACTCTATGCCATAAAAAATTCCGTGTCAAATAATTTTCAAAAAAAATCATAAAAAGAGCCGGAAGTGGAGTAACCGACGATAGGAGGTCACGGAACTTCCGGGGTGAACCAAACGAGCACCACCCGGAAGTTTCGCAAACTTCGTTTGTTTCACTTCCGGCTCCTTTTCGTCGTTTTCAGTCATTCGCCGGATGAATGTCGCCCAAAACGTCGACGTGGACTTTACGCAGGCTGTCTATTACCGGGTAACGCTCCTTGCCAGGAACATTTTTACCATATTTTGCTGGGCTTGCATCGTGTTGTGGAGTTATTCCTAACTTTTGTCCACTCATCTTACGAACTCGCCACAGCATCCAAGTCCCATCCTCTTCCTTACGTTCAATGTATTCGTTTGCTGCCAGTGAGAATTTGAATCGCTTGCCCGGGCCGTGGTCACGGTTGATAATCGGCTCATGGCGGTGTTTTCGCTGATATGCCTCAAACATCGACACAATCACGCCTTCCCATTTGACTTCGTTGCCCGCCTCCTCCAAGATGGCCACGATTTCCATGTGATGATTATTGCCCGGCGCGACGTGGCGGCGCGTTTTCTCGTTCTTGCCCAAACTCAGCACCGAAACCGTCTTGCGAATTCGGGCTTTTTTGATCGGAATCACCCGGCCATCCTTCGCCGTGAGTTCCGGCCAATCTTTACAATCTTCACCGAAGTAGGTTGCCTTTTTCGTTTGTTTATTAAAAACAGTTTTACCATCTTTCTGCAATTGATCAACTTTTGCTTTTACTGTCTTCCGGACTACCTTATCTACGATGTCTTTAATATCGGTTTCAGTCATATTACCCAGTTTTTTTCGTTCATGCCTCGTTTTTTCAACGTTGCCGTTTTTGTCTACGACAACACATCCGTTTTCATCCCTCAGCGGGAGTTCACGGCTGTAATTTGTGTCTTTATGGAATCCGCCGCTGACTTTGCGGTTTGCGCGGAAGGAAATGTTGATCAGGCCAACGGCCTCGGAAACAATCTGCTTGAAATTCGGAACTGGTTCCGCAATGCCGTCTTTTTCAAAGCGGCGCGAAAGCCCCATTTCCGAGGCTCGTTCGGCAGCGTGCGAGAGCTTTTTGACCGTTCCCATGTCGCACATCGCAATCACTGCCGCGTCGACGGCATGATGTCGATGATCGTTACGATTTTTCTCATCGCCGTCATTCAAAATGCTGTTCATGCCCCATTCGTCCCGCAGCCAAGCCGTCATGCCGCCGCTGGATGCTTGAATGCGCTGCTTGCCGTTCTCATCGGAAGTTCCACCGTACAACGAACCCAGATATTGGCAGGCCAGCTTGGAAATGTACCGAGTATCATTGAGCATTCGGCTTGTGAAATCCTCTGGAATCTGCTCCATTTGAAAACGCTTGAGCTTGGCTTCCACCAGTTTTTCCGGGCCGCGAAACTTTCTGACCCGCGACATGATTTCATGCCACTTTTGCGGATCGTTACTGTATGCCTCGAACGGCGTCATGTTCTTTTTGACATTCCGGTTTTCCTCGTGGTAACAAAGCGTTTTGTTGACAAAAGAATTGTCGAGCGAGCGGCTGAATGGCAAGGTGTGCTCAATGTCAAACTGCGGATTTTTGCCAAATAATTTTGCGGGTGTAATTGTTTTTCCGGTGTAAGGACATTGCCAATTACATTCCACAGCCAAAAGCCATTTTAGTTTATCTCGGTCAGTGGGAGACTCAATTGAAAGCTGACTCTCATCATTGAGCAATTCTTCAAGAACATCTTCTGGAAGATATTTTTTGTTCTCATCTTTATTAAAGTATTGCTTTTGCGTTTTTACCGCATCTTTCTTCTTCGTTTTGGTATCTTCTTTGTTTTGTAAAACGGTATCAGCCTCTTCTCGTTTGTCTCGCCGGTCATTCATTTCTTTGGTCAGTTTTTCACGATCCTTCCGGCTCTTCTTCATATCCCGCGCCAGTTCAATGCGAATCATCTCCGGCTTGCCATGTTTTCTGATGATGGCGTTGACGACCTTGCGAACTTCGGTCAGCGTTCGCATGACCACGGGATTTTTCAAGTCTTTTACGGACGTGAGAACCGGCGGCAAAAGTTCAAGCGTTTCCTTACGATCTTCAGCAAACTGTTCGCCGTAAATCTCTTTCCGGGCCGTGGCAAACGCAACTCGTTTCGCTTTCATCACGGGCAGAAGTTTGCGAATCGCCTGCTTGGACAGCTTTGCATAATCCCGTTCAAGCTGCACTGCCGCAAGCTGCATGGCCGTGTTGGCATCGAACTTGTATACTTTTTCCAGTCGTCGGGCTAAGGCATCATCGTGCTCGAATTGCAAGATTTCGTCCACAAGCTGATCTCGCTCGTCGTCCGACCAAGCTGCCCATTGGTGTGGGATAATCTCCATGATTCGGGCAGAGGTTCTGTTGCCAAGAATCCCTTTGTCCTCATCGAGTTCTAAATTGAAAACGAAAATCGGCTTGTCGCCCCTTGCTTTCTCTTCTTTTGAAAGCCTTGGTTGCTTGAAATCAAGCAGTTTGCGGATTTGTCCGAATGTCAGTTTTTCCGTATGTTCCAACGCATCGGCAAGCCGGTCGTGCTGCTCCGGCGATAGCGGAACCATGTCGCGGTTTTCGTCGCGGTATAAAAGGTCGAGAATTTTCTGCCAGTACCGAAAACGCTGAGCTGCCATCGAAGCCAGTGGAGCACGTCGCTTGCCGCGTTCCAGCTGGCACTTGCCGATCAAATGCTTTTGCGACTTGAGTGGCCGCTGGAAGAACAGGGCATGGTGAACACTTTTTTTGAGTTCCTCGGTCAGGGCTGGATGCTTTTTCGCTTGCGTATTCCATAGCAGCTCGAATTCACCCTTGAACATATCCCGACCTGTCCAACGCTGGCGAATTCGCCTCTCTTCGGGATCAAGCGATGCAAAGTATTCGCCCAGCGTGCGGAAACCTTTGTCATTAATCTCCTTGGCCAAATCGGAAATCTCACCTTTGATACCTTTTTCGTCTTCGCCGTCCTTGGCTGGTGCTTTTTTATTGCTCTGAAATCCCCGCCGCTGTGAAAGGTGTAAAAGTGCCCGACCAAAAGCGAACGGCTCCAATTTTTTGTCGAGGCCCAGAGCACGTAATTTGTAGGGCAAAAGGTGGGCCGCCACACGGTCACCATTCAGCAACAGTTCTTTCGACAGCTTCTTGTCAAGCTCGTTAATCAACTCTTGCCGCTCTTCAGGCGTGTCACCGGGGCCTTCACCCATCGGCAAAAGTCCGTTATTTCGCAAAATATTGAATAGTTTGAGCGTCCGCCGTTTGCGTCGCCACTGATTTCGCCGAACTCCACGATCTGTTCTTCTTTTTGCATTCGTGGGTTTGGCAGTGGGCTTTCCTGTTTTTTTATCAACTGTCCCCTCCTCCCACTTTTCGATATTGTCAATGGACGTGTCGAAACAACGCACGCCAAGCACCGGCTTGACACCTTTTTGGGGATTGCCGTTTGCGTCACAGGGGATCATCGCCCAGCCAACCGACTGGACACCGAGATCAAGACCGAGAATGTAGTTAGCTTCTGACATCGTTATTGATACCTGTTGCTTAAAAGAAGTTCAACGTGATAATAATTCCTCCACCACCAATTCCTAGAGCCCAGATTAACATTTTTACCACAGCCAGTAAATCCCACACGGATTTGTTTTCAACGATTACGTTTTTTACAACGGCAAAACCTACGAAAAAACGGCCCAGAATCTTATTCTATCATAATGTTTGGAAGCCACCAAGCAAGCGGCGGTACTTGCATCGGCATCGCCGTCCCTGTCGTGCCGAAAGGCAGTCGTGGCAGCAAGTCCGGCTGCGGTAAGTGCCGCCACGGTCTTCGCCTCTGCCTCCACGCCGCTTGTGTCGCCGCGAAGCATCCCATCCACGCCGGTTATCGTCGTGCGAATTTTGTCGCCGACCACGGTGGAAGTGAAGGCGGTAAGCGAGGTGTTGCTATGAGAAGAAGCTCGCCAGCCGGGAAGGGACTTGTTGCCTCGCCTTCGCCCGCAATCGATTTATCGTGCCGAAACGATGCCCCTATCGCACGGAACCGCTAATGCCAATAACGCATTCCCTCGCGCGACCCGGATTAAACGTTTCACAAAATGCTCCGAGCGAATACGTATTCAAATGGTCGTCCCGGAACATTTTTTATCTGAAAGTCTCTAGGGCGTGTTGTATGAACATTATAGGCGACTTAGAGAAACGGCTGGGTAAGACAGGCGGATTTTACACCTCAGGAAGGGATGCCGTGCGCAGTACGTATTGACGGACAGGCTCAGTAGACTCAGCTGCCACCTCTCGCGGAGGCGAGGGAATGGCGTTACTCGACAACGCGATACGCCACCGTCTGCGCATCCGCAAGCTCTTTGGTCGGCACAAACTGTTCCAAAATTCCCTCGGCCACGAGTTTGGCGAACACTTCTTGCTGCACAAATTCCGAATAGCCATAATTTCCGGGGCTGCGAAAGCGGCGGATTTCCGCCCAGTCCACGAGAACGGTGGTAATGTTGCGTTGCCGGAATTCTTCTTTCGGATTTTTTGATTCAACAATTTCCTTGAGCGGTGTTTCGTTCCAGCAGGTGTTGTACAAGACGGGGTTGTACAAAACGCGCACTCCGTACAAAAATGCCCTAGCGTCGCCGACGAGCAGGATTCTTCCACTCGGCGGATTGCGGTTGAACCAGACTGCCCAAGGCGTGTAAACGCCGGCGTCATTCTGCATTGATTCCAAGGACGCGAGATAGCGGTTCAGCTTGCCCGGTGCCGGCGCGGCGGCGACCAAAAAGCAATAGACCAGTCCCAGCATGAAAAAAACAACAGAAATGCGAAGCCCATATTTTGAACCGTTGCTCAAACCTGTTCCCTTGTCAACGATCCACGTCGTCCCCAAACCGGCCAGCACGCACAAAACCGGCATGACCGGCAGCCAAAATCGGTCGATGCGATGCGTCGACAGCCACCAGGCCGCGAAAAAAAAGCCCAGCCAGCACCAAAGCGGCCCCACGAATTTTCGTTGCCCTTTCTTCAGGAACAACGGGGAAAGCAAGGCCAGCGGAACCACGAGCGGCGAATTCCAAGGGCTTGTCAGGGCGACGGAAAGAAAACTGCCCAAAAATTGTCCGAGGCCGAAACCGTGTGGTGAATGGATGTTGCTCCAACGCCCATCAATTTCCGGCGTCCACGTTCCCGTCGTATCGCCGAAAATATTGTAACAAAGCGGATAAACCGGATTGCCCGTGAAATACCAGTTTTTGAAATACCAACCGCCGCACGCGAGCAGCACGCCCAACGAGAATATGATTAAATGAAACATTTTTGGCCGGGGAACTTGTTCGGAGGGTTGCTCAGCCCTCACGCTGCCCCTCTCCCGGAGGGAGAGGGGAACCATTATCCAAATCCCAATCGGCAGCACGACGAACAGCAGAGCCGGATACTTGCAGGCCGCGGCGCAGCCAGCGAGAAAGCCGGTCAAAATCAGCAGCGGCCAGTTTGTCTTTTGTTCCGCATTGATTTTTTCCCGAAACAAAAACGCCGCATAAATGGCAAAAAAAGCATACATGCCAACCACGGTGTCGATGAGTCCGGCACTGGAAACATAAACGATCCACGGCGTGCTGATGTAGAGAATCACGCCCCAAAGTCCGGCAGCGATGGAAAAGAAGCGGCGGCAGAACGCGAAAATTCCGAGGGCGGTGATAATGGTCGTTGCGGCGATGAGCGTTTTCCCGACCAGCGCGCCGGTGAAGGCATCGCCCGACAGAGCCATACCCCAGACGGCGAACATCTCGGCCCCGAATGGCATGTTGGCATAAACATTGTGCGGCAAAAACTCGATTTTTCCCGCCTCAAAAATTTCCCGTGCCCCGGCTAGGTGATAGGAGAGCACGTCGTAATCCGTTGACGGAATCATGCCGGCGAGTAGCGTGAGGGCGGCGAAGACGGCAAAAATGGAGAACTGGAAGTGGAAAATGGAAAATGGGGGAAGTTTTTCTTGCCTTCGCCCCTCTCGTGGGTAACGGGTTAGAGAATGTCGGTCGCCCAGCATACTAACCCGCGACGGTGTAAGGAATACTAATCCGTAGATGATTCCAAATGTAATAGAAAAACTTGTGAACCAAGGAAGGCCGAGTGGGGGATACTGGATGAAAAGACACCAGAACAAACCTATCGACACGATTCCTAGCCCCAAAACCGTCGCAAACAACCAATGTTCCAGTGTGGCTAGTCGAATATGTTTGTGGAAAAATGTTCCTTTCCGCGTAAAATTTGAACCATCGGTGTAAACGCCTCCGTCGCGTGCCGCAGCTTCCTTGGCTTTGTTGCACTGCGCCCGGTCGCTGCTGCGGGCCATTTTTTTTGTGGAGGGCAGTAAGAATATGTTTCCCCAGCCTGTTGCCGCAAGCAGGCAGAGCAGAGTATATCCCAAAATCGGCAAACGGTCCCATAGTGCGATCACGCCATCCGGGCCGAGCCACGAGGCGCAATACTCGTCCGGGAGCAGCAGGCAGGAAAAAAAGAATGCCCTGGCCGGGGCCGCTTGCTCCGCACTCCGGTACGGCTCAAACGGCGTTGCGAAAAAGAGGCAGAGATAGATCGCTATGCCGATCAGGACGAGGGCAAAGAGGTGTTTGTGCGAAAACATGGTTGGATTTATTCTCGGATTCCGGGCAGAGGTTTTTTCTGCTTGTTTCCCAAGTGGCCGTATGGTGTACAACAATGTTCTCCGCTTGTTACGCCTGTGAGCCGCTCCGTTTCGCAATCAGTCCGGCCACGTAGCCTGCCTTGAAACCCGCGTCGATATTCACCACGGTCACATTCGACGCGCAGCTGTTGAGCATACCGAGCAAGGCCGCCAAGCCGCCGAAACTGGCCCCGTAGCCGACGCTGGTGGGCACGGCGATGACCGGACAGGCCACGTAACCGCCGACCACGCTAGGCAAGGCTCCTTCCATGCCTGCCACGACAATCACGGCATCCGAGTCCTGAATCAGCGGTAATTTCGCCTGCAACCGGTGCGGGCCGGCCACGCCGACATCTTGCACGAAAACGACTGCCGCCCCGCACCAGAGCGCGGTTTCCTTCGCCTCCTCGGCCACGGGAGCGTCGCTCGTTCCGGCAGACACGACCGCGATTTTGCCAGTCGTTTTGGATTCATCCTTTCGCTCGGAGAACAAGCGAAAGGTTCGAGCGATGGCATTGTAACGAAACCGACACGAGCTTTCGGCCAGTTCTTTTTCCAAGAAAGCGGCCTTTTCAGCGTCGATTCGCGTAGCGAGGCCGTCTGTGCCGAGTTCGCGCATTTTACGGAAAATTTTCAGTACCGTTTCGGGCGTTTTGCCTTCACCGTAAATCACTTCTGGAAAACCGCAACGGTCGTGGCGTCCAAGATCAAGCTGCACATCGTGCATGTCGGCAATGTCAGGCATCGGAGACGATATCGGATTTCGGGTGTCTGGTACGTGTAGGGCAGTGGACCGGCCCTACGCATTCAATGTAACCTTTACCACCCATTTTGCAAGTTCAAGGCATGGGGCCAATGGCTTGAACTGGTTGGCTCCGTGTCTCAAGGCAAGAAAGAGCGAGATGATATTTGACAGGCGGCCAAGACCGAGTAGGATGAAGGCTTTCTGTTGCCGCAAGAATTGCCCTTACCCCAAAACCGTTTTGCCGTCCTGTCTATCGCGTGAAAAGCCCAAAGTCGTTCGACTCACGCCACCGGGGCGAGGTGGCGTGGCCGTGCTGCTGTTGAGCGGCCCCGGAGCGAGTGATATTTTCGCTTCTCGCTGGACAGGCCCGACCATTATTTCGCATGATCGGCAGTATTTTGGCCGATTTCGCTTGGATTTGGGTGATCGCTACGAGGAGGCCGTCGTTTTTTCGCCGCAACCTGACGAAATCGAAATTCACTGCCACGGCGGCGAGGCTGTGGTGACGGCCATCGAATCCGCCTTGACCCATGACGGGGCCATTGCGGTGCCTTGGAAGGTTTTTTTCCGCCCCGACCATATTCATAAGGCGAGGTCGCATAACACAACGTCTCAAAAGGAGATCGCGTTTCAAATGCTCGTGGCCGCCCCAACGGAACGAACGGCGCAAATTCTGCTCGCCCAACACAATGGCGCGCTGGAACGGGAGCTTGAAGCCATCGAAACGTTGCCGGAACCGGAAAAGCGGCAGCGTCGAAAGCGACTTCAAGAAAACGCCAAGCTGGCCAAGCACTTGGTCGAGCCGTTCCGTGTTGCGCTGGCCGGGGCGGTCAACGCAGGAAAAAGCAGCCTCCTCAACGCACTGCTCGGATTTCAGCGGGCCATTGTCGCGCTCGTGCCGGGCACGACCCGCGATGCCGTTTCCGGTCGAACGGCCGTGGATGGATTTCCCGTCGAATTCATCGACACGGCAGGCTTTCGGGACATTGACGTCGGAATCGATGCCGGCACAGGTGATTTGGAACGGCAGGGCATGGAAATTGCGCGGCGGACGCTTGCACAGGCTGATCTTGTGTTACACGTTGTTGATGTCACGGCTCAGGTCAAAGAAAGCATGCTGGATGTCCCCGCTGAAATCTTGGTGCTGAACAAAATCGATTTGCTGGAGGCCGGTGCTCACGGAATGCGGCCTGAAGGGGATAGTGCCGTAGTCGATGCCGTCTGCGTCAGTGCAATGACGGGCGAAGGCATCGAACAGCTGCTTGAGCGCATTGCCCGGCGGCTCGTTCCCGATCCCCCGCTGCCGCTTGAGGCCGTACCGTTGACGGAATGGCGTTCGTAGGATGCAAGCCGTGATGGGGATGTGTGCCGGGAATGGGGGGCGGTGTGCGCTGTGCTACCCGACAAGTTTCCGAAACAGTTCAGCATAGCGACGGGCTTGGATGTCGCAAGTAAATTCCGTTCCTACTTTTTCCCGACCGGCTGCTCCCATCTTGTGCCGCAACGCCTCATCGTTCACCAAAGTGGTCAGTGCCAATGCGAGGTTGGCGGCGGTGGTATTGTCTGTGTCGTCGGGTGGAACCAAAAAACCGGTCACGCCGTCAATAATCTGCTCCGGCACGCCGCCCACCGCCGTAGCAACCACGGGCACGCCAGCCGACATGGCCTCGACATTGACGCATGGGAATCCTTCGGTGTGTGACGACTGGACAAAAATGTCGAAATACGGCAGGAATTTGTCCAGTTCCGAAGTGAAGCCCGGCATTTTGAACCGGTCTGAAAGACCTGCACTGTCAATTTGCCGTTGGAGCGGCTCTCGTAAAAAACCTTCGCCGAACAGTACAAGGCCGACATCCGGGAACACCGTTTCCGGCCCGTGGGTGAGTTGCCGAAAAGCCTCGATCATCCTATCGAAGCCTTTTTCAGGGCTTAATCTTCCAGCCGCTCCGAGTATCAGTTCAGGCGGCGAGTCAAAATTCGCAAGGAGTTTATTGCGGTATTCCGGGTCGAACGGCCTGACAAATCTCGACGTGTCGACGGCGTTGTGAATGACCGTGACCCGGCTTTTCGGCATGCCTGTTCGGATGATTTTATCGGCCTGACCTTGCGAAACGGCGACAACGGCATCCATTCGGCGATGTACCCACTGGTCAAGTCGTTCGTACAGCGCGGTTTTCCAGTCCTGCCAAGTCCAGCCGTGTGAAACACCAACCACGGGAATACCCGCCCGCCGCGCCGCCAACCAACCAAGCAATCGGGCCTTGTGCCCATGCGCACAGAGGATGCCGATCTTTTCGTCTCGCAGCAGGAGAACCAACTCGCGCCACGCTGCCACGAGATACGGCATATCATACTTCAGGACTTGGCTGCGAAAACTGTTGTCGGCGAGAATCCGCATGAATGCCTCGCTCTGGCCATTTTCTGAAAAAGAAACGACAAAACTTTCAATATCGCGTGCCAACGTGGATTGGCTGCGGATGATGTCAAGAATCACTCGCTCCGGGCCGCCCAAAAAGGGTGATGCGGTAAGATGAAGAACGCGGATGGTCATGCCGAAAACGCCGTACAGGAGCAGGAAAAAGATTCGTTGTACAGGCCACGTATGCGAGAATATAATCGGAAGCCCCTGAAAAAACAAGCTGTGGCTCGCCGAGGCGGAGCTTGAACGCCGCAAACTTTAGCCCTACAATGTCCGTCTATCGCGTTCCGCACAGAAAAATGAACCAAAGGGCTTCCTGAGCATGGTGTTTTCTGAGCATTGTGACGAAAGAAAGTTCCTCAGCCATGAATGACCGCACGAGAGTCGAGTTGGACTCGACTCAAATTGACGCGGATGGGAATATGTCATTGATCCGTTTATCCTTTTATCCGCTGTTCGGAAGTTTTGTTTTCGTTGCGGTCATCGTCGCCCTGCTCGGCCTGATTCTGTTGACCGTCAGGCCGCGGGGTGAGCAGCTTTCCCCGGCGGGTCGCCGTTGGCTCATGGCACTGCGTGCATGCACCCTTGTGCTTCTCGCTTTTGCCATGCTCCGGCCCACGCTGGTCTACACGCGAACGCAACGGCTGGCGACATCACTTTATGTTTTGCTCGACCAATCGGAAAGCATGTCCCGTGCCGATGAACGGGATGGCCAAACTCGTTTTCAGGCAGCGCAAAACGCTCTCGAAGAAGCCAAACCGCAGTTAGAAAAGTTTCAAAAACAGGCGGAGGTATCTGCCTTTCTGTTTGACTCCGAGCTGAAACCGCTGGAAATTCAAAATGGTACTGTGGGACAGATGCCCAAGGAGCCTGCCGGTACGGCAACGGCCATCGGTGCGAGTTTGGACGCCGTGCGCGAGCGGGCGGCGGGCAAGCGCGTGATTGGAACGATCTTGCTGTCCGACGGCTCACAGCGAACATGGGCGCAAAGAGCAACGCTGCCGCATGACGCCGCCACTCGGCTGCGTGACGCGGCCATGCCGCTCTACGCCGTCACGCTCGGTCAGGCAGGCGCGTCCGATATTCAGGACATTGCCGTCAACGAGCTGCAAGCCAATGATCGCGTGTTTGAAAAAAACACCTTTCTGATCAACGGATCGTTGCGAATCGCGGGCTACGGAAGCAAATCCATTCCGGTACAGTTGCATTTTGAAGACGAGAAAGGCGTCCTGCGACTCGTTGCGGAAACAACCGTGCAAGGCCGCGAAGAAGGCCAAAACGTGCCTTTCCAACTCCAGTATGCCCCGCCCAAGACCGGCTATTACAAATACACCGTCTCGGTGCCCAAACAAGACAAAGAACTGATCGAAACGAACAATGCGCAAAGCAATTTCGTCCGCGTCGTCAACGGCGGCCTGACCGTGTTGTTCATGCAAGGCGAACGAAATCCCGAACAAGGCCCTCTGCAACAGTCGCTCGGTGCTTCGACGGACATTGACATCACGTACCGCTCTTTTCGGTTTGGTCGCTACAAAACGCAGGGTGGTGGCTCGCTTCAAACCCGTTTGGAACAGGAAACCCGGCGGCGACCTGCCTTGGTGGACGAGGATTTTGCGCCGGGTAAGTTCAACGTGTACATATTGGAGAATGTCAACGCCAAAGCCTTCAAGCCGGAGGAATTGCAGGCACTGGCCGACCGCGTTCGTGACGGGGCGGGCCTCATTATTCTCGGCGGCTTTCAGGCTTTCGGGGCGGGCGGCTTCGCGGACACGCCCCTCGCGGAGGTCTTTCCGGTGGAGCTTCGCAACATTGATGTCCAGCCGCTTGACGGCCCGATTCGGCAGGATTTGCATTGGCAGCAACCGTTGACGTTGCAACTTACGCCGGAAGGTCGGCGACACTACGTGATGCGACTGACCCCGGATGCGAAAACGAACGCCGAAACTTGGGCCGCCCTGCCGCCGTTGGATGGAGCGAACAGACTGGGCAAACTCAAGCCCGGTGCTTCGCTGCTGGCCGAGGGACCGCAGCAGGAGCCGCTTTTGGTTTCACAGCTTTACGGTCTGGGCCGCGTGCTGGCCTTTGCCGGCGACACCACATATCGCTGGCGGCTGGCCGGTTTTGTGGACGAGCATAAACTTTTCTGGCGGCAAGTCGTGCTGTGGCTGGCCAAGATGGAAAATGTGCAAGACGGCGACTGCTGGGTATCTGTGGATAATGTGAAACCCTTGCCCGGCGAGCCGGCGAAATTTCGCGTTTTTCTCCGTTCCGCGCAAGGCGAAGAGCTGCAAAATTTCTCCGCCAAGGCCACGGTCGTCAAACCCGATGGAAAGCAGGAACAGATCGCTTTGGTCGACGAGGAAGGCACGCCCACGGGAACATTCTTTTCAACGGACCTGCCCGGCGACTACACGATTCGCGTGACAGCCACGCACGATTCCCTTCAACCGACACCGTCTTCAGACCCGCCGACACGCGAGGCAACGGCTCGGTTTATGGTCGTCAAACGAAATTTGGAGCTGGACACCCCCGTGGCCTACCCGCAACTTCTACGGAGCATTTCGGAATTGACCGGCGGCGAAGCGGTCGAACCGGACGAACTGCCGAAACTGTTGGAAGACCTGATGGAAAAGTCGGATGAGCTGGTGGAAAAGCGGGAAACAAAACGTTCACTCTACGATTCGCAAGGCCTTTTGATCGCCTTCATCTGTATCCTCGGCGTGGAATGGTTTTGCCGGAAACGCTGGGGAATGGTGTAGCCACTCTATGATTCTTCCGCAGGCAATTCCACAGGGGCCGCGACAGGGATGTCCGAAGAAGGTTTCGAGGTCGGGGCCTTGATCGTAAAATCGTAGCGGAAAAAGGCCGTGAGCAGCAAAATCACGCCCATCGACATGGCCATGACGGAAAGCCCCAGTCCCACTTTGAACACGTCGACTGTCTTTCGGTATTGGAAAAGCAAAAACGGCACGGAAACAATGCCGACCAAGCCAATGACATCCATGAGGATGACATAGTAAATGACCGATGAAATGCCGATGCCGAGTGCTTTTGTGTCACCCATGAAGGCTAGGACGTTCCAAATCAGCAACATCAGGAGCAACACGCCACCAAAGGAGAGGTATAAAATGCCTTCGAGGCCAAGCGGTTCCGCCGTATTTCCAGAAGTGCCGCCGGAAACGCCGCCTCCCGAATCGCGCGGCTTGCGTTCTTTTTGCTTCTTTTCTTTTTTTGCGGCCTTTTCTCTCTTGGCTTTTTCCTTGGCGGCCTTTTTTTGTTCCTTTGCACTCAGTGGCACTTCGCTTGGCGGCGCAGCGGGGAGCGTTTCGGCTTCTACCGTAGTATCCTCAAAGGCAGGCTGGGCGGGAAAATCAAGCCCCGCAAACGGATCATCCGTCGTGGGGAGGGCAACATCGTCTATGCTATTATTACTCACACCACCCGCATCGTCCGGGGCAAAAGGATCAAAGCCCAGATCATCGAACATGTTGTCGGCTCTATTTTCATTATCTTGAGACATGGGGACACTCCTCTTGCGCAGCTTTTTCCGTCGTCGAACAGGCCTCTCTCCGTGGGATCGGCATTTTCGAGTGCCTCTCTACACAAAAAAACCGGGGCCACATCCCCGGCTCATAAGTTTTCACTGCCCTGACAGATTCCGCCGATCATCCACCCGCTTCGCTTTGCCTTCAAAACGTTCGAGCGTCATGGGCGGCAGCAGCTCGACATCCATGCTCAGGCCGGTCAACTGCTGAACGGCGCGAACGATGTGGCGTTGAAGCTGCGTCATATCCGTCATTTTGTCTGAAAATTGTTCCGGCGAAATTTCGACACGCACCGTGGCCCTGTCCATCGTTTTCGGACGATCCACGACAAGTTGATAATGTGGAGCGGCCCCTTCGACAGCCAGCAGAGCTTCTTCCACCTGTGACGGAAAAACATTCACGCCTCGGATAATCAGCATGTCATCGCTCCGGCCAACCACCCGTGACATGCGAATCGTTTCACGCCCACAGCCGCACTTCCCGCCGTGCAGCGACGCAATGTCACGGGTGCGATAACGAATGATCGGCATGGCTTCACGGGTGATTGAGGTGAGCACGAGTTCGCCTTTTTCGCCTTCCGGCACGGGTTCCAGCGTTTCGGGATCAATACATTCGACGATGAAATGGTCTTCCTGAAAGTGCATACCGCTGCGTTCCGGGCACTCACCGCTACAACCGGGGCCGATAATTTCGCTCAGACCATAATTGTTACTGCCCTGGACGTTCAGCGTTTCCTCCAAGGCTTCACGCATGGATTCCGTCCACGGTTCGCTGCCGAGAAAGGCTAGTTTCAGTGCCAGCGAAGAATGGTCAATCCCCTCGGCGACAATCGCTTCCGCCAAAGTCAAGGCATAACTGGGCGTACACACCAGCGCATCGGTTTGCATGTCCTTGAGCAGCATGAGTTGCCGTTTCGTGTTGCCCGCCGCAGCCGGAATGACCGCCGCCCCGACTCGTTCAATGCCGTAATGCAGACCAAAGCCGCCGGTAAACAAACCGTAGCCGAAAGCGACTTGCACGGTGTGATGTGATTTCAAACCGCCGGAAACGAGAAAGCGGGCACAAACATCGGCCCACATATCGAGGTCATTCTGTGTGTAGGCCACGATAGTCGACTTGCCCGTCGTGCCGGTGGAGCCGTGATAGCGTACAATTTGTTCTCGCGGTACGGCCAGAAATCCGAGCGGGTAATGATCCCGCAAGTCGGCCTTGGTCGTAAACGGCAATTTGCGAATGTCGTCGACGGAGCGAATGGCAGAGTGGATTGATTGCGGCGTGATGCCCGCCGCGGCAAATTTCTCTTTGTAAAAGGGCACTTCGGCACAGCGACGAACGCATTCCCGCAACCGGACGAATTGCAGTGCCCTGATTTCGTCGCGTGGCAGAAGTTCGTTTTTGTCCCAAATGTATGGCTTGTACGGTACTCGTGACATGAAAAAAAGAGGCAAAAAGAAAAATGGGAGAACGCAACGGATGTGCAAGACAGGTGCGTAGAGCGGGTATCAGAGTATTAGACCGCCATACGGAGCGATTGTCAATTGACAACGTACTTGGCAAAAATGAAGTTGGCGCCTCGAAGAATGGGGGACTTGGGATAAATAGCACGAGAGCGTTATTCCGATTGAACCGATTTTGCGATAAACGCCGATCTTGAGGGAAAGGTGTAAGGTATCAAGTGTAGGGCGTTGACGCAAGCGGATTGCCACCCTTACACCTTACACCATCCCACACACACGTTCCTATGCTCCTTTTCGAAGCCTTACACAACGCCTCGCACGCTATGGGGGCCAGTCAACTCGGAATGCAGGTCGTCGGCCAAAACTTGGCGAACGCGCAGACGCCGAATTACATCCGTGAACAATTGGTGCTCGAAACCGGCACAGCCCGTAAACAGGGCAACGGCATCGTGACCGGCACAGGCGTCAATATCGGCGGCGTGCGGCAAGTGATCGACAATTTTCTCGAAGAGCGGCTACGAAGTTCAAACAGTGAAGCTCTGTCATCGGCCACGCAGGAACGATTTTACACGGAACTGGAAGCACTGTTGAACGAAACCACCGATGCCGACTTGAGTTCATCGCTCAGTGCGTTTTTCAATTCTATTGACAACATTCAAAACCAGCCGGAAGACCTCAGCTACCGGCGGATGGCCGTCAAACAGGGCCAAAAACTGGCCGAGGACATCAACCGCGTGGCCCTGACCATCGTGGACATGCAGCGCAACATCAACACCTCCGTCGGCATGGCTGCCGAGGATATCAACAAGCTGCTAAAGGACATTGAGCACTATAACACGAGCATTACGCAGGTCGAAACCCGGCAAGGAACCGAGGCACTCGGCTTGCGGGATGATCGACTCAAGGCACTGACCACGTTGTCGAATCTCATCAACATCAAGACCGTCGAAGACGCAAAGAGCGGCAAAGTGTCGATTTACTGCGGCTCGGACGTGTTGCTGGCGGACGGCATTCGCAATGAAGTGGCGGTCGATCATGTCAAAAAGGACGGCGATGATGTCATGCTGGCACAACTTTGCATTCGAGAATCCAAAACGCCGCTCGATGTTCGCGGCGGCATGGTTCATGGACTTTATCAAGCTCACACGACGGTTTTGGGCGGCTACGGCGACAAATTGGACAAATTTGCAAACGATTTGATCCGCGAATTTAACAAAGTTTATTCGCAAGGTCAGGGCATGTCAGGCTACGATGATTTGACTTCGATAGCCGCCTTTGAGCAACCGGAAGAGCCTCTGAACACAGGCAATTTGGATTTTAACGTCGTCAACGGCGTCCTGACCATTCAGATATACAACACGAAGGACAAAACAACGGTCGACCATGACATTGAAATCGCTGTCGACGATTTGCCGGAACATGATCCGTTTTCGCTGAAAGAGACGCCTGCCGCGACGGGAACTTCGTTGGTCGACTTGGCCCGGTCATTGGACGACATTGACGGCATTTCCGCAACCGTCGACGCGCACGGTCGGCTTGACATCAGGGCGGATAACGCCAATGTGCAGTTTGCTTTTGGCCGGGACACGAGCGGCGTGCTTTCGGCTCTGGGCATGAACACTTTTTTCACCGGGGCCACGGCGGGTTCGATTGGCGTGAATGCCGATTTGGCAGCAGATGCGACGAAATTTGCGGCAAGCTCAGACGGCGTGGGCGCGGACACGAAGAACGGCGAAATCCTAGCCGCGATGGGCGTGGAGCCGAACGAAAATTTGGAGGGGCAATCGTTGGTCGACTATTACGGGGCGATTGTCAGCGACACGATGCTCACGGCGGGCACGATGAAATCCGTCGCCGCCTCGGACAGTATGTATCAGCAATCGTTGCAAACGCAGCGTGATGCGATCAGCGGCGTGAATGTGGACGAAGAAACAATTTTGATGATGACCTATCAACGCATGTTCCAAGCAAATTCACGGCTCGTTACCATGATCGACGAAATGCTCGCAACGCTGATTAACATTTGATAACCAAAACGACGTAAACGAGCCGTGTACCGTGAACGCAAGTGCAGTATTCACGAGTTGTTTGGCGTGCGCCCGCGGCCACGGGCCGCAGCTCGCTATCCACTTATCCATTATTCACTCCCACCATGCCCCTATTGGAACCAGGCCAAAGCATCGAAGATATCTACCGGGATCATATACGAAAAATGACCCCGGCGGAGAAAATCGCGCAGGCGTTTCGCATGACCGCCACTGTCAGAAACATGGTACGAACGAATCTTCGCAGCGAGCATCCTGACTGGGACGAGAGGACGCTTAAATTTGAATTAGCGAGACGCTGTTATTGGAATGACCCGAAAGCACTGAAATTGCTGGATGAAGATTGGAAGAAAGGGCAGGACTAATGGACCCGACAATGCTTGACCTGGATTTGACCCTAGGCAAACTGGCACAGCGTCTGGACGCCCTAGGGATCGTGTACGCTTATACCGGAGGGCTTGCCGCGATTACATACGGTAATCCACGGACAACGCAAGATGTCGATTTGATCCTTGAGATTGATCCGTGGAGCAAAGAGACAGCCTATCGGCTTGCTGAGCAATTCGCTGACGAGTTTATGTTCAGTGTCGAGGGATGCTTGGAAGGTATCAAAGAGCAAACGATGTTTCAGGCCATTGATCTGGAAAATATGTTCAAAGTTGATTTTCATCTTTCCAGTATTGTGCCCGACTCGCTGGATCGAATCCGTCAAGTAAAGATACCCGGTGGCCGCATGGTTCCCATGGTCAGTCCCGAAGATTCCATTCTCTCAAAACTCGTTTGGATCAAAAAAGGCAGTGGCCGAAGCAAGCAGGATGTCGTGGCAATGTTGCGTATTCAAACGGCATTGGACACGGAATACCTTGACGCGACGGCCAAAAAACTGGGCGTGGAAGAAATTTTGCACGAAATGCGGCAAATCGCGGACAGAAATGATCCGCATGAAATTTATTGAGACGACCGGCAATCCTTCCGACCTTGAGAGCACTTCACTTGCAATCGCAGATTGCGGCTCGTGATTCACCATCACAATTCGTTATTCACTCCCACCATGGCCATCGTACCACTTGGCGTCAACCGCACGACCATTGCCTTGCAAACGAACAGGGCATACAGTAATTTGCAGAAATCGCAGTCCGTGCTCTCGAAAATCGAGCAGCAGATCATGACGCAGCGGCAATATCAGTACGGAAGCGATGCGCCCTACAACGCTTCCACCGCACTGGGCGTGCAGTCACAAGTCGAACGTAAAAATCAAAATGCCATCAATATCGACGCCACGCTGAAATTCCTAGGCGCAAGTGATTCCACCTTGGCCAAGTTCGATCCGCTCACCGACGAAGCGCGCGGTGCGGCCCTCAACGCCATCAATACGACCACAAGCGCGACGGAAAGGTCGGCACTGGCCCTGACCGTCAAGCAAGGGCTTCAGCAAATGTTCGACTTCGGAAATGATTCGTTTCAAGGCCGCTACATTTTTGCCGGGGCCACCACGGGACAATTGCCGCTCGAATGGGGACCGGATTCCTACACCGTCGTTTATCGAGGCAGCGAAACGAATTTGAATTCTTGGAGCGATACGGATTTATTGTCACAATCGAATATGAACGGCTCGGAAATTTTCGGCGCGATTTCCGAGCCGGTGCGTGGCTCAGTCGATCTCGACCCGGCGGTGAATGACCATACTTTATTAAGTGATTTGAACGGCGGTCAGGGCGTGGACAAGGGCGGTATTCTCTTTACGTACACGGTCGATGACCGGACGGTGACGCAGGAAGTCGATCTCAGCGATTGTGCGACGCTGGCCGATGTGGAGCGAAAAATTGAAAAGATGAAGAACCCGAACTTTGCCGTCAACATCGATTATACCCGCGAGGGACTCGTGCTTTCCGTTCCAGAAGCCCAGCAAGGAACGGTCACGGTTTCCGAAGTCGGTAAAGGCTTGGTCGCCCGGCAACTGGGCATTCCCACAGGCACGGGCTTCACGATGGATACGCCGCTCAAAGGTCGCGATGTCAATCCGGCTTTGACCACGACGACAAAATTGGAGGACATTTTAGGTTACAAGGCCAATACAATGCTGCGTTTTGCGGGCGACAACAACAACATTTTGATTCGAGCCGACCACAACGGCGAAAGCGTTCTTGATCCTGAGACAGGCGAAGAAATCTGGCCGCTCAACGGGGTGGGCATCGTACTCCGTGCGGACTGGGATTTAGGCGGGCGAAGCGAATTTGCGGAATTTGATCCCGACGCCGATCAAATTATCGTACACATTCATCCCGACAACACCGATGCCAACGCTATTATTGAAGCGATCAACACGGCATCGGCGACCGGCGTGATTCCGTCTGTCACCGCTTCGCTCACCGGCACAGACACGCAGCGCAGCGACCTTGCGGGGACGGGCATTATTCCGCAGCTTCCCGGCACAGCGGTCACGGTCGGCACGGTCGATGGCGGTTCAGGCATTGATTTGGACCGTAGCGGCCTAGAACTGGTCAATGGCAACAAAACTTTTCAAATTTCGTTTGAACATTGCAACACGCTGGGTGAAATACTGGCCGAACTCAATCACCCGCAGTACGGCCTTCAAGCCACGCTGAACGAAAACGGCAACGGCATCAACATCCGCAGCCGGATCAGCGGCGCGGATTTTTGCATCGGGGAAAACGGCGGTGCGACGGCGGAACAGCTTGGGATACGGACGGTGAACGAAGACACACGGCTCGAAAACTTGGATTACGGTCGCGGCGTGCAGGATGACACGAGTCCCGGTATTCATGCTTCCGCTCGTCACTCCAATGTTACGCCCAATAGCGGGCTTGTACTGACAGCCAGAAATGAGGGCAAAGAATGGAACGATTACACCGTCCGTTTCGTGCCCAGCAGCGACGGCAAAGTGGTCGTGTCGATGGATGAAGGCGAGAAAACCGTTACGATTGGAATAAACCCCGGCGTGACCACGGCCTGTCAAGTGGTCGATGCGTTCAATGCTCAGCCGGGACCGAAGCAATTTTTCGATCTCGAACTCGATACGACGAATGGCCCCAACACGGGCGAAGGCGTGGTCAACGACGGCTTTGCGACGACATCAGGCGGCACGAACGGCGGGATTGATTTTACCGTGACACGTAACGACGGCACGGTGCTGGAAATAGACATTCACGGGGCGGAAACGCTGGGTGATGTTTTGAAACGGATTAACGATCATCCCGACAATGCGGACGGCCTGCTCAAAGCAACGCTCGCAAAACATGGCAACGGTATTGAACTGAGCGATGCAAGTTTCGGCACGGACAACACCTCGGTGACGCGAGTGGATCGAACGCTTCTTTCCACGGCGGCCATGGACTTGGGACTCGTGGCACGCGGCGAAGAATATCGGGAAAAAACCACGGTCGGTTCGCAAGCCACCGCAACGGCAAACGTCGGCGTCCCGAACGGCTCGATTCTTATAACGGCAAAACATGTGGGAACTTATGGCAATGACGTGAACGTGGAATTTGTGGGAGGCATACCGCCGGGCTTTACTTGGAATGCGGCGGCGAACACGATGACTTTCTCCATAGAACCCGGTGTCACCACCGCCGCAGACATCGTCGAACTGTTTGAGAATAATGCCACGGAAACCGTCCGGGGTATGTTCGATGTTCAAGTTGGTGCGAATCCCGACGGCCTGCCCGGTGACGGCAGCGGTCTCATTGAAATGGAAACTGTCACGATGACCGGCGGTGTGGACAGCGTGCTTTTGGGCGATGATCCGAACCCGCAGGAAACCGAGTCGCTGTTCAATGCGATGATCCGAATGCAGGTGGCCATGGAGAAAAATGACACGCGGGAAATCGAAAGGGCCACCAATCTGCTGGACCAAGCCGTAGACCGCCTTGCCGAGGCTAGGGCCACGATGGGCGTGATGCAGAACAGTCTTGACCATGTTTCAGAAAGACTGGCCGAAGAGTATATTCAGCATGAATCCACGCTGAACACCGTTTTGCGAATCGATTATGCCGACGCTTCACTGGACTACATGGCGGCTCAACTTTCACAGCAGGCGGCCATGCAGATAACCTCGTCGATGTTTCAGATGACGCTGCTGAATTATCTGTAACGCAAACAGTTTGTCAGCTTATTTTGGCAGCGATCACCACCGCGAGGGCGGTTGCAAACGAGTCTACGCGATCCCGTGCGTTTTTTCATACTCGGTAATCCGATCTTCGCGTTGCAGCGTGATGCCAATGTCGTCGAGACCGTTCAGCAGATTGTGGCGTTTGGCCGGTTCAACCTCGAAGGGGATCGACAACCCGGCGGCGTCTGTGATCATTTGCGTTTCCAAGTCAACCGTCGCATTCCAAGGCCGGTTCGACGTTTCACGCTGAAATAACTCGTCGATCTGGTTTTCCGAGAGCCGGATGAGCAACATGCCGTTTTTGAACGAGTTATTGAAAAAAATGTCCGCGAAACTCGACGCAATGATGACGCGGAAGCCATAATCGGCCAGTCCCCACGGGGCATGTTCGCGGGAAGAGCCACAGCCGAAATTTTTCCGGGCCAGAAGAATCGTCGCGTTTTTGTACTCCGGCTTATTCAGCTCGAAATCGGGGTTCGGCACCATGTTGTCGCCTAAGTAACGCCAATCGTAGAACAGAAATTGGCCGAAGCCGCTGCGCTCGATCCGTTTCAAAAATTGTTTGGGCATCAACTGATCGGTGTCGACGTCGCTACGATCCATCGGGACAACTAGGCCGGTGTGTTTCGTAAATGCTTGCATGGTTAATGGAGGTTGATAGTTGATAGCTTCAGAGTACGAGGATGTCACAAACCGGGAACTGTGTTCCCGATGCTTGGGGGGGCAAATTACAATTCCCTGACATCGACGAAGTGCCCGGCAATCGCGGCGGCGGCGGCCATGGCGGGGGAAACGAGATGCGTCCGGCCATCTTTTCCCTGTCGGCCCTCGAAGTTGCGGTTACTCGTCGACGCACAGTGTTCGCCCGGCTTGAGCTGGTCGGGATTCATCGCCAAGCACATCGAGCAGCCCGGTTCACGCCACTCGAAGCCTGCCGCAGTGAAAATTTTGTCCAAGCCCTCGCCCTCGGCCTGCCGCTTAACCGGCCCGCTGCCCGGCACGACCATGCCTTGCACGCCTTCCGCAATCCTTTTGCCTCTTACGACTTCGGCGGCGGCCCGGAGGTCTTCAATCCGGCCATTGGTACAGGAGCCGATCCAAGCCCGCTGAATCTTGATTTCTCGCATCGGCGTGCCCGGCTTGAGGTCCATATATTTCAGTGCCGCTTCGGCCATTTTGCGGTCATTTTCGTCCGACATGGAGTCCAATGTCGGAATCGAGCCGGTAATCGGTGCCACCTGCGCAGGATTTGTTCCCCAAGAAACCATCGGCTCGACCTTGGAAGCGTCGAACGTCCACTCGTGGTCATAAATTGCGCCGGGATCGGAGGGTAATTTCCGCCAGTTTTTCACGGCAGTGTCCCAGAAGTTCCTGTCAGGTGCAAATTCTTTGCCGAGCAGATACTCGAAAGTTTTATCATCGGGCGCGATCAACCCCGCTCTGGCCCCCATTTCGATGGCCATGTTGCTGACCGTCAACCGGCCTTCCATGGAAAGCTCGACAAAAGGCTGGCCTGTGAACTCAACGACATAGCCTGCCCCACCGGAAGTGGAAAGCTGACCGATGATGTAGAGGATCAAGTCCTTAGCAGAGCAATTTTTCGGCAACGATCCGTTGCCATGAATGCGGAAGGTCTTGGGCATTTTTTGCCAAAGCGTTTGCGTGGCGAGGACATGCTCGACTTCGCTGGTTCCGATTCCGAATGCGAGTGCTCCGAACGCGCCGTGAGTCGCGGTGTGGCTGTCGCCGCAAACGACGGTCATGCCCGGTTGAGTCAGGCCGCGTTCCGGGCCGACCACATGAACAACGCCTTGGTTCGGATCGTGGATGTCAAAAAGCCGGACGCCGAACTCGCGGCAATTTTCTTGCAGCGTTTCAATTTGCTTTCTCGATACGGGGTCAGTGATCGGCAAACTCCGGTCGGTGGTCGGGACGTTGTGATCCTGAACCGCGAACGTTTTGTTCGGTTTGCGAACTTGCCGTCCTGCCAAGCGCAACCCCTCGAAGGCTTGCGGTGACGTGACTTCATGGACAAGCTGCAAGTCGATGTAGAGCAAGGTGTTGCCGTCCGCATTCTGATCAATGACGTGAGCGTCCCAGATTTTGCGGAACATCGTTTGCGGCTGCGTTTGAGACGGGGCGGATGAAGCTGAGTCGGACATGATTACGCGGTGGGGTTGGACCGAAAAACAAAAACAAAAGCCGCTGACCACAACGATGGCCGGCGGTCCAATTCTACAAAAAACAAAGAATAAAGCAACGGGGAAGAGAGGGCATCATTTTGCTCAATACTCATATTGCAAGAGCGTTTCGATGTTGTCGAGCTTGATTCTTTTTCGGCCTTCCAGCGACAGGAGTTCCATGACAAAGGCGGCTCCGACCACTTCACCGCCGTTTTCGGCGACCAGCTCACGGCAGGCTTCCATCGTGCCGCCGGTGGCCAGCAGATCATCGACCAAAACGATTCGGTCGCTTTTCTTGACGGCGTCGATATTCATCTGGACCGTGTTGCTGCCGTATTCCAGATCATACGATTTCGACACGGTTTTCCACGGCAACTTACCCGGCTTGCGGACGGCAATCAGGCCCGCGCCGAGTTCGACGGCCAGCGGGGCGGCAAAGATGAAGCCGCGAGCTTCCGGGGCCGCAATCGCGTCGACGTGGCCCCAGGCGGAAATTTTCCCGGCCAGTTGCCGCACAGCCTCTTTGAAGGCCGGACCGTTTTGCAAAATGGTCGTGATGTCATAAAAAACGATGCCCGGTTTCGGAAAATCGGGAATCGTGCGAACGTAATCGGCAATGTTGGTCATGGTGAAGGAGAGAGGTTAGAGGTTGGGGAGTATTGAAAGAAATCAAAACAAAAGCCGAAAATGACTCTTCACGTATTCTCCGTTCTAATCTCTTCGAGATCGCGGTAAACGCTTTCCGGCGTGATATTTTCCATCGTGGCGACGGCCTGAATGACGGTTGCGCAACAGCTCAAATTCGTTCTCTTCTATTTTCCTGCCTCGAACACCGGCATTGGCGGCGTGCCGAACAGGTGGGTGGGCAGTTTGCCATCCCATTTTTCCACGGCGGTCAGTCCGATCAGTTCCATCGTGGCGTATTGCTTTTTCAGTTCCAATGCTTCCGCTTCGGCCTTGGCTTCCAAGAGTTTGGCTTCGGCCAGTCCACGTGCTGTTTCGACTTTCTGCTGCGCCTCGAATTTGAAACGCTCAAGTTCCTTTTCCGCCTGCAAAGCTCGCTGTTCGGCGGTCATTTTTTCCTCAATGGCGCGATTGAATTCTGCTGAGAAATCAAAGTTCGTGATGTTCACGGCGTCGACAATGACCCCGAACGGCTGGAGACGAGTGCTGATGGATTCTTTGATTTCCGTGGACACAACAGATCGTTCCGTGATGAGAGCCTCGGCTGTATACTTGGCCGCCCCAGATTTGAACGCTTCTTGGATGGCCGGCTCAATGACTGTAGCGAGATATAAAACCCCGATTTCTCGGTAGAGCGTCACGGCCTTGGTCTTGTCCACGCGATAGTTGACGACGATGGAGGCGTTGACGGTTTGCAAGTCTTTTGATGCCGCAGCCGTGGTCACTTCCGCCTTCTGGATTTTAATGTCGAGCGGTCGTACCTTGGTCACTAAAGGCCAGACAAAATGCAGACCTTCCGGCAAAGCGTCGGGCAGGGCTTGACCGAGCCGGATCACAATACCGACTTGACCGGGTTCGACAATTCGGGGTGAGCCGGCAAGACCGGCGATCAGGAGCAGAACGATGCAGACAACCAGTACGAAAGCCGGGTTTACTTGAGTTTGTTTTTTCATTGTGCGAGATGATTTGAGTGAAAGCTCAGAGCCGCATAAAAACTATTATACCGACCTGGGTACGGCTGGCGAGAGGGTTCACATCAGAACGGGGGCGGCAGGTCTCGCGTCAATACCGTGTTCCCGGCTTGTTTTGATTCCGTCGATCCAGAATGCGTTCGACGATCCTATCTGCCCTGCCTGCAATTTCCGGCGACTCAACCAGCTCAGGGGCATGATGAGGTTTTCGCCGGGCATCAATGACCAAGGGACCTGTGCAGCCCCAGTGTTTACGGTCAAAAAATTCGCCGACGCCGTGAACATCCGTGGCCGGGTCGCTTTTGGTGAACGTCGTCCAAAGAAAATTGCGCAAATTCGCCGACGCTTCATTCGCATCGTCGACGTAAACAATGAGCGGAAAACCGGCAGGAAAATCGTCGGGCGAAACTTCTTGCCAAGCAATTTCCTCCACGCAAAGCACGCCGGGCAGGGCAACTCGCGGATTCCGCACGGGCAGCGTTGGATTCGTTGTTTGATTGACCGATGTCGCAAGCGTCCGAATCGGCGGCCCGCTGACGGCAACGAACATTTTTGAGCCGCGATTCAATTCGCCGTCGGAAAAAGCCGAATAGTCCAGCGTGTCGGCGGTAGTTTTCGTGACGAAATGAACGTCGCGTCGCCAATCCGCTCTTTCCAAGATGTGACGCAGGAATTGTAAAACATTATCAACATCCAGTGACGGATCGTCTTCTTTGGCCGCCAGAAACAAGTATTTTGCCAGCGAAAGCTGTCCGTAGCCGAAAAGGGCGTGGGCAAGCGTGTGCAGTTCGGCTGCGCGACGATTTTTGTCCAGCGGCAGGTAAGTTTCCCTGCCCAAGGCCAGCAGCAGCGGATGCACGCCCGCCGCGTCGACGGCGTGGACCGCATGGATGCCGGAAATTTTTTTCGTGACGGCATTGCCCGTGATGCCGTGAATGAACTTGCCGAACATCGTATCTTCCTGCGGCGGCCTGCCCACCACGGTGAACGGCCAGACCGCGTCTTTTCGATGCCAAACATGGTCGACTTTCAGTACCGGAAAGTCGTGACCCAGACTGTAATAACCGAGGTGGTCGCCGAAAGGGCCTTCGCGTTTGACTTCCGTGAACATCGTGCCGGAAATGCAAAAATCCGCTTCGGCATAGACCGGCAAAATACTGCCACCGGCTGTCGTCATGGGAATGCGGTGTCGGCCTAAAATTCCGGCGAAGTGCAGTTCGCTGACATCTTCCGGCATGGGCATGACGGCGGCCAGCGTCATACACGGCGCGCCGCCGACAAAGATATTGACTCGTAGTGCTCCGGTCGAATTCTGCGTCAACTCCAGCGCGGCGGCGTGGTGAGCGGCAATGCCTCGGTGAATTTGGTAATGCAGGCCGACTTCAGAATTTTGCACGTAATCGTTCCCGGCCAGTTGTACCCGATACATGCCCAGATTCGAGCGACCGAAACCGGGACGCTCCGGATGCTCGGTATACACAAGCGGCAGCGTGATGTACGGTCCGCCGTCATCCGGCCAGGAAACGAGCTGCGGCAGCTCGTCCAGTGTGGTTTGGCACTGCAAAGCCGGGGCATTTCGTGAAGAAACTCGTTTCGGTTTCGAGTAATATAGTGACGACAAGGCCGACAGGCCGAGCGGAAGCGTCTTTTTGAACGACAACTTTTCCGAAAGCAGCGACACGGGATCAGCCCCCAGTTCGACGGCTGTTCGCAGCGGTTTGATGCCGTCACGAAAAATATAATGCAGTCGCTCTTCCGTGCCGTAAAGATTGGCCAGCATGGGCCATGTTCGTCCGGCCGGAGTGCCGCCGCCGGGATTCGTGCAGATAGGATTCGTGAAAAGCACGGCCGGGGCCTTCTCTCGAAACAGCCGTCGCTGCACCGCCGCCATTTCTAGGTGCGGATCAACCGTCCCGGCAAATTCCACGAGCTGTCCGGTGCGTTTCAGGTCGTCCATGCAGGATTTAAGCGTGCGATAGCCCATTTCTGCTTGCAATGCGGAAGAAAATATCGACAATGAGGGGAAGGCGATCATTATAAAGCGTCGGAGCACAAAGCGTAAGCGAGTGCTGAGGGGACAGTGGACTGGCTTGTGTGCATGTTCTGAATGGCGTTTTGTTGCAGAGTTATTCCACGCCTTCCCCATAGGCAGGTTTGCCATGCCAAACGGCCTTTTGATTTTGCAGAAATTCGCCGGTTTGAAATCATGCAAACAATTCTATTGTGATGGCCTGAAGTATCACAACAAAAACCCGCGATTACGGGCCACCGCCCCGCCAACCATCTTTAGCAAACACGATTTATGAAACATCATTTTTTATTGGCATTAACTTTAGCTCTCATCGCTTCCGCAGCGGCATCCCATGCCGCCGAGCCTGCCCGCTACAATGTCGTCGTTTACGGCGGCACATCGGCGGCGGTCACCACGGCCGTGCAGGTAAAAAAAATGGGCAAATCCGTTGTGATCGTGTCGCCGGACAAGCATCTGGGCGGCCTGACAAGCGGCGGTCTAGGCTTTACGGATTCCGGCAACACCGGCTCGATAGGCGGTTTGTCACGCGAATTTTATCAGCGAGTTTACCAAGTCTATCAGGACGAAAAAGCGTGGAAATGGCAAAACAAGTCCGAATATGCCAACCGGGGCCAAGGTACCAAGGCCATGATTCATGCCGACAAGACCATGTGGATTTTTGAGCCGCATGTCGCCGAGCAAGTGTACGACGCTTGGGCGAAAGAACTGGACATTCCCGTGGTGCGCGACGCTTGGCTCGACCGGGAAAGGGGCGTCAAGAAGGATGACGCGAAAATCATTTCGATCACCACGCTCTGCGGCAAAACCTTTGAGGGTGGCATATTCGTCGATGCCACCTACGAAGGCGATCTCATGGCCGCCGCGGGCGTTGAATATCACGTCGGTCGTGAAGCCAACAGCCAATATGGCGAAACATGGAACGGCAATCAGGTGGGCATTCTACACCATGCTCACCATTTCAAGAGGCCGGTCGATCCCTACGTCGTGCCCGGCGATCCGGGTAGCGGCCTTGTCAAATACGTCGACGACAGCAAGCCCGGCGTGCGAGGCGAGGCCGACAAACGCATTCAAGCGTACTGTTACAGAATGTGCCTGACCGATCATGCGCCGAACCGCGTGCCGTTCACCAAGCCGGAGGGATACGATCCGAACGATTACGAATTGATGAAACGCATTTTTGCAACCGGCTGGCGTGAAACGTTCGACAAGTTTGATCGCATAGCGAATCACAAAACGGACACGAATAATCATGGGCCTTTCAGCACGGATTTTATCGGCATGAATTACGATTATCCCGAAGCATCTTACGAACGTCGGGCCGAGATTGCCGAGGAGCACAAACGCTACCAGATGGGCTGGTTCTATTTTATTGCCAATGATCCGAGCGTGCCTGCGGACGTGCGAGCAAAAATGGCACGATGGGGACTGGCGAAGGATGAATTTGTGGATAACGGTAACTGGCCGCACCAGATGTATATCCGTGAAGCGCGTCGCATGGTCGGCCAATACGTCAACACGGAACTGGACTGCCTTGGCAAACGAACGTGTCCGCAACCGATTGGCATGGGCTCATACACGCTGGATTCACATAATGTTCGACGCTACGTCACACCGGAAGGCACGGCGCAAAACGAAGGTGACATCGGCGTACATCCCAAAGGCCCTTACGGTATTGATTACGGCGCGATCACTCCGAAGGCGGAGCAGTGTACGAATCTTCTGGTTCCGGTCTGCGTGAGCAGTACCCACATTGCTTTCGGTTCGATTCGCATGGAGCCGGTGTTTATGATCTTGGGTCAGAGTGCGGGCACGGCGGCGGTCCTGTCGATTGAAGACGGCGTGGACGTGCAAAAGCTCGATTACGAAAAACTCAAACAGCGGCTCGTTGCGGACGGCCAGCGATTACCTGATAATTGACCATTGTTGCCGGAGCACCGCGAGGGCGTTCGGCGCACGCCTGCTACCCGGAGAAGCACTCATGGCAACAAAATTTGAGTACGTCAAGTTTTGTTGCTGAAGATCAATAAATTTGCTGCTCACTTGCATTCTTCTTGCCCAAGCGATAGACTGCTGTGTGGTGGAAAATGTCTTACGGTTTTTTGAATCCTTTAACCTTTTGGGAATTTACCTATGACGACACGACGTGACATGCTACGAAGTGCTGCCTTGCTCGGCGGGGCGGCTTTGATCGGAACACGCTTGGAATCCCGCGCCACCGCACAAGAGCCTGCGGAGGCCGCACTTTGCCCGGACCTGCCCTACAGCAGAATGCTCGGCTGGTCAATCGGTCCGCAAATCTATTCTTTCAACCGCTTTCCATTCGATGTGGCCGTCAAAATGGTCAAACAGACAGGCTCCATGAGCTTCGAATTGTTCAGCGGCCAGAAATTGACTCAGGACGGCGAAGAAAAAGTCGGCCCCGGTATGTCGAAGGAAGCGTTCAAACGATTCCGAGAACTTTGCACAGAAAACGGTTGTGTTCCCCATTCGATGGGCGTGACGGGCTATGATCGCGCCCATTTTGATTTCGCTGCCTCGATTGGCATTCAAACCTTGAACGTCGAACCGGGCTTCGACAAAATTCCCGGCATCAACAAATTGGCCGAGGAATACAAAATCGCCGTTGGCCTGCACAACCATCCGAAGCCCTCGATTTACTGGGACCCGGAAATTGTGCTCAAGCAGTTGGCGGATTCCGGCCCGTGGGTCGGTGCTTGCTGCGATACCGGTCATTGGGTGCGTAGCGGTCTTGATCCGCTGGAGTGTGTGAAGAAATTCAAAGGCCGCATCACCAGCTTCCACATCAAAGACTTGAACGATCAAAAACGCGATGTTCCGCTCGGCCAAGGCGTATGCAAGATCGCGGAAATTCTCCAAGAATGCAGCGATCAGAAAGTTCGGGGCACGTTCTCGATTGAATATGAATCCGACTGGGACAAAAATATGCCGCTTGTTGCCGAATGCGTCAAGTTTTTCAACGCGACGGCCAAGAAAATTGTCCTGGAAGCGTGAGGCCATCGTAAAAAGCGGGAGGGTTTCACGCCTGAACCCTCCCATGCTGACTCATGGCTCTTGGGGATCGCATCCTGACGGGTACAGCTCCTAGGGGAGTGTCTGCGCGTGAGAGCCTCCCTCTTTCCCTTGTCCCGCTCCCTCGAGGGGGCGGGGATGCCTGACACTCTTGAGGGAGCTTAAAACCGGTTGAAGCCCCCGCTTGGCACGCTCCCGTTCGCTTGTGGGGGAGGCTTGCCAAGAACGTCAGGGATGCTATAAAGGGGGCCTTGCCGAAGTGGCGGAACTGGCAGACGCGCTAGGTTCAGGTCCTAGTCTTGGTTATTCAAGGTGGAGGTTCGAGTCCTCTCTTCGGCAGTTTAGGCGGTTTAGATAGTTCCGGCGTGGAGCGGAGCCAAGCGGCAAGGAGTTGTAATTCAAGGAGTTACGACTCTTTGCTTTTTTTTGATTGTCACTCAGCTCCACTCCAAACACCTCCAGTTAGCGGGAATTTTGACGGGAATAATTTTATTCTGTACAGTTGTTTTAGCGGGAATTTTTCCGCCCGCCAGACCTGAAATCTGACTCACGGGTTCCCCTCTTCTCTGCCAGCCACGGCGGGGATTTCTTCAACCGGTTCCTCCCGATTCACCGACCGTTCCGGGGTGTTCGGACGGGTCGGAACCGACCCGTTCGGGATTCCCGATGACGATGGCCTCGCGCTCCAATCAGACGCCCGCTGGAAATCCTCGTCCCGGATGTTCAGATAATGCTCTTTCGCGATCTTGGAGGAATGCCCGATCCATTGCGATTCGTAGAACGGGCCGAACTCGGCGTAGACCTCGTTGCTCCGGCTGGCCCGCATATTGTCGTAGGGACGCTTGATCGGTTTGAGTCCCGCCTGTCGGACGATCCGCCCGAACTGGGTTCCAAGATTTGCCCGCTCCCGTTCCGGGTAGCGGTTGATTACGAATTCTTTACCTTCCGTTTCGTCCCGGAAGAACAACTCGGTCAATTCCTGCCGCACTTCCGGGAACAACGGGACATATCGACTTCCCTTTCCGGCATGGTGTTCCGTCTTCGGACTGCGAACAAAAATACGATTGCCGGCCCAGTCGACATCCACCCACCGTAACTTCATCACTTCGGACGGACAACGTAGCCCACCGTACCGAACAAGTGCCAAAATCGCCCGCCATTCCTGGCAGGGGCAATGATCCAGCAACTTTATGTATTCTTCCCGCGTCACGATCTGATCGTTGGCCGGATTGGCAAATGAGACGCGAGGAACTCCGACCATCGGACTCGTTTCGACCCAACCGTGTTCTTTCGCCCAATTGAATAGCGTTCGCACCTTGGAAATCGTTCCCGCGACCGTCGCCTCGGCCAACGATTTGCGGAGAAGCGTTTTCCATTCGGCCATCCTCGTGTTGTCCAGTTCGGTGATGTCGTCGTTTTCATTGAACATGAGGTAGAAACGAACTTTCGCCACTTCATAGGTCTGCAAGGTCGTTTCCTTGATCCCGGTTTTCGTTTCCATGAACGCATCCCAAAGTTGCTTACAGGTCCGTGCGGGCTTGCAGTGGATCAATCCGACCTTGCCGAGCTTTTCCTGGATTTCGGGGCCGGCTGTTTGAATCCAGTTTTCCACTTTCTTTTCCGGCACGGTGATGTCGCTCGTACGATAATACAACAGAGTTTCGACGATGTTCTTCAATTCCTTGGCCGTCGTCTTGTTGAATTTTGTCGAACTCAAGGAAATCATCTTGCGGCGTTTTTGCTCGTCGTAAAATTGAATTTCCCAAAACTTGCCGGTTCCTTTCCTTTTTTCCATCAACGATGCCATTACGAACCTCCCTCCCAATCGGCTGCTTGTTGAATCTCAATATCCGTCATGAGACGGATGAATTTTTCATTTCCCTCCGGTTCGACTCCGAGCCAAACCGAAGCGCAAAATCGTCCGAACTTCCCGGTGAGTTCGCTGAATCGCGACAGCCGCATACAGGAAAGCGGTTGCATGTGAACACCGATACCAGCGGACTTGGCGATCTTCATAAACGATGCCGCGAGATTCGCCTTGGCGCGATTCGTGAATTGGTTGATGATGAACTCGTTGTCCGGAGCGAGTTCAAATAACGTCCGTAATTTTCGCCGAACTTCCGGGAAGAGGGGCATGATACGTTTATGGGGATGCGGAGTCCATTTCGGATTCGGCACAGACATTCGTTTCCCGTTCCAATCGATATCAGTCCAACGCAACTGCATCACTTCGCATGGACAACGCACTCCCGCGTAGCGGGCCAACGTTAGGATTGCCCGCCATTCCTCGTTCGGACAATGTTCCAGCAGTTTGAGATGATCGTTCCTCGTAAAGAAATGCAACTCTGATTTAACTCTGTACTTTTTGTGAGTCAGCATGTTGAAACCTCGTTTCGGTTGAGCAGCGGTCCGCCTGCGGTTGTTGGTCAAGTCATTCGTTGTTCAGGAAAGCTTTCAAAGCATCGACAGAATAAATCACTCGCCGTCCGATCTTCTTGCAGGCCAGTTTGCCCGATGCCGTCAGTTCACGAATTGTCCGCGTTGAAACACTGAGCATTTCGGCCGCTTCGTCAATGGAAACACCGAGCCGTTCGACGGGCTGTTCTTTGGGTTTGGGTTTTGGGCGGATTTCGATTTTCATATTCGTCCCTTGTGTGAGTGGAAGGTTGTGTGGCGTCCTCGAAGGGTGCCGCGTGACACATGACGGGCGAACATGATTCACAAATTTTTTCAGCCTGCAACAAAAAAAGCCCGCCGTTCGGAAAAATTGTTGGTTTTTCCGAACCGCGGGCTGAATATCCGAATCTGTGACTAAATCCGTCTTATGAAATCAGTGTTCCGGTGAATCCTATTTGCGTTACATCGACCGAACCGTTCACTCCGTTTCCTTTCCGTAATATCCGTGCGGAACCTCTTTCAACAGGTCCTTGTTGACGAAGGTTTCCCGAACCCAGGTAATGACGGGCGGGCTATTCTCGTCCTCGGGCCGCAATTTCCTGAAATGGCCGATACGCCAGTGAGGCGATTTGCGTCCC
>QMCD01000085.1_pt1 | contig 63244 bp, 43 predicted proteins | sample 1821841 | NCBI WGS metagenome assembly QMCD01 (sample SAMN01991225, study PRJNA193472) | Termite gut metagenome, whole genome shotgun sequencing project. | isolation source: worker | host: Macrotermes natalensis
CCGGGCCACACAGTGCTTATAGCCGATCCCTCTGATTGTACGGCATTTTTTGTATGCGTCAATGGCGTTCCCATTAAGATGCATTGTCCGGACGGGCTGCATTTTAGCGACGAATTGGACGTATGTGAATGGCCCAGGGATGCCAAGTGTGAATTGAGAGGTGTCTCAAAGCTACATTATTATCCTTGTAAAGGTGAGATCTATATTATTGATGAGTACGGAACAGTGCAGATTGTGACAACATACGTACGGGGAACTATATGTGACGCTAGTACTGAAGAAGCCTGCATCCCTTACAATCCCTGCGATCCCATTATAATTGTCTGATCTTAAATCGATAATGTGAATTGCCGCCCGGAGTTGCGGCGTATGGCTCCGGGCTTTTTACCCGTACAATTAAAATGTTGAATATGAAAAAAATAATACTCTTTTCAATACTTGCAGGTATGCTGTTTGCATGTAAAGAATCAAAACCTTCGCGGGCGGCTGTTGACGATTCGGAGATGAAAGAGATCGTGCTCTCTAACGACAGCATCATGTATATTGAGGACTGGGTGCAAGATGTGGAGGTGATTCCGCTGGAAACTTCGGATAAAGCTTTAGTGGGTATTGTAGATGGAGTGATTGCAACGGATTCAAACATCATTATTTATGATTGGCAGCAAACCCACCGTGTCTTTATCTTCAACCAGGACGGAACGCACCGGGCAACCATTAATCGGCGTGGGCGCGGCCCGCAGGAGTACATGCACCTGGGCCACGTGGCCATACTTCCCGACAATCAAACCCTTGCCATACGTGATAACAGGGGAAAGAAGGTGCTCTATTTTTCATTGGACGGACATTTTCTATCGTCTGCTCCTACCGGATTCTGGTTTTCAAAAATGGAATACATAGATGAAAACCGTGTCGTATGTGCTACATACGGGGTAGGGAAAGATGATCCCGGATTGCAGGAGTACGAAAACCGTACAGACCTGCTCTATTTTACCGACAAAGCGTTCGGGATTATAGAAAGTACCCTACCGCCACGATACAAAAACAGCGGTATGGCGATAGAACCTTATATTCGGAAATTTGGGGATAAAGTATATGTAAACCGCCCGTACAGCGATACCATTTACCAAGCACTGCCGAACGGCTTAAAAGCAGAATACAGGGTGAATATGGAGCAAATCAACGGGATGGCCAATATGGACCCGGACATAACAAGCGATAATTTTATCCTGTTATCAGAAAAAAAGGCTATTTTAACCGAGTATTTCACAGAAAACGATAAATATCTATTACTATCTTTCATAACACCTCCCAGAGGAATAGCAAAAACCTACATCTATTCCAAACAATCGGGGAAAGCATACGTGGTAAACAACACTATAAATAAAGATGATGTGCTTCTTTTGAATGTCGTTCAATCTATAATGACATCTGTTAAGGACAAATTTGTTACTGTTATTCCGGCCTATTATCTTCTTAACGCGGGTTATATAGATAAAAAAGCAGGAAAATTGATTAACGCTACCATGCAACGTCCCGAATTGGCCCATATAACGGAAGAGAGCAATCCGGTTGTTGTTATCTACAGCTTTAAAGAGGGGTTGTAAATTCCAATTATCAAATAAAACGCTGAGTTATGAAATTGATACTCTTTTTAATACTTGCAGGTATGTTGTTTTCCTGCGGGAAATCAAAACCTTCACACTCAACTGTGGATGCCTCTGAGATAAAAGAGATCGTGCTCTCCAACAACAGCACGATATACATTCAGGATTGGGTGACAAACGTAGAAGTGGTTCCATTGGAAACCACGGACAAGGCTTTGGTGGGGATTATAGACGGGGTCATTGTGACTGATTCCAACATCATCATTTACGATACCCGACAAACCCACTGTATTTTTATTTTCGGACGGAACGGCAAACACCGGACAACCATCAACCGGCGCGGACGCGGGCCTCAGGAATACTCAGATCTTTACCATGTGGCCATGCTCCCCGACCATCGAACCCTTGCCATCCACGGCCAAAGAGGAAAAATACTCTATTTTTCGTTGGACGGCCGCCTCATCTCCTCTGCTCCCGCCGGATTCTTGTTTTCTGCCATGGAATACATTGACGGGGAAAATGTGGTGTGCGCTGCCTATGGAATCGGAGAGTCAGATCCCGGATTGCAGGGGTACAAAAATCGCACCGATCTGCTTTATTTTACCGACGATACATTTGGGATTAAAGGCAGTACCTTTCCTCCACGATATAACCGGAAAGAAATTGCCATCACACCCAATATCCGGAAATTCGGGGAGCGGGTATATGTACACCGCCCGTACAGCGATACCATTTACCAGGCCCTGTCGAACGGCTTAAAAGCATTATACAGGATAAATATGGAAAAAATAGACGGTGCTGCAAACCTGAACTCCGGCATTACACGGGAAGAGCGGAATTTGTTGCAAGAAAAACACCCTACATTCTACGGTTTTTTCGCAGACTGCAACAATTATTTAAACCTAGATATTTCTATTCCCCCACGACAAACCGCGCAAAATTATGTATACTCTAAACGAACGGGGAAAGCATACCGAGTGGAAAGGGATAGCGATCGTCAGGATTATCTTCTTTGGCAATTGACCTCCTTCCCTCCTCAAACATCCGCTCAAGACAGGTTTGTTACGATCCTCCCTGCCTATAATATCTTTGGAATAGGTACTTTTAATCCCAAAACAGGCGTTCGAAAAAACGCTGCTACCCAACGTCCCGAATTGGCCCATTTGACGGAGAACAGCAATCCTGTTGTTGTTCTCTACGGATTTAAAGAGGGATTGTAAAACGAGCGCAAACGTAAAACCATGAATAAATACATTTTTTTATCCGTTGTAACAATGGTCTTAATTTCATGCGGGAAATCGAAACCGACCCGGTCAACCGTGGATGCCTCGGAGATGAAAGAGATCGTGCTCTCTAACGACAGCATCATGTATATTGAGGACTGGGTGCGAGATGTGGAGGTGATCCCGTTGGAAACTTCGGACAAGGCTTTAGTGAGCACAGTAGACGGAGTGATTGTAACGGATTCAAACATCATTGTTTATGATACCCGTCAGGCTCATCGTGTATCCATTTTCGACCGGAACGGTAAACACTGGGCAAACATCAACCGGCGTGGGCGTGGCCCGCAGGAATATATGCGCCTTGACCACGTGACCATGCTTCCCGATAATCAAGCCCTTGCCATATATGACAACGGGGGAACGAAAGTACTCTATTTTTCATTGGACGGCCATTTCATTTCATCTGTTCCTACCGGATTCTGGTTTTCTACCATGGAATACCTTGACGAGAAAAACGTGCTGTGCGCCACGTATGGTGCCGGCGGGCAGGATCCCGGATTGGAGGAGTATGAAAACCGCACCAATCTGCTTTATTTCACCGACAGGAAGTTTGGAATTAAGGGAAGCACCATGCCTACCCGGTACAAAAACAGAATTCCAATAGTTCCTTACATCCGGAAATTTGAGGATAAGGTATACATAAACCGCCCCTTCAGCGATACGATTTACCAGGCAATACCCGGCGGATTAAAGGCTGTCTACCGGATAGATATGGAAAAAATTAATGGTATCGCCAATTTGGATCCGGGCATAACCCACAAAGATTACAGACTGTTATTGGAAAAAAAAGCTTCTCTCACCGGCCGTTTTACAGCAAGCGATGGGTATATGTCGCTGTCTTTCAGAATACCTCCCGAAGGAGAGGGAAAGAATTATTTCTACTCCAAACAGACAGGAAAAGCGTATGCTGTTGAACGTGATTACCGAAAAACAGAAGATATACTCCTTTGGCATTTACATGACTCTCCGATAACATCTGTTAAAGACAGGTTTGTTTCTGTCATTCCGGCCCATCATTGTTTTACGACAGGGATTTTCGACCCCAAAACAGGCATCCGGACAACAGCTGCCACTCAACGTCCCGAGTTAGCCGGCCTGACAGAGGACAGTAACCCTGTTGTTATTCTGTACAGCTTTAAAGAGGGGTTGTAAATTTAGTACACACTGCATTTTTTACCCCGTTGTCAGGTGGATCAGTTTTTTGGTTTCGAAGAAGGGTTCCGGGAAAAAATCGGAGAGGGAAAAGAGGGTGACACGGCCGGCAAATGGTTTTAACTCTTCTGCAAAGTCTCCTCCTTTGAGGTAAAGTATGCCGTTGGCCAGGGTATTGAAAGACTCCGCACGGATCTTTCCCTGCACCAATCGAACAAAATCCGGGAAGGCCGTGACTGCCCGGCTTACGATGAAGTCGTATTTTCCGGAAAGTGTTTCGGCCCGGGCCTGTTCCGCCCGTACGTTTTTCAATCCCAATGCACCGGCCACCTCACGGACTACCCGGATTTTTTTGCCGATGGAGTCCACCAGGTGAAATTCCGTTTTGGGAAATAGAATGGCCAGCGGAATACCGGGAAAACCGCCTCCCGTCCCCACATCCATGACCCGGGTCCCCGGAGAAAAAGAGAGCGCTTTGGCAATGGTCAGCGAGTGCAGTACGTGGTGCAGGCAGAAGGAATCCATGTCTTTCCGGGAGATGACGTTGATCTTTCCGTTCCACTCCCGGTATAACGCCTCCAAATGCTCCAGGCGCTCCCGTTGTTCCTGTTCCAGATCGGGGAAATGGTTGAAGATGAGTTCCATGTTATGGTTTTAGACCAGAAAATGGGAACTGAGCGGTTATAATAGGAATTGTGTGGGAGAATTTTTGAAAATCCGAATCATCTGTTACAATTTTCCATTGCCCTATATTAGCTAATTCTATATAGTAGCTGTCGTTAAAATCTATTTGAGGCAACGAGTTATAAATACGAGATAAATCAATGGCTGTAAAGTTATCCGTGCTTTTTTCACAACACGACACAATATCACTTAAACTTACTTTAACATTTTCTGCCGCCCGCTTGTATCGTTCTGTCGGAATATAATCGTTCTTATAATCAGCATTGTATTTTTTTTCCTGATCTTTCCACAATTTATAATCCAGACGAAAATAGGCATTAGCAAATTCCGATAATATCAAACTATTAACAAAAATAGTAGCATTAACTGTTTGAATATTTTTAAGAAACGTAGAGTAAAGTTCTTGTTTTTGAGGCTTATAATTACCCAGTGGACAAAATAAAAACATCCACACATTATTGTCAAAAAAGAAGATGTCAGATGATTTCGGTTGATAGGTCTTTATGTCAAAAATGCTATTCGCCATATATCGCCCTATTTGCAGATTCTTCAAATCCTTTTTTATTAGCAAAATACTCTTTAGCTCGTTCAACAACCTGCCTTACACGGACTTTATTTTCGGGAGAAAGGTTTTTAAAAACAAGCAGCCTGTTCAGTTGTTCTCCTTCATAGGCGCTATATAGTTGACCAATTGCAGCATTCAAAAATGCAGTAGTCATGATCGTGATTTTTGAAAAATCCAATTCAACCGTACTATTATTTTTCAACAACTGATCTATTGCCTGAAAAATTTTTTCGCCATCGTCTGTGGATACTGCCATATCCACACCTATCATTTCACTTACTACAAGTTGTTCTGATTTCATACCGCAAAGATATTAAAAAATATCGTCTAAGGGAATATCTCTTTCTTGCTTTAACGAATAATAAGCAGGATCATCCAAGTTAAATTCAATATTCACAATTGTACCGGGAAAGGAGTGGTCACAGATTCTGGTTTCTGTTTGGGGCTTTTTATACTCCCAAAATCCATCTGCAGAAACGATCTGCACCTTCCCCTGATTCAATTGAATAAACTCAAACATAATATTCAAACCCAATCCTCCCGGAATATTGTCTACTTTAGTAGTGTTACCATTCTTCAATGCCCATTCAATCGCTTCTACACCGGAAAGTCCCTGCTTGAGATATTCATTGACGTTTGTTTTGATCGTCTTACCCATATCCACAATCGTAATATCCAATATTTTAGGCGTCTTGTTGGGATAATATTGACCACATGTGTATATATGCTCGCAACGGCCATGTGTCCTGGCATTTTCATAAAGTTCAAAAATACTTTCGGCTATCTTGTCTCCCAATTTTTGAGTGTGTTTAGGAAAATCAGGCTTGTTTAACAACTCCTCTTTTATGTATCGTATAAAATCTTGATCTGCTAAAGGAGAAAATTTTTTATACGGAATAATCGTTTGATTCGAATCCACCCTCCGTTCGTGATTAAATTCTGTTGAAAGGAATTGATTACGAGAAAATAAATCTGTATGATTTGGTTTTAATCCTTCAATCGTAATTTTTTTACTCTTCTTATGAATAGATAAAATAGCCCCTATCACAGCCATGAGATTTGCTTCGATCCATTTTACATGACTAAAATTTAACTCTACATCGTGACTGTGGCTATTGCTTAAATTTTCGTGCAATTGCATCAGGTGTAAATAACCTGTGTAATCACTATTGATGTTCTCCGGAAGCTGTATTTTCATTCGTCTATTCTTCATTCAATTGCAGAAATTCTCTGCTCTATATGCTCTTGGATTTGCTATCAGGCAGGTCTTATTATACGGTCCCTTTTGTTTCGCTGCGCATTGTACAAAGGAAGCACCAGGAAGCAGATCCCCCCGATGACAATGTACGACAATGTCATTACGGCGTGTGTCAAGATGGCGAAAACACCGGACATCTCCCGGTACTCCGAGGCAGGGAGGTAGATGGCCAGGGCGGCGATCACCATAAAATGCCAGGCGCCGATCCCTCCCTGTACGGGGGCGATCATTCCGTAGCTGCTGATGACAAAAACAGCGAGCCCGGACAACGGCCCTAAGTGGGAGGTAAATTCAAAACAGAAAAAGCAGGCGTAAAAGGAGAGGTAGAACATGGCCCAGATAAAGAGCGAATAAAAAATAAACCACCCTTTCCGGCGGACATCTTTGACAGAGAGTATCCCTGCTTTGAGGCCGGAGGAGAATCCCCTGATCCGTTCGTAAAAAGCAGAGCGCCGGAGGAGTTTCCACCCCACGTATCCCACCAACAGCAAGGCGGCCGGTACCATCCACACCCAACCGGAATGCAGAAACCCGGACACCTTCTCCCCGATCTCCCCGTTCTGGTCCAGGAACTGCATGATCTGTCCGAACTGGGTGATCAATACCAGCAAGGTCATCAAAAGCATCAACACAAGGTCGATGATCCGCTCCGTGACCACGCTCCCCAACAAATTGGGAAAGGGGACTTTTTCGTATTTTGAAACGATAGCGCAACGGGTGAACTCCCCCATGCGCGGCAAGGCAATGTTGCTCAGATAGCCGGTCATCACTCCCATAAAGCTGTTCCAGAAAGAGATCCGGTACCCCATGCTTGCGGCCAGCAATACCCAACGGAGGGAGCGGGCAACGTGGCTGATCAATCCCAGCACAACAGCTACCCAGACCCAGCCATAATCTACCTCTTTCTTCAACACATTTCTCATCTCCTGCCAGTCCTGGTCCCGGAAGACGAGCCAGAATAGCACCGCCGAAACGATGCAAAAGAGGAAGATCCGAACAATCCGTTTGGCTATTTTCGACACAGTTCCCTGTTTTGTTTTTGACCCGCGAATATAGTGAATTTACCTCAAATTTGTCTACTTTTGCCGTATGAGTATCGTAAGAGCCAAAAAGAGCTTGGGGCAACACTTCCTGAAAGACCTGAATATCGCCGCTAAGATCACCGGCAGTTTGTTACCGGTTACCGCCGAGGTATTGGAGGTCGGGCCGGGGATGGGTGTGTTGACCCGCCTGCTGTTGGAGAACAACGATATTTCACTACGGGCCATCGATGTCGACCGGGAGTCGGTGGAGTATCTGCACCGGGAGTTTCCGGAACACCGGGAGCGGATTGTGCACGGCGATTTTTTGCATACCGACCTCTCTCTTTGGTACTCCGGCCCGTTTTCCGTTATCGGGAACCTGCCCTACAACATCTCTTCGCAGATCTTTTTCCGGATCATTGCGAACCGGCAGCTGGTGAAGCAGGCGGTGTGCATGATCCAGAAGGAGGTGGCGGAGCGGATCAGCGCCGGGCATGGCAACAAAACCTATGGCATCCTGAGTGTTTTTTTGCAGACTTTTTACCGCATTGAATATCTTTTTACGGTCAGCGAACAGGTTTTCGACCCGCCTCCCAAAGTGAAATCGGCTGTTATCCGGCTGGTCCGCAATGAGCGGGAGCAGTTGGATTGCGGCGAAAAGTTGTTTTTCCGGATCGTCAAAGCGGGCTTTAACCAGCGCCGGAAGACCCTCCGGAATTCGTTGAAAAAAGAGCTCCCGGAAGGGTTTGCCTCTGGGTATCTGGAACTCCGCCCCGAGCAGCTCAGTCCGGACGACTTTATCCGGTTGTGCCGGGAAATTGAAACACATACCCTTTAATTTCAAACCTCCATGAGCCAATTTGAACTGACCCACGACTTTCTCAGTCAATTAGAAGAGCTGATCGACAACGGCGACAGCCAACAGGTAGCTGCGGCACTGAGGGACCTGCACCCGGCGGATATTGCCGAGATCATGGAGGAGTTGAACAACGAGCGGGCCAAGTTCGCTTTCCTCTTGTTGGACGATGAAAAAGGGGGTGACGTGCTGGCCGGGCTTGACGAGGAGGAACGGAACCGGTTCCTGGAAACACTTCCGCCGGAGGTGATCGCCAAGCGTTTCCTTGACAACATGGATTCGGACGATGCGGCGGATATTGTCGGCAGCATGCCGGACGAGCAGCAGCAGGAGGTGTTGTCGCACCTGGACGACCTGGAACAGGCCGGGGATATCGTGGACCTGTTGCATTACGATGAAGATACGGCGGGAGGATTGATGGCCAAAGAGCTGGTGACGGTGAACGAAAACTGGACGGTGCTGAACTGCCTGCGGGAGGTGAGCCGCCAGGCGGAGAACATCGATGAAATTTACAACATCTATGTCGTAGACGACGATAACAAACTGAAAGGGAGGCTTTCGCTGAAAAAGATGCTGACCTCCCCCACCTCCGCCAAGATCGACAATCTCTTCTATCGGGACATTATCTCGGTAAAAACGGATGAACCGGCAGCCTCGGTGGCCCTGATCATGGGAAAATACGACCTGGTATCCATTCCGGTGGTGGACTCTATTGAGAGATTGGTGGGCCGGATCACCATCGACGACGTGGTAGACGTGATCCGGGAAGAGGCGGAAAAGGACTATCAGATGATGTCCGGTATTACCCAGGACGTAGAGACCTCCGACAGTATCTGGTCGCAAACCAAAGCGCGCCTCCCCTGGCTGATCATCGCTCTTTTCGGGGGAATGGTCTCCGCTTACATGATCTCCCGGTACGAAGCGGAGATCGCCCTCTTTCCGCTCACCGCCATGTTTATTCCTGTTATTACGGCCATGGGCGGAAATGTCGGTATCCAATCCTCCGCCATTGTGGTACAAGGGCTTGCCTCCAACTCCCTCAACCTGAAAAACGGTTTCCGCAACATCGGTAAGGAGGTGGGGGTCGCCCTGCTGAATGCCGGGATCTGTTCGGTTGGGATCTTCCTGCTGACCCTCTGTTTCAACTTCAGTTCATTGGCCATGCCTGTCACGGTGACGCTCTCGCTGTTTGTGGTCATTCTGTTCGCTTCGATCTTCGGAACAGCGTTCCCTCTGTTGTTGAACCGGCTGAAAATAGACCCCGCCCTGGCAACCGGCCCGTTCATTACACTGACCAACGACATCATCGGACTGAATATATACCTGCTGACAGGAAACGCTATACTGGGAAGTTTTTAATCTGCGCCCGAATATTGTCTTACAGTCTTTTAATTTGTAACGCTATGAAAAAATGTTGTATGTCGCTATGCCTGTTGGCTGTTGCCCTTTTCTCCTATGCCGGAGAAGCCAGGCTGCTCAGGTTCCCCCATGTCCACGGGAACAAAGTGGTGTTCTCTTATGCCGGCGATCTGTATACGGCGGATACGGAGGGAGGTATTGCCCGCAGGATCACCTCCCACATCGGGTATGAAATGTTTCCCCGTTTCTCGCCGGACGGAACACAGATCGCTTTTACGGGACAATACGACGGCAATACCGAAATTTTTGTAATTCCGTCCGAGGGCGGTATTCCCAAACGGCTCACCTATACCGCCACCCTGGGCCGCGATGACCTAGGAGACCGTATGGGGCCTAATAATGTGGTGATGGACTGGACGCCGGACAGTAAACATATTCTTTTCCGCTCCCGCCGGTATACCTTTAATGATTTTACGGGACAGTTGTTCACGGTATCTGTTGACGGAGGAGAACCGGTAGAGGTCCCCCTGAAAAACGGCGGTTTCTCTTCGTACTCCCCGGACGGCAAAAAATTGGCCTACAATTATATTTTCCGTGAATTCAGGACCTGGAAAAGATACGAAGGGGGGATGGCGGACGATGTGCGTGTCTATGATTTTGAAAGCGGCAAGTCCGAAAAGATAACGGACGATAAACGGCAGAGTATCCACCCGATGTGGTCGACTGACGGAAAAGAGATCTATTTTATTTCGGACCGGGACGGCGTGATGAACCTTTTTGTGTATCAAGTAGCGGAGCGCTCTACCCGCAAGGTGACGGAGTATGCGGAGTATGATATTAAATTTCCGGCCATCGGAGGGGAAAAGATCGTGTATGAGAACGGCGGTTATCTCTATTTGTTCGACACCCGAACCAAGCAGGAAAAGAAATTGACCATCACCATTGACAACGACCAAGTATACAGCCGGGAAGAGTTGAAGGATGTGAGCAGACAGGCGCGCGGTTTCGAGGTTTCCCCCAACGGGGAACGTTTATTGGTGAGCGCCCGGGGAGATATTTTTTCTGTTCCTTCCAAAGAGGGGATTACCTACAACCTGACCAACTCCTCCAACGCCAATGATTTCGGGGCTTCGTGGTCGCCGGATGGAAAGTCGATAGCGTATATATCCGATAAAAGCGGAGAGTTCCACATCTGGTTGAGAAATAGTGCGGACGGCAAGGAGCGGCAACTGACCCAAGATATAAAAACGTATATTTGGGGGTTTGAGTGGTCGCCGGATTCCAAAAAAATTCTCTGGTCGGAGAAGAAAAACACCTTGAATATCACCGATGTGGGCACCGGGCATACCGATGTGGTGGAGCAATCCGGATACAACAGCATCCGTTCCTACGGCTGGTCACCGGACGGGAACTACATCACTTATGTTCGCCCCGGAAAGACGGTCGGGCATATCCTGGTGTACCAGGTATCGACCCAACAGAAATACCAAATAACGGACGATTGGTTCAATGTTTCCGCCCCCCGTTTTAGCAAGGACGGAAAGTATCTGCTTTTTGTCTCTTCCCGGACGTTTGTTCCTACGTATGGGCAGACGGAATGGAACCATGTCTACAACAATATGCAGAAGATCTACATTCTTCCGTTGGCAAAGAATGCCGACATTCCGTTTGCCCTCCGGAACGATGTTGTAAAAACGGAAGAGCCGAAAACGGCAGAACCTGCAGGTAAAAAGAGCGACAAGGCGGCGCCTTCTAAATCCGGAGCGTTGGTGTATGATTTTGAAAACATAGCCGGCCGCATCATTGAACTTCCCGTAATGGCTTCTACTTACGGGGGTGTCGATATGATCGGCAAAAACGTTTACTATTCGCGTGGAGGGCAAAGTTTTTTATTCGATTTGGACAAGGAGAAGGAGTCCTCTTTAGATGCGACGGTCTCTTTCGGGCCCGGGTATAAAAAGGCGATCGCCCGCAAAGGAAGAAGCGTAAAGATCATAGACGTGCCGACCTCGAAAGTCAACATGGATGATCCGATCTCCCTGGCAGGAGTAAAGAAAAAGATCAATTACCACGAGGAGTGGATACAGATCTACGGTGAAAGTTGGCGACAGATGCGCGATTTCTTTTATGCGAAAAATATGCACGGAGTAGATTGGGACGCGGTGTACGAAAAGTACAAGGTGTTGGTGCCCCATGTCAATCACCGGACGGACCTGACCTATATTATCGGGGAGATGATCGCAGAGTTGAGTGTGGGACACGCCTACTCGGCCAACGGCGAACACCCTGCTCCCGAAAGAATTCCGATGGGGTTGTTGGGGGCCAAATTTGAAAAGGACGGTTCCGGCTATTTCAAAGTGAAAGAGATCATTGACGGCGCCAACTGGAATGCCTCCACTCGCTCTCCGCTGACCATGCCGGAGGTAAATGTGAAAGAGGGCGATTATATCATCTCCGTCAACGGGTGTTCACTGAAGGATGCGGACAATCTTTTTGAATACCTGATCGATATGGCCGGCAAGACGGTTGAATTGGAGGTGAATACGGCCGGAGACGCCAAAGGGGCCCGCAAAGTATTGGTGCAACCCTTGTCCAACGAAAGCGATCTCTATTATTACCAGTGGGTACAGAATAACATCCGGAAAGTAAACGAGGCCACCAACGGAGAGGTGGGCTATATCCACATTCCGGACATGGGGGTGCCGGGGTTGAATGAATTTGTGAAGCACTACTACCCCCAGTTAAACAAAAAGGCCCTCATTATAGACGACCGGGGAAACGGAGGCGGCAATGTCTCCCCGATGATCGCGGAGCGTTTGTTGAGGACCCCGGCTTTCTATACCATGCACACCAACCAGACGGAGGGTTCCGTGAATCCCGTGGGTACGTTCACGGGGCCGAAAGTATTGTTGATCAATGAGTATTCCGCATCGGACGGCGACCTGTTCCCATACCGGTTCAAACACTATCGCCTGGGGACGGTGATCGGCAAGCGGACCTGGGGTGGCACGGTGGGTTACAGCGGGACGGTACCGGTCGTGGACGGCGGTTCGATTGTAACACCTTCCTATGCACCTTTTGCCGCTGACGGAAGCGGGTATATCATCGAAGGTGAAGGCGTCCATCCGGACATCATGGTGGAAAACGATCCCCATAAGGAGTATTTGGGAGAGGATGAGCAGTTGAATAGAGCCATTGAGGTAATCCTCCAAAAATTGAAAGAACATCCACACCGCGATCCCAAAATACCAGTTTTTCCTAACAAGTCTAAATAAAATAAAACAAGAGCCGGCCTGAATTCAAGCCGGCTCTTTGTTTTTTTCGGATTAAATACCTATTTTCGTCGATTCAATCTTATCAAACCGCTACAATCATGGAAAACGAGAACACGTTACTGAGTGAAGAGACGGAGAACTCTTCCGAAGTACCAGCACAAGTGACAGAGGAACCGGCGCAGGAACCCGGTATGGAAACCAATATGGAAACCGGCATGGAAACCGGCATGCCGGAAGAATCCCCTATTACGGAATCTCCTGTTACCGAACCTGTCGAACCGAATATTCCGGACACTTCTGAAGCCTCAGATGCCTCGAATGCCTCTGAAACGCTTCCGGAAGCAGATACGGATGCTATTGTGGAAACAGGTGCGGAAGCGGGCACAGATACGGTTGCAGACACAGACGCGGGAACGGAAGAAACAAGCGCGGAGGAGCAAAAATCGCCGGAAGAGCGGGAAAAACAGGTCCTCACAGCCAAGCAATTGGAAGCGGAAAGGGAGAAAAACCTGCAACTCAAACTGCAATTGATTGAAGAGTTGAAGGAGTTGATACAGAAAGAGGAGTCGCTGAACAAGACTTTTCAGGAATTCAAAGAGATACAAGAGCGTTGGAGAAATACCGGACAGGTCCCGCAAAGCCGGGTAAACGATCTGTGGGAGACCTGGCACCACCACATGGAGAATTTCTACAACTACATTAAAATAAACAAGGAGTTGCGGGACCTGGACCTGAAACGCAATTTAGATGTCAAAACCGGACTGTGCGAAGAGGCCGAGAAATTGAACGAAGAGCAGGACATCAACGCCGCATTCAAACAGTTACAACAACTGCACACCCGTTGGAAAGAGACCGGTCCCATTCCAAAGGAGCAGCAGGATTCGGTTTGGGAGCGGTTCAAAGGGGCTACCGGGCAGATCAACGACAGGCACCACCGCTTCTTCGAGTCCCTGAAACAGGAACAAGCGGAGAACCTGAAAATAAAAGAGGAGATCTGCGCAAAGGCGGCGGCGATCGCCGCTGCGGAATACAGCACCATCACCGAATGGAACAACGCTGCCAAAGCCCTCATCGACTTGCAGGAAGAGTGGCGGCAATCCGGAACGGTCCCGCAAAAAGAGCGGAACCGGATCTTCAAGAATTTCCGTTCCTCCTGCGACGCTTTCTTCGATAAAAAGAGAGCGGTTCACAAAGAGATGCTGGGAGAACAAGAGAAAAACCTGGAACTGAAGATACAACTGTGCGAAAAGGTGGAAGCCGTTAAAGACAGCACCGACTGGAAAGTCACCACCGACAAGATCATCTCCTACCAGAAAGAGTGGAAAAAAATCGGCCCCGCCCCCCGGAAACACTCCAACAAAGTATGGCAACGGTTCCGGGCTGCCTGCGATGCCTTTTTTGACAACAAAAACGCTCACTTCAAAAACAAGGATTCCGAACAGGAGAAGAACTTGGAACGAAAACAGGCGTTATTGGAAGAGGTAAAACAGTACACGCTCTCCCCGGACAGCGAAGAGAACATCCGTCAACTGAAAGAGTTCCAGAAACGGTGGTCTGAGATCGGGTTTGTTCCGATCAAACAGAAAGACAAATTGCAGGAGGAGTTCCGGAATGCTCTCAACGTTCTGTTCGATCAATTGAATCTGGATGAGTTCGACAAAGATCTGGTAAAGTTCCGCTCCAAGATAAACACCCTGGAGTCAGGCGAAAACAAAGAGTTCAAGATCATCAACGAACGGGACAAATTGACGGCCAAGATCCGGCAACTGGAAAACGACATCCACACCTGGGAGAACAACATCGGATTTATCTCCAAATCCAATAAATCGGAGGGATTGATCCAAGAACTGAACAGCCGGATCGACAAGAACCGGCAGCAGTTGAGCCTGTTTAAAGAGAAACTGAAAGCATTGGATAGCATTATCTAATTCCAAAGTTCCCATACCAAAGAAGAGAGCCGTCCATTTTTGAACGGCTCTCTTCTTTGGTAGTTCTCAAACCCGATCACTGTTTGGGTTTAAAGATCAGATCAACCTCCTCCGCATTCGTAAACATCTTTTTCGAAAACTCCCGTAGCAATGTCGGTGTTGTATTTTTGATCACATCTTCGTAGTTTTCCGGATCGTCTGGGTTGTATCCCATCTGGTACCAGGTAGCGAGCGCATTCAACCAATATTCATTGTTCTGTCTGGCCGTTTCCCGTTCCTTCAACATATTGGAGGTCACTTTATTTAACTCTTCCTGTGTAGGCCCATTCTTCATCATATCCTCCATTTCCTTGTGTACCAGCGATTGGAGATGAGAAGCCTTTTCGGGATCGCAATCAAAAATAACGCTCAGGGTGTATTGTGCAAACGGTTCTTTGTTTGCCCCCGGCGATACATTTACTCCGTATGTACCTCCCTCTTTTTCCCGGATATTTTCAGTATACCTGATCCGGAGCACTCCGGCCAGGATAGATTGGTAAATATTGTTCTGCGGGGTATAGGGAATGACCGTTTGTGTACATACCGTCACAGAGGTGGCTTTGGGGGTTTCGAAAACGATCCCGATCTCCTTATTTATTTTTTTAGGCCCACGCACCCCGTTGTCTCTCCAATTTTCTTTCCTGTATGCCGAAGGGATGGAACCAATGTATTTGGTGATCAGTGGTTTTGCTGTTTCCGCATCCATGTCTCCCACAACGATAAAGGTGAAATCGGAGGCATCCTGAAACCGCTCCCTGTAAACTTGCTCTATTTTTTCCATGCTGATGCTGTTCAGGAATTTTTCGTCTATCGGCGTGACCCTCGGATGGTAATTGCTCAAAATGATCTGCATGGAATCCTGCAGGATCTTATTCGGGTTGTTTTTTGCATTCCGTATGGATTCGCGCAACCTGCTCAGGCAGGCATTGTGCGCTTCCCGGTCGAACCGGGGGTGCTGGAATTGCAGATAGAGCAACTCCAACAGGCTTGTAAAATCCTTGGGAGAAGAAAAACCGCTTATATTTTCGTAAAGGCCGGAAAGGCTCACTCCGATGGATAATTTCATGCCGACAAGCGCCCTTTGCAGATCCATCGCAGTGAAATTACCAACACCGTACGCGTCTACAAAATTGGAAAGCATGATGGCCGAAGGCAGCAGGTCAGCATTGTACAGGGAAATGCCTCCTTTGCTGAAAGCGAACAGGAGAAGTTGATCCTTGTTGTAATCCACTTGCTTGAACACCACTTTTGCTCCGTTGGAGAGCGTCCACTCTTCTGCGCCGAGTGCAGGGATCTGTTTGGTCTCCGTAATGGTACCGCCCGGCAGTTCTTCACGGATCAGATCGGATTCAACCGAACTGTCTTCGTATGGTTGTATGTCGGATCTTTTTACCTCGTCGATGCTCTTTAAAACCTCTTGTTCTGTCAGGTGTTTTGCATCTTCGGAAGGACCGGTAACGACGATAACCATATTCTTATATGTATTCCACTCCTTTGCTTTGGCCCAAATTTCCCCGGCGGTTATGCCGGGCAATTCGCTTTTCACAAAATGGTAGTAATACTCTATATCGATGATCGGCCTGTCTTCAAGAAAATTATTTTTGATCTGGCCGATAAAATATTCGTTGGTTCTTTTATCCCGTTGTTTGTAGGAAGATTCGACACTGGTCAGTACATTTTTTTTCATCCGTTCCAATTCGGATTCGGTGAAGCCGTATCTGACAACCCTTTCATTTTCCGTCAGGATGCTTTTCAGGGCCAGCTCTTCTTCGTTGTTTCTGGCAGTGACATGAATATAATAGGCTCCGTACCCACGCACTATTTTACCGTACACAATGCTTCCGTCCATAAAAGGCGGAATGCCCTTTTGGAGGATTTCGGAAATACGTGCCCGGATCATGTTTGTGTAAAGGGAGTTGACCAATTCGTCCCGGAGGTTTCCATACCGGTCTCCCGGTTTCCGGTCTTCGCGTTTCATGTAAATGGAGACAGAGGATTCCTGTGCTTCGGGGTCAGTAGCCAATACATAATATACTTCATCGTGCTCCGGAATTTCAAAAAAGGGCCTCGGTTTTGCATGCTCTATCGCCGGTATGGGAGAAAACAATTCGATTATCTTCTTTTCCATCTCGTCCACATCGAAATCTCCGACAACGGCAATTGCCTGTAAATCGGTACGGTACCAATCGTGATAGAAATCCCGGATCGTTTGGTAATCAAAATTTTGGATGACGGCCAAATCACCGATCATATCCCGCTTGGCATATTGCGAACCTTTATAGAGTACCGGATTCGTTTGGTTCAGGATCCGTAATTCGGAGTCCCTACGCGTACGCCACTCTTCCGAGATTACCCCCCGTTCGTTGTCGATCTCCTTCTCTTCCAGCAACAAATAATTAGCCCAATCGTGAAGGATCAGTAAACAACTGTCCATGAGCGGAAGATTCGTAGTCGGAACATTGTTGATGCTGTACACGGTTTCATTCTGACCCGTAGATGCATTCAAATCCCTGCCGAAAGCAATTCCGTTCCGTGCCAGCATCTCCCTTAGACTGGTTCCCGGAAAGTGTTTCGTCCCGTTGAAAGCCATGTGTTCCAGAAAATGGGCCAAACCGTTTTGATCGTCATTTTCAAGCAAGGCGCCTACATTCTGGATGATGTAAAAACCGGCACGCTCTTTGGGTTCGCTGTTTTTACGAATGTAGTAGGTCATTCCGTTTTCCAACTTCCCTGTTTTTATAGCCGGATCCATTGGAATTTTTGCATCCGGATCCCGCTGGCAAGACACGCATCCTGTCAGTACTAAAAAAAACAGAAACACTCTGCCTATCCATGTTTTCATACTCTGCTTATTTTATGTATTTAGGTCATTTACCCTCTTATTTCCGGTTTCTGCGGATCAGTACAAAACCTCCGAAGGCCAGCAATAGACCGGGAAGGGCCCATTCGTATATCCATTTGTACCAAACCGCACCGGCCTGGGAAATGTGTATGGCGGTATCGGTAGGCGACGGGCGACGGAGTTCCATCGGAGCGACCCCGTAGGTCAGCCACCTGAACAGGTAATAGACCACCTGCGACGGCCGGCTCGTAAATCCCTGCCGCCCGTTCTGCACCTCGCGGTTGTCCATCCAGTCGGCATCCCCGGCGATCAGGATCCGCTGTTCCTTGTCACCGACGGTACGGGTGAGTGCAACAGCCGGTACAAATGTTCCCGTCCGTTCCCCTCTCCGCTCTACGGGTTGCAGGTTTCCCTGTATCCAGTCCACCGGGCCAATCTTGTTCCAGGCATCATTCCGCGTCGCCAGCAAAGGGCGCGCCGTATACCCGGTAGAAACGCCCGGATGGAGTGCGGCAACACCCGGCATAGCTACCATCGGAATTCCGAATTTTGCGCCACTGACGAGATCCCAGGTTTTGATCCCCTCTTCGGTGAAATACCCCCCAACTACATTTGCAAGTTCTATGACCGGCTTCTCAGCCAAACATCCCGGCTCCAATTCCACTCCAAAACGCTCCAAAAGCGGCGACGTAACCGGGTGGCTATCGGGTTCTACCAACAATATCAGGTTGCCGCCCCGGGCCAGATAAGCATCGAGCGCCGCCAATTCCTCCGCAGCATACGCCGACTGCGGATCGGCAATGACCAATACATCCACGGATTCCGGAACACCCGCCGTTCCGAGCCGGACTTCCACACCGTCCAAGCCTTGGTTCAGCAGCGAGAAACGGTTGAAAATATTTGAAACGATCCGCTCGTATCCTTCCCCACGCCTATCATATATGGAACGCTCCCCGTGCCCGGTGACAAAGCCCACCTGCGGCATATCGACCGCTAAGCGCTTGAAAGCCACGGCTATCTCCTCATCAAAGGGCATTGGAGGTGTTTCGTCATACATACGCAGCACACTCCGGCGACCGTTTTCCAGCTCGAAAAAGCGGACAAAACGGTACCGTTCCGGCGAGAGATCGACGATCTCATCCATCTCCTCCTTCGTTTTGAACAGCCGGAAAGGCACGCGGTTGAGCCGGGCTATTTCACTCGCCGTCTCCTCAAACGTAAGGTCCGGTTTTATCCGCTCTACACCGGTAGGTTTATCTGTCGGTGCATAGTAGTAAACATACCTGAACCGGATATCGGGCTTGAAGCGCAGATAGCGCTCGTAACCGGCCTTGTCCTTCGAGATGCTCCTTGGCAAGCCCAATGTCCGGTAACGATCCATCAGGTTTACGTAGGTCGTTATGGTAAGCGGCCCCCGGTCTTTTAACTGTTCTATGATCTTGCGGCTCTGCGGATGCAAAGTATTGAGCTGCGTCTCCGTCACGTCGGCATACAGACGCAATGCGGGGCGCGACACCAGCCATCCCACGCCTACTACGGCAAGTGCCACCGAAAGGTAACGTACCGCCTGGCGCCACAGGGGATAGTGATAATGGGCCAAATGCAACTTGAGTATCGTAAAAGCGATGAACATAGCGATGATACTCAGGAAATAGACAACCGGACTGCTGGCCAGCATTCCCTTCATAAATATGCTTGTCTTACCCGAGAGGGAGAGCCATGTCGTCACGTCCCGTACAGTGTCCCACTGCTGGCCATACTGTCCGATCCGGTCTAATACCATAAAAACAGCGAACGACCCGATGGCCGCTACTACGGGATAGCGCGTCAACGAAGAGAGGAACAACCCTATCGCAGAGTAGGCGAGCATTGTAAGCAGTATTCCCAGCAGCGCCACGAATACCAAGGACCAATTGAAATGGGGGGTGATCAGGGAGGTAGGTACAACGAACAGCAGAAGCACCCCGATCAACAGCAGCGAATAGGCCGCCATACTGAAAAATTTACCCCAGACGACCTGCGATGGTTTGACAGGCGAAGAGTCCAAGAGCCGGATCGACCCGTTGGCTAATTCGCGACTGATCAGCCCCATCGTCAACAGGGGGTAAAAAATGTACAGATATTTTACCGCCGACTGGAACACGCTTACTCCCCAGCGTCCGCGCATCTCGATCGTAAAAAACCAATCGGTCAGTCCGGGCAGGTTCGTTCCCAATGCCGCCTCCTTTGCTATCAAAACCATCGTATCGCAGTAAGCCACAGCACACTGTATGGTAAAGATGATCAGTATCAGCCATGCGATGGGCGAATAAAAAAACGATTGTAATTCAGCCCTGGCAATCGTATAAATTTGTTTCATACGTTGTATTTTTCTCTCTCAATTTTTACCTTCCTTTTAGCGACTGTTACGCCTGTAGTAGAGCACGCCCCCTGCTACGGCCATGATCGCGGGCAGGATCCAGATATACAGATAATAGAGCCAACCGAGATCGGCATCGACAAAATTTATCTTTCCATCCCGGGTCTTCCCGCGGCTTATCTGCACCGGCACTTTGTGATCCACCAACCAGCTGAAACAGGAGATCCCCAGGCTCACCGTAGCTGCATCCACACCGGCGTAATTGGTCGCCACCCCTGCGTTGTTCAGCCACTCGGCGTCGGACGAAACAAGAATCCGCTGCTCCCGTCCGTTGATCCGACGCTCTATGGCGGCCAGGGTTACATGCGCTCCCCGGTATTCCCCCAGCGATGCATCCGGTTCAAGTACCCCGTCGAGCAGGTTTGCCTTCTCTTTTTTCAACCAGCCGTGGGACGACGAGGCGAACAACGGGATATATCCTTCCCTCTCAGGCAACTCTATCGCTGTCGCCATCCGCATCGGTTGGCTGAGCCCCCACTCCGTCCAATGACGGAAAGCCGGATCGATCCGGGCGGCGCCCTCTACGGCTCGACTCAACACGATGTGCGGATAAAGATCCATCGATTCGGAATGATTCTGTACCAAATAGCCCAAAGCGAAAGAAATACCTAACGAAGCAGCTATTTTATTCATGTTCTGTTCATTGCCCGCATCGGCCAGCAACAGCATATTGCCACCGTTCTCCAGGTACCCAGTGATCATACCGAGCTCTTCGGGTGTCAACTCTTCCGTGGGATTAGCCACCACAAGCAGATCGGCGCCTTCGGAAAGGATACCGTTCGTAATATCCGCCTGTTCGACGCGGAATCCCTGATTAATAAGCGACATGCGCACAGAGGGGGTGTTCATCAGAACATCGTATCCCTCCATACTGCCGGACGTGATGTCGGCCATTCCGCGCCCCGTCAGATAAACCACCAACGGAGGGGCGGAAGTCACTCCTTTGAAAGCCACCGCGATCTCTCGCTCATCGGGCAATATCCGGTTATCGTCGTAAAGCCGCAACGGACGTGGTTCTCTCCCCGCGGCTTCAATCGTACGCACCACAGGATTCCCCTCCCATGCGAGGTTCAGCGGGCAATGTTCCCGTACCTGTTCGGGGGTGAGCAAGCGACCGGGATCAATCCCATTGACCGTACAAAAATGGCGGGCCATGGAATCGAGCGTAAGGCCATTACTCAAAGCATGCCTGGCAAAATTTCCCGGCAGGTCCGGCTGTCCGTAATAATAGAGATACTCCAATTCCATGTTGGGGTGGAAACGCATGTAAGGCTCAAAACGCTCCCTGTCCTGATTGATACTGACCGGCAACATCAGCTCTGCGTTTTTGTGCAGTACATTGACATACGAAGTGACCGTGACCCTGCCCTCCAGATCCTCCATGATCTGCCGGCTGGCTGCGGAGATGGTATTGCGCTGATCAGCCGTATTGTCGGCATACATGCGCAAGGCGGGACGCGAGGTGACATACCCCAATGCCAACATCCCCAACACAACACCGGCATACACACCGGCCTTCTTCCACACGGCAAGGGAGATCTTCCTGAAACCCAATCTGAATCCTGTGAACAGCAGACACATTCCGATCACAAGCAAATAGTAGATCGCGTCCGCACTGGATATGATCCCTGCTAAAAAACTCCCTATTCTCTTATTGATGGCTAACCACCAAGTTATCTCCCGCACAAAATTCACGTCTTGCCAGATCCCTCCCACATAGGTAAGTCCGGCCAGTACGCCCAGCGTTCCGGCTGCGGACACGATGGGATACGAGCTCAGCGACGACATAAAAAGCCCCACGGCCGCGTAGGTACACATCAAAAGATAGATACCTGCAAGGGCGGTCAGTATAGCCGGTATCTCAAGGTGCGGAACGGTGAAAACACCCGCTACGACGGTCAGCAGCAATATCACAATAAGCAGCAACGAGAAAATGCACATCGAGAGGTATTTGCCCGCAACCACCTGTCGTATCGTGACCGGCGAAGAATCCAACAGTTTAATCCCCCCGGTGTTTATCTCGCGGCAGATCAGTCCCATGGTCAGCATCGGAAAAAAAAGGTACAACTCATTCAGGATAGATGCCAAAACCCCGGTCTGCAACAGATCATGCCCCGTGTAAAGACGGCGCGTGGCGCTCCCGACAGATTCGCCGATCTCCTGAGACCTGACAGCCAGATCAAAAATATCGTAAAACCGCCCAAAGACAAGGATGCCGAACAGCACCAGCATCAACCAGGCGAATGGCGAGTAGAAAAGCGTTTGCAATTCGGCCTTTGCGATTTTCCAGGTTGTAAACATACCGCTACGATTTTACTGTTTTACCCGACAGGTAGGCGAAGACCTCATCTAACGAGCCTTTCTCCAGGGCAATTTCCTGTATGCCCCAATTGCCTTCCACCGATAAGCGTACCATACGTTCTACTATGCCCGACGGGTCGGAAAAGAAGATCCGGAACCGTTTTTCGGTGAGCTTGTCTACGCTCTCTACCGCCGGGATCGCCTTCAATGTGTCGAGCCCCGGCGCCGCGTTGAACACCACCAAGAGAGAACGCGGGGCGATGTAATTGTCGAACTGTTCGATGGTTCCGGAAAAAACCAATTTACCTTGGTTAATCATTACGATATCGTCGCAACTCAACTGCACCTCGGGCAATATATGGGTCGAAAGGATCACGGAACGGTCTACGGCGATCTCCTTGATCAAATGGCGGATCTCCACGATCTGAATCGGATCCAGTCCGTTGGTCGGCTCGTCGAATACCACCACTTCAGGCCCGTGCACGATCGCCTGGGCAATGCCCACACGCTGTTGGTAACCGCCCGACAGGTTCCGGAGCAAGCGTTTGCTGAAATGGTCAATACCGCAACGTTCCTTGGCGGCCTGCACGGCTTTTTTCACTGCGGGCCCCCGCATCCTGCGCAGGTTGGCGCAAAATGTCAAGTACTCGTCCACGGTCATGTCCGGATTCAACGGCGGTTTTTGGGGAAGAAAACCAATGTGCTGTTTGGCTCCGATGGGATCTTTACGCAAGTCGATGCCATTTATATATATACTCCCCGACGTCTGGTTAAGCACTCCGCAGATGATATTCATTGTAGTGGACTTTCCGGCCCCATTGGCTCCCAGAAGCCCGAGCACTCCGCGCCCTTTCACATCAAAACTCAAATCCTGCACAGCCCATTGCGTGGTGTACCGGTGATAGAGGTTCTCTACCCGAACAATTGCTTCTGACATATTTTACTATTTTATAATTTCCGGACAAATTTCAGGAACCTGCAGTCCCATGTCGTGGAGCAGAGCAACCCTGAAAGCAAACTTTCAGAGTCACTCTGTCTTATGTGATCACGAAAGAAAAGGATTAATTCCCTCCACGCAACGCGCTCAGATCGAGTCCAGCTTCAAGAATGGTAGCTTTTAACAGCCGGAAACGTTCCATCACGTACGGATAGGCTCCGTACTGAGCCTCGAACTCCGCATCGGACATCTCGATTATCGCGTTTATATATAGGGCAATGTCCTCTTCCTGGAAAGGCAAATAACCGTCCCAGTAAGGATGGAACCCCAAAAATCCCAAATCCTGTGGAGTAATCCCCGGAAACTGGGTCTGGTGTACCCATGAACTCCACATCGTCTGTCCGGTCGACAAATAAGGTGCCAGTAAACGTTCCGGGATCTCCCAGTACTTCTGCATATTCTCCTTTTTTCCGAAATTCGCTATGAGAAGTTGCGCTGCAAAATCCACACAGTAAGCCCTTACCACTTCGGGATCTTCGGCATCGTAATAACCCGCCTGGAGCGCTACATAGTTGACGCCGCCCCGGTAGGCATAATAATCGCCACCGTCTATGCTCAACTGATCAGTCACAATGATGCAGGTCGGATGCGCACTCCCGATAAACGGCAACAGCTTGGTATCGAGCAGTTCAAGCAGGGGCAGGATCCTGACCTTCTCCTCCGGGTTCCACCATTCGATCCGGGTCCATTGCACCAGCACCGTCTGGTCAGTTGTCTCCCTAAGCGTCATGTCGTAATTGAGGTCCAGTACCTCATAATAATAGGCTTTCTTACCGTTTGTATCGACCCGTCCGCGGTCTTCGGAACCGATCGTATCGCTGTAAAACACCGGTACTCCATATTCCTGCCAAATCTCGTAGATCTTCCGGTCAACGGCATCCGCACCGGTACCGGGATCCTCGATCTCGTACCAGTTCTTAACCTCTGTCGGGGTCAAGCTCTCTTCCTTGGCGCACCCGGTCGCGATCGCGGCCAGCACCAATCCGGTTATAACTATATTTTTCATACACATGTCAATAGATGGTTTGGGTTACTCCGGCCTCGCGGTCGAAGTTGGTTATGTTCGGAAAATTGTAATCCAGTACCTCCGATGGAAGCGGCAGCAACCAACCTCCGCGTGTCGCCGCGGAGTACGGCCTGAGTGTGTAGCAACCGGCCACGGCATTCATGGCCGGATCGGCGTATTCGTGCACGACGGTTGTGGCGACAGGGGCCACACTGTTCACCGCATAGCGGCGCAGGTCAAACCAGCGGTGTCCTTCGAAACAGAGCTCTTTCTGCCGCTCCTTGCGGATAAACGCAATGAGATCCATTTGCCCGGCAGGAACAGCCGGTGCAGCCACATACCGGGTATTCAGCAGCTCCCGGATGGCGGCGGTAGCCGGCCCGATCTCATTCAGGCAGGCCAGCGCTTCGGCTTTGTTAAGCAAAACCTCGGCGTACCGGATCGAAATACATTCGCCGAACGATTCGCTCGAACCGACATCGGTCGTGTATACATTCTGTCCGGTGATCGGGTCTGTTTCGTAAAGATTGCTTCCGCTCCCCACCTTTCGGCACATAAATATGTCGCTTCCGTAGGTACGTGCAAAAAACGCGCTGGAACGTATGTCGTTCGCGTCAAACAGTTGCTGCAATTCCTCCGCAACGCCATAACAATCGGCATAGATAAGAGGCGTGGGAGGAGGGGAGTAGAGAAAGAAACTCCCTTTATGCAACCTGGCAATTCCACCGTATGCCCCCTGAATAAATATCACCTCGGGGGAAGCTGTGTTGAGGAACGATTTGCCGCTGCCGGGAACATAGTTGACCGCCAAGTTGAAAAGGGCGTACCCCTCCACCTCGTCGGCGGCTTCGACGGCCAGGCTGTACTCCTCCATATAGAGGTAAACACGGCTCAGCAGCGCCCAGGCTGCCGAAGCGTTCGCGCGGTATTGGGCATCTTTTGTATCGCCGCCGGCAAAATGGGCGACAGCCTCCTTCAAATCGCTGACGATCTGCCGGTATACATCGCCGGTGTGGTCCCTGAAAGCTTTATCAAAAACCACCTGTGGCGTCAATTTCAGAATAACGCTGGCGCCATCTTCGGGATTGGATTTGTCGTAAGCGGCTCCATACAGGTTCGCCAACATAAAATAGTTCCACGCACGCAGGAAGTACGCTTCGCCCGTCACCCGCGCAAGCGTCTGCGCGTCCCTGTCCGAAAGGTCGGTGAAACCTTTGGCTTCGTCGAGGATGTTGTTCAGACACGCAATGCGCACATAGAACGGCTGCCAGTAAGGATCTCCGGCAACCGTGCCGATTACGTTCGTGAACGGCTCCTGCGCCCACGACCAGAATCCCCTGTTAGCAACATATACTTTATCTCCGCCGGGGGGATTCAGTCCATAACTGTTGCGCAGGATCACCTCCCGGGATTCGTCGCTCAACAGGTGCAGGAATTCAAAGAGATTCCTGCCGGGGTAGTCGCTCAGATTGACATCACTCGCTAAGATGTAGCCATCGCCGAGTAACAGTTCGTCGAGATCGCTGACACTGTTCACATAGGTCTTGTTCTGGGAGTATTCGTCTAAGAAATCTCCACACGAGGCACAGAATACAGCCAGCGCCACTCCGATCATCAAATATGCTTTTCTCATCGCTCTCTGGTTTAAAAGTTAAGATTCAGGCTGAAAGTGTATTGCGGGCGCAACGCTATGCTGATCATGTCGTCCGTTGTAAACTGCTCCGGATTCTGGCCTTTCAGCTTTTTGTCACAGATGGTAAAAAGATTCTGGCCCGAAAGCGAAACGCTTGCGTTCGCAATACCCAAATTTTGGAGGAACTTGTCGCCGAGCGTATAGGTGAACACCAACGACTGCATGCGCAGGTAATCGCCACTGACTACGCGCAGGTCGGAGTAGTCGTACATGGAATATTTAGACAGCGATCTGTTGGTCATTACATCCGGAGCCCAGTTGGTTTTGTTGTACCACCAACCGTAAGAGGCCATGATCTTTTCCTGATCGCCCGCTCCGACTACCTCAGTAGCGATCCCGGGGATATCGGTGTGCTTTTCATCGCCCGGCCCGCGCCACCGGTCCACAAACTCCTTGCGCAGGTTGTTGTGCGGATAGGGGTTCACAGCACTGTAATCGCTGGAACAGAGTTTAAACATTCTGATCTTGTTACCCAAGCTGTACGTCAGGTTGACCGACAGGCTGAAATTGCGGTAGGCAACGTAGTTGCGCAAACTGCCCTGTAAAACCGGAACGCGCGTTCCCGATTCCGAGAGAAGCTCCATCCAGACGTTCTTTTTGTCGAGCGCCGCCAATTCGGCGTACTTCTCGTTCAATTCGTCCACACGGTCGGCTTCCAACCCGTAGAACGTCGGGCGGCCCGTGTTGTCCAACGCCTTGTAACGGAACGAATAGAACGTATTGAGGGCGGTTCCCGGTATGTAGGCAGCTCCATTGATCATATCCATAAATGTCAGGTCGTCCTGCAGATAGTCGTTGTGCCGGTTGATAGCCCGGTTGACCAATTGATTCACCGCCTGCCCGATCTGTGGATCAAACCTCCACACAAACCCCCTCTTGCCGTTTACGATCCCCTGGTCAATGGGGGTAAAACTAAGGGCGATCTCGACACCGTGGTTTTCGATGTCTCCTGCGTTCACCGTATAGGTGGTCACACCGTTCTGGCTGCCTACGCGCCTGTCCAAAAACGCATCGGTGGTCTTCTTGTAGTAGTAGGCAAACGATCCCCTCACCTTGTTGTTGAACAGGCTGAAATCGATCCCGGCGTTGTAAGAGTTGGTCTTTTCCCACCTGAGATCCGGGTTTGCATAATGCACAATGTTCGCATACTCATCGCCGGTAACGCCCAGGGGATTTTTCTGTATGACGAGGCGGGACGGTTGGTTGTTGAGCATATTCCCCTGCAAGCCGTAAGAAAGGCGCAACGCCAAGTTGTCGACCCAACTCGCGTTCTGCATAAATTTTTCGTCGCTGATGTTCCACCTGCCCGAAACCGACCACACCGGGAATAATTTCTCGTTGCTCCGGCTGCCGAAGGCATTCGACCAGTCCGCGCGTCCGTTCACGTTTAGGATGTACCTGTCGGCGTAGGAGTAGGTAAAGGTCGCATAAGCCGAAAGCATATTGGTCAGGCTCTCTGTATATGTGGGATGGTTGTTGATCAACCAATGGTAATACATCTGGTAATGCGAGAAATTGACATTGGGGCCGAGGGTATAGATCGGAGGCGGCGCAACGGTCTGTCCCCTGTCCTTGAAATACCCCCGCTGTAAGGAGTTCTCACTGTTGTACTTGGAGGAAGAGAGTTCATACCCCGCCATCGCATTGATAAAATGCTTGTTGTCGGCATCCAGCCAGGTGTTGTAGTCGGCCTGCAGGCGGAAGGTATAGGCGTTGTTCCTGGTCGTACTCTGCTTGAGTTCACCGCCGAACGGACACAAGTAGTTAAAATAGGGGTAAGCGGCATTGGTGGTGCGCAGATTCAGGCTCTTCACATGCCAGCTCTCCTCGCCGAACCACTCCGAGTCATCGGTGTAGCTGAACTGATAGGAAGCCACGCCGCGGAGACTGAACCGGTCGTTGAATTTATAGCGTACCTGCCCCGTGAGGTTTACCCCGTACTGGTTGATATCCCACGACGAGTGATCCATTTCGTTGCGGATGTTGAACGGAAATTTCTCACTTGGCCCCCTGTTATAATACCACAATTCGCCGTCCTCACCGTACAACGGCAGGGCGCGGTTCATCGAGTGGGCATAGCTCATCACGTTCAGTTCCGTGGGACTGTATCTTTTCTCGGTAATGTCGCCTATGACACCGAACTCGGCCGTGAGTTTATCGTAGTTCAGCGTAGTCTTCAGGGTTGCCGTATAACGATCGTTCTTTTCGCCGCGCACATTGCCCTTCTGGTCTGCAAACCCCACCGATGCGTAGTAGCGGATGTTTTCCGATCCTCCGTTCAGGCTTACGGTGTGGTTGTGCGAGAAAACATCTTTGGTCAAAAGTTTCAACCAGTCGGTGTTCATCGTTTCGTAGTATTTCGACCGGCGGCTGAATTCGTTGAAATCGATCGTTCCCTCCTGAAAATAATCCAGGTAGGCCCTTTCGTAACCAACCCAATCATCGACACCGGGGTAATATCCCGAATAACGCACGTCTCTTTCCATCAACTCGCGCGAAACGTCTATACGCTCCTTGGAGTTCATCATGTGAAATGCACGGTCGGTGTAGCGGGGGCGCGGAGTGAACGTTCCCGACATGGAGTAAGAGATCTTCGGCGGTCCGGCCTGGCCTTTTTTGGTGGTCACCACAATGACGCCGTTGGCCGCCCGGGCACCGTAAAGTGCCGTAGCCGCCGCGTCCTTGAGTACGTCTATCTGCTCAATATCGGCCGGGTTCAGCCCCGAGATGGCGTTCCCGAGCAGGTTCACAAAGTCGAGGTCGTTCAGTTGCACCGGGTCTATGTTGACTTTGTCCTGTACGATGATCCCGTCCACGACCCAAAGAGGTTCCTGGTTGCCGAGGATCGAGGAGGAACCCCGGATACGCAATTTGGGAGCGGCTCCCACCTGCCCGGTGCTCTGCATAAAGATCAGCCCCGGCACATTCCCTTCGAGCGCCTTGTCGATGGACAGAACGCCCGGTATCTCGATGTCCGACATTTTCATGCTGGTAACGGCGCTCGTCAGGTGGCGCCTGTCGATCTGTTGGTAGCCCGTTACGACCACTTCGCCAACCTCTTGCTGCGCTTCTTCCATCACCACGTTGACGGCTTCTTTTCCCGTCACGGGCACGATCTGATTTTTCATCCCCACGAACGAAAAGTAAAAAACAGGATTGGTCGCATCCGCCGGCACGGTGATAACATACCGCCCCTGTACGTCGGTAGAGACACCAATGAATTTATCCTCAGTAGCAGATTTATAGACCAGCCGGACGGTCACTCCCGGCAGTGGTTGCCCGTTGACGTCGGTAACAGTTCCGGCTATTCTGGTCGGTTCCCCCTGCCGCTGTGTGTTTTGTTGCGGAACGAGCATTACTACATCATCTTCCAGAACAAAGGTCAGGTTAGTTCCCCGGAGAATATCCGTAAATACTTCTTCAACGTCCTTGTTTTCCGCTTGCACGTCAACGGTCTTTTGAGACCTGAGCTGGTCGGTATTATACACAAAGCGCAAACCGGTCTGTCTGTGTATTTCATCGAACACCTGGAAAAAAGTAACGTTTCTAAGGTTCAGGCTCACCGAGCGGCTTTGCAATGCCGACGAGTGGGCGGAAAGAACAAATAACAGCATGAACGCAGAGGTGAACTGTACGATCGTCCACGCTTTTCTGTACTCTTTTTTTAACAATAGAGTAACCGGACCATTTTTTTTCATACATTTGTTGTTACGTTAATACATAGTGGATAACTATTGATTATTATCGGATCCAATAGCGGAAAGGCCCTAACTTTCCGCTATTTTCTTTTGTCGACGTGAACGGTTCTTCCTTCTATAAAAAACCGTACGTCGGATATTTTTTCCATGTAATAGAACAGGGATGTAATGTTGTCATAACGGGGTACATTGATGTCGAAACGGAGCTTCTTCACCGCCTCGTTCTTGTAAACCATTTTGAGATCGTACCGCCGTTCTAATTTTTTCAGGATCGACTCAAGCGGTTCGTCGGCAAAGATCAGGTCACTGCCTTTCCACGCTATGTAAGGCAATGTATACACATCGGATACTTCGGACTCTCCCGTATGGCCGTCGACCACCGCCAATTGATCCGGAGCAAGTATCTTTTCCTCCATACCCGGTTTACCCGTAAAACCGACCGAACCTTCGACCAATACCAATTCGAGTCTCTGCTCTTCGTAGGTGTTCAAATTAAACTCCGTACCGTAAACACGTAACGAAAATTCTCCCGAACGGACGGAGAATGATCTCTCCTGATCCCGGCGTACACGGAAGTATGCCTCACCGCGCAGCAGTTTCACATCGCGCTTCTTACCGGAAAACCTGACAGGATATTCCAATTCACTGTCGGAATTGAGCCATACTTCGGTGCCGTCATCCAACTTGAGGTAGTACTCTCCGCCACGTGGCACCCGGATCTTATTATAAATCGGCATCGCTTCCACCGCAACTGTTCCTTTCGCCTGTTCATAGTCCAATTTCCCGTCCGCCTTTACCGTTATTTTCCAACCGTTTTTCTCCTCGATCCGGGTATCAAGTCCTCCGACCTCCACCTCGCTACCATCGGAAAGGACAAGCATGGCGCGCGGCAGTATCTCTCCTGCTGCGGCATCAGCGAGCATGGCAACAGGCCGGTCATTACTCCTTAGAAGAGAAGACCACACAAGAACCAATGCAACAACGGCAGCGCAGGCAACTCCACTGTAATACCACATATGCCTGCGCCGGATGCGCCTCTTTATACCGTCCCGAATGGCTTTTTCAGAGGTCGCCGGATCTACGGCTCCCTCCTCCTGCGCCCACCGCACATAAAGGCACTCCTCCAACAGACCATCATATTCAAGGCGATGGGCAGGCTCCTCCTGCAGCCACTCCTCCAGTTTCCGGTGTTCCGCATCCGTAGCGCTTTCGTTAAGCAAAGCGTAGACTATTTCTCTGATCTCTTTATCCATGATTGGGGTGATGTATAGCCTAAAAACAAAAAAAGCAAGAAAAAGTCTACACATTTTCTTACTTTTTTCGCAAAAAAAATGAAATAATCTGAATTCAGTGTCTGTTTAGTTTATCCCTCAGACCATCGAGCGCACGGGACATAAGTGTTTTTACAGTCGATTCCGATATGCCGTACTGCTCGGCCACTTCGCGGTATTTCATTCCGTCCAGGTATACTGCCCGCAAGATCTCCCGTGAACGGGGAGAAAGAGAGTCGATCTCACGGATGACCACCTCCATGATCCGGTCGTGGCTGTCGTCGTAATGTTCCAATGCAAGGGATACTTTTTCCATCTCCCAGGCCGAATATAGCACTCCCCGCTTGTTCTTGCGGTTCAGGCAACGGTTGCGCACAATCAGGCGCAAAAAAGCAAACAACACCTCGTACCTGAACTTGAGGTATATTTTTTTTGTCCAGATATCAATAAACAACTCCTGTACAAGATCCTCCGCAACAGCGATGTCATCCAGGAAGGTGTTGGCCCACAACACGAGCCGCCGGTAATAGGCGTCATACAATAACTTCATCCCACTCTGGTCGTGACGACGGAGCATTTCGCAAATCTGTCGATCCACATTTTTTCCGTTATCCGAACCATTTTCTCCTCCGGTTTTCGGATACATAACTCTATGAGCTTAAAAAAAAATTCCAAGGCATTCGTATTGTAAAATTAGTAAAGAATTTCGATTTGCCAAAAAACGGAGGTAAATTTTCAACCGGCCGGTTTCTCCTTTGTGCTTTAATTGCTATCTTTGTCTCTTCAAAATTCAACTATCGACTAAATTTTAGTATTGTGTCTACAAAATACGTGTTCGTGACCGGTGGTGTAGCCTCCTCCCTGGGGAAAGGCATTATTGCCTCTTCCCTGGCAAAATTACTTCAATCCCGGGGATACCGGGTAGCCAACCAAAAATTGGACCCGTACATCAACATCGACCCGGGCACCCTGAACCCTTACGAACACGGAGAGTGTTATGTGACCGACGATGGGGCGGAAACAGACCTGGACCTGGGGCATTACGAACGCTTTACCGGCTGTCCGACCTCGAAAGCCAACAACATTACGACCGGACGGATCTACCAGAACGTGATCAACAAGGAGCGCAAGGGCGACTATTTGGGGAAAACGGTACAGATCGTTCCCCACATCACCGACGAGATCAAACGCAACATCAAACTGTTGGGCAGCAAGGGCGAATACGATGTGGTGATCACCGAGATCGGCGGCACCGTCGGCGACATCGAATCGCTGCCCTTTTTGGAAGCGGTCCGGCAGCTCCGGTGGGAGTTGGGAGAGAAATCGGTGCTGATCCACCTGACGTTGGTCCCGTTCCTTTCGGCCGCCGGCGAACTGAAAACCAAACCGACCCAGCATTCGGTGAAATCATTGCTGGAGATCGGGGTACAGCCCGATATATTGGTGTTGCGCACCGAGCATCCGCTCAGCAACGACTTGAAACGGAAAGTGGCCCTCTTCTGCAACGTACAGCCGGAAGCGGTGGTGGAATCCCGGGATGTCTCCACCATTTACGAAGTGCCGGTGAGAATGGAGGAGGAAAAACTGGACAAGACCGTATTGGAAATGCTGGGGTTACCCCTGAACAGCGGGCCGGATTTGGAGCAGTGGAAACAATTTCTGTACAAACTGAACAACTACCGGGAAGAGATACAGGTCGGCCTGGTAGGCAAATACGTGGAGTTGCACGACGCCTACAAATCGATCGTAGAATCTTTTATACACGCCGGCGCGGTCAACGACTGTAAGGTCAATATCCACTGGATACACAGCGAAGAACTGACGGAAGAGAATGCGGAAGAGGTATTGAAGAACCTGCACGGCATATTGGTGGCGCCCGGATTCGGGCACAGAGGCATCACCGGAAAACTGGCCGCCATCCGGTACGCCCGTACCCGCAACATTCCGTTCTTCGGGATCTGCCTGGGGATGCAGATGGCCGTCATTGAATTTGCCCGGAATGTACTGCATTGGGAAGGCGCCGACTCCACAGAGATCTCTTCCAAAACCAAATACCCGGTCATTGACCTGATGAACGATCAGAAAGAGGTTACGGAAAAAGGCGGGACCATGCGGTTGGGCGCCTACAAATGCGAATTGAAGGAGGGCTCCAAAGCCTGGGAAGCCTACGGACAAAAGATCATCGAAGAGCGGCACCGGCACCGGTACGAATTCAACAACCGGTTCAAGGCGCAATTCGAAGCCGCAGGAATGATCACCACCGGGATCAATCCGGAAACCGGCCTCACGGAGATCATTGAGATACCGGAACACAAATGGTTTGTCGGCACCCAGTTCCATCCGGAGTACAAAAGCTCCGTCGCCAGGCCGCACCCGTTGTTCGTGGCTTTTGTCAAGGCTTGCCTTTCGTAACGGGTAACAATTAAATAACTTACTATTAGCAACAAATACATGGACAAAAATACGCTTATCGGGCTTGTACTGATCTTTTTGATTTTGATCGGATTTTCCTATTTTTCGAAACCGGGTAAAGAGGAGGTGATGCGGAGGCAGGAGATGCGCGACTCCCTCGCCCGGGTGGAATTGGAAAGAAGGGTTTTGGAAGAGCGGGAACAGGCCGCATACGCTGCAAACGAGGCCCGGAACGAAGCGGATTCCCTGAAAAAAACGGCCGGCGTATTCGCTCAGGACAGTTTAACGGAAGAGTTGATCACGTTGGAAAACAACAAGGTCCGTATGCAGATCAGCACCCTCGGCGCCCGGATCGTCCGGGTGGAACTGAAAGAGTATGTCACCCACGACTCCTTGCCTTTGGTACTCTGGGAAGCGGAGAAGAGCGCCTTCGGCCTCTCTTTCTATGCGCGCAACCAGCAGGTAAATACCGAAAAGATGCTTTTTGTTCCCGCCACGTCGCAACGGAATTTTGTAGCCGATACGCAGGAGGAACAACTCTCCCTGAAACTCTTTACAGAAGAGAACAAATACATTGAATTCCGCTATACGCTGGCCCCTGATTCCTACAAAGCCGGATTTACCATTCTGGCCCGGAACATGGACGATGTGATCGCTTCCAACACCTCCTTCCTCTCCCTCTTCTGGGGCGCTCATTTGCCCCAATTGGAGAAAAGCAAGGATTTTGAAAACCGCTATACCGGTTTGTACTACAACTTCCTGAGCAACGATGTGGAGCAGTTGTCCGAATCTTCGGACGACGAAGAGAGCCTGTCCAACAAAGTAAAGTGGATCGCCTTTAAGCAGCAGTTCTTCTCCTCCGTGCTGATCGCGGAAGAGTCGTTCAGCGACGTCAGGGTGCTCAGCCAGTTAAACAACGATCCTGGTTACCTGAAAAATCTTTTTACAGAGATCTCCCTCCCCTATTCGGGCGCCGACGATGAAACATTCCGCATGGAGTTTTATTTCGGCCCGAACTCGTACCCGGTCCTGAAGGAGTACGGAGACGATATCGAGTTGGAAAAATTAGTGAATTTAGGATGGAAGTGGCTCGCGTGGTTTAACCGGTATGTGGTGATCCCCATTTTCCACTTTTTGGAAAACAACGTGACCCGGAACTACGGGCTGATCATTTTTCTGCTGACGCTGATCATCAAACTGGTCCTCTTTCCGATGACCTACAAATCGTACCTGTCGCAAGCCAGGATGCGGATCCTGAAACCGCAGATCGACGAGATCACAAAAAAAATACCGGCCGACAAAGCGCTGGAACGCCAGCAGGCCACCATGGCCCTGTACAAGAAAGCAGGCGTCAACCCCATGGGCGGCTGCCTGCCGATGTTGTTGCAGATGCCGATCCTGATCGCGCTCTTCTGGTTCTTCCCGGGCGCTATTGAGCTGCGGCAGAAAAGTTTCCTGTGGGCCTCCGACCTGGCGTCGTACGACTCCATTGCCACCCTGCCCTTCTCCATTCCGTTTTACGGTAACCACGTCAGCCTTTTCTGTCTGCTGATGACCGCAGTAAACATCATTTACATGCGGATGAGCAACAAAAACCAGCCGCAGAACGACCAGATGAAAAGCATGCAGCTTATGATGTACATCATGCCGGTGATGTTCCTGTTCATTTTCAACAGTTATTCCGCCGGATTGAGTTACTACTATTTGGTCATGACACTGATCACCATTGTCCAGACCTGGCTGATCCGCCGGTTTGTAAGCGACGAGAAATTGTTGCAGCAAATCGAAGCCGCCAAGGCGCGTCCGGTAGTCAAGTCCAAATTCCAGCAACGTTTGGAACAGATGCAGCGGATGCAGGAACAAAACAAACGCAACGGCCGGAAGAAATAGGAGGAAATCAGATACCCGCGTAGGTGGAGAAAAACCAAGCGGTGGTATCGAAGACTTTTTGAACAACCTCTTCCAGGGTGGCCCCTTCGCATTGGCCACCGGCGGCATTCAGGTGCCCGCCGCCGTTGAAATGCACCCGGGCCCATTCGTTGACCGGTATGGCCCCCTTGGAACGGAACGAAAGTTTGATGCGCTCTTTCCGCTGAGTAATCTGCACCGAAACATAGATCTCTTCTATGGATAGCGGAATGTTGACCACCCCCTCCAGATCCCCTTCCTGATAGTTGTATGCCTCCAATTCCTGCAGGGTGACGGGCAGTACGACAACCGGGTATTCCGGATGAACCGTCAATTTATTCAACAAAATGTTCCCGATCAGCCGCAGGCGCGACAATTTATTGGTTTCGTAGATGTAGCGGTGTACAACCTCTTTGTCCAATCCCAATTCCAACAGATCGGCCACCACCCGGTAGGTTTCGGGACGCGAAGAGTTGTGGCTGAGTCCGCCGGTATCCGTATTGATGCCGGTGTAAAGGGCGTTGGCCATATCCGGGGTCAGGAACTCCCGGCCCCAAATCCCGGTGATGACGGAAAAGAGCAATTCACAGGTGGAAGAGACCCTGGTGTCGGAGATACGTATGTCAGCCTCCTCCGGGTCCGGGTGGTGGTCAATCATCACTTTGACGGCTTTCGACTCCCGTACCCACGGCTCCAGGTCCCCTTCCCGCTTCACCGTATTGTGGTCCAGCATACAGATGATATCCGCTTCCTGCAACAGTTGTTTGCACCGGCCAGCCTTCTCCTGAAAAGAGACGGCCTGCGGTATGTGGGGCAACCACCGCAGATAATCCGGAATGGAATCGCAGGTAACAATATAACATTTGATGCCGGCCTTGGTCAATGCGCCGGAAAACGCCGAGCAGGAACCGGCCGCATCCCCGTCCACGGAAATGTGCGGGATGATGACCACCCTCAATCCGGATTTCCCCAGGAGGGCCTTCAATTGCGCTATACCTTCGGATACACTCATGTAGTAAAAAAGAGATTTCCGTTTATACGCTTATTCCCACTCGATCGTTGCAGGCGGTTTGGAACTGATGTCGTAGACAACGCGGTTGATGCCGCGGACGTTGTTGATGATCCGGTTGGATACTTTGGCCAGAAATTCGTAAGGCAAATGGCACCAGTCGGCCGTCATTCCGTCAGTTGATTCCACCGCGCGCAGTGCCACCACATTCTCGTAAGTGCGTTCATCGCCCATGACCCCCACGCTCTGCACAGGCAACAGGATGACACCGGCTTGCCACACCCGGTGGTACAACCCCTCCTCCTGCAACAGGGAGATGAAAATATGGTCCGCTTCCTGCAACAGCCTGACCTTCTCCCGGGTGATCTCTCCGAGAATACGGATGGCCAGTCCCGGCCCCGGGAACGGGTGCCTTTGCAGGAATTTATCGGACAATCCGAGGCTTTTGCCCACCCGCCGCACTTCGTCTTTAAAAAGCAGGCGCAACGGCTCCACCAGTTTCAATTTCATGTAATCGGGCAGGCCGCCGACATTGTGGTGGGACTTAATAGTTTGGGAAGGACCGTTGACGGAGAGCGATTCAATCACGTCCGGATAGATAGTCCCCTGCCCCAACCACTTGGCTCCCGTGATCCGGGAAGCCTCCTGATCAAAAACATCTATAAAAGTGTTGCCGATGATCTTCCGTTTCTGTTCGGGCTCTTCCACCCCCTCCAAACGGTCTAAAAAGAGATCGCCGGCGTTGGCTCCCACCACATTCAACCCCAGTTCCCGGTAGTTGTCCAATACGGTGGTAAATTCGTCTTTCCGCAACAGGCCGTTGTCAACAAAGATACAGGTCAGGTTCTTCCCCACGGCACGATGCAACAACATGGCCGCTACGGTGGAGTCCACCCCGCCGGAGAGGCCGAGGATCACCTTGTCGTCCCCCAGTTTCTCCTTCAACTCTTTGACCGTACTCTCCACAAAAGAGTCCGGTGTCCACTCCTGTTTGCACCCGCAAATATCCACCACAAAATTCTGCAACAGGCGGGTTCCCTCCGTGCTATGGTAAACTTCCGGGTGGAACTGGATCCCGTAGGTTGTTTCGTTCTCTATTTTAAAAGCCGCGTTTTGCACATCCCCGGTACTGGCAATAACGGTATAACCGGCCGGCAACCGTTCAATGGTATCCCCGTGGGACATCCATACCTGGGAGTGATCGCTGATCCCGGCGAACAGGATGCTTTTTTTATCTATGTAAGTCAAATTGGCCCGGCCATACTCCCGCTTGTTGGAAGCCTGCACCTCTCCTCCAAAATGGTGGGCCAGGTACTGGGCACCGAAACAGACTCCCAGAAGGGGCAACTTTCCCTTTACGGCAGAGAGGTCCGGCCGGGGGGCACGCGCATCCCGTACCGAAAAAGGGCTTCCCGACAGGATCACCCCCTTTACGGAAGCGTCCGGGCCGGCCCAGTTGTTGTAAGGATAGATCTCGCAATACACATGTAGTTCCCGGACTCTTCTCGCTATCAACTGCGTATATTGGGAGCCGAAGTCCAATATCACTATTTTTTCCTGCATGGCGGTATGTTTTTACTAAAGCGTTTGCAAATATACGCTTTTTATCGAAACGTAATAAGTGACAGAAAAATCTTGGCAGCACATTTTAAACGATGTGAAAATTACGATATGTTCCACGAAAGCTAAACACTTAACAATCGCTGTAAAACAAGATTGATTTGGAATGTTAAAAAATAAATTATATCTTCGGAGCAAATAGTATATCACTGCGTCACCGAAAAATTGGACGGAGACCAAACATTCCGCTGCCAATTCCGTTTCAATAAAAACAAAACTAAAATGTTACTCGAATGGATTGGATTGTTAAACTTTTACAGAACACTCCGGAGCTGGCTATCTTCCTGACTCTGGCGCTGGGATTCGTGATCGGCCGGATCAAGATCGGGCACTTCAGCCTGGGAAATGTCACCGGCGTGCTTTTAATGGGAGTCGTAGTCGGGCAGTTGAACATCCCTGTCGCCCCGGTGGTGAAATCGACCTTTTTTCTCGTTTTCTTGTTCGCCGTAGGGTACAGTGTCGGGCCGCAATTTGTACACGGATTGAAAAAAGACGGTTTGCCGCAGATCCTGTTCGCTGCCATTATCTGCGTATGTTGCCTGATCGTTCCCTGGGTGTGCGCAGTGATCGCCGGTTTTGACATCGGCAACTCCGCCGGCCTGTTGTCGGGGGGGAACACAATATCGGCTGTTATCGGCGTAGCGACAGATACCATCAATCAGTTGGGTATCGACGACGCCGACAAACAAAAGTACATCAACGAGATCCCTGTGGCATACGCCGTGACCTACATTTTCGGAACAGCCGGAACAGCCTGGTTCCTGGCCTCTATCGGTCCGAAGATCCTGGGCGGGGATATTGTCAAGTTGAGTAAAGAGTACGAAGCATCGCTCGGCGGTTCCATTGAAGACGACGATCCGACATTGGAATCTGCCTACAACGGCACCACGTTCCGGGTTTTCAAACTCAGCGACACCTTCTTTAAAGGGGGGAAGAGCATCCGGGAGTTTGAAGATATGCTGGTGAAAAAAGGGTGGCCGCTCTTTGTAGAACGGCTCCGGACAGAAAAGGGGGAGATCGTTTCCGACCCGGAGGAGGGTCGGAAGATGTATCCCGGCGATATCGTTGTGCTGAACGGCCCGATAGACTCGCTGTTGAACGATGAAAACCTCATCGGAGAAGAGGTGGCGGATCTGGAATTGCTGGATTTCCGGGTGGAGGTGCTCAAAGTCGTTGTAACCGGCAAATCCTGCATCGGGACCACCCTGGCCAAACTGAAACACGACAAAAAAAGACACGGGGTTGTCATCCGGAAAATCACCCGGGGACATACGGAAGTCCCGTTGTTGAAGAATGTCAAACTGTTGCGGGGAGATTTGGTCGAATTAGAGGGCCGGAAAAGCGATGTCGATCGGTTTGCCGCTTACCTGGGGTATGCCGAACGGCCCACACAGGTCACAGATCTGCTTTACGTAGCCGTCGGTATCTTTATCGGCGGTATCATCGGATCGCTCACCGTACACGCCGGGAACGTTCCCATCAGCCTGAGCGCCAGCGGCGGCGTTCTGATCCTGGGGATCATTTTCGGCTGGTTGCGTTCGAAACACACCACCTTTGGCGCAATTCCCGAACCGGCTATCTGGCTGATGAACAACCTGGGATTGAACGTATTTATCGCCGTGGTAGGGATCACCGCAGGTCCCAACTTTATTGCAGGGTTAAAAGAGGCCGGCATTCCGCTTTTCATCAGTGGGATCTTTGTCAGCCTCATCCCGATGCTGATCGGGCTGCTGCTCGGCAAGTATGTCTTTAAATTTCACCCGACCATCACCCTGGGGGCCTGCGCCGGTTCGCGCACCACTACCGCCGCATTGGGAGCCATTCAGGAATCCACCCAAAGCAAAGTACCCGCCCTCTCCTACACCACTACGTATGCCGTCGGGAACACCCTGCTGATCATCTGGGGAGTCGTGATCGTCCTGTTAATGCACTAAAAACGAACAAACTAAAAAAATTACAAGATGGAACATATCGATAAATTAAAAACCACCCGGAAAAAGGAGCAGGAACTGGAACAGCTCAGCCCTTTCGAGTTGAAGGATAATCTGATCAAATTAGCGGCCGAAAAAGACAAAAAACCGGCACGCACCATGTTAAACGCCGGCCGGGGAAACCCGAACTGGATCGCCACCACTCCACGCGAAGCCTTTTTCCTGCTGGGACAATTCGGGATCTCCGAATGCCGCCTGCCGATGGATAAGCCGGAAGGGGTAGCAGGTATCCCCCAGACCAAAGGGATCGCCAAACGGTTCGAAGCCTTTCTGGAAAAATCCCAGGGAAAACCCGGAGCCGATCTGCTGAAGCAACTCTATCACTACGGCATGAACAAACACCATTTTACAGCCGACGACTGGGTACACGAATTGGCGGAAGGGATCGTTGGAGATCAATACCCCGATCCCGTCCGGATGCTAAAACACAGCGAGGTCGTTGTACACGACTACCTGTTGCAGGAGATGTGCGCCAACCAGCCTCCCCAGGGAACCTTCGACCTGTTTGCCGTAGAGGGGGGAACCGCCGCCATGTGTTACATTTTCGATTCATTGGTACAGAACGGATTGCTGAAAAAAGGAGACAAGATCGCCTTGGGCGTGCCCGTTTTTACACCCTATCTGGAAATTCCGGAGTTAGACCGTTACAAATTCAAGATCATCCGGGTATACGCTTCCGGAAAAAACGAGAACGGAGAGTCCGATTTTCAGTATCCGGAAACAGAGTTGGACAAATTGGGGGACAAATCCATCAAAGCGTTCTTTGTGGTCAACCCGAGCAACCCGCCCTCTGTCTCCATAGGCGAAAAGTGTAAAAAGTACCTGGAGAAGGTGATCAAAAACCTGAATCCGAACCTGATGATCCTGACGGATGACGTTTACGGCACCTTTGTGGAGGGGTTCGGCTCCCTGATGAAAGACCTGCCGCACAACACACTCTGCGTCTATTCATTCTCCAAATACTTCGGCGCAACCGGCTGGCGGCTCGGCGTGATCGCATTGCACGAACACAACATTTTCGATCAGATGCTGACCGCTATTCCGCAAAAAGAGAAAGAGCGGCTGTCCAAACGGTACGAAAGCCTGACGCTCCATCCCGAAAAATTGAAATTCATCGACCGGTTGGTCGCCGACAGCCGGCAAATCGCCCTGAACCACACCGCCGGGCTCTCTACCCCCCAGCAGATCCAAATGGTGCTATTTGCCGCTTTCGCCCTGTTGGACAAGAAAAACAGCTACAAAAAGAGCTGCATCCAGTTGCTGCACCACCGCTACGATCTGTTGTGGGAGGGGATGAACATGAAAATTGTTCCCGACCCGAACCGGGCTTGTTACTATTGCGAGATCGACATGAAAGAGTGGGGGATAAAAAACTACGGGAAGGAGTTTATTGCCTACCTGGAGAAAAACTTCGAACCGGTGGATATCGTCTTCCGGTTGGCCGAAAAATCCTCCGTCGTTTTGCTGAACGGAGGCGGATTTGCCGGTCCCGAATGGTCTGTACGGGTATCCCTGGCCAACTTGAACGACGAGAGCTACCGCACCATCGGGAAAGACCTGGCAGAGACCATGCAGGAGTATGTCGACGCTTGGAAACAATCGTAAATCCATGTCGATCAAACGAAAAATTCCGGGTCTATCAACCCGGAATTTTCTATATGAATTTAGCCGATTATGAAAAAAAGCACAAAAATCGCCGTTATCGGAGGAAGCATTTTGGTCTTCATTCTGTTAGTCGTCTGGATCGGCGGGATCGTCATCCGCTGCCAGATCGAAAAAAGATTGTCTGATATGCAGATAGAGAACTTGCGGATCACTTGCGAGGAAGTAGAGGTGAATCTTTTCCGCAGATCATTGACATTGAACGGAATCGAGATAAAAAGTGACGAACAGAACCACTCCGCTCATTCACCCATAGCCTATCTCGACGCCCGGATCCGGCAGATATCCGGGAGCGGGATCAGTCTGAGAAAGTTGATAAACAAGGTGTTCGATTTCAAGAAGCTACTTGTCGATTCGCCGCACGCTACGGTTGTCATGCGCTCTGGTGCGACCGGCTCGGAAAAGGAAAACAGCCCGGAAAAAAAGGGATTTCCACCCATCGCGATCGGCGATTTCCGCCTGATCGACGGATCTTTTGACTGGAAGTTAATCTCCGGGAGCGACACACTGCAATGCCGCATCGCAGGGGTAAACACCGGCATGCAGAGGTTTGCTCTGGATTCCCTGCAGCGGGTGACGCTCGGCGCAAAGAGTGCGGCCGGGGTCGATTCCATCCGGTATACATTTGCAAACCGATCCTATCTGCTTGCCGTGAATTCCATACGCTGGAACGGCGCAGAACAGTACCTGTCCGTATCCGACCTGGCCCTGATCCCCCAATATTCCAAGTGGGAGTTTCCCCGGAAATCGGCCCGGAAGGCAGATTACATGGAGCTTGGCGCCCAAAATCTCACCATCTCCGGCCTCCACACAGACCGGTTGTGGAACGACAAAACGGTGGAAGCCGACAGCCTCCACCTGAGCGCCGGTCATTTAACCAGCAGCAAAGACCGGAATGCCGACGTGCCGGTTCGTGTAAAACCCATGATCCACACCCTCATCCAACAGTTGGGGATCCCGATCGACATACGCAGGATCAAGGTCGACGATTTCGATGCCACATACGAAGAGACCGCCCCGGGGCGGACCGCCCCGGGCCAGGTCACGTTCGAACAGATCGATGCCACATTCACCGGCTTCACGAACATCGTCAAAGGCCCGGATCAATACATCGGATTGCAGGCCACTGCGCTGTTAATGGGGAAGGGAAAGATGAGCGCGGAAATTTCCCTGCCGATCGATCCGGCAAACGACCGGTTCGACGTAAAGACAACATTGCACGCCACCTCCCTGCCGTCTCTGAACCGGATCATCCGGCCCTTGACCGGCATAGAGATCCAAAGCGGAAACCTCGACCGGCTGGATTTCCACCTGGCGGGAAACAGTATATCGGCCGATGCGGCGATGACGATGCGTTACCACGACCTGAAAATCGAATTGCTTAAAATGAAAGAGGGAGAGTGGAAAGAGCGCGACGGACTATCAAATCTGGCCAACTGGGCGCTGATCCGGGAGGAGAATCCGGACCGGAACGGCACGCGGAAGGTACAGACGACCGTGCAGCGCGACCCGCACCGCTCGGCATTTAACTACCTCTGGAAAGGGGTTTCGGCCGGCGCTCTCGAAACGGTTGAAAGCGGTGTGGTGAAAACCGTACGGGGAAACTGACCGGCCGGGTTACCAGACAATGTCGGTCCGGTTCACCGGCAGGCTCATACACCGGGCTCCGCCGCCGCCCCGCGGCAGTTCCGAACCGTCTATAGTAATGACATACTTGTCCTTGTCGGATACACCGACTTTCCCGTCAATGAAATCGTTGGCTTTGATGATCTCAAAACCGGCATTGTGCATGGCTTCAATGGTATAGTTGTTCCGGGCGTACCCCAGCACCTGCCCGGGCCCGATGCAGAAAAAGTTAGCGCCGCTGTGCCACTGTTCCCGCTCCTGGTTCCAATCATCGGTTCCGCCGCACAACACCGGTTCCAGTTCCATGCCCAATTTCTTCAACGCCACAAGCAGGTTTTTCTCGTTCCGGATGCCCAGCAACTTTCCGTTCTGCAACTTAATGTGAACGGTCTGGTAGTTGCCCGGATGCAGGATCAGGGGTTCGAACACCATGCATTTGTCCCGGTCCAAAAGGGTAAATACCATGTCCAGGTGAATAAACGAATCCGGCGTGTGGGGCAATTGCTGGATCAGGATGTGCTGCACTTTTTCGCTTTTCCGGCGGAGCATTTCGTACACCAGCAAATCAATGGCCTGCGTGCTGGTACGCGCCCCGTTCCCGATGATCAGCAAATCCTCCCGGGCAACCAATACATCCCCACCCTCGATGGTACGGATGCGAGTGGCCGATTTCGGACTGGTTTTCAGCGAAAGGGTCGTCGTGCGGAATTCGGGTGTAAAATCGAAGATCGAGCGCATGATCACCGACTCCCGGTCCCGGATGGAGTTGGCCATCCGGCCGATCAGTACCTCATTATTGATACTCATAGCCGCATCCCGGGTAAACAGGAAATTGTGCATGGGCCGCAGGGCGTACCAATCCTTGCTGAGGTATTTGGTGAGGTTGTCCTTCACCATCTCCACCCCTTCAATCAGCATGCGGGCCAGATCCTCTGCACTCTCTTCCCGGAGCCGCTCTTTCAAGCTTCCACAGGGCGCCTCCTCCCCGATAAAAGGTTCAATGGCTTCGATCCGGTCCAGCACCTCCTCTTTGACGGCGTCATCTTTCAGGATATTGCCAAGCAACTCCTTCACTTCGTAAGTGCGGGTCAATCTGGAGAGCACCCCCTGGATCTGTTTGTATTCGTCCCGGGCGATGGAGAGGTTGATAATGTCACTGTACAGCGCCCGCTCCGCATTTCCGGGAGTCATATTCTCCACCTCTTCCCCCGGCGTGTGTATAATGACACCGTTCAGTTTGCCTATTTCCGACCGGACATTGATTTCAGTGATCTGTTCCATAGTGTGAGACGCTAAAATAACAGTGCAAAAATAGCCGATAAAAGGCGGATAACCTTGAATTTACAGGGTATAATTATGCAATATCCGAAAATAGATATGCAACGCTTCCGGCTAAAGATTATAACCGATCCGTTCCGAAAATTCCTTTCAAAACCGTATCTTTGACATATTCGGTGCCGTGGCATCCCCAGAGAATCCATAAGATCTGTATAGAATCATGCAACCTACTGATCTGTTTCACGACATAGCGTACCATTTTGCGACGCTCACGAACCGTTCGCTGTTCCTGACCGGAAAGGCCGGAACGGGAAAAACCACGTTTTTGAAAAAGCTCAAAGAGGAAAGCCGGAAGGAGATGGCGATCGTTGCTCCGACCGGAGTGGCCGCCATCAATGCCGGGGGCGTTACCATCCACTCCTTCTTTCAACTGCCTTTCCACCCTTTTATCCCGACAACCGATGGGCAGAAAGACCTGATCGGCAAACTGAAAATCAACAGTGCCCGCCGGAAGGTGCTGTATGAACTGGAATTGTTGATAATTGACGAGATCAGCATGGTGCGCGCCGATGTGCTGGATGCTATCGATACGGTACTCCGGCATTTCCGGTACAGGCGGAACGAACCTTTCGGCGGCGTACAGGTAATCTTTATCGGCGACATGTACCAGCTTTCGCCCGTTTACAAAGAGGAGGAGTGGCAACTGTTATCCCCCTATTATCCGGGCATCTATTTCTTTGACAGCCTCGCGGTCCGGGAACAACCGCCTGTTCACATCGAATTCGACAAAATATACCGCCAAAACGATCCGGACTTTATCCGGCTGTTGAACGAGGTGCGGAACAACCGGATCTCCCAGGAGGGCTTTGCGTTGTTGCAACAACTGTACAAGCCCGATTTTAAAGCGCCCAAAAACGATACCTATATTACATTGACCACGCACAACTACAAGGCCGACAGCATAAATGCCGGGGAGTTGGAGATACTGCCGGGCCGTTCCCGGAAATTTAAAGCGGTTGTCGCAGGCGATTACCCCGAAAAAAGTTATCCGACGGAAGAGGAGTTGGAATTTAAAACGGGCGCCAAAGTCATGTTCCTGAAAAACGACAAAGGGGATCCCCGCCGCTACTACAACGGGAAGATCGGAGAAATAACCGCGTTCGGAGAAAATGTTATCTATGTAAAATGCGCCGGAGATGATGAGGCGATAGAAGTGGTTCCGGAAGTGTGGAGAAATGTCTCGTACAGCGCCAATCCACAAACCAAGCAGATAGAGGAGACGCAATTGGGTACGTTCACCCAGTTCCCGTTGCGGTTGGCATGGGCCATCACCATTCATAAAAGCCAGGGGCTTACATTCGACAAAGCCATCATAGACGCCGGGCAGGCTTTTGCCCCCGGACAGGTCTACGTGGCGTTGAGCCGCTGCCGTTCACTGGAAGGCCTGGTGTTGCTGAGCAAGATCGATCGTACGAATTTACAGGCGGACCAAAACATTGTAGCGCATGGCAAACAAAAGTTGCCTGCAGAGACGCTGCACCACCAATTGGACAGCTCCAAAAGGGAGTACAGAAAGCAGATCCTGCTGACGGTCTTTGATCTTAAAATGGGTATCGGCCAGCTCAACCGCCTCATCGGGTTTGTAAAAGAGAAAACCGCTTCTTTCAACGAAGAGACAGGGACTTTTTTGGCCGCTGTGCAGGAAGAGGTTACAAAAATTCAGGCCGTCGCCATCCGTTTTCAGCACGAATTGCAAAACATCCTGTCGGCGGAACCCGTGGACGAACAAAAATTGCAGGAACGGACCGCTTCCGCATCTACCTATTTTACCGGCCGGTTGCAGGCAGTGGTGGAAGAGCTGAAGAGATCGCCCGCCCGCACAGACAGCAAAGCGAATGCCGCGGAATACAACGATGATCTGAAAACCATTTATGCTTTCCTGGAAGAAAAATTGCATATCTTCAAGCAGATAAAAGACGAATGTACCGTACAGCGGTATTACCAGGCTAAACGTACGCTTCTGCTACCGCCTTTTTCCGTAAATGCATACTCCGGAAGCGATCCCGGAAAACAAACAGAGGCACGTTATCCGGTCCTATACTACAAACTGGCCGATCTGAGGAGAAAAATATGCGAACCGACGAACTTGCCGGTCTACCTGGTTTCAAGCACCAAAGGACTGACCGAACTGGCTACCTATTTACCACATACACCGGAAGACCTGAAACAGATCAGCGGGTTCGGGCCGGCTACCATCGCCAAATACGGGCAACTGTTCCTCGACGCGGTGACAACATTCTGCCAACAACACAACCTGGGGTCGCACATGGACGAAATAGAGAACAAGAAAGGCAAAAAAGCCGGCAAGAAAAAACCGAAATCGGAAAAAGGGAAAAAATCAGAGCGGCCAACATGACGTCAGCCGCTCTGCTATCAATTTAAAAAATGCTGTCGATTTTCATAACTTTCAATAATTTCTTTAATGTGTATTTTTACCTCTTCCGGGCTGACGACTTCGGTCGTATCGCCGTGTCCCAGTACCCAGCGGGCCATCGTCTCGACATTATAGCTCATATAGGTCTGCTCCATGCGCCCATCCGCCAACCCATGCTCTTCAACGAGGCCCATAAAATAGTTAACGTCACGGTTCCGTCGGGCAGTCTCCGCGCTGGTACGGATCACCACCCTTGTCAGGCAGGCGGCATCGTCATGCCCGGCAAGCGACTCCAAAGGCGGATGTTCCTCAATGGTATGCCTTCTGCCGGTAGCCGTCAAACCATCGATACGGTCGAGCCGGAACGTGCGGTACTCGCCCCGCAGGTGACACCAGGCCGTCAGGTACCAAAAGGGAGCTGAAAACGTAACGCCCACCGCCTCAATCTCGCGCCGGCTGATCCCCCCGTCGGCATTGGTATAATCCATTTGCAACATTTCGCGATCGTTCACACTACAAAGGATCGTCTGCAACGCCCCCGATGGCTGCACCTCGGGCGCACGACGGCTCCGATACACTGCAATCGAATCGCCGAGGCCGGCCATCTCGTTCCTGTCCACGCCCCGCATCACCGCCCTGATCTTATCCATCCCCAAGCGGAAATGGTGGCTGTTGTGACTATCGGTCATTTGCTCAATAAACTTTTCGGCAGTCAGGAACGCCAATGCCTCCTCCTTCGTAAACATCAACGGCGGCAACCGGTAGCCTTCGACCAAAGCATACCCCACTCCCGCATCACCGCAAACCGGTACACCGGCCTCCTCCAGTGTCCGGATATCCCGGTAGATGGTGCGAACACTCACACCGAAACGTTCGGCCATCTGCCCGGCCGTCACAACAGAACGCGACTGAAGCTGGATGAGAATAGCGGATATGCGGTCAAGACGGTTCATGGCAGCCGGCTACTCTTCGTACATCACTGCCCAAAGTATACCGTAGCGGTCAACCACCTCACCGTAACGTTTGGCATAAAATGTTTCGCACAACTCACAAGCGATCTTTTGCGCTCCCTGGGTTAATTTGGCAAAAACCGTTTCCGCCTGTGCAATGGAGTCGCACGAAAGAGACAACATGTGTCCGCCATTGCCAAAAGTACGCGGGTCACTCGGCAGGGTGTCTGCAACGGCTATGGATCCCCCCGGAAATGGAACACAGCAATGCATCACTTTGTCTTTGTAATTCTCCGGAACAGGAGGCATACCTTCCGTAAGCGGCATCTGGCCATAACGGTAAAGGTCCCCGATCTTTCCGCCAAGCAGATCGGCATAAAACTTGGCCGCCTCCTCGGCTTGGCCGTTGAAAATCAGATAAGATGTAATTTTCATATGGAATAATTTTTGGTTAACATGACAAAGATACCCCCCTGCTGTGACAACAGTATGTCAGTAGAACACGGTGGCCGTAAAATAGTTGATCAAGCCCACAAATTTCTATCTCAAAAATACAACATCTTACAATCATTACAAACCAAAAGCAATAAGATATTGATAGTCAAGAGCACCATCATTTCTTTAACAGATCCGCTCCCGTCTGTCCCGGATCGTTTATCTTCTTTTAGCTGTTGTGAATTGCTTTCAAGATTGTATCTTTGACAAGGCTTTGAAACACCTTATAATTAAATCCATACTTATGAAGACACTAAAATTAGTACTACTATCTATTCTCTTCTCCGGAAGCCTCCTGGCCAATCCGTTGTGGATGCGCTATCCTTCCATATCTCCGGATGGGAAGACCGTCGCTTTCAGTTACAAAGGAGATATCTATACCGTCCCCGCTTCCGGCGGCGAAGCAAAACAGATCACCATGCACGAAGCGTATGACTATATGCCGGTTTGGAGTTTCGATTCAAAACAAATTGCCTTTGCAAGCAACCGGTTCGGTAACTTTGGCGTGTTTTTGGTTGCTGCCGAAGGCGGTAATGTCAGTCGGGTAACGACATATTCCGGAGCCGAATATCCTTATGCCTTCACCCCTGATGGGAAACACATTCTTTACGGGGCCAACATCCAGTTGCCTGCCGGGAGTGCGGCATACCCCTACGGAGGCTTCAACCAGCTATATAAAATCCCTGTAGAGGGAGGACGTCCCGAGCAATTACTGTCGACTCCCGTAGAAAATGTGGCCATCTCGAAAGATGGAAAAAAAATCCTCTACCAGGACGATAAAGGGCCTGAGAACCAATGGCGGAAACACCACACCTCCTCCATCACCCGTGATATATGGATGTATGACTTTGCGTCCCGAAAATTTACACAATTGATTACAACGCCGGGTGAAGACACCGATCCCGTTTGGGGCCCGGATCACTCCACCGTTTACTTTTTGAGCGAACGTTCCGGCTCATTTAATGTACACTCCTTTCCTGTAGACAACCCTCAACAGGTAAAGCAAATCACTGAATTCAAGCAAAATCCGGTTCGTTTCTTATCCATTGCCAACAACGGCACACTGTGTTTCGGTTACGACGGGGAAATCTACACAGTAGCTTCCGAAGGGAAACCGGTAAAACTGAACGTAACAATCAAAGAAGAAAATAAGAAAAACGACGAATTACGTATAGGCGGCCGAAGCGCCTATTGCGTATCTCCCGACGGCAAACAGGTCGCATCTGTCATTCGTGGCGAAATCTTCATTTCATCCACCGATTATAAATACACCAAACGGATCACCCATTCAGCCGCCCAGGAAAACATGCCTTGCTTCTCTCCGGATGGAAAAACATTGATCTACGCTTCTCAAAAAACAGGCGTGTGGAGCCTGTACAAAGCCACCCTTTCCCGGGAGGAAGAAAACTACTTCTTTAATTCAACACTCATCAACGAAGAACCGTTATTCAAAGATATGTCAACAGAACGGATGTATCCGAAATACGCTCCCGATGGAAAAGAGATTGCCTTCGTTGAAGGCCGCAACAAATTAATGGTATACACCATCGACAACAAAAAAACACGTCAGATCACAGACGGTTCATACCATCCCGCAACCACAGGATATATAGATTACCAATGGTCCCCTGACAGCAAGTGGTTTACGTTAACCTATAATCCCAATAAACATGACCCGTATAGCGACGTCGGCTTGGTAAGCGCCCAGGGAGGAGAGATCACCAACCTGACCAATAGCGGATACTTTGACCAGAATCCCCGGTTCGTACTGGACGGAAATGCCGTCTTATTCTCTTCTGAGCGTTATGGCATGCGCAATCACGCCTCGTGGGGATCACTCAACGATGCCATGATCATCTTCCTCAACCCAAAAGCGTACGACAAATACAGACTGAGTGCAGACGATTATAAACTGTTGCAGGAAGAAGAAAAGCTGAACAAAAAGAAAGAAACCGACGCCAAGAAAGACAAAGAAAGTTCAAAAGAGAAAAAAGAAGCCGGTGAAGAGAAAAAAGCCGAAAACAAAGACATCGTTGTCGAGTTGAAAAACATCGAAGACCGAATACTTCGTATCACACCCAACTCCATGCGTCTTGGCGATGCAATACTCAACAAAGAAGGGGATAAACTGTATTGCCTGGCGGCCTTTGAAAGTGGGTACGACCTGTGGTCTGTCAACACCCGCACCCGGGAAACAAAGATAGAGATCAAAGGCGCAGGATCCGGTTCGTTGGAATTGGATAAAGAGGGTAAAATTCTATTCATGCTGGGAGGAAATCCGCAAAAAATAACATTGGCCGGCAACAAAAAAGAACCGATCTCTGTGTCGGCGCAATTTGATATGGACCTGTTGGCTGAAAGAGAATACATGTTCGACCATGTTTGGACGGAAGAACAAAAACGCTTCTACGTAGAGTCAATGCATGGAGTAAACTGGCCATTGATAAAAAAGACCTACAGGAAATATTTGCCTTACATCAACAACAACTACGACTTTTCGGAAATGTTGAGTGAAATGCTGGGAGAATTAAACGTTTCGCACACCGGAAGCGGTTATTCCGGCACCTCTTCCAACCCGGATATAACGGCAACATTCGGCATCCTATTCTCATGGAAACACCAAGGAGACGGACTGCTGATCGATGAAGTATTGGAAAAAGGCCCGTTCGACAATGCGAACAGCAAAGTAGAAAAAGGAGTCATCATAGAAGCCGTCAACGGAGAAAAAATACTGGCAGGCAAAGACTTTTTCCCATTGCTGGACAAAATAGCAGGAAAAAACACACTGATCTCATTCCACAACCCTCAGACCAAAGAACGCTGGGAGGAAGTGATCAAACCGATAACAATAGCTGCCCAAAACGAACTACTCTACAATCGTTGGATTAAATTGCGCGAAGCAGAAGTCGATCGTCTGTCGAACGGAAGGCTTGGTTACGTACACATACCGAGCATGGGCGATCCGAGCTTCCGCTCCGTTTATTCCGACATTCTTGGTAAATACAACACCCGGGAAGCAATTGTTATCGATACCCGATTCAACGGTGGCGGCCGCCTGCACGAAGACGTTGAAGTATTATTCAGTGGTAAAAAATACTTCACCCAGGTAATCCGTGGCGTTGAAGCATGCGACATGCCGAGCCGGAGATGGAACAAACCATCCATCATGGTCATAGGAGAAGCAAACTATTCAAACGCACACGGCACACCGTGGGTGTATAAACATACCGGCATCGGTAAATTAGTAGGCATGCCGGTACCGGGAACCATGACAAGCGTGAACTGGGTAACATTGCAAGACCCCTCTCTTTACTTTGGTATCCCGATCGTCGGTTACCGGCTGCCCGACGGCTCCTATCTTGAAAACACACAACTGGAACCGGATTATAAAATTGCCAACGACCCGGAAATTATCACAACCGGACGGGACCAGCAACTCGAAAAAGCAGTCGAAGTAATGCTGAAAGATCTATAAAAGAGGCATCGCTTCACAGAATCGTGACACCCTAAATGGAGGGGGCCGGGAAACCGCAAATGAAACGGTGTCAGGTAAAGTTAAAGATTTTACCTGACACCGTTTCATTTACGGCCTCTATGTTTCAACCGAATAAGCATCGCTACCGTGAATAACCCGATCCCAAACGCCAATACCGCCCACCCGAACGGATTGTCGGGCATAAACCAGGCGGCGAGAATACCGTCGGCCAGAGCGAACATCCCTATAACAACGAGCGGCGCCACAAGGAATTCGTGCCTTTCGACTCCTCCCAACAGCATCAGGAACAACACCCCGCAAAGAATCAGCAGGCCACCGCATCCGAGGCTGAAGTAGGTAAACGTCTGTTGCCACGCTGTGTCAAGTCCTGTGAACCCCTCAGCGATCATCGGGTGGAATGTCATCGCCTCATGGACAATGCCAATGAGGATAGTAAGAGCGGCCAATATGCGGCCTATGGTAATAAATCTGTTCATACGAAACAAAGATAGCAAAATATAATTTGATGCTTTTCTTCAAAAAAAATCCATTTTCCTGAAAAATAATTGCCAATCCATATTTGATATTAAAATTAATATCATTATCTTTGAAGTGTGATAATTAAGCGGGTAAAATAATGAAATATTCAGAATTGGAAAAATTGATTAAAAAATCAGGGGTTAAACTTTAATCCCTGATACAAAAGGAGGTAAATATGAACAGAGTAAAAGCATTTATTGAACGTGGAACAGATGGAACATACGGAGTGTATGTTGATCTGGAGGACAATTCCTTGAACTATGGAATACATGGAAACGGTGATACGGTGGATGAAGCCATTGAAGATTTTAAAGAGGGGTATCTTGAAATGAGAGAAGTATATAAAGAAGAAGGAAAACATTTTGTAGAAGCTAAGTTTGAGTTTCACTATGATATGGCATCATTTCTTAGTTATTACACCAACTATTTTTCTCTCGCCGGATTATCCCGCCTGACTGGTATTCATCAAGGGCAGTTAAGTCACTATGTGAATGGTACACGGAATCCGAGCAGGCAAACTATTGAAAAAATAGATCATTCTATTCAGGCATTTGTGAAGAATTTAAGTCAGGTTCATTTCGTTTAATTATTACACAAAACAACTCGCTGTAATCTTCTAGTCCGCTACAATTATATTTGTAACATTTAAATGTTTACCGGGAAGCGGATTGGAAAAAAAGGACAGAATTTCAAGGCATAAAAAAAGCCCCCGCCGAAGCGAGGGCAAACCATTTCAAATAGATGTGTTGTTAAACAAATAATTATAATGAAACGGCTTTTAGGTCATCCGCATACACTTGTAATCCATGCAATATGCGTTCTTTTACTTTTGCTCCCGGGCGTTTAATACCCAATACGTATTGTCGCATTAAACTTTCGTTTATACCGGAGATTCTCGCCAATATCGATTGATTCAGTACTCCCTGATACCCCTCCAACAATGAAGGGATATCTTCAAAACGATATTCAAAAGAATATGCTTCATCCATCCACGGTTGACGTTCTTCCGGCCATAAACCTTCGATATGGAATTGAACTCCTTTTTCCAGGTCTTTCCGTAATTTCTCAAAAGAATTACGAGCTATAACATAACCGTCAACCTCCGGTAAGTGGGCAGAAATCCCCTTACCTGCTTTGCATACAACCACTTCAAGTTTTTTCATCTTTCCTGTCATTTAATCTTTTACTTTGAGATTATGCGGATTACTCCGCATAATCTCTGAATTTAATCCCCGATTGCCTTTCCATGCTTTTCAGATTGTCTATTGTCACATCATCTGAAAGTTTTCCGTCAACCGTCACCGTTTTCCGAATCGTTGGATGTTTGTATTGCCGGTGGCTTGTGCCATTCTGCCGGGCTTTATACCATCCGAGCGATTCAAGAATCCGGATAATTTCCCGAATTTTAAACACTCTTTTCATAGAACTATTTGCTTAACAACAATACAAAGGTAACGAAATTTGTTACTTCTGCAAAAATTTCGAGCATTTTTTTCTGGAAAATGGATTTTTTTGAAGAAAAAGCATTAAATCCGTACCGGAGCGAAGGTTTGACATATCTGATCCAGTGAAGTCGGAGATGCTTACGGCCAGTGAGAGGTTGTGAATTGCTTTCAAAATTGTACCTTTGACATATCTGATCCAGCTGACTTCGCGTACAGTAGTTCGTATGCACAGTTGTGAATTGCTTTCAAAATTGTACCTTTGACATATCTGATCCAGCTTATTAACAATTTTAAATTATTATTATGAAGTTGTGAATTGCTTTCAAAATTGTACCTTTGACATATCTGATCCAGCTAATCGATCGTCTACGAGGATGAATCGCCTGTTGTGAATTGCTTTCAAAATTGTACCTTTGACATATCTGATCCAGCTATATGTTTAGTAATTAACGCAAAAATCATGTTGTGAATTGCTTTCAAAATTGTACCTTTGACATATCTGATCCAGCTCGCACCCTGGGAATACCTCGTTCGGGGCAGTTGTGAATTGCTTTCAAAATTGTACCTTTGACATATCTGATCCAGCAAAATAATCGACGTTAACCTCGTGCTGAAGGTTGTGAATTGCTTTCAAAATTGTACCTTTGACATATCTGATCCAGCTTTAAGTCGAGCAAATGTAGAATTGAGTAAGTTGTGAATTGCTTTCAAAATTGTACCTTTGACATATCTGATCCAGCACCATCTCAGCATGCCGGCAAGTTTACACCGTTGTGAATTGCTTTCAAAATTGTACCTTTGACATATCTGATCCAGCTTTGGTTATCATGAACGTTACATGAGATGGGTTGTGAATTGCTTTCAAAATTGTACCTTTGACATATCTGATCCAGCTTCATCCATAAGACACGCCCACTCCTCAAGTTGTGAATTGCTTTCAAAATTGTACCTTTGACATATCTGATCCAGCTCAATATGTACAAAGAAATGAAAATCACAAACTTACAGGCATCAGTAGGATTAAAAAATGAGACTGTTTCAGATGACAAAACCCGCCTTTCCGGCGGGTTTTGTTGTTAAAACAATTCCAACTGTTGAGGGGTATCCCGTTCTTCCACTTTCTCCCGGTTGGAAAAAATCTCCATTTGTCCGAACTGTTTATCGGTAATACAGATGATCCCGATATTTCCGGCCGGGGGTAACGCAGCTTTCACCCTTTTAATATGTACCTCTGCATTTTCACGGGAAGGACAATGCCGCAAGTAAATGGAAAACTGGAACATCGTAAACCCATCCTTGACGAGTTTCTTACGGAACTCCGCATATTGTTTCCGTTCCTTCTTCGTCTCGGTAGGCAGGTCAAAAAATACAAGCACCCACATAATTCGATACTCCGAAAATCTGTCCATTACATTGAATTTCGTTTTATGTAAGCCGCAGCTCGGGAAAACTACAAATGAATCTGCAGCCCCTCTCGGTTTACACTACATCTCCGGATAAGCAATTTTGCGACTTTCACCGCTAAAACACTTATACAGAGAGGAAGTCGTCTGTCCCACAGCAACCATCAAAGGACTTCGCTGGCCGTTGACAGTCACATCAAATACAGGAACAGAGAGCAGTTTCGCCTTTGCCTCTTTATTCAACTCCACCATCCCGCTATCAAACATATCCACCACCAGCCGGTCCACACAAGGGCGGTACGGCTCCATAATATCGTCCGCCAAACAATAAGCATTGTAACGATTGTGGTGATGAATACCGAACGTGGGCAGCAAACCGCTCGAAACCAGCCCCCGGGCAACAACGGCCCTTAAAATCGCATAACCATAATTCAACAGGTTATTGGGCGGAGCACCCTCCCGATCGCGCTTAAAATTCCTAAAAAGATTCGCCCAATAGTAAGCGGCTGCACGGGCTTCCATATTGTCTGCATCCCCACTGCGCACCTCATCCACCCATTTGAGCATATTACGCACCTCCGCCCCGCGGCACTCCTTTAACACGGCCGCCTGATTGGCAATTTTGGCTTGGACCGTCTGCTGCCACAACTGCTTTTTAAGCGGCAACGAAGCATCCAACTGATCCCGGAAACGCTCACTTTGCGTGGTATTCCCGCAAAGCGGCAGCATCAACCCCACAGGCATCCGGCTGCTGTTGCAGGTGATAACGGCAGTATTGTTCTCCAACAACGCCTCCAAAACCCCTTGTGTGACAGTAATTTGTTTATTATCCAACACCACCACACCGATATCCTCCACCGGAATCGTCTTGACGCTTTCCGCTTTGAATGTGTCAGGCAGCGAATCATTCTTCTCTACCTCGGGCAACTTAACCACTAACTGAGCATCCCGCAAGCTAAGATAAGTCGGATTGCCAAAATAGAGGGTTTTCTTAATCATATCAAAATTACATCAAAACCGGACCTCCCTCGGCTCTCCTGAAAAAGAGTGGAAAGTCGCTGTCGCATCCTTCAGGTAAAGCACCAACGTATTATCATCGGTAGCCGAATACATCGATTTAAGCGACGGATATTCATTCAACATAAACCCCTTTGTCTGAATACGTTCGTCCGGTACCACCGTCGCTGAAATCCGTAACCAAACCCCTGTTTCCTTGTTGTAGGCGCAAATTTCAACTCTGGGATTGGCAAGCATCTGCTTAGCGACATTTTTCCGCTTGCCCGTTTGAATGTACAAACGATTTTCATAAATAGCAGCCGTCCCGAAAGGCCGTACCCGAGGCTGGTCCTGCTCAACCGTAGCCAGGTAATACTCGCCGCATTGCTTCAAAAAATTACATACTTCTTTCACGGGTTGTTCCTCCTTTTGTGTGATTTGTGCTTCTCCTGCTGCGCAAATCGTTAGCAACAAAACTGTGATTAAAATAGTTTTCAATTTCATGATTCTTCGTATTTTAGCGATTTATAAAAGTTGATCTACAAAATCTTTTATCAAGATCTTAACGTTTTCTTCCGCTCAAAAAGCTCACGTGTTTCCGCCACAATCTCGTGAATTTTCTGCTCCAACAACTTCTTGGGAAACAACTCCGTCCAATATTCCGCTACCACAATCCCATCCCTGTGCATTTCCAACAACTCAATTTGTTCGCGATTCCCTTCCGCACACAATATCAGCCCAATGGGTTCATTTTCTCCCTCCTGCCGTTCGTAACGGTTCAACCATTTCAGGTACAACTCCATTTGGCCTTTGTATCTCGCTTTGAACTTGTTGAGTTTGAGTTCAATGGCAACCAAGCGTTTCAAGGTACGATGATAAAAAAGCAAATCAAGGTGATGATCTTCGCCGTCAATGATCATCCGTTTTTGTCGATCTACAAAAGCAAAACCTTTGCCCATTTCAAGAATAAAGCGTTCCAATTCTTTGAGTACGGCATCTTCCAAATCGTTTTCAAGAAAATTTTTCGGCAGATTTAAGAAATCAAGGAAATAAGGGTCTTTAAATACATTAAACGGCACCGGCGATTGTCCGGCAATTTGCAGATTGGCTATTTCAGTCCGTTCAAACTCCTTTCGTTCAATAGATTGATGTAAGTCACGTACTCCGAAATTTCTTTCGGCCGCTTCTGTTGCATAAAAAAGTCTCTCTTTTTCGTTTTTTATCGGTATAAGTTCCTTAAAATGAGACCAAGACAATTGTCGCGCCAGTGTAGCGACAATTTCCATATCAGAAAATCTTTCTGCAAATTGCATCATTCTGCGAAGATTTTTTTCTTGATAATTATTCCCATATTTTCCGGATAAAAATGTCGCCACTGTAGCGACAATTTGTTTGCCGTAATCCGCACGTTTATTTTGCAGAATATCGTCATTGATTCGCTTGCCGACATTCCAAAACAGCATGGTCATTATACTGTTTGCCTGAACAACAACGAATTGCTTGCTTTGCTCAATGAGTTGAGAAAGGTCAGTAAACAAAGTTTGCTCTGTTTGTATCAATTTGGGCATGATGACTATTTAATCGTTGATTACCAGTCCTAATATTCTCCAACTTTTACAATTTGTCCGATGTGATTGATACGGACTTTGACAATTTTATCTAAACCTTTGGAACTGCGAAAATCAGTCCAAGTAATACCTCTTAAATTTGATGAAAAATCAGCAACCGTTGTTTCTAAATGATGCCTAAATACGTAATTTTTATATGAAAATTTCTGCACCCTAAACAAATTCGGACTAATCAACGCATAATTATCAGGATCGAGTAAATCAATATCCTTTGGATTGAATGTTACAACCTCTTCTTCTGTTATTTCTTCTGTTTCCCGATTCTCGTTTTCTTGTTTTTCAATTTTCGGGAATACAAAATACTCGTTTTGCTTCATACTGAATAGGAATTTCCACCCTTCACTTGCTTTATACTCTTTATCGATTATCGGCAAACCGGCATTTCGGCGGGTAACGGCTTCATAAAACGAAATTACCTTTTCCTGTAATTCGTATTTTTTATTGCCCTGTTCATCTTGCTCATGATTGCCTTTTTTATCCAAAACAGGAATCCGATAAATGGCCACATGGTGATTATTTCCCGTATTGACAAAATCAACTGCTTGTGTTTTGCCGGTTTCATCCAAAATCAATTTACCGTCTTTGTCGCGTTTATCATGCAAACTTTCGGCATTACTGATTCCGGAAATAGTTACTCGCTTGATAGAAATTCCTTTTTCTTTATTGAGCCAAATCGGATTTTCTTCGAGATTTGAAAATGCTTTTTTAGTATCGCCATTAAATTCTTTCAAACGGTTTTCCAGAATCTTTCTAACGCCAACATCAATTATTTTTTCCAATTTCAAATCAGCCGAAATTTCCTTACGAATGGTATAAACCGTTTCAAGTGTTACAGTCTTAACCTTTTCGGGAAGTTGTTCGGTTTCATTTATGAAAATCGGATTTTTTGCAGGTGCATTTTTTCCGCCAAATGCTTTTTTCGGGTCGTTTTCATTTTCTTGCAAACGCTTCAAAAGTACCTCACGATAAACAGGTTTTGAAACAGTCAAGATTTTTGTTTCGTCGAAAGTTGTCCCAATTTTTTCCTCTTTTACAGCATATTGTTTTTGACTGCCATAAATTGTTTCGTTATGCAATTGCCCTCGCGGCGTTTGTTGTACTCTTTTATTTGTTCCACCTGCTTTTTTTGTTGTATTGATATTTTGCGTAACGACTTTATTTTTTGCTTTTATGGAAATCAGCGTATTTTCCAAATGCTGTTTTGCTTCGGCTCTAAACTCGTTCAGTGGCATTGGTGGTTTTACTTTGCCATTTTCGACATACAAATTTTTCAAAGCAAACTCATTAGAATTTGGTTTTAAACTTGCATTCATATTATTAAACAATTGGATAAAAGCGTCTTTTGTAAACGCCACCGTAAGTGCATCCATGGCATGGTGGCGGTGGTCATTGCGTTTTGTCCAATCTTTTATGCGTTTCAGCAGTTTCCCCTCTCGATTTTCCTCGTAATAAGTCAGTCCGAGTACATCGTATTTTTCCCAATTCAACTCTTTCATCACATCGACTAACTGCCAATCTTCGCGCAAAGCATCAGTAATTGAACCGGTTGTTGAAACGACACGCTTTACCAAAGCGCCAAGCATTGTTTTAGCGTACTTGGCAATGTACTGCGTATTACCCAAATCGCGATTGATAAAATCTTCGGGAATATCCTTTTCCTGCATTTTGAGTTTACGGAGCTTAGCTTTTTTGTCTTTAAACAACGTTTCAATACGGTTTAAATAGTCTTCCAATTCGTTTTCTCCGTATTTTTCCTTCACAAAATCGTAAGCGGTTTTATTTCCTTTTTCAATATTTATACTTCTCAATTCCAGTGTTTTATTCGAAAAACTATCATCAAACAGCCGCGACTGCGGAATGATGTGCTCAACATCAAAATCACCACTAAAAAGCTTTGCAGGAGAAATATAAGTATTGGAGTAAAGGGTCTGAAATTTGTTTTGCTCCAACTCTTTCCACAGTTTGTACCGAATAATATCGTTTCGACTTACATACGTTAAACCAAACTGTCCGCCTTCCGAAAGCGGTTTGGTAAGAATTTTCTTATACTCTTCGTGTACTTTAGTAGTTTCTGTAATGGATTTTGTCAGTTCTTCGCGCTCTTTTGCGTTCTTTTTCAACTCACGAGCCAATTCTATGCGAATTTCATCCGGTTTTCCGTAAGTATCAATAATCGTGTTAATCACATTAATCATCTGATTGAGAATTTTCTCCACTACAGGATTACGCAATGAATTTTTAGGAAGAATCTCCAATTTATCTTTCAATACCTTGTTTTCAATTTCTTCTTTGGTTAACGACGATTTTGAATGTCTATAACCTGCATATGCACAAGCCACATCATACTTATTCCCTTCTTTTAAATAAGGCAAAATTTTGCGAATTGCCTTTGCTGACAAACTGCCGTAATCGTCCTGAAAAGTTACATTAGCTAAAATTCCGGCATATTCTTTTTCAAAACCATAAAGCGTTGATAGTTGGTTGATTAAATTTTCATTGCCCGTAACAGAATTATCGCCCTCGAAAGAATACAACAAATGCCAAAGTTTGTACATTGGCTGTTTATCAAGTTCTTTTTCGGAATTAAAATGTAAAATATCAGTATTATAATTCAAAATTTTGAAAGTGTTTTCGATGTTTGTCAAAATCTCGTTTGCCGATTTTTTCGTATCAATAATTTCGCCTGTCGAATGTTCAATAATTTTAATGTATGCCTCAAAAAGTTTTGCTTGCGTCAAATTTCCTTGCACTTCGCGAAAATTCAAATCCAATTCCTGCGGATTTTTAAACAATAATTTTAGGATTTCTACTTTTGTAAGTTTTTCTTTTACCATAAGTTCTGCTGACAAAAGTTCCTTTTCTTCCTGATAAAGTTCTCGTTTTCCGTAAATTTCAAGCGGGTCTTCCTGCTCGGCAAAAAGCGAAGGCATATTATCTCTTTTCTTTTTCGACTTTTTGCCTTTGCCGGAAATTTCCAGATTATTCAGCACTTGCCAAATCTTAAACTCTTGAAACAAAGGCGATGAACGAGGAATTACACGATTTCCAACGGTTTTAGTTTTCTTTTTACCATCAATTTCGACTTCAATTTGTCGGCTTTCAAATTCACAAAAACTAATCAATCCTTTTTGACTTTTCAATCTTCTTTGATAGAAAATAATCACATCACGGATTTCATTTTTCAATTCTTCGGTCAATTTAGAATGGAATTTTGCCTGCGTTTCCCAAATTGTATTAAATTCATCCAAATAATCCTGACGATAAAACACCATATTTCGTAAACTTGCATTCGGATTTTTATCTAAAACCGCCATTTGATATTGCCCAACAGTTTGTTTGTTAAAATACAGCTCTTTACTTCGGTCGGAAATCGCACCCAAATAACCACTCGAATTATTGATTTGTGAATTAATTTTTGATAGGATAATAGCAATTTGTTCGGGGTGCATTTTTTCCGTAACTGCTTTTGCTCGCCACGCAAAATTTTCTATTTTTTGAGCTTGTGTATTACCCTCGCGTTTTATTCCGATAAGCGTTTTCTCTTTTATTATATCTTCGTTTCTTGCCTCATTTTCATTCCAAATATGCTCAGTTTCTTGCCATTTAAAATCTTCTTTGCAGATAGCCCAAGTGGCTTTTTCGTTTTTCCCTCGCAGGTTTTCTTTTAATTCTCCTGTTAAAATTTCGGGATAAAATTCTTGTTGTTTTGTCCAAATATTATCAAATTCCGCTTGTAAATCAGAGCGGTAAAAATCGGGAAGATACTTTTTGTCAGCTTGTAAAAGTTGCAAACAAAATTGTCCGGGTGTAAGATTTTCGTTGTAAAGCATTTTAGCAACTTCCATTCCGTCAATTATTTGCCCTTCATCTTGTCCTTTTGCTTTACGACTGCTCTTATAGCCTCGCTTTTTATTTATCATCAGTAAGACGCGGGCAAATTCTTCCAAACTTATCTCTTCCATAGCAGCTTTTGCTCGTAAACGATAGGTTTCAAAAGTTGTACGATTGCCATTTTCGGACAAAATTGTATCATCAGAAATAAAACCCTGTTCTTTGAGAATTTCAATCAGATTTTCACGGCGAAGTTTGTAGCGTTGCAGATTGCGGCGAGTACTGCGTTTAAGCGTCCGGTCGGCATTGGTGGTAATGCTTTTTCCTTTCTCGAAATTCTGCTGTTCATCAACAGTTAAAGGGTTTACACGTACACCAAGTTGAATAATCGAGGATTTCTCCTCGTTGTTTTCAGCTTCATTTACAAGAGCCCAACCGATTGAGGTTGTCCCCAAATCCAAACCTAAAATCTTTTTCATAAAATTGTGTTTTTCAATACGATTCGTAAAAATAATTATTTTTTCTTGTGTAGTTAGAAAAAATGTCTATTTTTGTTGCACAATTTTAAAGGAATTCACAATAAGGATTATTCCGTTGTGAAAACATTCGTTTCGCCTCTCGTACGATAACGGGAGGTATTTTTTGTGAATGTTTCACGAATACAATAAAAAATAAACTCTTTGTGAGTAAAATATTTAAGGCGGGCTTTGCGGCTTGTCTTTTTTGTAAATATTCTTTTCGAATAAAATAGAATCAAAAAATCCTGACATTTGTCAGGATTTTTTGATAAAAAACAGTCATTTTTTTGAATTCAAAATTTTGATGTAACTAACAGAATTATAATGCTTTGATTGCACCTATACTGTTTTCTATACGTCAAAGATACGATTTTAAAGGAATTCACAACCGGCCACGCGAAGTCAAACTTGTCGTTACGACTGTTTTCTATACGTCAAAGATACGATTTTAAAGGAATTCACAACGCCGTATCGATTCGAAATTCGGCGGAAAGACTGTTTTCTATACGTCAAAGATACGATTTTAAAGGAATTCACAACACCCGTTCCACCTCGATGACCTGAACATCGACTGTTTTCTATACGTCAAAGATACGATTTTAAAGGAATTCACAACGCACTTATTCTCTCAAGATAAGGTATAAGACTGTTTTCTATACGTCAAAGATACGATTTTAAAGGAATTCACAACTTGATAGTCAGGGAGCTCTCTATTTGTTCACTGTTTTCTATACGTCAAAGATACGATTTTAAAGGAATTCACAACCGGTA
>QMCD01000086.1_pt1 | contig 63158 bp, 40 predicted proteins | sample 1821841 | NCBI WGS metagenome assembly QMCD01 (sample SAMN01991225, study PRJNA193472) | Termite gut metagenome, whole genome shotgun sequencing project. | isolation source: worker | host: Macrotermes natalensis
AACCGCCTCGCCTCCTGCCAGGATCGTTCGATAGTGCTCACACTTATGCGATCAACTCAACAAAATGATTCGATTTTTTATCTGAAGGTCAGTAAAACCTTTCAGTGGTGTCCTGTACACACTTGTCTCCCACTATATTCCGCACATGCCGCAACCGAGTTCCCATCCGAGAACTGCTCGGCTCATCTTGATTGCGACGCCGGGATTGCTTGAAAAAAAGTCACGTTATGGTAGAGTTGTGGCGTCGGGGCGAGTGCTTGGCGCCGCCGCAAATTTTTCGCGGAAAACAAATATATCACACAACATGACAAACGATTATCTCCAAAACCTGTTTGCCGAGCGCATCGGCGGTGCGAACTACGGCAAGTCGAACGAAATTTACAAGTTCGAGAAAATCAAGCGGGCCAAGCGGCAAGCGATCAAAGATTTTCCCGACAGGCACTTGATCGATTTCGGCATCGGCGAAAATGACGAGATGGCCGATGAAAACGTGCGAAAAGTCATGGCCAAGGAAATCAACCGGCCTGAAAATCGGGGCTACGCCGACAACGGCTGTCAGGAATTCAAAGACGCCGTTGCCCGGTTTATGAAACGAGAGTTTGACGTCTCCCTTGATCCCGCAACGGAAATCAATCATGCCATCGGTTCCAAGCCCGCCCTGGCCATGCTGCCCTGGGCTTTTATCAATCCCGGCGACGTGACGTTGATGACCGTACCCGGCTACCCCGTGGCGGGTACGCACACCGCCTACTGCGGCGGCTCGGTGTACAACATCCCGCTCCGGGCCGAAAACGGTTTCATGCCCGATTTTGCGGCGATTCCCGTCGACGTGCTGGACAAAGCGAAACTTCTTGTACTGAATTATCCGAACAGTCCGACAGGCCGGCTGGCGACGGTCGAGTTTTATGAACAAGTGGTCGAATTGGCGAAAAAGCACCAGCTCATCGTCGTGCAAGACGCGGCCCACTGCATGTTGTCGTACCAGAGTCCACCGTTAAGTTTTCTGCAAGTGCCCGGTGCGAAAGAAGTGGGCATGGAAGTGCATTCGCTGTCAAAGGGTTGGCACATGATCGGCTGGCGCATCGGCTGGGTTTGCGGCCATGAACGTATTGTCCGTGCTTTTGCGGATGTGAAAGACAACAGCGACAGTGGGCAGTTTTTGGCCGTCCAAAAAGCGGCGGTGGCGGCGTTGGACGACGAGGAGATTCCGAAGCGCACGCGGGAAAAGTACCATCGCCGGTTGCGAAAACTGGTGGCCACGTTGCGGGAACTGGGCTTTGAATGCGACGTTCCCGGCGGAACATACTTTTTGTACACGAAAGCACCGAAAGGCGTGGTCGACGGCCCGCGATTTGCCAACGCCGAAGAAGCGAGCCAATATCTGATACGGGAACATTCGATCTGCACCGTGCCGTGGGACAATGCGGGGGCGTATCTGCGATTTTCCGCGACTTACGTGGCCGGGGATGAACCTGCGGAAGATGAATTGATGTTTCAGCTTACCGAGCGTTTAGCGGGCACGGTACTGGAGTTTTAGAGCCGGAATTTTAGGCCTCCGCCAACACGCTTTCGATTTCGTCGCAGAGTCGATTCGCTTTCTCCGCGTTCGGAGCCTCGGCGAAGATGCGGATAATCGGCTCCGTGTTGCTGCCACGAAGCAGAACCCAGGCGTCCCCGTGGTCGATTCGCAGACCATCAAGCCGGTCACAGGGCAGGTTGCCGAATTTCGCGGCCACCTTGTCCAGCATTTCCGGCACTTCGGCCAATTGCACGCGGGTTTTCCGTTTCACAAGAGCATAGCTTGGAATTTCCGCAACAAGTTCAGCCACGGTGCGGGCGTTTTCCGCGTCTGCGGCGGCCATGGCGTCGAGTATTTGGGCCATTCCCACGAAGCTGTCACGCACCAGGCCCACTTGCGGATCAATCGGTCCGCCGTTGCCTTCTCCGCCGAACATGGCGTCTTTTTCCAGCATCAAGTCGACGACATTCGCTTCGCCCACGGCACTGCGAAAAATCGGCACGCCATATTTCGTTGCAATATCTTCGCTCATGCGGCTCGTTGCGCAATTGACAACCACCGGGCCTCTTTTTCGTGGAAACGGATGTTTTGGGTCATCGACCGTCTTGAGCAGATGTTCAAGACACAGGGCCAGCGTATATTCTTCGCCGATGTATCGGCCATCGCCGTCGATGACAGCCAGTCGATCCGCGTCAGGGTCTTGGCAAAACGCCACGTCGACGCCGAGTTTTTTGACGGTTTCGCAAACGCTTGTCAAATTGTCGGCTGTCGGCTCCGGCGCATGCACAAAGTGGCCGTGGGGCTGCTCGCCCAGAATCGTGACATCACAGTTCAGGGCTTCGAGCAGCCACCCGCCGAGCATGGCACCGGCACCGTGATTGGCGTCAAGCAAAACGCGAAAGCGTCTGGCCGTGATGGCGGCAAGATCGATGGTTCGGAGGATGGCTTTTTGGTGCTCTTCGGTCGTGTTCCGAAAAGGCGTACGTTCTCCGATTTCCGTCGCGCAGGCCCAGGTGATTTTCGCTTCGCCTTTCTCAAGACCTTGGTAACGTTCCAACACGGCCGTACCGGGCACTTTGGGAATGACCCGACCCGCGGGCGAAAACAGTTTCATGCCGTTAAACTCAATCGGGTTATGCGATGCGGAAATTTGAATGCCGCCCGCCGCATTGAATTGTCGTATCAGTATTCCTGTCGTCGGCGTGGATGCGATTTCGCCGTCAATCGTACACCGACCCAGGGCGTTGAGAGCTGCATGAATGGCGTCGGCCAGCATCGCGCCGCTGGGGCGGCTGTCGCGTGTGATGACCAAGGGGCCTTCGGGAGCCGCTTGCGCAAAGGCAATCGCATAACGAGCGGCGACTTCGGGCGTGAGCGTTTCGCCGACCATGCCACGCAAACCGGAAACGCTGATAATGAGTTCGGACATTTGGATATGGTGTAAAGTTTGGAAGATCGTATAATACTGATTGTCGACCCTTAGCCCCCGTCATTGTCAATTCTCCATTGCCCGCTGTCAATTCCCACCGCGAAGCGGCCTTACCGAGGAGATGGAAAATGTTGAACGTAGCAGCGACCATGCGCAGCGTAGCGAAGCCTAAGGGAGCGGCGGCCCACGATCAACGAGCCAAGAACACCGGGTCAAATTTTATACGCGGATCAGTAACGCAAGCGTTTTCCCATTCCAATCTATGATTTCCAAAATTACCGGCAAACTGGTCGTACTCCATGAAGATCGGGCTATGCTCGAAGCTCTGCCGTTCGAGTATGAAGTGCTGATTCCCGAGTACACGCGGCGGCAGCTTCAGAGCGAACGGGGCAACCAGGTCAGCTTGTACACGATTTGTTCGCTGGACGGCAATCCGCAGGGCAAAATGACGCCGCGTCTGATCGGTTTTCTGACGGAGGCGGAACGGGAGTTCTTCGAGCTGTTTTGCAGTGTCGACGGCGTGGGAGCCAAAAAAGCACTGAGAGCCATGGTCAGGCCTGTGCGGGAAGTGGCCGAGGCGATTGAGGAACAGAACGTGAAATTTCTTTCCAGCTTGCCGGGCATCGGCGGGGCCATGTCGGAGCGGATCGTGGCCAAGTTACGGCGTAAAGTGCCGAAATTCGCGCTGCTCGTTGCCCGTGAATTGCCGCCGGGCGCGGAAGGCGATCAGGTGTTGGACGTTATTTCCGAAACGTATGAAGCACTTTTAGCACTCGGCCACGGCGAAGCGGATGCCAGAAAGCTGGTCGATACCGCTTTGGCCGCGAAGAAAAAGTTCAAGGACTCCGCCGAAATGATCCAAGCGATTTACCAGAATAGCCGATAGCGGCGCAGAGTCGTCATGCCATCAGGCCCCGGCCCGGAAGGCGGCTTTCTTTTTGTCCGCAATTTATCGCAATTCCGCCAACGCCCTGGCCGTGCAATCGACGGTGTAACGAATTTGCTCTTCCGTGTGCGCCGAGGTGATGAAAAAGCGCAGTCGCGCCGCCTTTTCTTCGACGGCCGGGTGTAGGATCGGCTGGACGTTGATTCCCGCGTCGAAAAGTGCCTTTGACATTTGCAGGGCCAGCATGGAGTTCCCCAGAATGACGGGCACGACGGCGGAATCGCGGCTCATGCCCGTGTCGAGCGAGCGAGCGCGGGCCAAATCGAGGAACAGAGCACTGTTGCGTCGCAATTGTTCCACACGCTGCGGTTCACGATCCAAAAGCCGAATGGCGGCCAGCGCGGCGGCGCAATTCGGCGGCGAAATGCCAACGCTGAACACGAAACTCGGAGCGGTGTATTTCAAATACTCAATCAATTCCCTAGAGCCTGCAATGTAGCCTCCGCAGCTTGCAAAAGTTTTGCTGAGCGTACACATCCAGATGTCCACATCATTACGGTTCACGTTGAAATGTTCGCCGATGCCGCGCCCTGTCTTACCCAAGACACCCAACGAGTGCGCTTCGTCGACCATCAGTAACGCTTTGTGCCGTTTTTTGACTTCAATCAGCTTCGGCAAATCAGGATAATCGCCGTCCATGCTGTAGACGCCTTCGATGGCCAGCAACACACGTCGGTACTCGCCCCGGTGTTTTTTCAAAATCCAGTCCGCCGCCTCCCAATCGTTATGCGGAAAGGGCCTGCGTCGCGCCCCGGAACGGAGCGCGCCCTCGACAATGCTGTTGTGGGCCAAGGCGTCGAACAAAATCATATCGTTTTCGTTCAATAAATGACCTATGGTTCCCACGTTCGTCGAATGGCCTCCCACCATGACGATGGTGTCCTCGACGCCGAGAAATTTTGAGATTTCGTTTTCAAGTTCCCGGTGAATCGGCTTGTTGCCCGAAACCAGCCGCGATGCGGAAACGCTTGTGCCATATTTTTCGCAGGCTTCGACGGCGGCCTTGGTAACTTCCGGCGCGCCCGACGTGTCGACGTAATTATAGTTCGAAAAGTTAATGTACTCTTTCCCGCCGATCAGCGCGCGGTCGTTCGTGATCCCTTCATGGACATCGAAAAAACGATTCAGGCCGGTCTCCTGCATGAGGTTCAGGCCGACTTGCAGACGCTGGTATTCCGGGAATTTTGCGAAGAGGTAATATTCTTCCGGGATCGTGGCTCGAACCGTTTGCGCTTCCGGCAGCGGTTTTCTGGGGCCGGAACCGAGATAGACCAATACGGCGTCGAGCACTTGCGAGGCGGTGTAAAGTTCAGGCAAGATTGATTCCGGGAACTGGCCCCCGAACCGGTCTTCGAGCGAAGCCAAAATCTCCATTCGCTCCAGCGAATCAAGGCCCAGCTCGGTGATGTCGGAATCCAGCGACAGACCGGCGGCCCGCTCTTTGGCAACGCGGCGGACTTCTTCTAAAATGATCTCGCCCGTTTCTTCGCGGGAAAGCAGGTTGAGCGAGCTTTGTTTGGATGTGACGGCCCCGTCTATTTCCGAAACAAGAAGTTTGTTGGGCTTGGCGGGGGACTCGACTCCGCTTGACGCCATGCCCGCGGTGTCCATACTCCCGCGAACCAGTCTGCTGTGGTCTTCCGAATCGGTGACGCCCGTCGCCTCGGCCAGATCGTTATCCGCCTCACCGCCTTCGACGAATGGAAAGGAAACGTCCGGCGAAACCCAGCGGTCGATTTCGACCAGCGAGCTGTCCAAAAAACCGTTACGGCAAGCGTGACGTTGAATTTTGCCGCTCGACGTTTTGGGAATGCTGCCCGATTTGACCAAGACGATGGCTTCAACGGGAATTTCATGTTCCAGTGCCACGGCCCGGCGAATTTCATTGAAAATCGTGGCTGTTTCGCCCTTGAAACGGCGTTCGACTTCTTGAACGATCACCAAATGTTCTTGCGGTTGGGCTGAATTGTCACGCACCATGAGCGCACCGCCACCGAGAGGCCGAAGATGGCTGTCGACTTTTTGCACCGTCATTTCAATGTCCTGCGGATACAAATTCACGCCCCGGACAATGATAAGGTCTTTGATTCGGCCTGTTACAAAAAGCTCGCCGTCGATCATAAAACCTAGGTCACCGGTACGCATGAAAGGCCCTTCATTCGTCCCGGCAATGCGCGCCTGAAAAGTCTGTTCCGTGGCTTCGGGCGCGTTCCAATAACCTTTCGCCATGCTGGGACCGTTGACCCAAATTTCGCCGACAATCCGGTCCGGGCATTTTTGATGCGTTTCCGGGTCGACGATGAGCGTATATTGATCCGGCAAAATGTCCCGGCCACTGGAAACGTGCCGCACGGTTTTTTGTGTTTCCGTATTCGCATCCAGAGCTTTACCTCTCGATAATTCTTCGGCGTCGAAGGTGCGAATGATCGGCGGTTTGTCCCTGTATCCGCCGGTGACAATGAGCGTCGCCTCGGCCAGGCCGAAGCAAGGGTAGAACGCTTCGTAGCGGAAGCCGCAGCGTTCAAATTTTTTGGCGAAGTTTTCCATTGTTTCCGGCAGTACCGGCTCCGCGCCGTTGAACGCCACGACCCAACTGCTCAGATCAAGCCGGTCAATCTGCTCTTCGGTAATTTGCCTCACACACAGATCAAAGGCAAAATTGGGGCCGCCACAGGTGGTACCGCGATATTTTGAAATGGCGTCCAGCCACCGGAACGGCTTTTGCAGGAAGGTGAGCGGCGACATGACCACATTGGGGCGGCCACAGTAGAGAGGCTGGATAATGCCCCCGATCAGCCCCATGTCGTGGTAACTCGGCAGCCAAAAGACGCCCGTACCGCTGCGGGTATGCTCAAAACCCTGATAAATCATCCGGGAATTATGAAGCAGATTTCCATGCGTCAGAATGACGCCCTTGGGCGTGCCCGTCGAGCCGGAAGTGTACTGAAAAAAAGCGATTGTTTCAGCGTCCACATTCGGATCAGCCCAGTTTTCCTCGATACTTTCTTCGAGCGTCGTCGTCGGAAGCCAAGGAATTTTCTTGAGTTGCGGTGCTTCATCAATCAATTCGCCCACTCGTTTCAGAACGTCTTCCGTAGTCAAGGCCACGACGGCTCCCGCACTGTCGGCAACCGCTTGAATCCGCAGCATAGAACGATTTTTGCGCGGCGGGTAGACCGGTACAGCAATCACGCCAGCATAGAGGCAGCCAAAATAGGCCGCGATGAAATCCAAACCCGGTGGGTAAAGAAGCAACGCTCGCTGGCCAAACATGTTACGCTTCTGGAGCCATGCGGCGATGCGCTGAGCTTTTCGGTCCAAATCGGCGTGGGTCATGCGAATTTCCTGATTCGCTCCGTCGGCCAGATAGATGAATGCCGCCTCATCCGGCTCCGTGGCTGCCCGATAACGGACAAGTTGGATGAGATTTTTCGGCCCAAAAAGCGTTGAGTATTCGGAAAAAGTTGCCACGGAGTTGCGTAGTTGGAAGAGATGATTCTGTGACGAGCGATTCGTGCGCAAAAGTGCATGATACAAAAGTACACGATAGACAGGCATTAGAACAGCTTTTGGGACAACTGGCAAGGGCGGCGGGCGGCTGAGACGCCTCGGCACGTCCCCCGTGCTCGTCTTGCCAAAACGGGATGGGTGTGGGAGAATGCAGACATGATGAGATGAAGCTCGGCAAACTCGTAATTTATGCTCAAAACGATCCATGCAGCATTCTGACCAACGCCAAACGTACACTCGTCCGACGTATATTCGCTCTCTGCATGAAGGCCCGACGGAACTTGTCCTTGCTCTGGCCGGCGGCGGCTCGCTCGTACTGGGCGATCTGTTGTCCGTCCCCGGCGGTTCCCGTACCGTGATCGAGGCGACCGTGCCGTACAGCGAAGAATCGCTCAGCCGGTACATCGGGCGCATCCCGGAGCAGTATTGCTCGCGCCGCACGGCACGGTGTATGGCCATGACCTCTTTTCATCATGCTCTACGCTACACACGCAGTCGTCTGACAAGCACAGAGCCTGACATTGATATTGAAGCGTTGGAGCATTATGCTCACTTGATGGGCATCGGCTGTACGGCCTCTTTGGTGACGAATCGCAGCAAAAAGGGCGAGTATCGCGTTCATCTGGCGGCCCAGACGCTGCGCCGCACCGTCGAGTTTTCGCTCCAATTGGTCAAAGATGCCCGCAGCCGAGAGCAGGAGGAACAACTCGTCGCCGACCTGATCCTCAATGTGATCGAGACCACGCGGCAGAGCACCTTCCAGCATAATTTGGCCCATAGCGGCGATAGTGCGCAGCGAAGTGAAGCGGAGAAAGCCGCAGCCCGCGATCAAAGAGCCGAGAATCTCGGGGCGAATTTTATGCACAAAATATTCGTGGCCTCACCGATGTCGGAATCAAAACCGGCCATTCCGGCGGCTCTTCCAACGACGGACGAACCGCTATGCAATACCTTCAGCATCGGGACAACGGATGACTTTCCCCTTGTGGAGGCGGTTCCGCTCCATCTTCTGGAGGGCGAAACGATTCACGGCAAGCTCGTGATCGGCTCCCCGCCTCTGGTTGATTTGTTCTTCGGAAAGACGAAGGCCGTGCTCTGGAAAAAGGGTGAAATCCTCCATTTCAAACTGCACAAAGAATTGCCGACCACGCAGTCGCCACTCTATAACCCACAAGCCGAGTATACACAGGCCATTTTTTCCGGCTCATTCAATCCTGTCCATGACGGCCACCTCGGCATGATCGAAATGGCGGAAAAACGGCTTGGAAGCCATGTCGCCCTCGAAATGTCTGTGCAAAATGTGGACAAGCCGCCGCTGGATTACATTGAGCTTCAGTACCGGCTGGAGGAAATTGCGAAAGCGAGGCCGGAGCAGGCCGTTTGGCTCACCCAAACGCCCCTGTTTGAGAATAAGGCGGAACTGTTTCGTGGAGCGACTTTCGTGGTCGGTGCGGATACGCTCCGGCGTTTTGCAGAGCTGCGATTTCACCATGAGAGTCCTCACCAGTTGCACGATGTCCTACGCATGATCGCCTTCTACAATTGCCGTTTTCTCGTCTTTGCACGACAAACGCCTGAAGGCATCGAATCGCTTGAAACGCTGCAAATTCCAGACATGCTGCGCAGCCTTTGCGACGAAATTCCGCCGAAAGAATTTGCGATGAGTATTTCCTCGTCCGATTTGAGGCGGGAAGAAGATTTTTGAACGTATTCCTGCGTAAAATCTGGGCCGATGGTTTCAACGCGCCACCCGCTCTAGGTGTCGCATTTTTCGGACAAGTCTCTTGCGGCCTGTCATTGCCGGCATAATCCCTTCAAATTGCCGAATCGGAATATTGAAAACATCGGGCACAACCGGCTTTTTGTGACTTCTTTTGCTTTTCGGAACATTTTTCCGGTTCGTTATGATAGGATCGGAAAAAGTGAAAATTCGGAAGATTCATTACGTTTGGCAATTCAATTGTAGCGGTCAGGCCGATTCTAGGACAAGCAGTTGGCCCGTTGTGGGCCGTGGTGCGTGACCGACGGCGAGCGTCTGCAAGATGCGGCCCGCCACACAAATAATGGGCGTTGCAACGACCAGTGAAATAGCTTGATGAGGAACCCAATGAAGAAGAAAAATCGAAAATCGACTGCGAAAGTAGTGACGAAAGGTACGCTCAGTTTAACGGCTCTGCTCGCTTTGGGTATCTGCGTTGGCACGCCATTCCGAGCGGACGATTGCATCGCACAGTCGGCTCGACCGGCAATTCAGCATGAGCTGGTTCCGCATGTCGTGTTGCCGGAGACGATTCAGTACAATAAAATTGCCAAGAGTCAGCGGACGCTTCCCGGCCTGAGTTCGGCGGGTGATTACGGCATGGTTTCGCCCTTCGTTGCGACCTATACGCCTTTCCCGTCCTATCAACTGCCACTGGAGACGCCGATGAGAACGGTCGGCCAGTCCGTCTATCCCGTGACGCCGATGCCCAAGCCTTTGCCTCTGCCGAACAGCAAGAAGGGTGAATCCGACGAAGGCCTCAGCGAGCCGCAGGACTTGGCCTCGCGGGGATCGAAGAGTTCATTGGAAAAGGACAAGGCCGATTCCTCCCAACGCGAACCGATCCTTTTGGCTTCTGCCCAGGATGAAGTGGTGTACGCCGCTCCGCTCGCGCCGCTGAGCCATCAAGTGACCCAGACGGGCATTTTCTGCCAGAAACCAGCAAAGCCGCCGGCGGCGTGGTCGTTCAGTTCACCCGTTTTCAAGGCAGCCTCCGTTCCGATGGGCGTTTCAGGCAACAACGGCTATATCAGCCAGTACGGGCCTCGCGGTTGCCAGACCCAAGTCGGTTTCAATCCCATGATGGGCCAGCAGATGGGCGCGGACGGTATGATGCAGCCGGTGCAGTCACCGATGCAATCGCCCATGCACACCCTCCAAATGGGGCAAGGCGTGGGAATGGGCGGTCCGCAGATTCAGATGCTGCCCAATGGAATGCTTATGGTCACGATGCCGCCGAACCATGCTCAGTGCGGTCTGCTGCGTTGCCGTTGCGGTAATCAACCAAGAACGATCTTCCTGCCCGCCGGACCGGGAATGATGCCGAACATGATGCCGCAGCCCAATGCGATGCCGACCCCCGCGCCCACCGCTATGATGATGCCGGGTATGGCCTGGGGAATGACGCCGAATATGATGCAGGCACAAATGGTGCAGCCACAATTGATGCCCTCGCCGTTGATGAATCCAACGGCGATGCAACAGATGATGATGCCGACTCAGATGCTGGGGATGGGCATGATGCGGCAGCCGCAAGAAAATGCGGCGGGCGAAGCGAGTCCCGAAGGCGCACAGGAGCCGAAAGCTCCTTTGCCGATCAATTCGATGCCGTCGCCAATGTTTTCAGGTATGGGAATGATGTCCGCGAACCCTTATGCCCTGTACGCACAGCAGGCGGGCCAAGACGCTCAAGCCGCCGCAGGAGCGGTAGAAGGCTCGGCGAATCCCGCAAACGCCGCCGACCCGGCGCAGGCGATGTCGCCCATGATGTTCTTCTCGCCGCCGATGATGCAACAGATGCCGTCAATGGCCGGAATGCAGGGTGGAATGCTGAGCGGAATGTACATGACGCCCTACGGCATGATGGTCGTTGCCCCGATGAATGCCCCAATGAATGGCTGGGGCGGCCAGTCGAACGGCATGGAAATGTACGGCGCGGGCTTTGGCATGATGGCCCCATCAATGATGCAGAGTGGTATGCCCGGTGGAATGATGGGAGGGATGCCGATGATGTATGCGGGCTTCGGTCAACAGCCGATGATGCCCGGCATGATGAACGGAGGCGGTATGAGTACGGCGGACGTAATCCAGTTGATGATGATGCTGAACAACACGCCGCAACGTCGCGTGGGCCTGTTCCAACGTCTTGCCGAGCGTCGGGAAGCAAGGCGGGAACGCAGGGCGGGCAATGATCCGCTCAACATGCTGATGCAGGCTTGGTCTACGCCCTACACGCCTTATGGTACGGTGGCCCGGATGCCGTCGCGTAACGCTTATCCGTATGGCTTTTTTGGTGCCCAGGTCGGTGCGCAGGAAACGGCGAATTACGGCGGAGTCTACGATCTCTACATGGGCCATAGTGCGTATCCGGGACTGTATTGATTCGACCGAGTGTTGTTCATGTTCAGGAAGCAATCGTCTCCCTCACCCTCAAGGGAGAGGGAGGTGAGAAGCGGCTCGTGTTGTCAGTGGCCACCCGACCGACTTAAATCAAAATCAATCTTTTCTTTGAGCACGATTGTCGGATATTTTCGATCCAGCTTTTCAAAATACTCCTGCTCGTTCTTTTGTCGCCGTTGCAGGCGTATCTGTTCACGGATAATGACCTGGGCTTCGACAAAGGGCTTAGCTTGCGCTTCTTCACGCTTGACCACGCGAATCACATGCAGGCCCTTGTCCGTGCGGATGATTGGACTGAGCATACCGACGGCCTGAGAAAACACGGCGTTTTCCAATTCCGGCGACGACAAGCTGCCGCGTTGCGTCCAGTCCCAGAGGCCGCCTTTGTCCGCGGTGAAGCCATCGGAATTTTTCTTGGCAATTTCCTCAAACGGCAGGCCATTGGCCACTTGGTTTCCCATCCAAGCCATTTTCATTCGGGCATCATCCTCGCTTTTGTGTTTGCTGAAGGAGACGAACAGTTCCTGCCACTGAGCGCGGGCCTTCGAGGTGAATTTTTCTTTGTTGGCCGTATAAAATTCCATCATTTCGTCGTGAGTGCATTCGGCGGTGGCACTTTCGACGGCGTACAGGTTCCACTGGTGGGCAAGCATACTGCGGAGCCAAAGCATTCGCTCCCGCTCAAGCGAACTGCCCAATTCGTCCTTCAAATACCGCTTCAGTTCCGAAGTATCGCGTAACTTGAATTCCTTGACCAGCTCCGGAACTTCTTTTGAGTCAAATTCCTCGGCAAATTTCTTTTCGAGTCCTTCACGCTCTTCAGGACTTTTGGCGACGAAAAAATCGTTGTACAGCAAGGCCGTTTTGATCTGGGCTTGCAGGAAAACCGGATACTGCGATTGGACGATGGCATCGACGGTCCGGTCGATTTCTTCTTTGGGAATTTTGGCCCGCTCCGCCGGCGGCATTTTTTCCAATTGTTCATTGATGTAACGAATCCCTGCGCGACGCAACTGCGGTAGAATATCGCACATCAGAATAATTTCCCGGCCTACACGAGCCACGACTTCGGTGCCGTGGCAGGGAATTTCCTGCGCCACAATAGACGGCGTTATTTGAAACTGCGACGCCGCCTTCTGTTGCGGAACAGCCGGTTGTGGCGCAGCCGCTAACGAGCCGGGCCGGGTTGTGCCAAACGGTGCGTTTTCGGCTGGCGGGATCACGGGAGCGTTGTGACTTGCAACGGCGGGCGGAGCAACCGTTGGGTTCGCAAACGGATGCGGCGTGACTGCCTGGTCACTTGCGGCAACGCCTGCTTGCAAAAACGGATCATGGGGCGGCGTTTGTTCCGGCGGAACAATCTTCGTGTTGCCGGCTGCGGCGTTATCTGACGGTTGTGTTTTCGCAACGGGAATGATCCCCGGCGGCGGTGCTGACTGCGCTGCGGCAACCGGGGTCGCCGTCAACTCCGGTACGGGAATCATCGCGGGTACGGGGACAGCCAACGGCCCGGGTTGCATCGCACTAAACGGTGCATTCCCTGATTCCGGCGTCATTATCGGTGGCATCACCGGCGGAGCGAGCGGAGGAGGAATCGGTGACGGCACTGCCGGCGTGGGCAACGCGACGGGAACTGTGTTCCCCTCAGAAATGACGGCAACCGGCGGTACGGGCGGGGGACCTTCCACAACCGGATCGCTCCAGCCGCCCAAATTACCGGGTTCATAGACGGACGAGGCGTTGGTCGTTGCAAAGCCGGAATCTTCTTTTTCTGCGGGCAGCTCCGCAGGACTCGTCGAAGCCATGCCCGCCGGCTCCTCCATCAGTGCCGAGGCCGTGATGATCGCCGGCTTCGGTGCTTCCCGCCTCAACAAGCCGGGCTGCGTCGCACCAAACACCGTATCGGCATTGTCAGATTGAGGCAACGCATCCTCTTGATTGGCATAAGGATACTGCGAGAGAAATTTCTCAAGATTATCGTCCGCCGAGGATGTTGCAGCGGGCGGCGACGAAGTCAGGCCGAGAAAAGAGACGCCTTGCGGGACCATTGTCGGATTGGTCGCCACCACGCCGATAGTTCCGGCGGAAACGACAAAAGTCAAAACGTATAGAAATGTTTTCACGATATTTTCTCTTTCAAGCTGAAGAAACGATCCGATGAATCGCGGGATTATAGGAATTTTACCTATTCCCATGCAAGAGCGATTTTTGTGAGATTTCCAAGTTTCTGCCATTTTGGCAGGGCTGAATGATTGTCGAGCCAAGAATCACTAGAGAGAGTGCAAACAACCCGATTTTGGGGTAGGCGGCACTCAACGATCCCCGCGTTTCAGGCCTGTGCGTATTCGCTTGCGTCCCCTTTTGGCCATCGTTAATGTCCGACTGTCAATTCCAATTGGCACGCCAGTTGCATAAATCAACGCAACCCAATTATTCCGTGACAGACATGGAAGTTCAAAACACAAAAAATAATCGGTGATATAGAAAGAGAGGAACATTACAATGGCATCTGGTGAAAAAATTATCGGTATCGACCTCGGAACAACCAACTCCGTGGTAGCAGTGATGGAAGGGAAAGACGTTAAAGTCATTCCGAACGCGGAAGGCAATCGGCTCACGCCCAGCGTGGTCGCTTTTGTCAGCGGCGGTGAAACGCTGGTCGGCGAACCGGCGCGGCGTCAGGCGGTCACAAACCCGACGCGAACGGTCGCCTCGATCAAGCGTTTCATGGGACGGCGGCATAGCGAAGTCAGTTCGGAAGAACGCATGGTTCCGTACAAAGTCGTCGGCAGCAGCGATGAATACGTCAAAGTGCAAATTGACGGCAAAAATTCGACGCCACCCGAAATCTCTGCCATGACGTTGCGGAAACTCAAAGAATCCGCCGAAGCCTATCTTGGCCACAAAGTCAACAAGGCCGTCATTACCGTTCCGGCGTATTTCAATGACGCCCAGCGTCAAGCAACGAAAGATGCAGGCCAAATTGCCGGTCTTGAAGTCGCGCGAATCATCAACGAACCCACGGCGGCCTCGCTCGCCTACGGCTTGGACAAGAACGTGAACCAGAAAATCGTGGTCTTCGACCTCGGCGGCGGAACGTTCGATGTTTCCTGTCTTGATGTGGGAGACGGCGTGTTCCAAGTGCTCAGCACCAGCGGCGACACGCATCTGGGCGGTGACGATTTTGATGAGGTGCTCATCAATTACGTGGCGGAACAGTTCAAGTCCGAGCAGGGGATCGATCTGCGAGGCGATGCGATGGCCCTACAGCGTTTGCAAGAAGCCTGCGAAAAAGCGAAACGGGAACTCAGCTCGGCCCAGTCGACGGACATCAACCTGCCGTTTATCACGGCGGATCAGAATGGCCCGAAACATTTGCAGGTCAAGCTGACACGCTCGAAATTTGAACAGCTCACCGATCATTTGGTCGAACGCTGCCGTGAACCGCTGATGAAGGCACTCAAAGACGCCAATGTGCAAGCGGCGCAGATCGACGAAGTCGTGCTGGTCGGCGGCTCGACACGGATTCCGAAAGTGCAGGAACTTGTCCGAACCATTTTTGGCAAAGACCCGCACAAAGGCGTGAACCCGGACGAAGTTGTCGCCGTCGGGGCGGCCATTCAGGGCGGCGTGCTGGCCGGCGAAGTCAGCGAAGTCGTGCTGCTGGACGTGACGCCGCTTTCGCTGGGAATTGAAACGCTTGGCGGAATTATGACCAAGCTGGTCGAACGCAACACCACCATTCCGACGGAAAAGAAGCAGGTTTTCAGCACGGCGGACGACAATCAGACAGCGGTAACGATCAAGGTGTATCAGGGCGAGCGGGAAATTGCCTCGGCCAACCGCTTACTTGGCCAGTTCAATCTCGAAGGCTTGCCGCCTGCGCCGAGGGGCGTTCCGCAGATCGAAGTGGTCTTCGACATTGACGCGAATGGCATTTTGAACGTGTCGGCCAAAGACCTGGGCACAGGCAAGGAAACGAAAGTTCGCATTGAACAGTCGTCGGGGCTGTCTGAAGCGGAAATCGAGAAGATGCGAAAAGACGCTGAAGCTCACGCGGATGAGGACAAGCAGCGGCGCGACTTGGTGGAAGCGAAGAACAAGGCGGAGTCGATGTGCTTCGACTTGGAAAAATTGCTTAAGGAGCACGATGCAAAGCTGAATCAAGGCGACAAAGACGCCGTTTCGGCGGCGATTGGCCGAACCCGTGAGGCGATTGCCTCCGACGATGCCGCGAAGATCAAGTCGGCCACGGAGCAGCTTGAACAGGCATCGCACGCCATGAGCAAAGCGATGTACGATGCGGCGCAAGCCCAGCAGGCGGCGGCGTCAGGGGCACAAGCGGCTGAGGACATGGGCGCACAGTATTCTGGAAACGCGGCCAGTCCGAAAAACGACGACGATGCGATTGACGCCGAGTTTGAAGTGAAGTCGTAAACGTCTTCATGGTATCGGCGAGGGTTGCGGTCACAGACCGCGACTCGTCGAGCCGATTTCCTCGCCGCACCGTACCCATACGGTGCGGCTTCTCTCACATCACAATGCCGCTTGCCGGATCAAGGGCGATGCCGTGGGAAAGGCGGGTTAGTATTTCGAGAATCAGAACCAGCGTATTGGGGTCGACCCGCTCGAAAACCGCACTGTCCTGATCGGCGTCCGTTTCATCCTCAACCGCGTTCAGTCCGTTGAAAGCGCAGTTTTGGTAATGCTCTGGGTCAAAACGGAAGCGGGAACGGCGGCTGCGCGGCGGAGTGAACTGCAATTCCGGCATTTTGACAATCTGGAACGCCGCCGTACCTGCCGTCTGCTCAAAATGGATCAGGTCAAATTTGGCGCGGCAACGCGCGAGCCGAAGATGTTTTTCCCTCTCCCGCGTGGAACGGGGACGCCCCAGCGTTTCCAGTATGCCGCCAATTTCCGCCGTGACGGCCTCGCCCTCTTGATAAGCCACTTCCAAGGCCGAGTGATCTTCGTAGGACGCAACGGTGAGCGACTGGAGATTGTTCGCGGCGTCCCCCCGCTCTGCCAGGATACGAAATGTGCCTGCGTGGGCATTGAGTTCGCGGTGCACATCGCACAGAAGGGGACGTCTTTCCGGTTCAAAGAACACGAAGTAGGTTTCGCGCCAGCTGTAGCGGTCATCGGAATACAGGGACATGGGTCGACCCTCGAAAAAGAATACTTTATACCAGACCTATTCGAAAACTTCCGTTTGGATAAACTGCGGAAATTATCCATCGTTCCCACGCGAATGACGGCTGGTGAACAAGGTCTATTCCATTTTCGTCGTCAACTTTCATTGTACCGCCTTCGGATCGTTTCCGCAACTTCGTCGAGCCACGCCGCCCGCTGCTCCGGGGTGCTGACAATCACCGGCTCAAAATTGCGGTGTTCAAACGATTTCGAACCGAACACTCCAAAGACGATGACGCGCCAAAAGTGGCCTACCGGGTCTTTATAGACGTTCAACTCAATGTCGCGGGGCGTATTGGAAGTCGAAAAAACCTGCACGATTTTATCGCCGATATAAGACACGGGGCCATCCGCCGTAAAATTGTACATGGAATCTTGGCGAAACACGCGCTCGATCCAACCTCGCAGGATCGCGGGCGGCCCGCCCCACCAGTTCGGATGCACAAAAATCAAGCCATCGGACGTTTTGACGTTGTCGATGTAAAGCTGAATATCCGCTGGCAAATCGGCCTCGACGCACTTTTCTTCATCAACGGGCATGACCGGATCGAAAGCCTCTTGATACAAATCGTGCAAAACAACTTCGTGGCCGAGCGTTTCCAACGTGTGTTGAATGGTCGTCGCCACGGCATGATTAAAACTGCCGGGCTTTTGATGGCCTAAAACAAGCGTGACTTTCATAGGTATCTATTGGCAAAGGATTCATCATAGGGGCAGGCGTCAAATCCACCGGGCGACATCTTTGGCCCAATAGCTGATGAGAATATTCGCTCCCGCGCGGGTCATGGCCGTCAAAGATTCCATGACGACGGCTTTTTCATCGATCCAGCCCCGTTCCGCGGCGGCCTTGACCATGCTGTACTCGCCGGAAACATTGTACGCGGCAATCGGCACACCCTCCAAACGGTCATGGAACATTCGGATGATGTCCAAGTATGCCAAGGCCGGTTTGACCATGACAATATCGGCCCCTTCACTCAAATCGAGTTCGACTTCTCGCATCGCCTGACCGGATGAGGCCGCCGGGTCCATTTGGTAGGAACGCCGGTCGCCAAACTGCGGAGCACTTTCCGCCGCGTCGCGGAAAGGGCCGTAGAAAGAACTGGCATATTTTGCGGAATAGCTCATGATCGGCAGATGGGAAAAGCCCTCGCGGTCAAGGCCGCTGCGGATGGCCCGAACCATGCCGTCGATCATGCCACTGGGCGCGACCATATCCGCCCCGGCACGAGCTTGGACTAAAACTTGCCGCACTAAATTTTCCAATGTCGTGTCATTGTCAACGTCTTTGCTGCCATCGTGCTGGTCACGCAACACGCCGCAGTGGCCATGGTCGGTGTATTCGCAGAAACAGGCATCCGTTATGAGCAAAATTTTGTTGCCCACCGCTTTCTTGAGTGCCCTGAGTGCTTGGGCGATAATGCCATTTTCGCTCATGGCATCGCTACCGACTGCATCTTTGGTTTCGGGAATCCCGAACAGCAACACGCCGCCCAGTCCGAGCGTTGCCGCCTCTTCCACTTCCTTGACCAATTCGTCAATGGAGAGCTGGCACTGGCCGGGCATCGAGTCAATCGGCTTTCGCACGCCTTTTCCGGGACGTACAAACAGGGGCAAAACCAGCTTGTCGGGCGACAGGTCCGTTTCTCGAACCAGTTGCCGCACATTGGAATTGTAACGCAAACGACGCAACCGGGCCGTGGGGAACGTGGAGAATAGCATGATATTGGTTCGTGGTAATGAGTGTTATGTCGGCGGGGACAACGCCGGATTCCTTGGGTTGAATTGTACACAAAAAAACGGCGGTTTCAAGTAAAACCTCCGCTCTCGTTTTGTCGTTTTGAACCAAGTATTTCTTCCGCATAAAATTTGGGCCGGTGATTCCAACGCAACGCTCGCGGCTGCGGGTCCTTCGTCGCTGACCGGGAAGCCCCTCGGTTTATTTTTGTGCAGAGTGCCGTAGGACTTCATGGTCGTCCCGTTTCCGGTAACGACGGCACGGCGGGCGGATTGGGTTCCGGCGGAGTCCGCGACGTTTCCATCCGCTCCGGTGCTCGCGCCAAACGCCGTGTTAAGGAATCGTTCAAAACGATGGTGGAAATGGCACGCTGTTCGGGCGGTGCTTCTTTGGCAACCGACTGCTCGAAACCCACTTGCTGAATGGCGTTTTGGCCTGCTTGATTCGCCGTTTTGGGTCGCGCTTCACCCAAGACCGTGTTCGAGGCCAAAAATTGTTGCACGGACTCTTCCGGGAGCACGGTCGGGCCGAGCTGAAGGGGCGACCTCGTACCTTGCAGCACCGTGTTGACTGGCTGTGATAGCACGAAAAAATTTTCATCAAGCCGATCATCGAAGCGGGTCATCACGCAGAGCTTTTTTTCTTCGCCGCCGAGTTCGTCAAACGGCAAAAAGAAATCGTAGCCGTGGCCCAGCGGCTTTTTGAACGCATAATGTTTCGGCAGCGCGTCGGATTTGAAACGATAAACCTTGAGCGGCTTGGCGTGGGCGGGATCGTCTTCCTCGCCGTCGAAAAGAAAGACGGTCACATCGCCGTCGACCTTGACGGCCTTCTTTTTCTGCGCGTCGGAGTAAAAATGAATTCGACCGGCGATGCCGCGCATGGCTTTTCCGTCCGGGGTGGACTGGGCATAAGTGTTCCAGACGTCGACGAATTTTGTCGGCGTTTTCACGGAATTTTTTGCGAGCGGATTTCGAGCCTGCATTCGCCGCATGGTCAGGTTGGATTGGCAACCGGCGAAGAGGATCGCGGCGAACAGGGCGAGCGATATTACTTGTTTCATAAAATAACGTAAAAATCGAGAGTGGCAAGTTGGACATTGAAGGAACGCAAACGTTGATCGAATCAGGTCAGAACCACGTTGGCGTCTTCCATTCTCACTTCTCACATCTTCACTCTCAGTTCCTCCCCACCGCCGGCGCAAGCGTCGGAATCGGAATTGATTTTGTTGCAGTATTTTTGTCTTCCAGCGGCGTCAAGTCTTCCATTTCCACCGTATCGGGATACAGAACCGCGGCATCGCCCGCATACGGCTGCTCCGCCGCGACATTGTACACGCCGATGTCGCCGTGAACCTTGGCCACGCTTCCCACACACCAACTCATCCGGGCAGCCTCAATCTGCTTGACGGCTTCCATGTCCGCCCGATTGCGAACGATGCGCGGCGTAAGAATGACCAACAATTCCTTGCGGTTGGTTGTGTTGTAATCGTAGCGGAACAGTTTACCGACCACGGGAATGTCGCCCAAAAGCGGTACTTTCCGCCTGATCTCTTGAGTGTCTTTGGTAATCAAACCGCCGAGCACCACGGTTTCGTTGTCGGCGGCGTTGATAATCGTTCCCGCACGGATGCTGTCGATCATCGGCGAACGAACGACACCATCGGGACCGGATGAGATCACCACGCCACTGCCTTCGCTTCCGACCTTCGATTTTTCGACGGTCACCGCCATCATGACATTACCTTCGGGACTGATGCTCGGCGTCACTCTGAGCATCAACCCGACTTCCGTATCGGAAACGTCCGCTTGGGCGATACCATTGGTCACCGTCGTTCCCGTGGAGCGAGGCACCATCTGGCCCACATGTATGAAGGCCTCCTTGTTGTTCATGGCCGTAATCTGGGGCCGGCTCAAAATTTCCATACGATTCGTTTCCTGCAACGCGCGAATCATAATGCTGACGGCATCGCTGTTGGCCGAAAAAACCATGCCGCCGAAACCCGTCTCCGCGCCCACCCGGCCTGTACCGAAATTCGTCAAAAGCTGTGAACCGGCATTGCCGACGCCATTGGCCGAGTTCGTGTTATAGCCGTTGCCCAGCGAGCTGGTCGGACTCTCGTTGAAAAGCCAGCCGGGTATCACGGAACCGCCCGTTATCACAGGCTCTTCGATAACCGTAGTCACGCCATTTTCCGTGCGGGTTATCGTTCGCGTGCCTTCGGTGATGTTTTGGAATGTGCTGCGGTTGAAAAGCAGCGAATCCTGAAAACCGAATTCCGCCCCAAATTCCTTGGTGTTGCCCAGTGCGACTTCGCCGATGAGCACTTGAATCACGACTTGCGGCGGCATAACGTCGATCTGCTTGATCAGATCGATAATTTCATCGAAATACCGGGGTGTGGCACTGACGATAAGCGAGTTGGTGATCACTTCAGGGATGACGATCACGGCACTTTCAATCTGCTGATACTCGCTGACAACGCCGGGTGCTTCGCTCTGAATGCGCAGTCTGCTGGTGATATACTCGTTGATCGCCAAGGCAATGGCGTCTGCCTTGATGCTTTTGAGCTGGTAATTTTCCGTTTTCCGTGCCTGCTGATCTTCACGGTCGAGGCTGAACAAAAGGGCCTCGACGATTTTCAAATCATTCGCGGACCCGGCGGCCAGAATGCTGTTCGTTCGCGTATCAACGGCAAAGCGGATGGGAATGAGCGTTTCCTCATCTTTGGCGGCCGGCAGGCCAGGCAGTTCCGGGCCGGTTTGCCCTTCGACTTTCGATGGGATCAACGCTTTCAGGGTCGTGACCATGTTCTCCGCATCGCCATAGAGCACTTGAAACACTTTGACTTCCGCCGTGGAGGCCGGGGCGTCGATCATTTTGAGCAGTTCATCAATCAGCGGTAAAGCATGTTCTGGCGCGGTGACAATGACCGTATTGCTACGAACGTCCGGCGACACTTTCACGCCCTCCATCAGGCCTGACTCGACCATCTTCCGGTCATCCTCGCCGGGAAGGAGCAATTGCAGCGAGGATTGCTTGCCGCCCTGCGCACCGGAAGTAATGACATTGTTCAGCATCTGGGCCGTGTCCGTGGCCAGCGTGTGTTTCAATTTGTAATGCTTGACTTGCATTTTCAAACCGCCGCCTTCGACATCCAGTTCCGCGACGAGCCGTTCAATGTCTTTCATGTCATTCGTCCCGGCCTGCACGATCAGAATGTTCGTTCGCGCATCGGCAAACATTTGCACACGGGGCGCAAAGGCATTGGCCGCCCCCGCCGCCAGTGCCGGAAACATGCCTTTAAGAGTATTTGAAACGGTCTGGGCCGCCGCATGTTTGAGCGGAATGACTTTCAGCAGATTATTTTCCGCCGCGACAGGCTTGTCCAGCGTTTCGATCAATTCCTTCATGGTCTGCATTGAATTGCCCCAACCGACCAACAGCATGGCGTTAGGGTTGACCATAGGCATGAACGAGATCGTGCCCTGTTTCGTCGCAAAAAGATAAGGGTGAACCTGCCGAATCACGACGTTGAGCGAAAGGCAATTGACGTGCCTGAGATAGACGACCTCGATCTGCGGTTCGGCCTGCTTGCTCATCTCCTCGATTTCACGGATCATGGTCTTGATGCGCTCCGCTTCGGCAGGCGTGGCATCGACGACGACGACATCGAGTTCCGGCAAGACCATGTAGCGGAAATCGTTGACGATTTCCACGTTCGTCGGCATTCCATCCGGGCCGATTTGCGTGCCCGTCGGCTGTGTAAAATTGCCGTCAAAACTGGTGCTCGGCACGCTGGGAACGACTACCGTGCCGGGCAGTGTACCCTCGTATTGATAAGTGACCCTCTGTATCACGGGGACCTGCACTGAAGACGGCGGCGGCCGTTGCGTCGTGTCGTTGGGCTTAAATTCCAAACGCTGTGCGGGAGTCGCCGGATGCGGCAGCGGGGCTGCCCGCGGGGGCAAGGGGTTTTTCAACAGTTGCTTCACAGGCCCGCGATTCGCTTCTAAAATATGGGTGACGGCTTGCGTTTTCATGCCACGAAGCGGAATGAATTGCCGGTCGCGCCCCTGCGGCGGCTTAGGCTGATCAATGGCATCGATAAGACGCACGAATTGATCGCATAACGCCTTTTCGCCGACGATCAGCACCCGGCCATTTTGCCGGTCAAATTGCAGCGTGCATCGCTTTTGTGTGGCAGATTGGAACAGAAATTGTCCCGTCGCGGTTTCTTGGAGTTTGGGGCCGAGCAGGGCGATGAGCATTTGCTCCACGGTGGCGAGCGGCACATTTTGCGGCGCAAAGGAATCGCGTGCCGTGTTCGTCGTTTCCGCAAGGAGTGGCGCAGACGATAAAACGAAGAGGCAAACGAGGCAGAAAATGGAGTTTTTGAAAAATTGCATCGTTCTGTGCAAAGTTGACCGCAATTTACATCAGCCGGAAAGAAGCACAGCGCATTGACGGATCGTGAGCCTGTTCATCTCCGGCTTTCTGTTTGTCGAAATAAGCACGGAATCATAAAAATTTCGTCAAGACGAGGCAAGGGCAGTTTTGCACACCGCAATTGACAATTGACCGTGGACAATTGACAATGGGGGATTCCTAGGGCGACCGATAAAAACGCTTGCGTCCCCAAATTGTCCATTGCCAATTGTATCCATGTCCGAAGACTTTCCCAAAAAAAGGCGCAAAAAGCAGGAAAACCCCAACTTTTCCGGGCCGGTTGATCTCTCCGCCCTGGAGAACGCCCCACCCCACAATCTCGACGCCGAGCGCGGCGTTATCGGAGCTTTGCTGCTTGATCCCCTACTCTGCGACGACATCGTGCCGCTCGTGGCCGCCGACGATTTTTATTCCGACGCCAACCGCCGCATTTTCCGGCATGTGATCGAAATGCGCAATGACAACAGCGGCATTGACTTGCTGCTCTTGGTCAACCGCCTCCAATCTTCGGAAGAACTCGAAACCGTCGGCGGCGAAGCCTACTTGGCCGAACTCATGTCCTCCGTTCATGTGGCAGCACACGCCGCGTATTACGCCAACATCGTGCGCGACAAGGCAACGCTGCGGCGGCTCATTCACGTCGGTTCCGGCGTGGTGCGTGAGGCGTTCGCACCTGATACGCCCACCAAGGAGCTGCTGAACAAGGCGTCGAACCAGATGTTCGAGCTTTGCGAGGCGCAAACGACGAACCAGATTACGGACATGAAAGGCGCGATGGACGCCGCCGTAAACTATCTCGACGCCATTATGACCAACCAGAGTGACGGCGTGCCCACCGGTTTTGCCGATTTGGACGCGGTCATCGACGGCCTGCACCCGAATGAACTCGTAATTCTGGCTGCCCGGCCAAGCATGGGAAAAACCGCGCTGGCCATGAACATTGCGGAACATGTCGCCGTCGACGCGAAAATGACCACGCTGGTCGTGAGCCTCGAAATGGCCGTGCGGGAATTGGCCATGAGAATGATTTGTTCACGTGGCCGAATCAACAGCTATTCGATTCGCAAAGGCATTCTTTCCAGCAACGACAACAAAAAATTTCTCGACGTGGTCAACGAACTTTCCTACGCGCCGATGTTCATCGACGATACGTCGACGCGCACCGTTTCGGAGATCGCGGCCATCGCGCGGCGGCTGAAGCGGCAGAATGATCTTCGGCTCATCGTTATCGATTACATCGGTCTGATTGAGCCGGAAAACCCGCACGATCCACGGCAAGAGCAGGTGGCGAAAATCGCGCGCCGCCTCAAGGGCCTCGCCCGCGAACTGAAAGTGCCGATTCTGTGCCTCGCCCAGTTGAGTCGCCAGGCCGAAGCCAACGCCGGGCCGCCGAAATTGTCGCATCTCCGCGAATCCGGGGCCATCGAACAGGACGCCGACGTGGTCATGTTCATTCACCGCGAAGAAAAAAACGTCAGCGAAGAAGAGGCCGTGAAACGCGAACTCCTGGGCAAGGCGGAAGTAATCGTGGCCAAGCAGCGAAACGGCGAAACCAAGCCCGTCAAGGTGACATGGATTGGCGAATACACGCGCTTCGAGAATTTTTCGGCCCACGACCCGTATGAAGACCCAGCACTGTCCGCTTATGACGGCGATCCGGGCTATTTTTGAGGAGATAATGGGCAAGATGGGCAAAAAATGCCGTGCCCGTCCTGGGACTTGTTTGGCAATCTGCCCCGTGCCATCGTCACCGCAGGCGAGGGGAAGTTATGCGTCTGGTGTTGCCGCATCGAAATTGCCGAACACGCCTATTCAAAAAAAACTATAAAATTATGCTTGCATTTTGGTCGACAATAAGTTATACTGACATTTGACAGGTGCCGCGTCGGCACGAGCTTTTTTCATTTTTTCCCCATGGAGAAACAACATGAAATCGTATCAACTATCAAAAAGCGGAGGGGGAGGGCGTTCGGCGTTCACCCTCGTGGAACTTCTGGTCGTCATCGCCATCATAGGCGTTTTGATTGCCTTGCTTTTGCCTGCCGTTCAGGCCGCCCGCGAGGCCGCCCGGCGAATGCAGTGCTCAAACCACATGAAACAGATCGGCTTGGCCGTACATAATTTTGAAAATACGACAAAGGGCCTGCCGCCTCTTTTGGTTAGTAGCCTGCGCCCGACAATTTTTTTCGTTCTGCTTCCCTATTTGGAGCAACAAGCCCTCTATGGGGTGACCGGTGGCGATTCTCAAAATTGTCCGCATGTCGCTGTCTGCCTGACAGAGGATTGTAATGATGGTACGCTTGGCGAAAACAATTACCCCATCTCCGGTAGAATCGGAAACGGCTCCATGAATGAGGAACAACGACGAGCCTACATGAAGTCTCTTGCGAGCATTTCAACCTACCTCTGTCCTACCCGCCGTCCCGCAGGGCGACTCACATCAGGCGGTCAGGTTGATGATCCTACCACGGATTGTAATAATACAACCGTCACGAAAGATTGGATGTGGGGGCCGCCCACCGATTACGCTGCCGTGGCACTCTATTTTGATAGCAATACAGCTCACGATAACCCGAATCAAATCAACTGGGACTATCATGGAATTAGTAATGCCAATATAAACTCCGGGCCCACGGACGAGGGAGCCGCTGAAAGGATTGGTGGCCCTTTTCGCCCTGCCGCATTTGGCGTGCCTTTTCCCGGCGGAGATACAGATACGAACGACTGGAGTGATGTGTTCATTAGGTATTGGATACCACGCGATGGTATGGCATGGTGGAGTGACGGAACGACTAACCAAGTCATTTTTGGGGAGAAGTATTATGCCCCGGATGAACAATATGTTTTTCATACTGATTCAACTTGGTTGGGGGCCTCCCCTTGGCGAGCGAAAACAGGCTCGTGGCGGGGCTTCCGAGATCAATGGCCGCTTGCACGATCCGGTGTCAAAGAAAACCTTGCCTACTGCAATCATATAGGGATGCGCTTTGGCAGTTGGCATCCGGGCATTTGCCAGTTCCTGATCGGCGATGGCTCGGTGCGTAGTGTTTCACACACGACCCCCTATACTATCATGTTCCAATTGGGCAACGTCCACGATGGTGTGGCGGTGAGCTTGCCGTAGAATGCTTTTTGGTAAGTTTATGGTATCGTTCTCATTCCGCAAAGGCGGGAAGTTGTGAAGAACCATAACTATTCCCCTCTCCCTTGAGGGAGAGGGCTGGGGTGAGGGAGGCGAACCCGTGTCTTGAGCCTGCCCTCGATCTGATCGGGGCGGGGGGGGTTTTTTTTGTCGCATTTTTTGAATCTCACTACTATGAAATATATTTTCGCGGCCTTGTCCTTGTCTGTTTTACTTTTTGCCGTGGGCTGTAGCGGTAAGGTTCCGCTCGGCGGCAAAGTGACCTTTTCCGATGATGGTAGCCCTGTCACCAAAGGTGCTGTTTGCTTTATGTCGGACACCGTGCTGGCACAAGGTGGTATCAAGCCCGATGGCACATTTCAGCTGGGCACAGATAAAGCGACGGACGGTTTGCCGTTAGGCATCTACAAAGTTTCTATCGTGGGAACGGAAGAGGTCTCTTACGTAGAAATCCCTGCAGTGGGTACGAGTCCTCCGGGACGTCGGGAAATTCACAAAGACTTGATTGATAAAAAGTTTTCGGACCCCGAAACCTCCGGCCTGACGTTCACCGTCGACGGCAAGCAGCGCGTCTTCAATATCGAAGTCGACAGAGCTGCAAAGTGATGAGAAGCTGTCTCATCGCTGCCTTGTTGCATTAACCGTCGTCACCGCGCAAGCGGTACGACGGGGGCTTTGTCGCGTTTTCTACAAAAAGGCGAACTTCGCCGCGCCGCCTTCTCGTAATGAGCCGAGGCCGACCGGTTGCGAATCCAGCCGCAAAAATTCCGCCGCATCCACGGTTCCCAAGCGAAAAACGGCCTGGGCGGGAACGTCAGGGTGATTTTCCAGTATGAATTTCATTTCGTTCGCCAAACTCAAATCCGGCGTAGAAGCCAAACTGTCCGTGCCCAATAGGACGCGAACGCCGAAGTCGAGCATTTTTTTCAGCGGATATTTTTTGTCTCCAAAATAGGCGGTCGACCGCGGACAGTAGACCACGGCCATCGTTTCCCGTCGGGCGGCCAGAAATTTCAGTTCGTCGTCGTCGAGAAAAACGCCGTGAACGACCAAAGCCTGCGGAGCCTCGCTTAACAGCTGCAAATGATCCCAAGGCCGGTCGCCCAAAATCACTTTTTTCGGATCGTAGGCCGGGTCCGCTTTTCGCATCATTTCAAGCAGAGGGCCGCCGCCGGTTTGAAGAAATTCAAGCTCTTCCGGCGTTTCGGCCAAGTGCATTGTCACCGGACAGCTTTTCTCACAGGCCAGTTTCACGCAATCATGCAGCAAGGCCGGGCAAACCGTCTGCGGCGCGTGCGGAGCGAGGCCGAAAAACCGTTTAGACCGCACCGAATCTATCTTTTTCGTTGCGCCTAGGTCGGTCGTGTCGTCGATCCAGCCAATCAACTCACGAAAATCAAGCAGTCGCACATCCTTCACCTGCCGCACAGCTTCACAATCCAAATCCGGCGGCACGATGTCCGCCACGACGGCGCATTCCGCCGGCCAATCTTGACGAGTCAAAGCCGACCCCATGGCCGATGCGGCGTTATACTCCGGGCTGCGGCGAAATTGCATGAGTTTTTTTACCCAAGCCGCCATGGAACGACGACTGTTTTCCAGAGGAACGTCCAAGGGCCTAGCAAGTTGCGATAATTCAAGATGAGCGTGCATGTTCAACACGCCGGGCAAAATTTGCGCATCATCACCGAAATCGTAACATTCCTGTTGCGTCGGCTTGTGCGTGAAAGACTCAATTCTGCCATGAACAACATTGATAAAATGCCTCTCCAGCGGCGGGCCGGTCATGGTGTGAATCCATCGGGCCGACAGGGAATAGTCGGATTTTTCAAGCGACTTGGGTATGGAAAAACCTTCAGGAAGCGGCCACAATTTCATCGGTCCACCGGTTTGGCATTTTTCAAGACGGCGGCGATCAGAGCATCGCGCAAAATAGGCTTAGTGGCATAATCATCACAGCCCGCGTCAAGGCATTTTTGTCGCTCTTCCTGCATGGCGTGGGCTGTCAAAGCCACAATGGGGCCGGTATACCCTTTTTCGCGCAACTGACGCGTCGCCGTGTATCCATCCATGACGGGCATTTGCATGTCCATGAGTATGATACTAAAGAAGAAGCCGCTCTGCAAGTTTTTCAGGGCGATTTTCACGGCCAATTCTCCGTCCTGGGCCAAAAAGACCTCGGCACCGGCCTTTCGGAGCATGAAGGAAAAAAGTCGTTGATTGTCTTGGCCATCCTCGGCCAACAGAATACGATAACCGGCAAGTGGCTGAGGCGACGATACGGGCGAAATTTCCTTGGAAGCGTTTGATTTTTTTGCCTCGCTGCCCGTTGCTTTCATTTCGGATGATGGCGTTTCGGAAAACACAAAGCCGAAGGGCGTGCTTTGGATTTCCGGTAACGGTTTGATGTCGACCGCCGATTCCAATTTTTGCGGCAAAATCACGGTGAACGTGCTGCCAACACCCTCCTGACTCATCACCGACAGCTCGCCGCCAAGTAAATCGACCAGCCGCTTGGAAATGGCCAGCCCCAAGCCCGTGCCGCCGAAACGCCGCGTTGTTGACGGGTCCGCTTGATGAAAGGGCGAAAAAATCGATGGAAGTTGACTGGCCGGGATGCCGATACCGGTGTCACGGACGGCGAAGATCAAATGTCCCTGCGGGCAGGGCGGCGTTTCCGTGCCGTCATCCCAGAGATCATCAAGATCGGCTTCTTCCTGAACCCAAGTGACGGTCAATTCAACCTCGCCGACGGACGTGAACTTAAAGGCGTTGCCGAGCAGATTGACAAGAACTTGCTTGAGTCGAAATGAATCCGTGCGGGCGAACGCCGGCATCGGACCGGGCGTTTTGACGATGAAATTCAAATTCCGTTTTCTCGCCGTGACCGAGTGCAGGGCAACAATATCGCACAAAAAAGGGCAAAGCTCCACGTCCTGCACGTCAAGGCTGAGTTTGTCCTCCTCGATTTTGGAGAAATCAAGAATCTCGTTCAAGATGCCCAACAGAAATTCCGCGTTGCGCTGAATGATCTGGGCCGTTCTTTTGCAGTCGGCCAAAATACTCAAGCAATCTTCACGGGTCAATTCGCCGGCGTCCTTGCCTTCCGGCAACGTCAGATAGTCGCGTAACAAAATTTCCGCGTAGCCCAGGATTGATGTCATGGGCGTGCGAATTTCGTGCGACATGTTGGCCAAAAACTGCGTCTTGGCCTGTGCGGCCGCCTCGGCGGATTCCTTCGCTTTTTTGAGGGTTCGCTGTTGCAGCGACCAAAAACGTTTTTCACTGATGATCCGGGCCAGCTCGCGCACTCCGTCGGTCAAGTAGTCAACGAGGGATTCGTCGAAAGCATTGGCGGCAACGGAGTAAAACACGAAACCGCCTTCGATTTTGCCGCGAATATCGATGGGCATCGCCAAGCAGGACCGCAGACCCGATTGCTCCAAAAATTCTTGCCAAGGCGCGAAGACTTTTACTTCATCAATATGATTGAGCGCAACCGGGCGATTCCCGGACACGGCCTGAACAAGAGGGAATGTGTTTTTGCTGTCCGGCTCAATATCTACGCGGGCCACATCAAGACATGCTTTGAGTTTGCCGGTATGAAAAACGGGGCTGATCGAAAAACCCGTCCGCACGCCGTACCAGGCTTTATCGAATTGAAAGAAACGGCTTGCGGACTCCAAAAACTCTTGGACGATTTCCTGCTCGCTACGACTGTAAAACGATTTGCGAATCTCGGCCAGCAGGGAAATATACGAACGGTAATACTCCAGTGCCCTGGCCGCGACCCGTTCTTCCGTCAAGTCGTGAATAAGTGCCTGAAACTGCGCACCATTGCCCGGCAGGGGAAAAATACGCACGGACGCCTCGAAAAGCGAGCCGTCTTTGCGGCGTGCCAGCCAAGGGAAAGGTCCGGTGTGTCCCTCGCGCACTCTTGCCAAATACCCATGAAAAACTTCCTCGGAAAGCTCGCCGTTGGCCTGACGTTCAGGGACCAAATCGATTGGGAGAGCGGCCAGAAAATCGTCGTAACTGGTATAGCCGTACATCTCCAAGGCACTTTGGTTGCATTCGACGATTCGTCGACCATCCAGCATTTGAATGGCATCGCTGGAATGATCGAAAAGAGTCCGATAGCGGCCTCCTTCCTCATGGGTGTCTTGATTCTCGTGCAAGGCCATCGTTCTATCAAAGGTATCCGATACGGCGCAATCCCCGGACTTCCGCCTGTTCATAACCGTTCTCTTTTCGTATAATGCGGGGAGCCGGTGACCACTGGGTTTTTCTCCTACACCATTTCACCCCATTCTATGCCATGAAACATTTTCTGCCAGTTGCTCTCGTTTTTTGTTTCGCCGCCTCCCTTTTTGCACAGGACGGCAAGGATAAAAATTTGCCTCGCGCCGCCACCGACAAACAGCTTGATTCGGTCGCCGTCGAGGCTTTTCTTTCTGGCATGGAGGCCAAGAAGATGGACTTGCACAGTGTCATGGTCGTCCAGAACGGCAAGGTCGTGTGTGAACGGTGGTTCGGCGACAATGCCCCGGGCAAAAACCATGTCATGTGGTCCGTCAGCAAAACATGGACCGCCACCGCGGTGGGCTTCGCCGTGTCGGAAGGAAAATTTTCCGTCGACGACAAAGTCATTTCATTTTTCCCGGACGATTTGCCCACGGAAATATCCCCCCATTTGGCGGAGATGCGTGTTCGAGATTTGCTGACCATGAGCTGTGGCCATGATAAAGAACCGACCGGGGTTATCCGCAACCAATCGGAAAGTTGGGAAAAGGCTTTTCTCGCACATCCTGTCGTTCACAAGCCGGGCACGAAATTCGTGTACAATTCCGGTGCAAGTTATATGCTTGCTTCTATCGTGCGAAAAACGACGGGCGAAAACGTTTTGGACTATCTGAAACCTAGGCTGCTGGAGCCGCTGGGTATTGAAGGGGCCGTTTGGGACAAGAGTCCGTCGGGCACGGACTGCGGGGGCTGGGGTTTGCATGTTAAAACCGAGGACATGGCCAAGCTCGGTCTGTTACTGCTCCAAAAAGGAAAATGGAACGACAAACAAATTTTGTCCGAAAAATGGGTTGAAGAAGCGACGACGCGGAAAATTTTGCAAGTGCCGTCCGTTGATCCTGAAAAAAGCGAGAGCGATTGGCAACAGGGGTATTGCTACCAGATTTGGCGTTGCCGCCACAACGGTTTCCGCGCAGACGGCAGGGACGGCCAGTTTATCATCGTGTTGCCTGATGAGAATGCGGTCATCGCCATCACAGCCCACATCGGCGACATGCAGGCAGAGCTGAATCTCGTATGGGATTTTTTGCTGCCGGCACTAAAATAGCGACACCGGAGGCGTAGGCTCTGGGGCAGTAATGCCCGGCGGGCCTACGTATCGCGTTCCAGCATCTTGCGCTCGCTGCCAAACACACGATCATAGACGCGGTACGTTTTTGTGCGGATTGCCCCGCCTTTTTCCAAACTGCCGCGTGAATGAGCGTTGGATTCGAGTACCCAGGAAAATTCCGCCTCGCGGATGCCTGTCTCCATGACTTTGGGAACCAAACCGTTGACCAAGAGCAGGCCCAGCCCGTTCATCTGGTATTCCGGTAACACGTTCGTACTGAGAATGCGGATGGCCTTGATGTCCTGTTTGCGACGTAATAGCCGCCACAGATTCCACGGCGTGATTCTGCCACGAATCTCTCGAATGCGTGGATTGTAATCCGGCAGAGCGAACGATGCGCCGACGACTTTGCCGTCCATTTCGACCGCCGCCGTCAATTCCGGCACGATCAAGTATTTGAGGAAGAAGGCCATCTCCTTGATTTCACGGTCGGACATGGGAACGAATCCCCACGTATGAACCAGTGCTTTGTTATAAATGTTCAAAAAAAGCTCCACGTCGCGGGCAAAATTTCTCGGATCGACCGACCGCATGGTCGCGCCGGTGCGCTCCGTAATCATTTCGCAGACCGGCAGTAATTTTTGCCGGATTTTCGGCAGCATTTCGATTTCGCCCCAGTATGCGTACAAATCCTGGCATTTTTTGAAACCGTTTTCCTCGAACAGCTTTTCGTAGTACGGCGGGTTGTACGTCATCATAAAAAAGGGCGAACTCTTAAAACCGTCGATCAGAAGACCCAGCGTGTGATTCAGCGACGGATTCACCGGCCCACGCAGCGTGGTGCAGCCGAATTGTCCGAGCCAATTCTCCGCCGTCGCAAAAAGCTCGCCCGCCACCGCGACATCGTCCACACAGTCGAAAAAGCCCACAAAACCCACCCCGTCATGGTAACGATCCACATGGCCTGTGTTCCAGATTGCACAAATCCGGCCCAGCACCCGCTTGCCATCCACGGCCAAAAAGGCTTGGCAGCGGTTGTCATCATAAAACGGGTCGCCGTGCCCCAACGTTTTGAAGCCGACAAGTCCACTCTGTTCGATACGAAGTTGCGGAATCCAATAGGGGTCATCCTTGTAAATTTTCCACGGAAAATCAAGAAACTTTTTTTTCTGCGACCAAGTTTTGGCTGGTATGATTTGCACGGCTTGATGTTGTCAGAGATTGTCAGGACCCGAAGTGTTCGCAGACGGGCATATATCACACGACCATGTCTTCAAACGCTTTCGGCACGCGCTGGCTCAGCACTTCACAGCCCGTCCTCGTCACAAGAATGTCATCCTCGACGCGAACGCCGCCCCAATTTTTCAGATAAATTCCCGGCTCGACGGTGAGCACCATGCCGGGCTTGAGAATCGTTTTATTGCCGATGGCGAAACGCGGGTTCTCGTGAATTTCCAAGCCCAGCCCGTGACCGAGGCCGTGGTTGAAATATCTGCCAAAACCCTCATCACGGATGATCGCGCGAGCCACGGCGTCGATTTCTTCCCCTGTCTTGCCCGGTTTGATCGCTGCTATCGCCGCTTCCTGCGCCTTCAACACGGTGTCATAAATCGTTCGTAGCCTCTTGTTGTTTGGCGCAAAAATGAGCACGCGGGTCAAATCACTCATGTAGCCGTCAACGATTGCACCCCAATCGAACAAAACGTGCGACTGACCTTCGACCTTCATGTCACTGGGAGTGCCATGCGGCAAAGCCGCCCGCGGCCCTGCCCCGATGATGGACGGAAAACTCTTTTCCTCACCGCCGAAAAGCCGCATCAGATATTCCAAGTCATTGCGTAGATCGACTTCACTTTGCTCAGGCTTGATGTTTTCTCGCAAGTCTTGAAAGGCTCTGTGCGCCACATCGATGGCCTTTCGGATTAAATCCACTTCGCTGCGGTCTTTGACCTGCCGGAATTCCTCGACAATATTTCGAGTCGGCACAAGCTGCCGTCGTGGAAGTGCCTGTGAGATTCGCTCTTGCTCGGCCAAGGTCACCGATTCGGCTTCAAGACCCAGCGTGCCGGAAGAATTTTTGCCCAAAATTTTCGCAACGGCTTGAACCAAGGAAACGCCGCCAGGACGAATGGCGACATCCAAGCCGGGGCATTCCTCCTCAATCTGGATGGTGAAACGTGGATCGCTTAGCAGCGTTTCGCCGTCCGGGGAAAAAAGCAAATAACTGTCGCCGCCTGTAAAACCGGTCAAATAACGCACATTGACGGGATTTGTGACCAACAAGGCGGCCAGATTTTGTTTGGTCAAAACGCGACGAACGCGGTCACGGCGGGCGAGAATTTTTTCGTGCATGGGAGAAAAAATGGCTGAAGCTCTCGATTGCTTGGTGCTTGGCAGTGACCAATTGTATGCGCTTTGCCACGAAAAAAAAGAGTCCCGAACCGAAGATCGAGACTCTCGTGGGATGGCTTGCCCAGAACGCAGCCTGTGCAAAACTATTTCGTAATCACGCGAATCATTTCCAGCACTTTGCAGGAATAGCCCCATTCGTTGTCGTACCAGCTCACGACTTTCGCAAAATTCTGGTCGAGCACAATACCGGCCTTGGCGTCGTAGATCGAGGTCAGCGAGCAGCCGCGGAAGTCGGTCGAAACGACGGCCTCGTCGGTGTAGCCCAACACGCCCTTGAGATCGCCTTCGGAGGCTTCCTTCATGGCCGCGTTGATGGCGTCCTGCGTAACCGGCTTGTCAAACACGGCAGTCAGATCAACGACGGAAACGTCCGAGCTGGGCACACGGAACGACATGCCGGTCAACTTGCCATTCAGGGCGGGCAGCACTTTTCCGACGGCCTTGGCCGCACCGGTCGAAGACGGAATGATGTTTTCCAGAATGCCGCGACCGCCACGCCAATCTTTCTGCGATGGGCCATCGACCGTTTTCTGCGTGGCCGTGGCGGCGTGAATCGTGGTCATCAAACCTTTGACAATGCCGAACTTTTCGTGCAAAACCTTGGCAATCGGAGCAAGGCAGTTCGTCGTGCAAGAGGCATTCGAGATAATTTCCTGACCGGCGTAGCTTTGGCAGTTGACGCCGAAAACGAACATCGGCGTGTCGTCTTTCGACGGGGCCGACATGATGACCTTTTTCGCACCAGCCTTGATGTGCTGTTCTGCCGTTTCTTTTGTGAGGAACAGACCAGTCGATTCGACGACCACTTGGGCAGCGACATCGCCCCATTTCAGGTCGGCGGGATTCTTTTCGGCAGTCAGGCGGATTTTTTTGCCGTTGACTACGAGATCAGTGCCATCGACGCTGACATCGCCCTTGAATCGGCCATGCACCGAATCATACTTGAGCATGTATGCCAGATAATCGGGCGCGAGCAGGTCATTGATACCGACGATTTCAATATCGTTCGCAAAATCTTGTACAGCAGCACGAAAGACCATCCGGCCAATGCGACCGAAACCATTGATACCGACTTTGATTGCCATGAGTATTTCTCCTTCTAGGTTGTGGACAGGCCGGCGTTCAGGCCGCGCGGCTAAACTTTCCGAATCAGTATTATTTTATCTGTTTTCCATCACTTTTCAACGGGGGACGCCCTTGCCGTACAGCGACCCTTTATGGTTGTAAATTCTGTCAATTCTCAACCGACATTTTGCCGAAATCAGGATAGATTCTCGTCTTTTCCCGATTTTTTCCGGTTTTTCCAATCCGGCATTCCCAATGATTCCGTTTCGCGTTCTCGTCCTGTCCTTATGCTTTGCCGGTGTCACTTTTGCGAAAAATGCGGTGGAGGAGGATGCTTATCTCACGCGCTCCGAGTTCGAAGCCTTCATCCGGCAGTATCAGGGCGATCATGCTCCGCAACCGGTCGGCACGCTGGCCAAAAAATTTGCTTGGAAAAAGGGTGGTTTCACTATCACGCCTTACGGCTATATCAACGTGAGTGCTTCGTATGAAACCGAACGCACCACGACAGGCGATTATGCCGTCTTCGCCAATTCGCCCGACATCGAGGACGAGGCCGGATTCAATCTTGACCCCAAATCAACCCGACTGGGCCTGATGCTCGGCGGCCCCGGCATTCCCGGCTGGCGAGGCTCGAAAACCGAAGGGGCCATCGAATTCGATTTTCAGGGCGCATTCCAGAGCCGCAACAGGGCCGGTCTGATGCTCCGAAAGGCCTACGTGGCCGTTTCGGACGGCACGACAAAGTTCCTGGCCGGTCAGGATTGGGAAGTCATTTCGCCGCTCTACCCGAAAACGCTCAATTACACGGCCGGAGCCTGCGTCGGCAATGTCGGTTATCGCCGGGCCATGCTGAAGGTCGACCGTCGCCACTATTTGGAGCCGACCAGCTACGTGACGGCACAATTCGCCCTCACCGATAATGTATTCCGTGACCACACCGCCGTCACGCCTGGAACGTCGGATTGGCCGACGATTCAAGGCCGATTGGCCTTGACCTGTGGCACAGACCGCCAAACAGGCCCTATCACGTTTGGAACTTCAGGACACATAGGCGAACAACGCTACGAATTTGCGGGACAAAGAAAGTATTTGAAAACATGGTCGCTCAATGTCGACTTGGACCTGCCGATTACGAAAAAGCTGAGTTTGCAGGCGGAATATTTTCTAGGCGAAAACTTGGCCAACATTGAGGGCGGCATTTTGCAGGGCGTAGACATGGCTCGCCGCGACACGATCCGTGCTCAGGGCGGCTGGGTGGCTCTGACATACCAGTGGTCGAAGAAGTTGCAAACGAATTTTGCGTACATGATCGACGATCCGTATAACAACGATGTCGTTTCAGGCAATTCCGGCAATAATTTGTCACGGAACTACAGCCACTGTATTTTCGTGAATGCGCTTTACAATTGGAGCGATTCGCTGATGACGGGACTTGAAGTTGATTTCTGGCGCACTCACTGGCAACGATACGACCCCGTTTCAAAAAACGTTACGCCCTTGAAACCCGGCGAGCCGCTGCGATTTGAATTTGTCACCCGCTACACGTTTTGAAGATTTCTTGGGCATTGAACCTCCTGTTCGCCCCAAAGACACGGCTAGAGTAAAAGAAACACACTCTCAGAATGCGACAATGGAGCCAGACGGACTCGAACCGACGACCCCCGCGTTGCAAACGCGGTGCTCTCCCAACTGAGCTATGACCCCTTTCATCAAACATCTTACCTGCAAAATCTTTTTCGTAAACCCACTCGTCGTCGGCCTTCACCATCAATCTCGTTTGGCCAAACTCTGCAACCGTTTCTTCATTCGGGCCAGCCTTTTCTGTTCCGCCGCCAAAGTCAATCGGTAATACGTCAAAACCATATCGACTAAAGCGAGCACGACAACGCCGAACTCCAGCACCGCGATAGACACCCAGATGCTCACGAACGCTTCGGCATTCCGTTCTGGCTGAAGCAACAACCCGGGACCGAGAAGAAATAATACCAACCCCTGCAAGACAGCGATGACGCGCCTGAGAATCGTCTGCCCGATAATCGCTCGGATGCAACGAAGTATCCCTTTCATCTCATCGCCACACTAAAAGTGCCGTGTACGTGCTACATCGCTTCTTTGCTATAGCCCAATGACTTAATCACGGCCAGCATTTCTTCATACGTGATAAAACGCCGTCGATTCTGATGCTTATATTGGTCGATGGCCTCGGCGAGTTGTTGGGCTTCCGCCGACAGACCATCGTAACAATTGGAAAACTGCCGACGTTCTTCGCCCGGAGCCGCCCCCCCCGCCTTCGCGTCCATGCCACGTCGCTGCACGAAAGGATAGTTTACGGAATCTGTACTCATCTATCTTTTTCCTTAACACGCCAACAGCTCGTCACTGTCATTGAAGTGCTTGATGTCGAACTTCGTAATTCGTTCTCTCAGAAAGATCGCCCAAACCGACACTCGCACGCCAGCCTGCGACCATCGTACACCATCATAAGCCACTTTTCAATAACCGCCTCCCTAATTCTTGCAAACTCTTGAAGATTTCCTCCCCCCCCCTCCCACTTGACCATCTTACCACCTTCAAAAAAGGGAAAATATGTTTCCTTCGTGGCGGGTATTGTCAGGTTGGACAACGTTCATGCCGATTACAGGTTTTTTCATGCGTTTTCCAACCCAAGCCATCTCCTTTTTCGCCATTCGATCAACGTCTTTTCCCGCTTGAGCTTTTTTTGCAATTCCTGATTCAGACAATACTTCGGGACGCAATTTTCAACAACCACCTTTTTTGCCGCACGAATTAACCTCAACAACCTCATAAAAAAATTGGAGGAGATATTAAGGAGTCAGCGAAGCAGATTTTGATGTGCCTTATAGATAGGATTTCTCCAAGATCATGCCCGTCTTATCTCCTAAAACCGATACAACCGGCATCCAACAGGAGGAAAAAAGTGCGGTGGCTTTTTTGAGACGCTGCAAAATTCTATGCCCAGGGGAAAATATTCTGTATAATGTGTCCGGGCGGGGGTGGTTCCGTCCACGGCCATGCCCGAAAAGCATCCGATCATCACTGTTTTCAGAATCAAAAGTATATCGAAAAGAAAAAGGGTTGTTATGTCCATTGATATCGATTATATCAATCCGGTCATTGCCGGCTTGGAAAAAACGTTCCAGACGATGCTGCAATGCAATGTGGAGCGGCTGGGACTGGGCCTGATGGAAAACAACTTGGCACTACACCCCATTAGCGGCATCATCGGGATCAGTGGTAAGGGCGTGGGCACGGTTGTGCTTTCCCTGTCGGAAAGTGTGGCCCTCAAGGCTGCATCAACCATGCTCATGGCGGAGCTGTCCGAAATCGATGATGAAGTCATGGACGCGGTGGGGGAAATCACCAACATGGTATGCGGTGCCGCAAAGGCACGGTTGGAGCAATTCCATCTCAGCATGAGTCTGCCGAACGTCTTGAGTGGCACGAACTGTCGCCTACATTTTCCTCAAAATGCCCGACCGATCTCGATTCCGTTCAAATGCGCTTGGGGTGAGTTGGCATTGCAAATCGGCTTTTCCTTTCCGGGACAGGGACGGTAGACGGGCGATCAGGAGAGGGTGTATGAAAACACTTTTTGATGCAAACCAAGCAAACTGTTGCGGAGCGTGATGGTAATCAGCGATGTCAGCGAGCATAAACGGCATGAGCGTGGTGGTCGACGAAGTGGGCGTCGTTCGGGACGGGCGCCACATTCTGCGACGGATGGCCTTTCGCGTCGACGCCGGTTGCTTTGTCGGGATTCTTGGGCCGAGTGGCTCTGGAAAAAGTACACTCCTTGAAGTGTTGTCGCTCACCGGGACAGCCACTGAAGGGCGAATTTTCTTTGATGATCGTCAGGACATCACAAAGCAGGCCGAAGAGTATCGGAAATGTTTTCGTTACGTTCCGCAACACGATGCCCTCTATCCCACCCTGAACGTGCGGGAGCATGTGCGCGACGTTGCCCGTCTTCGCTTGTCACGGATGACGGACGAAGAAATTTCCCAGGCCGTGGACGCCGCGCTGACACAGGTGGGATTGCTCGAACATGCCGACAAAGCGGTGGGCAAACTCAGTGGCGGGCAACGCAAGCGAGTGAGCATTGCGATGGCATTGCTGGGACAGCCGCGTTTGCTTATTCTCGACGAACCGACCACAGGTTTGGACCCGGCCATGGAACGGCGGCTCATGCTACTTTTGCGTCATATTGCGGATTCGGGCATCACGGTCATTTGCACAACGCATGTGATGGAGAACGTCCGGCTGTTTGACCGGGTGGCCGTCATTGATAAAATCCGCGTAGTCGATCAGGAAGCGGAATGCGGACGTCTGCTCGATTACTTGCCTAGAGTTGATTTTCTCGAAAAAATCAAAGAACAGAATGAAGATTACGCTCGTTTTTTCGAGCAACTCGAAGCGGAACCGGGCGAGTTTTTCTGGAACAAATCCGTGAACGGGACCGCCGCCACGGAGGGTCTGTTCTCCGATTTGGCCCGGCCATTACAAATTGCCTTCGGGCCTGTCGGCGACACGCTCGACCGGAAAGTGGTGCAACCTGGCAAACGAGTATGGCGCAGATCGTTTTCGCTTCTTCGCGCCCTTGATTCTTGCTTGGACAATTTGACGCGGCGGATCAGGCCGCTGTGGCAAACCTGTGATGTGGTTAGGCGAAGCGGCAAAGTTTTTCTGCGCGACCGATTTTTGGTGGCCACCACAGTAACGCTGCCGCCGCTGTTGGGTTTTCTGATTGTTTTGAGTCAGCAAAATGAGACAAATTTGATGCCGTTGCTGTTTTTCAGTCTTATTGTTGCACTCTGGTTCGGAATGAACAACACGGTCCGTTGCATCGTCAGTGAACGGCGGCAATTCGTGCGCGAAAATCTCGCCGGCCTGACCATGAACGGTTATTTGGGCGGCAAAACGCTGTTTTATCTGCTGGTCGGTGCCGTTCAAATTGGCGTGCTGACACTCGTCGTGCAGGGGCTGGCCAGACTACTCTGTCGTGAAATGCTCTGTGAGAAGCTGGCTCTGATCGGCGTCGGCGAGTTTTTTGCGACACTTTTCGCCGTATACTTAGCTGGTCTCGGTTTGGGATTGCTCGTTTCCACTTTGGCTTCCACGGAAAGCGTGGCCGTCGCACTTGTGCCATTACTCATCATGCCGCAAATTCTGCTCAGCACGGTCGCGGCGGGAAACTCGGCACAAAATTTTGACGACCCCGAAAGAATTTTGCCGCTGGCCATCGCCGCAACACAGCAAACGTCCGGTTGGGAAACAAGCCAAGGAACGACGCTCTTCAAGGCGGCATCCGTAGCCTGCTTTTCGAGACCTGCCTTGTTGCTACAGGAGCTGCGTGTGCGGGAATATGAGGACCAACGCGCTTACCTTTTGGAAATACTACACTTCTTACTTCTGACGGCGGTGACATGGACAGGCCTTTGGTGCGCCTTTCGTTACAATATGAAGAAATGGCGCACGCAGCGAGGATAGCGATGAAAAAAAGTAAAGCCGTACAACTGAAGGATACGTTGGAAATCGATGAATTGGTGAGCTTGGTCGAGCCGGAGGAATTGATTGCTAGGATTGATGCGCAACAGCCGGGCGAGGTGCATCACCGAACAGTCGACTATTCCGAGGGAGGGTGGCGGCTTGATTTGTATCTCGCCCATCATTTTCCCGTTTACAGCCGCACCCTCATTCGGGCAGCCATCATGGCGGGCGGCGTGCTGATTGATGCGGACGAAACAACGCAAAGCCGTGGCAAGCCCTCGTTTCGGCTCAAGCCGGGCCAAACGATTCGGTTTACGTTGCCGGAAATTCCGCGGGAAGCACCGCGACCAGAACCGATTCCTCTGGAGATTTTGTACGAGGACGATGATCTCGTGGTCGTGAGCAAGCCTGCGGATATGGTCGTCCACCCGTCGCGTGGCCACTGGTCCGGGACGCTCGTTGCCGGACTGGCCTATCATTTTGCAGGCAAGCTGAGCACAATTCGCGGCCCGATGAGACCCGGTATCGTCCATCGGCTCGACCGCGACACTTCCGGCGCGATTCTCGTTGCAAAAAACGATGTCGTCCACGGCAAGCTGGCCGGACTTTTCGAGCAACGAAAAATTCACAAGGAGTATTTTGCGATAGTCCAGGGCAAACCGCATTTGGACCGGGACATGATTGACGCTCCTATCGGCTTTCATCCGAAAGTCAAAGAGAAAATGTGTATTGCCGCCGCAAACGATCCCGATGCCAAATCGGCGCAGACTTTTTACGAAGTGATTAAACGCTACGAAAAATTGGCCGCGGTTCGTTGCCTGCCGAAAACGGGACGGACGCACCAGATTCGCGTTCATTTGGCCCGCACGGGTTATCCGATCCTCTGTGATCGGCTGTATGGCGGGCGGAAAACGATGACTCGCGAAGAATTACGAGGTGAAAGGCCGATGACTTTGGATGAGACTTCGCTGCCGGAAGCGCGACCGAACGGAACCGTTTTGCTCAAACGGCAAGCCTTGCACGCCGTTAAATTGGCTTTTGTTCATCCCACGACGGGCAAGGAACTGGAGATCACGGCCCCACTGCCCGCCGACATCCAAGCGGTGTTGGACTGCCTAGACGGAAAAACGTAACGAGCTACAGCTCGCCGAGCTTCTCGATACCCTGCGAGGGCGACGGGGTTGGCGAAAAACACGCTCTCTTTGCTTTTCCCGTGGAAAATCTTGTCTTTTCCCGGAAACGGTGTACTCTATGGTCTCGAAATGCCATTCCTTTCACCGAATACCCCACATTTTTCACCTTTCCATGCGACTCAATTATACTGCGAAACATGAATTTCTCATCGGCATCGATTCCGATGGCTGCGCGTTTGACACGATGGAACTCAAGCACAAGGAATGCTTTGTGCCCATGACCATTAAACACTGGAACCTTCAGGGCGTGAGCAAATACGCGCGGGAAGCGTTTGAGTTTGTCAATCTGTACTCGAAAAGCCGGGGCATCAACCGTTTTCCGGCCTTGGTCGAAACGCTCGATTGGCTGCGACGCAGGCCGGAAGTGAAGGCGAGAAACGTGGACATTCCCAAACCGCAGCAGCTTGTCGACTGGATTGCGAAAGAAACCAAACTCGGTAATCCGGCCTTGATCGCGGAAGTTGAACGAAGCGACGATGCCGTGATGAAACAAACGCTCGAATGGTCTTTGGCCGTCAACAAACAAGTCGACAGCATTGTCGGCAAGGGCGTGCCGCCGTTCCCGTTCGTCCGGGATTTGTTGGAAAAAATGCGGGGCAAGGCTGACGTCCTGGTCGTTTCCGCCACACCGCAAGACGCCTTGGAGCGAGAGTGGGCCGAACAAGACATGGCGAAATTCGTGGCCTTTATCTGTGGTCAGGAAATTGGCACGAAAAAGGAATCGCTCGAAAAAGCGCGGCAGATCGGCCAATACGGCGCAAATAAAATGCTGATGATCGGTGACGCTCCCGGCGACCACAAGGCGGCGGTTGCGACGGGCACACTGTTTTTCCCGATCAATCCTGGTGCGGAAGAAGAAAGTTGGCGACGGCTTTGCCATGAAGGTTTAGAGCGATTTTTTGCCGGAACCTTCGCCGGGGCGTACCAGCAGGAATTATTGGACGATTTTAACAAATATCTGCCGAGCACGCCGCCCTGGCCTGTGGAGTAGGCCTGCATGAATACGCACTTGCCTAAAGATGAGCATGAATACTTCATGCAGTTGGCTCTGCTTGCAGCGCAGGCCGCCGAGGCTGAAAAGGAAGTTCCCGTCGGAGCGGTCGTGACTGACGCCGCCGGCGGGGTCATTGCCGTCGCCCACAATCAGCGCGAGCAACTCAACGATCCGACGGCCCATGCCGAGATGCTGGCCATCACGCAGGCCGCCGAGGCTTTGAACTCGTGGAGGCTCGACGGTTGCACGCTTTACGTCACGCTGGAGCCTTGCCCGATGTGTGCGGGCGCGATTTTGCAAGCACGCATTCCCACTGTTGTTTACGGCGCATCCGATCCGAAGGCCGGTGCGGTACAGTCGCTCTTCTCCCTACTCTCAGACGAACGGCTCAATCACCGCGCAACGGTAATTTCCGGCATCTTGGCCGAACCGTGTGGGCAAATCCTGACCGATTTCTTTCGTCGACAGAGGGTAATGGGGAAAAAGTAATAGACCTGTTCAACAATTACAATTTATAGATAGTTTCCGAAATGGTCACGTAATGAAAAAAAAGCAACAAGACACAAGTCAAGCCAATTTGTCACGGCGGAAACATCTGGCAACAAAATTTTTGCGTCAGCTGCGAGAACGCTATCCCGACGCTCGTTGTTCGCTGAAGTTTCGTTCGCCACTGGAACTCTTGATTGCGACGATGCTGTCGGCCCAGTGTACCGACGTACAAGTCAACAAAATCACGCCAGCCCTATTTCAGAAATTCCCAACGGCCCAGGACTATGCAGACGCGCCCGTCGAATTACTTGAGGAGTCGATCAAAAGCACGGGCTTTTTTCGCAACAAGGCCAAAAATATTCAGGCCGCCTGCCGAATCATTGTGCAGAATTTCGCCGGCCAAGTACCGGGCACGATGGCGGAGCTTGTTTCGCTTCCCGGCGTGGGTCGGAAGACGGCGAACGTGGTACTCGGCAATGCCTTTGGACAGAACGAGGGTTTTGTGGTGGACACCCACGTTTTTCGGCTGTCTCATCGCATGGGCTTGGCTGAATCGGGCACGCCGGAAAAAGTGGAGCAGGAACTTATGGCGGTTTTTTCACGCGCCGACTGGGCCTATCTTTCCCATGCACTGATCCACCTAGGCCGCGGTCCGTGCAAAGCCCGCAAGCCCTCTTGCGAATCTTGCCCCATGAGAGGGTTTTGTCCCAAAGACGGGGTGAAGTGATTTTTTTGCTCTTGCGGCGTTTCTTCGTGTTTTCTATACTCCGCCGAGCGTTGCACCGCGCGTATTTCATAGGACACAAATTTGTCACAGCGTGGCGCAAGCGCGGATTGCGGCTCGTGGTGAAATTGATTCTTCTTTCTCTCGAAAACGATGATGAGTTCTCGAAAATTGTGTTTGATATTTTCGATTTGCCTGACAACTTTGCCGGCACTGGTTTTCGGGCAGCAATTTCAGCCTCCCAGCACGCCTAATGCGGCGGCGTCGACGGGCACGCTGAATCCCCTGCAAAACCCGGTACAGCAGAATCCGGCGGCCAAGCAAAGTGAAACCGCTTCCGCCGCGGAACAAACGCCGCCGTCCGAAGCCAAATGGGACGACAGCATTTTGGGGCCACGCATTGCGAAGGTGACACGGAGCTTGGAAAAAATTCCGCATGAACATGAACAAATTTGGCGTGAATACGACATCACGCCGTACACCAAGGGCCGAAATTTTCCTGCCGGTTCGCAGCCGGAACAGACCGTCATCGATTGGATCATCCGCCAGACCGGCGTGAAAACTTGGCATTCCAACGTCTTTTCAACGCTTTCCTCGGATGGCGAAAAACTTTATGTTTATCATACAAAAGAAGTTCAGTTGATTGTGGCCGACATCGTTGACCGCTTTGTGACGCAGCGGTTCGTGAACGATTCATGCAAAATCAGAGCCATCACGCTTTCCCGGCCTGATTGGATCGCTCGAAATCATCAGTATTTGCGGCCGATTCCCATTGTCAGTCCCGGCATACAGGGTTGGATTCTGGAAAGAAACGGGGCTGCCCTGCTACTGCAAGATTTGGCCCGACGAGCGGATTTCAAGGAAATAGCCCAGCCTCAATTACTGTTGCCTAACGGTGTTGCACACAATGTCGTGTCGAAAAAGCAGCGAAATTATCTGCGCGACGTGCAACCCAACGCCGCCGCGTTGAATGGCTACGCCGAAGATCGTGTGACCATTGATGAAGGCTTCGGGCTTTCCTTTGTGCCGTTGGCTCTTTTAGACGGCCAGAGCATGGATGCCATGATTAAGCTCGATATTGTACAGGTAGAAAAGATGATTCCGCTCATGATCGACACGCCGACGACGACGAATCCGCGACAGCGTGTTGAAATCGAATCGCCGCAAGTCGCGTGTTTCAAATTGGATGAACAAATTCGCTGGCCGAAAAATAAGGTGTTGCTTTTGGACTTGGGAACGATTCCCATGCCAACCGGCAACGCTGAGCAGACGGACTCGCCGAATATTTTTTCCGGTTTGACAAAAAATTTCACCGCTGGTCGCCGGGCCAATGTTTTGCTGTTCATCGAAAACACGGTCGGGAGCGCGCCCAACGTTCCCGCAATAACGCCGCAACCCTCATCGTCTGCCCCGCTCGCGGCGCAAGACAATGCCGTCGGCTCCAATCCGTCATACTGGCAAGGGGGGCGGTGAATTGTCGGATTTTGTATTTCGCACGGCTTCCACAATTCCGAGAAATCTGATTAAAGAAAATAGATAAAACTTAACGATACTACCGGTAAAGTTAAGTTTTTCTGTTTTCCGCCCTCGGAGCGAAATGCGATGTCTGACAAAAAATTCTCCTTTGGCCAGTTCGACAACAATGACTCGGTGTTTCCCTCGTTTCCCGGCGGGCCGGCATTCAACCCGCAAAAGTCCCAAGATTGGCTGGAAGGAAACGGCACTCGCGCGGATGCGTCGCCGTCTTTTTCTCGTTCGGACAGCACTCGACCGGAAGAAAACATTCTGGAATTCCACGCTTCGCATAGCTCTTTCCCCCCGCGTGCCGCAGTGAGGGCGGAAATCGAATCGGCGACGCGGATGATGGCCAGGCCGGAGCTGGTACGACAAGAGGAGCTGGATCACCGTGAGAACCAGCTCAATGCCCGAATGGCCCAGTTTGAAACGCTCGTGCGTAACACGAAAATGTCGCTGCAAGCCAAAATGGAGGAAGTGACGCAGCGAGAAAAGCAACTCAAGGAAGTTGAAAATTATCTCCAGACGCAGAAACTTTCGTTGAATGAAACGATTGACGGCGAAAAGCGCGACCTCGAAAATCAGCGGCTGGAAATTCAAAACCGGAAGGCGGATATCGAAGAGCGGCTTGTGCGCCGCGAAAAGGAACTTTTGGAACTGGCCGCCGAACGGGAACGCGAACTGACCTGCCGGGTGGAAGAATATCGGCAGCAGCTTGAAACGAAATTGCACGAATGCAAAAGCGATTATCAAGACCGCTATGAAAAAAAGTGCAAGGAAATCGAAACGGAATTTATGCAAAGGCTTGTTGCGGAAAAATCGCAATTGGACTTGCAGCAACAAAAAGACACGGAGGATTTTGAGGCACGGATTCTACGGCTTGACCGGGAAGTTGAAACGAAAAAAGCGGAACTGGAGACGAAGTATGCCGTGCGGCTTGAAGAACTTGATCGGCAACTGGAACTGCGTAAAAAGGAAGTTGACGACAGTGCCGAACGCCGGGTTAAACGGTTGACGGACGAATACAACCAGAAAAAGCAGGAGACGGAAACGCGACTGGATCGCCGCGAAGAACAAGTGCGTCGCCGTGAGACGATGATTCAGCAGGCCGAGGAGGAATGGAATCGCCGCCGCGAAACTTTCGAGAGTCAGTGGAACGATTTTGACATGTTGCGGAAGACCAAGAGTGACGAGCTGGCGCGAAAAGAATCGAAGCTCGAAGAACGGGACCATTTTCTCATTGAATTTGAAGCGAAACTGAAGAAAAAGGAGATGGAGCAAGCTGCCGTGGACGAAGCGATCAAGGCTCGTGAATGCCAAATTGCCCTTGATTCGCAGAAATACGCCGCCTTGCAGCAGATGGAAATTGAAGTGGTCGAATCGCAGGCCGAGGCGTCACGAATGCGGGAAGCCTTGGTGCGCGAGCGTCATCAATTGCAGAAGAACATGGAATCCGAACGCCGCCGTCTGCGGGAAACGCAGGAATTGACGCTCAAGCGGCTGGAAGAAGAGCGGCAGGATTTGACGCAGCAGAACAAGCGCATTGAACAGATGCGGCTGGCCTTGGATCGGTCGCGTGATGAGCTTGGCCGAATGCACCGCGAGACGCTGGAAATTCGTTTGGCCACCGAAGAATTGTGGCTGCGGCTTTCGGGCGAAACATCGTCGGAGGATTTGAAAGAATCGATTTGCAAGATTCGCATGCGGCTTGCCGACCAGTATCAGGATGCGGCGTCGCGTTTGGAAGCTCAAAAGGATGAACTGAAGATGACACGCGACCAAATGATGCAGCAGCACGAAAAGTTGATGGCGCGCCGTGAAGAACTGGACCACTGGGCGCGGCAATGCGAATCGGCCTTGGCGGAACGCGAAAAATTGCTGAAAGATCGTGAGACGGAACTGGATCGCCGTCAAACCACCGTCGACGAAACACAGCGGCGAACGCTTCGGGAGCGGGCGGAGATGGAAAAAGAAGTCAAACTGCTACAAGAGCAAATAGATCGCGCGTTGGATAAACGCGCAGCATAAATTCGTGGAGAGTTGATACGCGGAGAGGTGGAAAATTGATACACGCTCTCAACTTTCAACTCACGGTGCTCAACTATGGAAACACCCCTCCTTCCCCAAAACTCTCCTTCTGCCATCGGCTGCCCAACGGTTTTGGCCGAAGGTCGGCCTGTCGCGGTGCTTTCGACGCCCTTAGACGATGCAGCTCCCCCAGCCGCACTGCCTCGTGTCTTGGCGGGCGGAAAGCCGGTTGCCATCATCTTGGCTGGGCAAAACGGTATAGCGAGCGTCATAAGCGAGTTGCCGGTGGACAGTGAGCGATGAACGATGGGCAAGGGACTCTATCAAAATACGCCCTACTGCCCTGCCGGCAAAAATTGGCTTGCGCCGGGTCAAAACCAACGGTGTCCGGCAATTTTCCGTTCTCACGCTTACGTCTTTCTTTTTTCCAGATAGTCGGTATACTTTCCGCATACTGGGGTGTTATGTAGTATGGGTGGGCGATACGGAAATTATTGTATATCGGAAAGATAGCGTATGAAAAAGAGTGATACACACGGTGATGCACGCAATGACAACTGGGCTCTTCTCCTCGGCGATCTGGGCATTGACGAGCCGTTGGCGGAACGTCAGGCGGATACACGAAAGGAACTCGAAGAAACGGTGGCGGCAAAGCCTGAAATGCCCGGAACAGCGACAGAAGTTGTGAAAAAAGTTCGTGAAACATCAGCCACGGAAACACCGTTTGACAGTTTTGGGGCAGGCCTGTTGGACGATGTGCCGGTGCAGAACAAGGACAAATCGGATAGCGGTCAGTCGGCGAAACGTGAAGAACCGGTGGAAGCCGTGTCCGGCGAGGAAAACTCGTCGAAGGGCGAGAAGTCTCAGGCCGGTAAGAAGCGGTTTTTTGACCGCTTCCCCAAAATGAATCTTTTCGGTTCTGCGCCGAAAGAATCACTGGAATCCGTGGTCGAGGCCGCGAAATCGCCTTCCTTGAGTGGGAAATCTTTTACCTCCAACAAGTTGGAAAAGGTTCCGGTGGCCACGGAAAGAAGTTCGAGAAAGAAAAATGAGGATCGGGCTGCCAAGCCTGCGCCGGACGCGGAAGTGCCGAAACAAGATGAATTGAATCCCTGGGCATCGATTGCGTCCCAAGTCGGAGTGCTGTCCACCCCGGAGAGTCCGAATCGTGCCGAAACGAAACCGTCAAGAAAGGATGGTATCCAAGATGATCGACCACAACATCGGCGACGAGGTCGGCGTCAGTTGCCCTCCATGTTCGACGAGGCGGGCACGGAATCGGAGGAGTCGGCAAACCTGAAAGAACTGATGGCTGGCGGGAAACGCGGAAGCGATCAGGATGCCGAAGAGCGGCTGTTCTCGATGTTTGGCTCAAAGCCCGGTGTCGACGCGGTGGAGTCACGCGAAACGGCCAACAGGAAAGATGATCGGCGGCGTGGAGAGCGGCCTGCGCGGGGAAGGCGGAATCGCGTGGATGAAGCTCCTTCCCCAGAGTCTGTCGAGGAAGACCCATTTGCCGCGTTCCATGCGGCCCCAAGCGAAGCACGGCAAGAGCCGCATCGTGCCTCCCGTCGTGAGTCGCCGCGAGAAGAGCGGCAAGAACCGCGGGAACGGCGTGAGCAACCGAGTAAGCCGGAGATTCGTGGCCGACGTGGTTCGCGCTACGTGGACCGCGAAAGTTTGGAGTCGGGCGTTGATTCCAGCTATCTTCAAGAACGGGATTTTGGCGTCCACGACGAGCCTCGCCATTCTTCTCGTGGCTCTGCTTCGCATAGTGTTTCTCGACCGGAACGAAGCGAACGAGATGAAATGGAAGTGCCACGTTCCCGAAGCCGGGGCAGGCGCGCAGAATCGGACCGCTCTCATCGGGCCGATTTCGCATTGGAACCGACGGGCTTGGAACGCGAAACTTCGGAGCACGGCGATCATGCTCAGGTCCACAAAAGTGTTCCGAGTTGGGATGATACGATCAGTGCTCTCGTCGATGCCAACATCGCTAGGAGGAGTCAAAGAACCCAACGAAATGGCGGGAGACGGTAAAATTTGTGGCGTCATTCCCGCGCGGGGGCAACCTTCACCTTCGCGGGGATGACGTGTTCGGCGGCCTCAAGACTTCCTCCTCCTTCTTCTCATGGAAACCGGCGACATTCTTTTACACCGCGGACTTCTGAACGAAACGCAGCTTGCCGAACTCCGTGAGTTGCAGCGCGAAGAAATGCGCAAAGGCCAGCGTGAATCCGTTCGCCTCGACCAGCTTGCCGTCCAAAAAGGCTTCCTGACCGAAGAAGTCGTGTTGACCCATCTCGGCGAAGAACTGGGTATCGGCTTCATTGATCTGGTTGATTATCCGGTCAACTTATCCTTGCTCAAAACCTTTCCGACACGCTTCATTCACCGCGAACGCATTTTTCCCGTTGGCCGGTACGACGACATGCTCGTCGTGGCGACGAGTGACCCGCTGAATTTGTATCCACTCGATGAAGTGGCCGCCATCACCGGAATGCACGTTCAGCCGGTGCTGTCCCTAAAACCGGAAATCGAGAAGCTCATCAAAAACAATCTCGGCGTTGGCAGCGAAACCATCGATGGCCTCATGGCTCAGCAAGTCGATGAGAGCGGTATCGAACTTTTTGGCGACTTGGAACTGGACGGTTCCGAACTGTCGCAAATGGCCCAAGAGCCGTCGGTTATCCGGCTCGTGAATGAAATACTGATCGAAGCCATCGAGTCGCGTGCCAGCGATGTTCATATTGAAACGGAATCCGATGGTCTGGCCATTCGATTCCGTATCGACGGCGTGCTGCATGTTCAAAATTTTCCGTCCGAAATCAATCGTTTTCAGGCCGCCATCATCAGCCGCCTGAAAATCATGTCGAAACTGAACATCGCCGAACGTCGCTTGCCGCAGGATGGCCGCATCCAGCTTAAGTATTCAGGCCGGGAAATCGACGTCCGTGTTTCGGTGATTCCCATGATTCACGGCGAAGGCATTGTCATGCGGCTCCTTGACAAAGGGGCCATGGAATTTTCGCTCACCGGTCTGGGCATGAATCCCGCCATTTACGAAACATTTTCCGAACTCATCCGCCGCCCCCACGGTATTATTCTCGTCACAGGCCCGACCGGTTCCGGCAAAACCACGACGCTTTACAGCTCGCTGACGGAAATCAAAGATGCGTCAACGAAAATCATTACCACGGAAGACCCCGTCGAGTACCGGCTTGACGGTATCAGTCAAATTCAAGTCCATACGAAAATCGGATTGACCTTTGCAGCCTCGCTTCGCAGCATTTTGCGTCACGACCCCGATATTGTGCTGGTCGGCGAAATTCGAGACCTTGAGACGGCAGAAAACGCGGTGCAGGCCGCCCTGACGGGTCACTTGGTTTTCAGCACGCTGCATACGAACGACGCCGCCGGAGCATACACGAGACTCATCGATATGGGTGTGGAACCTTTTCTCGTTTCAAGTTGCGTCGAAGCCGTGATGGCCCAGCGACTTGTCAGGAATCTTTGCCCGCATTGCAAAGAGGCTTATGAACCTGATCCGACCGAATTGCCCCCGGATTTTCCGATAGCTACGCTGCACAAAGAGCACGGCGGACAACTGTATCGCCCCGTCGGTTGCCGGGAATGCCGCCAAGTTGGTTATCGGGGACGCGCCGGTATCTATGAACTTCTGGTCACCTCGAATCCGATCCGTGAAATCACAGGCCGGCGGGCGACGGCTTGGGAAATCAAAAAGCGTGCCCTGTCCGAAGGCATGACCACGCTCCGCATGGACGGCTGGCGCAAAGCTCTTTTGGGGCAAACGTCGGTCGAAGAAATTGTGCGCGTCACGAAGCAGGACGAATTTGTGTAACGGACTTCCGCAGCCCGTATTGTGACGCCTGCGCGACGCCGCGCAAAAAAGGCCGGGGACTTTTTTGCGCCGCCCCCGACTCGTGGGCATTGGCGACAGGACACTTGCCTGCGTTTTGTGCCGTCAATACTTGCCAAAGTTTTTGTCGTTCAGGTCGCCGAGATCAATCTGTACGTCCGCCGGCTTGCCGCCGCCCCAGCCATCACCGTGGATTTCGGTTCCCGCATCGGACAGATCAATGGCAATCGGTTTGGTTGTTCCTGATTTGGCCGCGACGGAGGGCGATTTGGTTACAGGTTTGGTCGGTGCCGCGGCGGCTGCCGGTTTCGGAGCAACCGGGACTTTCGGGGCAGTTGCTTTGGGAGCCGCCGGTTTTGCGGCGTGCGCATCTTCCAATTTGATCTCCATCGTTGTCGCCGGTTTAGAGGCCGGGGCAGACGATGGTGCGTAAGAACCTTTGGAATCGCCTGTCTTGCGAATCTGGAACTGTCCAATCAAACGCTGGAGCTGGCCTGCCTGCGAACTCATTTCATGCGACACGCTGGCCGTCTCTTCCGCGTTGGCCGTGTTCTGTTGCGTCACCGCGTCGATCTGGTGCAACCCCTGCGATACCTGCGACACTCCCTGAGCCTGCTCGTTACTCGCATTGGCAATTTCCTTGAGAATCGTGGCCACCTGCGTCGACTGTTCCACGATACCGTCCAACATTTCGGCGGTCTGCTGCGCGATCTCCGCACCCTCATTGATCTGGCGGCTGTTCGTGTTAATCATCTGCGTCGTTTCTGCCGCCGCTTTCGCGCTGCGGGAAGCCAGATTTCTCACTTCTTCGGCCACCACGGCAAAGCCCTTGCCATGCGCCCCGGCCCGGGCTGCCTCGACGGCCGCATTCAAAGCCAGCAAATTCGTCTGGAACGAAATGTCGTCGATGACTTTGACCACTTTTTGAATATCGGTCGAGTTTTTCGTGATCGTGTCCATTGAGCCGATCATTTTCTTCATCATATCCTGACCCTTCGCGGCGGATTCGTTTGCGCCTTGGGCCAATTTATTGGCTTCATTCGCGTTTTGGGCGTTCGCGTTGGTCTGGCCGCCGATTTCCTGCATCGAAGCGGTGATTTCTTCAATGCTTGCGGCGGATTCCGTAGCTCCTTGCGACAAACTTTCGCTGGCCGCCGCCACTTGCGAGGCTCCTGTGGCAACTTGATCGACCGCGTCCGCCGTGCTGCTCAGGGCTTCGTTGACCTGATCGAGCATTTTGGACAGGTTGATGTTCATAACGTCAAGTTCACCGCGAGTTTTGACCGTGGCAAGCCAATTTCCACCCGCCAGTTTCTCGGCGAGCTGTTCGACATTACGAAATTCGCTGATGATTTCCTGAACGGCCCGGGCAAGGTCGCCCACCTCGTCACGCCGGTTCATGTCCGAGGCCGGGATTTCCATCGTCAGATCGCCATCCTTCGCAATACGTCCCATAACGGACGTGGCCGCCCCGATGCCCGTCGTAATGTTGCGGGCCACGAGCACACCGGCGAACATACCGAGAAGAACAGCCATAATACCGACTGCTGCGATAATGATTTGCACCCAACCGATCAGGTCGGCCATCGCGGTTCCGGCGGCGTCAACGTTCGTTTGTACACCCTCAACCACCTTGGCGATGCTTGCGTTGACTTGTTCGGCCTTCTCCGCCTGTTTCACTTGGTTGGCTTCGAGATCGTCCCGGTTTTTGAAGGTGATTTTGGACAAATTCGCCCAGCCTTCAAGCCCAGCTTTTACTTTTCTGACAAACTCATCGCATTCGGGTGAAACGGTGTAGGAGGCCAGGACATCGTCACATATTTTGTACATTTCGGCAAATTTCGCATCTAAGTCACTCGCATGTTTTTTGCGTTCGTCCGCCGATTGAGCGGCATCATAGTCCCGTGCCAGCGAACGACACTCTTGAAATAAACGCTGAACACTGGCATTGAGCAGCAACGCCTTCACCCGGTCATCACGGATGAACGTGTACTCCAATTCGTCACCGTGTCGATTTGTCCCCTTCGCCTTCATTGTGTATTTCGTCGCTTCTTCTTCGACGACATCCGTGATTCGTTTGGCCAAGTCGAGGCTGGCGGCAATGGCGACTTTCCCGGAAGCGTTCCGGTCTGCCCTCGCCTTTTTATACTGGTCAACGATGTTATTGAACTGGGCATCAATACCCTGTAGCTCCAACGCTTCGTTGGCGAACGCTTCCGCATTTGCTTTGTTTTCCTTACTGAGCATCAAGACTTCCGCCGCATCACTGGCCTCGCCGATCTTTTTGACCTGTTCGACGAGCCGATCATGGTTGGCCGGGTCTTGTGTTCTGAGATGTTCCGCCGAGGCCAATTGAGCCTCGTAGGAAGCGGTCAACGCCGTGTTGGAGAGTGAGAAAATCTCCGTCTGCGTCACCATTCTGTCTTTATTGCCACTGATCGCTTGAAGTGAAAAGAAGGCAACAAGACCGATGGCCAGCAGCAACAAGATCAATAACCCGAAACCGACCAGCAGTTTCATTCCGATTCGCATGTTAGAAAGCATGGTTGTACCCTTTTGTGGTCAGAAGGTGTTTTTGTGTTCGTTTGCAGTACGTTAGGTCGTATTCAAAATCGGCTCGGTCTTTCGCCGCCGTTGATCGCTGCCGTATTCCCGTCAGCACGGCAAAGTCACCGTGTCAAGGTAACATACTGCCCCCCGCATAAAAAATGGGCCGTAGCGCAGGCCGCGCGCAGTGTAACGAAGCAAAGGAAGCTGCGGTCACGCGACGGAGACGTTTGCACCATCGGCCCAAATTTTACGCGGAGAGGAACAGTTTGCACATCGATTGTTGTCAAAATATTCCTATTTGCGTAAAAATTGCGCCGAGAGTTCTCGCTCAACCCTCGCGCCCGCATTCACGAATTCTCCTATTTAACTTTACTTAATCGGAATATACGTCCAATTTTCGGGAGAGTCAAGTAAAGACCGTCGTGAGTAGGGCATGTTTGGGCCGTTTCCGAACACGCACGCTCGCTTTTTTCGGTCGTGTTGCTTCTTACCTAACGCAGCCGGAAAAGAACGCAAGAGGCAGCCCGCCTTTTCTGATTTTTGTTTGATTGTAAGATGCAACATGTCGATTTGTTTTCTGTGCGATTCTTTTGGTGGGAAACATGCGACGAATGCGAGCGCGAGGGACGAGTAAGCACTCTCGGCTCGATGTTTACGCGGACAGGAGTATTGGCCATGAAGACTCTCCTCAAAAGTATGATTCTCGGCATGATGCCTTTTGTTTTCATTCTTTGCGTGATGACCATCCTTTTCGTGCCGATGACGTCGATTTTGCCGGTTTGGGGTGGCGCGACGAACGTGGCCGCGCCTGCCGACATCGTTTCCTCGCCAGAAAGTGAAATCGGTTTTGTGGAGAAAACCTTTCCCGGCCCTTGGTTTCGCGTGCGTTATATTTTGGCACTGGGACTCGTTGCCATGACGGTCGTGGCACTGGTCATTCTGTATCGATTTCTCCGCTATGACCGCCAAGTCTGCGTACTCATGCAGAATCAGCAGAATTTTGATCTGTTGTGGGGCGATTTGAAAAAACGACGTCTCGTCAGCAAAGGCAATTATCCGTTCTTCCGGCATTGGGGGCTGGCATTCAGTGGCCAATCCTGTTCCATTGACGAGTTGAGCAGCATTTTCGGCTGGGACTTTTATGACGATTATTCCGCCGAAATGAACGCCATGAAGGAGCAAGGCAGCAAATTCATAGTGACGGAAAAGACGGTCGTGTCGCCGGTCGACGGCAAAAAGAAACACTATCGACGCTTCATGAATCGCGTGGACGACCGCCGTTTTATGAGCTGCGTGCAGGACATCACGGAACAGTATGAGGCGGAAATCCAAGAGCGTTTTTTGGTCGAATTGTTGGCGGCCATGAGTGATGGATTGGTCTTTTATGACCGGGACATGAACATTCTGCGGCACAACGGCCAAGTCGGAAAGATCATCCCCTTCCCGCATCCCACGGAGAAAATTTGCTACAAAGCGATCCACGGGCGCGATGAACCCTGCCCTCGCTGCCCCGTCATGCAGACATGGGAAGACGGCGAACGGCATCGAGAAACCTATCTATTCGAGGAAAGGAAGCAATGGCTTGAGCTTTTCAGCTATCCGATCCGCGATCTGAAAACCGGGGAGGTCGTCCGTGTTCTTGAAGTCGTGCGCGACATTACCCGGCAGCATAACTGGGAAAATGCGCTCTTGGAGAGGGAAAAATACCTGACCGACATTCTCGAAGCGTCCCATGATGGCATCATTGCCATTTCGGACATCGACGATGCGAGCCATGTCAACTCACGCTTCATCGAAATGTTCGGCTGTGACCCGGCGGAATTTCAGCAAAAGGTCTCGACGGAGCAGTTTTTGGAAATTCACAGGAAACTGACATCGGATTGGGAAGAAATCCAAGCTGCTCGGCAGAGGATGATTGAAACCAACGAACCGCAATCGGGTGTGCTCCACTTCTACGATGGCCGCATTATCGATTGGCAGGTTGAGCCGGGAAATTTTGGCGAGAACGGCGAGGCGAATTGTCACGCCGGCTGGACGCGCATTTGGACCTACCGTGATGTGACGGAGCGTTTTAAGACGGCGGCGGCGATCCAACGAAGCGAACTAAAATTTCGCGCTATTTTCAATTCGTCGGCCAGTGGGCACGCGCTCTTCGACGTTGTCCCCGGCGCGGATGGCCGACCCGTTGATTTCCGTTGTACCGATGTCAACCCGGCCTGGGAAAAAATTTATGGCACGAAAAAAGAAAGTTTGCTCGGTCGGAGTCTGGTCGACTTTTTTTCAAACGCCAAAATCGATTCCAACGCCGATCATTCCGAAAGTCTGGTCGGTGAATCCGTCCTGACGCCTTGTCTTCAGGCGATGAAAGGCGAGTCGGGCACATACATCATCCATTTTGAAAAAAACAACCGCTACCACAGCATCACGGTTTTCAAGACGGAAACAGAGCAACTTGCCATCTTCGTGACGGACGACACTGCCCGAATCAAGGACGAGAGAGCACTGAGAACAATGCGCACGGTCATCGATCAACTTTCCGAACCGGTGATTTGGCTCACACGGGAAGGAAGTATTCGCTACATCAACGAGGCGGGCGGCAAGTGCCTCGGATTTGAACAATCCGAACTCATTTTTGGCGCAAAAATATGGCGATTCGACATTTCCATGTTGACGGAGGAACGGTGGCAGGAGCTTTTGGAAAAATTGGATGTCGAAGAAAGCCAGCAGTTTGAAACCCGGCTGAAGCGAAAAGATGGCGTCTTGATTCCGGCGGCGGTGGTCGTCAATCAGATCGAGCATGACGGTCGGCGACTGGTGGCCATTTGTTTTCGTGACCTGAGCGAACTGCACCGGCGGCTTGAGGCGGAAAAAACCGCCATGGCAAAATCACGCTTCCTAGATCACATGAGCCACGAAATCCGCACGCCCCTCAACGGAATGCTTGGCGCAACGAATCTGTTGCTGGAAACCGAACTCACGCCGCGACAAAAAAGCTACGTCGACTTGGCTTCGTCGACGGGAAAGCAGCTGCTCAAAATCGTCAACAGCATCCTCGACTATTCCGACATTCATACCCAAAAAATCGTGCTGTATCCGGCTCGGTTCGATCTCTCCGGGCTTCTCTATTCGGTGATCGCTCAGGCAAGTGAGGATTTGCAGGAAAACGATGCCGAAAAAAAAATCGAGCTGGCCGTCGAATTTGCCACGCCCATCCCGCGCTACCTTGTCGGAGACATGGAGCGACTGGAAAAAATCATCGTGGCCTTGATTGACAACGCCGTCAAATTTACCAAGCGCGGCATGATTATGCTGACGGTCTCCGATGAGGGTCACGCATCGCGGCAAGAGGGGATGCCGTGTATGCTTCGCGTGGATGTGGTCGATACGGGCTGCGGAATTTCGCGCGAGGAAAGGGAACGACTCTTTGAATCATTCACCTTGGGCGATTCTTCGCTTTCACGCGAACGCGGTGGGACGGGCCTAGGCTTGATTACCGTGAAAAATCTCGTCGAACTCATGGGTGGTGTGGTGGACTTCGAGAGCAAAGCGGAACAGGGACTTGAGTACGGGAGTTCGCGCTTTTGGTTTACCATTCCGCTGCCGATTGAAGGCAGTGCGTTCATTGATACAAAAAAATGGATCGTGCGTGAAACGCCGTTAAACGCGGCAAAAAGGCTTGCGCCTGCCGCCGCGGAATCGCCGATACCGGAAGACGCTGCCGAAAAGACCGAGCCAGACAGGCCTGTCGAGCCGCGAGAATCTCCGCTGATTCTTGTCGTGGAAGACAATGTAATCAACCAAATCGTGATCCGAGAAATACTCAAAAATGGCGGATTTGTCTACGAAGTGGCCGAGAATGGACAAATCGCCTGCGACAAAGTGGCGGAAAAGAAATTTTCGCTCATCCTGATGGATTGCCAGATGCCTGTCATGGACGGTTTGGAGGCCACACGGAAAATTCGGGACATGGAAGCGGGAAATGCGGAGAAAATTCCGGGGCACGCCGGTCACATTCCGATTATCGCGCTCACGGCCAATGCCCTGAAAGGAGACGAGGATGCCTGTTTACAGGCCGGAATGGACAGCTTCTGTAGCAAACCGGTACAAGCTCCGCATTTACTCGAAATGATTCGTGATCAATTGCGAAAAACCTAGAAAAGCCCTGACAAAATTTAACGATTGCGCAAATTTTTCCAAAAGAATCGAATTTGCCGGGCCGATATGAACGGAAGACACCGGCTTTTCTGCGACACGAGGATTTTCCAGAAAGTGCAGACCAATCAATCTCCCCCAAGTGATGGCATCGGGAAAATGACGAAATTTTTGACACCATGTTACTGCCCTCCGCGAAAAAAATGGCCTACAACAGCGACCGGGCGCAGTGCAACGAAGCCAAGGAAGCTGCGGCACGCGACGGAGGCGTTTGCACCGGCGGCTCAAATTTTACGCGGAGAGGAGTATATTCCGCCCCGGCCGTTTGTTTCCGCTCTGGCGACCAGCATTCTTTTACTTTTTGGACTTTTGCTTTCCGGCGGGGCGTTGGCAAACGACTGGGGGCCTGCGCTAGGGCCGTCTTTCCCCGATGAAATCGGCCAATTTGAACCGGTCGGCGAGGGATACATCGGTGAATACGACGAATCCGATGTCGCGTATGAAATCGAGGTTGTGCCGGAACCGGTTACGGCGTCACGGTTGGCAAAACCCCTGCCGTCTCGACGACAGCCTGCCCGACGGACGAGTAGCCGGCTGGCGGCGTTCAATGAAACACTTAACGACTCGCTCGAACCGGGCAAAATGATCATGCCCCAAGGCTTTCTCGACGAAGAGACGGCACAAGAAAGTGCCACGGAACGTCAAACTTTACAGAACGTGCGGAAAAAGAAAGTGCCGACCAACCTGCCGACCCTTGAAACGGACGACCTGGAAACAGTGCCGTCCGGCCCGGCGGGAAATTTCTCCTTCGCGGACGACTTAGACGGGGCCGTGTACGACGAGTCATACGGTGAAATGACTTACGGCAATGGCTTGTACGACGAAGGATTGTACGATAAATTGTCGCCTGCGATGGCGGGCAGCTATTTTGGACCTATGATGATGAAGCCTTTCGGTACGGGCGTGATGGACAATTTGACCTTTTTTGCCGGAGCAACGGGCTTTCGCAGCGAGCTGGATGCCGACCGAAACGGCAATTTCGGGTTTTCTGAGGGCGTCAATTGGGCCGGGCCTGCAACCCCGCAAGGAACCGTATCGGCCCAGCTCGGTTTTCGTGCTGTTCAAAGCAATCTCAACGGCAGTGGCGGGACGGCCACGCGAGAGTGTCGCAACCAATATTTCGTGACGGCGGGCATTTATAAGCGTGATCTCGCGTTCCCCCTCCAAGGCGGCGTGGCGTTGGACTGGATGAACGATGATTTTTATGGCAAAGTCAAAGTGCGCCAGTTCCGCGCGGAGCTTTCCGCGAGAACCTTCAGCAATTTGGAGTACGGCTTTCTCGGCGGCTTTGGCGTCACAAAAAAAGACAACGATTTCATCAATCGACGTGAAGACCCGACGGGCATGTACCGCTACGGCGTCCAAGCGCAGCATTACTACCTGTTATTCCTCCGCAAACATCTCGCGGCGGGCGGCTTGGCGGAATTTCGCTGCGGCCTGACAGAAAACGGCGACACGATTCTTTCAGCCTTGGCGGAATTTCCGCTCCATGACCGCATTGCCCTTTACGGCAGCTTTACGGCGATGATTCCTGAACAAGGCCAGGGAAGCAATGGTTTCCGTGATGAAAGCTGGGACGTATCGGTCGGTTTCGTCTTTTATTTCCGGGGCGGGGCAAGCTCCAAGCCTTCCAATCCTTGCAGACCCATGTTTTCCGTGGCCGACAACAGTGCTTTTTTCAATCGCTTGGTGCGGAAATGATGAAACAAATCATGGCGGCAGGCGTTTTGCGTCGACACGCCCTAGGCAACAAGTCCGAAGGCGGTTGACCGTGCCGGTTGAAAAAAGGCCGCGTTCGTGATATGATTGCCATCATGACAATCAAAAATAAACTTTTTCTGCTCTCGTTCGCCGCGACGGTTTTTGGGTCGGTCGCTCTTTTCGGTGAAGAAACCCAAGAGCGTGATTCCGGGCCGCTGACGCCGGCGCAATTTATCCGGCGGGAGAACGAACATCCGCTGATGCCGATCCTCCGTTGGACGGAAAAGGAGCGGCCACAGATCGCGGAGATCAAAGACTATACAGCCAAGCTGACCAAGCAGGAAAATATCGACGGCGTTCTGCATGAGCCGCAAGTCATGGAGATCAAAGTCCGCCATGAGCCGTTCAGCGTGTACATTAAGACCCGTTATCCGGCCAAGTTGAACGGCCAGGAGGCCATTTTCGTTCGAGGCCGGAATGATAACAAAATCATCGCGCACGGGACAGGAGCGGAAAGGACCGTCGGCACACAGCGACTGGTTCCCGATGGATTCATTGCCATGCGCGGCCAAAAATACCCCATCACGGAGATGGGATTGCTCAATCTCGTCGACAAACTTTTGGAAGTAGGACGGAAGGACTCAAAATTCGGCGAATGCGAAGTTAAATACGTGGAAAACGTCAAAGTGGGCGAAAGGACTTGCCTCATGCTCGAAATCACGCACCCGACGCCGCGGTCGAATTTCATTTTCCACCGTGCCCGAATTTTTGTGGACACGGAAATGGAATTGCCGATTCGCTACGATTCACACGATTGGCCCACGGATGACGGAAAAAAATTGCCGCTGATCGAAGAATACACCTACGAAAATATCAAAATCAACGTCGGCCTGACAGACCGCGATTTTGATCCTCAAAACCCGGCATACAGCTTCACGCGGGGGGAATAGTGCTTTCCCTCCTGCGTGCGAAGACAACGGAATGTCCGTGTTTTAACCCGGCTCAATCCGGCGTCCAGAGTTTTGATCCGCCTTCCGCCGGAACGGAGCCGGCATCCGGTGTCCAAAGGCCGGCGGGAGCGGCTTCGGGCGAAGCGGTGGCGGTTTCAGCGCGGCGTCGCATGGCGGCGGTCGGTGTGCCGTCGGGGTTCAAGAAACCAAGCTGCACGAACAAATGTTGCAATGCCTGCATGACGCGGTCATCTTTGCCGTAATTCTTGACCAGATAGTTGATCGTTTCATGCGCTTGCTCGAACTGGCCCAGTGAAAGCCGAATGGGAATTTCGTGCAGACACCAGCCTGCGTCGGGATAGCCGAGTTCCGCCGCCTCGTTCTTCGCTTTTTCGATCCAGAGCAACGCCTCCTCCGAATTGCGCATGGCCTGCTCAATGCCAATGAGCGATTCAAAGGCATGAACCCGAAGCGGGACGGGCACGTCGCGCATAGGCCGGTTCAAAAGCTCTTTTGCGAAACGCGCGGTGGCTCGCGGCTCTTTCATCACGGAAACGACCTGTAGCCCTTCGCCGAGCACGGGCGTGGAGAGCTTTTCCACGTCAAAGCGATACCAACGCCACACCGGGTGTTGATCCAGAATTTCGAGCATTTCCTCTTCGGAACCTTCAGGAATCGCAATGGGGCCTTGTTCCGGCAGATTGAGTCGGCGGCGAAGCTGGTTGGCGAAATCGATGGCTAGTTCCTCGTTCATCCAGTATTCGATCATTTCAATGGCGGCCAGAATGCGAATTTTGTAGGCCGAGTCCGAAGCGGCGGCGGCGGGCGATTTGCCGTCCAAAAGCCCCAGCGGCGCGTTCGCCCAGTCGCGGGCAAAGATATGGTTGTAATAATCTTTTTCAAGTCGGTTGATTGTTTCCGCCGAGGGCGACGTTTCCGGGGCGTAACGGAAACGGTATTGAACTTTCGCGTGCGTTCGGGAAATCGTGTGGAATGTTTTTTCGTTTGAAACCGGTTGTACCAAATCGCCCAGCGTTTGTTTCAAACACGTTTCCAACTCCGCACGCTCGTCGGCCAGAATATCCATCGCCACGAGCCGAGCCTCTTTGTCCGTTTCCTTTCCGTAGAAAAGGCATCCGGCCAGCTGCGAGGACACATTTTCGAGCGAGATTTCCGTGTCTTTGGCCGGAAAAGGCCGGTCAAGGAAAATGAAACCGCAGCGCGGCGGCACATCGCCGTCCGGGACGCCGGTGCCGACGTCCACACGATGGAAACGCGGTGCGGACAGCAATTTTTCATACGCCGCCTCGCCGTCGGTCAACGGAAATTCGAGATACTGTACCTCGACGTCGTCGCCCAGTGCGCCCGGCTTGATGAACAATTTTGCGGCCACGGCATCCACGGCATCTTCAAGCGGCGTACCGGGATGATTGGCGTACATGTCCAATGCTTCGCAGCCTGTGTCGTCGTCCAGCAACCAGAGCCGCACAGCCGCCACATTGCGCCAAATCGCGGGCCACTGATCCGCAAATTGCGTGAGTGACTCAAGTTTTGCCAAGGCCTGTTTCCATCGCATCAAACTGACGAGTTCAACGGCGTCCTCATATTCCGCCTTGCCGGGAAAATTGTCGGGGCAAGCGTTATCGAAAATCATGTCACGCAGCAAGAGCGGCACTTCCGCTACGGACGAAGCCTTGTACAGCAGGGCGTTGGCCGATTCCTGAGCCGTGGGAAAACGCTTGAGTTGGTTCCCCAGTGCGACCACAGGCAGCACGAAGCCGTGCATGAGCATACATGCGCCGACTTGCAATGCGGCATTGATGAGCGCGCTGTGGGCGGTTCCTTCTTTGGCACGTTCAAAAGCGTCGATCAATACGGAAACGCCTTGTTTTTCCTCCCCGGTGACGGCCAGAGCCAGCGCGTACTCCGCGGCGGCAACGGGATTCTCCGGCTCTTTTTCGAGAAAGGTTTTCGCCAGCGGCTTGGCGTCTTCCCAACGATTTTCACTCCGGTAAACGGACAGTTTCGCGGCGGCGAGACAAGCGCAATCTTGGTGCTCTTTTTCCAGCGTTTCGATCAAGGCCAAGCAGGAGGCCCCCTGATTGGATTCGAGAAGCCGCTCGATTTGTTCGATTTCCTTGACCATGTCGGGGCAGCAGAAACGGATTTTTTTGTCGCGGCCACCCGGACAAAGGGAATAGGGGTCTAATGGCATGAGTGTGTTTGAGGTAAAGATAAAAATTAAAAACGATGTGATATTCGGCTAAAGAATTTGCCGCCGGCTTCGTCTGGTCATCGCAACAGGGCGTAACACCGCATTCTAGCACAAAAAGCCCCGAAAACGAGTGGGGTCTGTTGAAGACACTATTCTTTGAGCAATCAGAACTTTTCCCGCAATATTCCCCCTTCTCTCCAAAAAACACTTGACTCGCACGCCAGTGCGCCACTACAATCATAGTATGAATTTTGTATTTCCTGAAAACCCTTGTACCGAGG
>QMCD01000126.1_pt1 | contig 63006 bp, 45 predicted proteins | sample 1821841 | NCBI WGS metagenome assembly QMCD01 (sample SAMN01991225, study PRJNA193472) | Termite gut metagenome, whole genome shotgun sequencing project. | isolation source: worker | host: Macrotermes natalensis
CTCTGGAAGCCAGAGAGAACATGGAAGATGACGCGGAAGTCTTAAGAGGCGTCAAGGTAGAAGAAAGTTATGATGAAGAAAGCGAAGTCAGGGTGACCCGGGTCGCGATTGAAACCAAGAACGGTTCCAAAGCCATGGGAAAGCCCATAGGGACTTATATCACCTTAGAGGCACCAGCGATGATTGAACCAGACGAGGAATACCACAAAGAGATTTCAGCCGTTTTATCAGAGCAGTTAAAAACGATCATCCCCGATATCAATGAGGAAAAGTCGGTACTGGTGGTTGGCCTGGGAAACCGTGACGTGACTGCCGATGCCTTGGGTCCAAATGTGGTAGACAATCTGACTATTACCAGACATATGGTGAAAGAATTTGGAAAAGCGGCCTATAATAAAACCAAGGTACACATGATCAGCGGCATGGTTCCCGGTGTCATGGCCAAGACCGGCATGGAAACGTCGGAAATCATTCAGGGTATCGTCAAACAGACCAAACCGGATGTCGTCGTGGCGATCGATGCCCTGGCGGCTCGTTCCACGAAAAGGCTCAACCGGACGATCCAGATCAGCACCGCGGGCATCCATCCCGGTTCCGGGGTAGGGAATCACCGGAACGCTTTGACCGAAGAAGTCCTCGGGGTTCCTGTCATCGCCATCGGCGTGCCTACGGTCGTTGATGCCGCAACCATTGTCAGCGATGCGATTGATAAAGCCGTCAAAGAAAGCGGAAAAGAAGACCATTCTATAAAAGAAGAAATGATAAACGGGCTGGGAGAACTGCGGAATATGTATGTAACCGGCAAAGACGTTGATTTTGAGGTCAAACAGATCAGTCACATAGTCTGTGATGCTCTCAACAGCGCTTTCGATTAGTGTCTTTGCTGACATCTCATACTAATGAATTGTCAAGGACAGTGGCAATGACATGAGCCAGCGGTTCACAGGCATTCATGATTTCTTCTACCGTGTTGTTCTGCGCGCCAAGCTCGATCAGCGTAGTTTTAGGAGCCACATGCATATTGTAGCGGTATGCCCGCAGATATATCTTGCGTGCCAGGCCGGGGTAATATTCATTGGCGGCAACCTGCTGCTGGAACGACAGGGCCAGGTTCGTGTCAATATAAGGATTCTTCAGATATGCAATCTCGCCGGTATCATTGGAAAAGCTTAAGCCGTTAAAGAACATGAAACGGGCGGTCGGCCTTCCCTGGATATCCATGACCAACTTCCGCTCTTCCGGCATCTCGTCCCGATGCAGGTCGATTACGACCTGGATCGTAGGATTCCCGGCCAGCAGCTCTTCAATTACCGGCAAGGCATTGGAATAAGCATAATCCCGGCTCTCCGCATCAAATTCTTCAGTATGATGAAGAACCCGGAAACCGTACCGGTTTGTCAAGAGCGAAGCAAGCCGTTCACCGGCCCCGACGATAGTGGTTGACTTGTCGCCGGGTATGGAATCGGCAAAAGTTTCCTGAGAGTGGGTATGGTAGATCAAAATCTGCGGCCCGACGGCCGTCTTATCAATGCTTAAATCTCGATTTAATAAGTTTTCCAAGTTGATGTTTTGTTCAGTAACACTCGTTGTGGAATCGACGGCATAAAAATTAGCTATCAGTTCATCGAAAGTAAATCCTTGTGACCAGTCATAAGAATAAGCCGGGGATGCCGGTATCTGAAATGCCTGCAAAGCTGCCGGGATGTCCTCAGAGGGATTGCCGTCTGGGTCTGTCGAGGTATTCTCCGGACTGTTTTCGTCCAAGAAAGCGTTCATCATGCTTTCTTCTATATGAATAGCCGAGTCATTATAGTCCAGCTCGCTTTCAGGGATATTTTTGACGTCTTCGTCCCGGGCCTCCTGACGGATCAGCATTTCCAGAGTCAGTTCATCCTCCACTTCAGGTGAGCTGAGGCTGAGCTGCTCGCTGTGATAATATAGCGGCATCTGCTTAAGCAGGGATGTCTCCAGATAGGCGGGTAGGCCGGCTGCGGCGCTGCGGTCATCCAGAAACGATAGCAGCGGCATCAGGCTGACAGACATCTGACGGTCGGCCCCGGAACGGACAGCAGCATAGAAAGCTGCGGTAAACTCGCTGTCAGGCGAGCGGTTTTCCCAGCCGGTCTTGACGGCAAAGAAAAGAGCGGCTGTCAGCAGGAGAAGTATGGACCATTTCTGGATTTTTCTCTTAGTCAATCGCGGCATCGCTTCTCCTGTCGTTAAGTTTAGAAGTGATTAGCTGGGGGGGGAGCTCGGGAACCGGAGGGCTGGGCGGTCGGTTTTCTCTCTGGACGCGGCGTTTATAGCACTCCGAGGAACCCAGAGCATTCAATTCTCGCCCAGAGGGACTCCACTTTACGAAATGGACAGTTCTGGAACTGTTCATTTTGGTTTCCTCTGCGTTGGCACTGCAGCGTCCCCGGGAAAACCGACCGCCCAGCCGCCCGGCCCTCCTGCCCCGAGCCCCCTGTTTTAAGTAAATGACTAGCTGTGGATTCTGTCGTCTGGACAATGGGCATTGATGTGTGATATACTTAATCGCATTATTGACTGATATTCTTTTTGCCAACGGTAATCAGATTAAGGATACAGGCTCTTTACATGTATATGGTTACTGTCACGAATTTACTATATATATTTGCCTTGTTCGCTTTTTACCCAAGGATTTGCGGAGGTACGGGAAATGCCAGGAACAGACCAGAAAAACATCAGGAATTTTTGTATTGTGGCTCATATTGACCATGGGAAATCCACATTGGCAGACCGGATCATAGAAAAAACCGGCCTGCTGACAAGCCGGGAAATGCAGGCCCAGGTCCTGGACAACATGGATCTGGAAAGGGAGCGGGGAATCACGATCAAAGCCCAAACGGTCCGCATCATTTATCAGTCCCAGGCTGGGGAAGAATATGTGTTCAATCTGATTGACACGCCGGGCCATGTGGACTTTAATTATGAGGTGAGCCGTAGTCTGGCTGCTTGCGACGGGGCTATTTTGGTCGTGGATGCGGCGCAGGGGATTGAAGCCCAGACCCTGGCCAATGTCTATCTGGCTCTGGACCATGACCTGGACGTTTTTCCGGTCATCAACAAAATCGATCTTCCTAGCGCCGACCCCGACCGGGTCAAAGAGGAGATCGAAGATGTGATCGGCCTGGAGGCTCACGATGCCCCCCTGATATCCGCCAAGAACGGAATCGGCATCGAAGCGGTGATGGAGGCCGTCGTCGCCAAGATCCCCCCGCCCAAAGGGGACCGCAGCAATCCGTTACAGGCCCTGATCTTTGACTCTTTATATGATTCCTACAAAGGGGTCATCATTTTCTGCCGGATTATGGAAGGCTGCGTCAAAAAAGGAACCATCATTAAAATGATGGCTACCGGTGCCCGCTCAGAAGTGGTGGAAGTGGGCTATTTCGGGCCGGGACAGTTTATTCCCTGTGAGGAATTAAGTGCCGGCATGGTCGGCTACATCACGGCTTCCATAAAAAACGTCAAGGATACCGCCGTCGGCGACACCGTCACCGACGATGAAAACCCTTGTACGGAACCGCTGCCGGGATATAAGAAAGTGCAGTCCATGGTCTATTGCGGCGTTTACCCAGCCGACGGTGCCAAATATCCCGACCTGCGCGACGCCTTGGAAAAACTAAAGCTTAACGATGCTTCCCTTCATTATGAACCGGAGACCTCGGTCGCCCTGGGATTCGGCTTCCGCTGCGGCTTTCTGGGCCTGCTGCATCTGGAGATTGTCCAGGAGCGGCTGGAACGGGAGTATAACCTTGATTTAGTGACAACGGCGCCGAGCGTTGTGTATTTGGTTCATAAAAACAACGGGGAAGTGCTGGACCTGACCAATCCCACCAACCTGCCAGACCCGACGTTGATCGATTACATGGAAGAGCCGATCGTCTCGGCGGAAATCATGGTGACCAGCGAGTTTATCGGGCCGATCATGGAACTGTGCCAGGAAAGGCGCGGACGATATCTGGGCATGGAATATATCGAAGGAACCAGGGCGGTTCTCCGGTATGAACTCCCGCTCAATGAAATCATCTATGATTTCTTCGATGCCTTAAAGTCCCGCTCCAAAGGTTATGCTTCCTTTGACTATGACCTGAAAGGCTATGAGCAGTCGGAAATGGTCAAGCTGGACATCCTGATCAACCGGGAAGAAGTGGATGCCTTATCCTTTATCGTACATCGTGACAGCGCCTATGAGCGCGGCCGCAGGATGTGTGAAAAGCTGAAGGATGAGATTCCCCGGCATTTATTTGAGATCCCTATTCAAGCTGCGGTCGGAGGAAAGATCATCGCAAGGGAAACCGTGAAGGCTATGCGCAAGGACGTCCTGGCGAAATGCTACGGCGGCGACATTACCCGGAAAAAGAAACTGCTGGAGAAGCAGAAGGAAGGAAAGAAGCGGATGCGTCAGGTCGGCAATGTAGAGATTCCCCAGAAGGCCTTTATGAGCGTGCTGAAGCTGGATAATGAATGAGTTAGTAGAATAGATTTGAGTGAGTTAATAGGATGAAACCTTTAAGTATTTATATCCACATCCCTTTTTGCAGCCAAAAATGCCTTTACTGTGACTTTTTATCCGCTCCGGCCGAGGAAGCCGTGATAAAAAAGTATATGGAGGCGCTGCTGGCAGAGCTGGATCGCGAATCACCATATTATCGAGATTATCAGGTCCGGACAGTTTTTATCGGCGGCGGAACGCCGTCCTGCGTGGAAGAGGAAGCGGTCGGGAGGGTATTATCACGGTTAAAAAAACGGTTTGCTTTTGACCAGTCAGCAGAAACAGAAATCACGATCGAGATAAATCCAGGGACGGTTTCAAAAGAGAAACTAAGGAACTACCGGAACGCAGGGATCAACCGCCTCAGTATCGGGCTACAGTCAGCCGACAAGGCCGAACTGAAGGTTCTGGGACGGATTCACAGCTGGGATGACTTTCTGCAGACCTATGAAGAGGCCCGGAGGACGGGCTTTCGTAATATCAATATTGATCTGATGTCGGCCCTGCCCGGCCAGACCCGGGCTTCTTATGCAGCGACCCTTTCAAAGGTCATGGCCCTTAAGCCGGAGCACATCTCGGCGTACAGCCTGATCGTCGAGGAAGGGACACCGTTTTATGACCGCTATGGTCCCGGGACAGAAGGAGAAGCGCTCTTGCCTTCGGAAGAGGAAGAGCGGGAAATGTATCAGCTGACCGAAACCCTGCTGCGGCAGGAAGGCTATGAACGTTATGAAATATCCAATTATTCCAAGGCAGGCTTCGCCTGCCGCCATAACATGGTCTACTGGCAGCGCGGGGATTATGCCGGCTTCGGCCTTGGCGCGGCTTCGATGGCCGCCGATACCCGCTGGAGCAATGTCAAGGATTTAGGCTGCTATCTCAGCGGTATGGAAGGCCGTCTGGAACCGATCAAAGAAGCCGTACAGGTATTATCCCTGACCGAAAAAATGGAGGAATTCATGTTTCTCGGGCTCCGCCTGATGCAAGGCGTCAGCCGCGAGCAGTTCCGGAAAGCTTTTCATCAGGACATCGACGCCGTCTACGGCGATGTTCTCACCCGGCTGGAACAGCAGAAACTGATCATAAACAAAAACAGCATAGCCCTTACCCCTTACGGCATCGACATCAGCAACTACGTTATGCGGCAGTTCCTGATCTAGGGAAACGCTGATGCAGCGTTTCCCGCGCCGGATATATGGCACAAAGTGCCAGTTCCACTGTAAATCCGTGCGCATCCTGCGGAGCGTCTAAGGAAATACTGATGCATCAGTGTTTCCCTAGATATGTTGCCCGGATCTGTTCCAAGCAAGGACGAAAATCCCCCCATAAATTCAAGTTGTACCCCTTTATAAAAAACAGGTGGAAAGGCACTTGTAAGCTTTCAAAGTCATAGAATAGTAAAAAATGACTTTGGGGGCGCCATTGAAAACATTTCAAAAACCGCTGTCTGCTGAAGAAGAAGCCGATTATATCCGGACTTTGCAAAAGGGCAGCAACGCCGATGCCGAAAAGGCAAAAGAGATCCTGATCGAACGCAATCTCCGTCTGGTAGCCCACATAGCCAAAAAATATGTAAACGCTGATGAGGACATGGAAGACCTGATTTCCATCGGCACCATCGGTTTAATCAAAGCAGTATCCTCTTTTGATGCGGACAAAGGAAAACTGAGTACATACGCCTCCCGCTGTATTGACAACGAACTTTTGATGCTCCTGCGCACCAAGAAGAAGACCTCCAAGGAAGTCTCTCTTTATGAGCCCATCGGCGTTGACAAGGAAGGAAATGAAATCAACCTCCTGGACATTATCGAACATGAACAGACCGACATCTTAGACCGTATGGAACTGTTCGAAAACACCAAAAAACTGGCCGGCCTGTTTGATAAAGTGCTGAATGACCGTGAAAAAGAGATTATTTTTCTCCGTTACGGCCTGGCTACCGGCAAAGAAGTTACCCAGCGCGAGATCGGCGAACTTTTGGGGATATCCAGAAGCTATGTTTCCCGGATCGAGAAGCGGGCCCTATACAAATTGCGGGAGGGCTTTGAGAAATATTGAACGGAATGCTGCCTGAAAACAGGTACGCTAACAATACGCCTTTGGACGAGTATGGCGAAGTATTACGAAATTGATTGTCAACTGCCTTAATATATAATATAATATAAGGTAATGTGAGCAGAAGTTTTAAATCAGAAATTTCTCCTTGCAGACATACGGGGTGCGGTAATCAATGCTTTTTAAAAAAAGTGACGAGTTGAAACCGGGTATGAGACTGGCAAGGCCGATCTATAATAAAAACGGAGTCTTGCTTTATGAACGTAATTCCCAGCTGACGATGCAGGGCATTGTCAGCATTAAGAACTTCGGGCTGATCGGGATCTTTATCTTGGAACCCGCCGAGCCGGTACCGCCGATGACCAGGGCCGATCTGGAGTTTGAACGGTTTCAGACCATGTGCGTATTTTCCATTGCGGAAGAACTGACAAACATCAATACCGCGCACAAACAGAACCGGATCCAGTTCATCGTGGCCGACATCATCAAAAACTACGGCCATCTGGATGCCAAGATCAATTTTGTCCAGAACCTGCGGAGCAATGAAGACTATATTTTCAAGCATGCCATGAACGTCGCCATCTTGGCGGCCATGCTGGGCAATAAAGCCAACCTGAGACTAGACGAGCGTTCAGAACTGGTAACCTGTGCTCTGGTTCATGACATCGGTAAGCTCAACCTGCCGCCCGAACTTGTCGCCCGCGATGCGCTGGATCAGAAAGAAATGGGCGACATCAGGAATGCCATGCTATATGCCTACTCCGCTTTTGACAACGTATTTCCGGCCACTCCGGGCGTCAGAAGGCTCTGCAACCAGTACTGCAAGATGAAGGAAAACATCGAAACAGAGAAATTCAAGGTTGCCGAGGATAAGATCAGTATCGGGGCCAAGATCCTGCTGGTCGCAGACACATTTGACACCATGACGGCGATGCGTTACGGCAAGCCGCCGGCCTCGGAAGTACTGGCCATCAAATACCTGATGGATCATCCGGAATATTATGACCCGAACACTGTCATGGCCTTAATCGACAGCATCAACATCTTGTCGCCGGGAGTCAGCGTGGAACTGAATAACGGTGATAAAGCCCTTGTTATAACCGAAAACACGCATAATATCCTACGGCCTATACTGCTGAACTTTCGTGACAATATGATCATCGACTTAAGCAACCAGTTCTCGTATGGCGACCTTGAAATCATTGATATCATGAAAACTATGGACAACCGCCATATCATGGATATCGACATGCTCCGCAGCCAGGGCATCAGTGTGGAGGGACCGGAATTCGTCAAGGTAAAAGATGAAAAATAATTATTCATTAACTTTCTGAATAATTACATATATACAATAAAAAGCCAGAGAGGACAGAACTACATGCCTACCATTGAAGAATTACTCAGACAAGCCAAGGACGCAGGAGCATCAGATTTACACATTACCGTCGGCGTGCCGCCCAAAATGAGAGTAAACGGACAATTGATCACGATGGAGTATCCCCGCATGATGCCGCCGGATACGGCAATGATCATCAATGAAGTCATGACGACAGACCAAAGAACTAAATATGAAGAACGCGGCGAGTGGGACATGTCTTTTTCCATTCCCGAACTGGGCCGCTACCGTGTCAATGCTTTCAAACAAAGAGGTTCTTCCGCGGCGGCCTTCCGCCTCGTCGGTACCCAGGTTCCGTCCCCCGAAGTGCTGGGTGTCCCGCCTTCTGTCATTGAGCTTTATCAGCGGAAGCGCGGACTGATCTTAGTAACCGGACCCACCGGCAGCGGCAAGTCCACCACTCTGGCAGCTATCATCGACAAAATAAACAACAACCGCGACTGCCATGTCATAACCCTGGAAGATCCGATCGAATACCTGCATCAGCACAAAAAGGCCATGGTGAACCAGCGCGAGATCGGGCTGGACAGCCAGTCTTATGCCAATGCCCTGAGGGCATCCCTCCGTGAGGATCCCGACGTGATCCTTGTCGGCGAGATGCGTGACTTTGAAACGATCAGCGTGGCGATCACAGCGGCGGAAACAGGGCATCTCGTACTTTCGACCCTGCATACGATCGGCGCGGCCAGTACCGTGGACCGAGTCATCGACGTTTTCCCGCCCCATCAGCAGCAGCAGATCCGCGTCCAGTTCGCTAACGTCCTGGAAGCCGTTATTTCCCAGCAGCTGATTCCGACGGCTGACGGCAAAGGCCGGACGGCGGCGTTTGAAGTGCTCCATGCCAATCACGCAGTCCGCAACCAGATCCGCGAAGGCAAATCCCACCAGCTGGTATCAGTGATGCAGACCAACCGTAAGGTAGGCATGATCACGATGGACGATGCGATTATGCAGATTTACTATGACGGAAAGATCAGCAGGGAGCAGGCTGTCCAGTTCGCGACCGATCCTGACGGGATGGACAGAAAGATATAATTTAAGTAAGATTAATGAAGAAAGATATAATAAGAAAGATATGGCAAGACTATGAAATATGATTGTCTTATTGTAGACGATGAAGAATTGCTGTCAGAGAATACCCGCGACTATTTCAATGCCTTTGGCGTGAATACCGCTTGGGTGGCTGACGCTACGTCCTGTATCGACTTCTTCTTTGATAATAATGCAAAATTGGTCTTGCTAGACATCAACCTCGGCGGTTCGTCGGGGTTTGATTTGTGTAAACGGCTACGCGAAACGACAGCTGTTCCGATTCTCTTTATCAGCGCGAGGACAAGCGATTCCGACATGCTGATGGCGCTGCATATCGGCGGAGACGACTATATTTCGAAGCCATATTCACTCCCTGTCTTGCTCGCTAAGGTCAAAGCTGTGCTGAGACGGTATTATGGTGAAGATTCTGGTTTTGCCTGTGGTCGGCTGCGTGTTGATTATGAACATGCCGCCGTATATCGGGATGATGAAAAGCTTTCTTTGAAAGCACTGGAGTATAAACTGCTGATATATCTTATTAAAAACAAAAACCGGGTGGTCACAAAGGATGAGATTTTCCGTAAGGTCTGGGAGCAAGCTATTACCACGGATAATACGCTGAACGTCCATATCCGGCATCTGCGAGAGAAGATTGAGGTTAATCCTAATGAGCCGCAGTATATCAAGACTGTGTGGGGTACGGGTTATGTGTTTGAGGCAGCAGAATCATGAATAAAGCTTTGTTAGTGTTCCTATGTATATTGCTGCTCGGCGCGGGGGGCATCATCTTGGCCTTCGCGGGTAACACTGCGTCAAGTCCTGATCAACGTAGCAGGGTTATTATTATATGAATACTGCAACAAAAGAATCCTTGTCCCTTTCCGCAAGCTGAAGCGCTTTGCCCAATCTGTCGCAGCGGGCAATCTGGATCTGCCGCTCATGATGGACAAACACGGCGTATTCGGAGCGTTTACCGAGAGCTTTGACCTGATGCGGGAGGAATTGAAACGCGCTCAGGAAAACGAGCGCAACGCCGAGCGGAGCAAGAAGGAGCTGGTGGCGTCGCTCAGCCATGACATCAAGACACCGGTCGCTTCCATTAGGGCCGCTGCAGAGTTTATGCTGGTTGCCGCAAGGGACGAAAAGGACAGGCGTCAGCTTGAACGTATCGGCGAGAAAGCGGAGCAGATCAACACATTGATTACCAATATGTTCCATGCCACGTTGGAGGAATTGCAGGAGCTAAGCGTAACGGCGGCCGAGATTCAAAGCATCAGCATAGCCCGGCTAGTCCGCAACGCCGATTATCGGGACATGGTGCTACCGTTTGAGATTCCCAGCTGCATCGTGCTGGCCGATCCGGTACGGCTGCAACAGATTCTCGATAACATCGTCAGTAACGCATACAAATACGCAGACACCGAAATAAAGGTTAGTTCGGTGATTGAAGGTAATGAATTGGTAATAAAAATCATCGACTTCGGCCCCGGGGTACCCGATGACGAGCTGCCGCTCGTGACCGGTAAGTTCTACCGCGGGAAAAACGCCGCGGATATGGGCGGTTACGGACTAGGTCTATATATTGCCCAAACACTTTTAACACAGATGTCAGGAACTCTCCATTGCGAGAATCGATCCGATGGCTTTTCCGTCATCATATCTTTAAAATTGGCATAGATTCAGATCAAGGCCGATCAAAGCTGAATCAAGCTACTAAAAGCCGATCACGCTGATCAAAATCTTGTCAAGTCGTTATAAAATCCGATAAGCAGACAATAATAAAATCCGATAAGCAGGCAATAAAATTTTCCAATAAGCTGACTAATCTTTAAAATTAAGAACTAGTTAAGAAACTGACAAAGACCGGTTAAGGATTTGTGTAGTAATATTTAGCTGTGACAGTCAGGCAGTTATCATATTTTACAAAGGAGCCGAACTATGCGACATGTGATTCTTACCACAAACAAACTGTGCAAGACCTTTTCCAATAACGGCAGCCAGCAGCACGTTCTGAAAAACCTTGACCTGGAACTTTATAAAGGCGATTTCACCGTGATCATGGGGCCGTCCGGAGCGGGTAAATCCACGCTTCTCTACGCGCTGTCCGGCATGGATAAACCGACGCTTGGCGACGTGTATTTCAATGGACAGGAAATAAGCCGTCTATCTAATGACAAGCTGGCGGTTTTCCGGCGTGATAATTGCGGCTTCGTGTTTCAGCAGATCTACCTTTCGGACAATATGAGCATCCTCGACAATATCATGGCCTGCGGCTTTTTGGTCAGCAAGAACCGGAAGGCGGTAGCGGAGCGGGCCAGGGCGCTTTTGACGCAGATGAATCTGGATGAGGCGATATGGCGCAAGTTCCCGACTCAGGTTTCGGGCGGCGAGGCCCAACGGGTCGGGATCGTTCGTGCGCTTATTAACCGTCCCCAGATCGTCTTTGCCGATGAACCCACCGGGGCGCTTAATTCGGCGAACGGCGGGGCGGTTCTGGATGCGCTGACCGCGGTGAACCAGGAGGGGCAAAGTGTAATCATGGTGACACATGATCTGAAATCGGCGCGGCGGGGGAACCGGATTCTGTATCTGCGTGACGGCGTGATTCATGGCGAATGTCTGCTTGGCCAATACGAAAGCGGCAACGGGGAGCGGCAGGCCAAGCTGGGCGCTTTTCTTTCGGAAATGGGGTGGTAAGGATGAGAAATATTGGGATGCACTGTCTTGCTAATCTGAAAAAGAGTAAAAGTCAGACGGCCAGCCTGCTGCTTTTTATTCTTATTGCTACGGCGCTTTTGAATGTGGGGCTATCTGTTATTACTGGCGCAGGAACTTTTTTTGACCGGCGCGCTAACGAACTCAACGCTCCCCATATAGCAGTGTTCTACAAAGCGGACACGGATATTGAAGTGGGGGCCGAATATTTTAAGAATTATCCGGGCGTTACCGAAACGGAACGGCTTAGCGTCATCGGCAGCATCGGTCAGTTTGCGACGGACAAAAGGGAAAGCACCTCGTTTATAGTGCTTTCGCGTGTGGATGAAACACAACGGATGGATGCGCCCTCGCTGGTGGGCGAGAGCCGTCCGCTTTCCGGAGATGCGGTATATATCCCCAGTTTTATGCAGGAAAACGACGGACTACGTATCGGGGATGTGTTTGAAATAGATATATACGGCATGAATCTCAGCCTGACAGTAGCCGGCACGACAGAGGAAATACTCATGGGGGCGCCGATGAACACCACGTACAGGTTCTATATTTCGGATCAGATGTTTGCCGAAGTTACGCATCAGATCCCTGAATTGAAGCTGGAAATGCTGACAGCGCGCATGAAAGATTACCAAAATGCCGAAAAATTGCTGGCTGACTTCCGGCAACAGCTGCCGCAGGAGCAGGTGGTGACCACCATGACCTATCCTTCAGCGAAGCTGTCGCGTACCATGATGGCTATGATGGTCGCTGCGTTCATAGCGGTCTTTGCTATCGTGCTGATACTCGTTTGCCTTATCGTTGTACGGTTTTGCATCAACACCAATATTGAGGAGAGCATGGTCAATATTGGCACCCTCAAGGCGGTGGGATATAAAAGCCCCCAGATCCTGGCATCCATCCTGCTGCAATTCGGCCTAATAGCACTCACTGGCAGCATGCTGGGCATAATACTGGGGCAACTAGCGGTGCCGGCGGTTGCCGATGTCCTGCGCCCGCAAATTGCGCTTGTCTGGGAACCCGGTTTCGACTCCGCTACAGCGCTGGCCTCGCTTGTATTTGTGCTTGTCATGGTGTTGCTCATAACAGTTCTTACCGCACAACGGGTCAAAAAGCTGCATCCGCTCATCGCCCTGCGCGGCGGAATCACAACCCACAGCTTTACGAAGAACACACTGCCCCTTGACAGAGTACGCGGCCCGCTCAATATACTGCTGGCCATGAAACGTCTTCTTCAAAATAAGGGACAGACGGTAATGACCAGTGTTATCATTGCGGCTGTCACAGTGGCGGTGGTAATGGGCATTACACTGCACTATAGTATGAACGTAAACACGGAAACCTTTGTGCGAGGCTTTTTTGGCGAATTGGCCGATGTCTATTTTGTCTTAAAAGATGCCCAGACCGGCGAGGGGTTTGTAAGCCGCACGAAACAGCGCAGTGATGTACGCAAGATATTTGGCTTTGAATCTACGGACATCACCCTGCAGATCGACAGCATCGATAACCATCCGGCGGTTGCCGAGGATTGCACGCTGCTTGAGGGCAATATGTTGCTTGAAGGCATCTATCCTCGTCATGACAACGAAATAGCGCTTGGCTCCGCGACAGCACGAGTCCTGCAAAAAGGCACGGGCGACACAGTGTCGGTGACTTGGGGCGGAAACAGCATCGCCAAGCAGTATATCGTGACCGGTGTGATACAGTATACTAATTATACCGGTTTGAACGGGCTTATCACCGGAGACGGGATGCGCCGTCTGAACCCGAATTTTGAGTTTGCCACTTATTACATTTATGTCGAAGATGATAAGGATGCTGTCCCTTTTATCGAAGACGTGAAACGCATTGAAGGAGATATCTTCATGTCCGTTGGGAGTCCGTTTGCAGACGCCAGTAATGTGTTGGCCAGCATGGGCGATATTATTATCATCGTAGAAGCGGGAATCCTAATAACGACGCTTTGCGTGGTAGTGCTGACACTATATATGGTAATTAAAACCACCATCCTGTGCGGCCGGCGGGAATTAGGCATCCAAAAGGCGCTGGGCTTCACCACGCTGCAGTTGATGAATCAGATTGTACTTGGGCTGACGCCGCCGATTTTCATCGGCATTATTGTGGGCGCAGTCATCGGCTGTATCAGCTTCAACCCCATGCTGACCGCCATGATGTCCTCGATGGGCATAGTGAAAGCCAGCATGCCCATCCCGATGGACTGGCTGGTACTGGCCTGCATTGTCCTAGCAGCACTGACCTATGTGATATCCTTGATGCTGTCATACCGGATACGCAGGATTTCGGCCTATGGCTTGGTCAGCGAGTGATGTTCCTGACTAACATTAAAGTTACTGTTCACTGGCGTTCACTGCCAGTGAACAGTAACTAACATTAAGAAGTTACAAAAAGTTTCGAGAAGTTTTATGAAACCCCTATTGATTTATTTGCAAAAGTTGTATATAATAAATAAGTAAGCAAACATATTTATCAGATTTCTTACTTACTCAACCCATCTTAATTAACTCAGCCTTGATTTTTCAGTTTTCATAATCAGTCAAACCTTTGGTTTATTGTGGTGCCAGTTTTTTATTGTTTCCATACTAACCATTCAATCACATTCTGTCCATCCCCCTCTTTTTGTACATTGAAAGCATAATATATTTAACAAGGCAGCCGAACAGGCGGCATGCTTCCTATCCGAGTCTTGCGGAAAGGGGGTATTGTTTATGGATACATACGAAGAATTTATGATAATCTTGAACACCGGTTTATTGATAGTCGCAATACTTAGCATAAAACATAAATAATAGAAACAGCCGTCCTGCTTCTTTTGGCAAAAAGGACGACTTTTTCTTAGTTGATCTGATTCGCCGGATCAGGTAGTAGCGCCTACCTGTCGGCTGTCTTGTTAAATACATTATATATCATCCGCAATCACCGTGTCAACAAGGTAAATCCCAAATTTTATGCCTTTAAATATTACTGGGTTACAGTTCAGGCCAACCGCGAGGTGTTTTGTTATCCGCTCCGCCAATTCACTTCGGTATCAATTCAATCTTCTCCATCAAAGTCGCTATTTATAACTCAAATAAGGAGGATCCTATGTTTGCAACAGTCACATCAGGCGCTATTTTGGGCATTCAGAGCTATCAGGTTCAGGTAGAAGTCAACGCTTCAGGCGGTCTGCCCTGTTTTTCCATGGTAGGATATCTGGCAGGCGAAGTCCGGGAAGCCGGCGAGAGAGTACGCGTGGCTCTTCGGAATACCGGAATATCCATGCCACCGCTACATATTACCGTCAATCTGTCACCGGCTCACATCAGAAAAGAAGGGACGGCTTTTGACCTGCCGATAGCCGTAGGTGTACTGATTGCTATGGGCGAGCTGCCGGAGAAGTCGGCCGGCGACATGCTGATCATCGGTGAACTGGGGCTGGACGGCGCGGTCAAAAGAGTCAACGGCATTTTACCGATTGTCCTAGCAGCCGCGAAGCGAGGCTGCCGCCGTTTTTTGGTTCCGGCAGTCAATGCCAGAGAAGCGGCGGCAATACCGCAGGCCGATGTCTGCGGTGTCAGTTCCTTACAAGAGGTGTTGCTTTACTTGACAGCCGATGAAACGGAGCGTCAGCACATCTTTCCTTATCTCAAACCGGATTCTTCCCGCTCAGACAAGATAAATGAAGTGCCGGTGCCCGGAAATCGGCAGGAAGAAATTGACTTTGCCGAAATCATCGGGCAGGAATCAGCCAAACGGGCAGCCATTATTGCAACGGCAGGATTTCATCATCTCTTGCTGATCGGCCCCCCGGGAACCGGCAAAACCATGATTGCCAAACGGATTCCCACTATTCTGCCGCCGCTCACGCCAGAAGAAAGCCTGGAAGTTTCTTCCATATATAGTATTGCCGGCCAGCTGCCATCGGTACCGGCCCTGCTGACCGGCCGCCCTTTTTTGAACCCGCACTATACTGTCACCGAACAGGCCTTGGCCGGCGGCGGCAAGCTTCCCATGCCGGGACTGGTTAGTCTTGCCCATCGAGGCGTACTGTTTATGGACGAGCTGCCGGAATGCCGGCAGTCTGTTATCGAGATCCTGCGCCAGCCCATAGAGGATAAAAAAGTAAACATCGCCAGGGTCCAAGGCAGCTTCACCTATCCGGCGGATTTCCTTTTTATCGGCGCTATGAACCCTTGCCCCTGCGGGTACTTTCCGGACCAAGAAAAGTGCGGCTGCAGCCGCCGCACAATACACCGCTATCTGAGCCGGATATCCGGACCGATACTGGATCGCATTGATCTGTGCGCCGAAGTGATGCGCATGGAAGCGGAATGTCTGCAAGCCGGCCGGCCCGGGCTGTCCAGCCGGGAAATGCGGCAGCGTGTAGAAGCAGCCCGACAGATTCAAGCCGACCGCTTCCGGGGAACGGCCTACAGTTTCAATTCTGATATCAGATTAAAAGATATGCAGCAATACTGCAGCCTGGGGAAAAAAGAAACAGCCATGATGCGAAAAGTCTTAGAAAAGATGGACGTAAGCGCCCGAGCTTACCACCGTATCCTCAAAGTAGCCCGGACCATTGCTGATCTCGAAGAAAGCCAGGATATCAAAGAGGAACATCTCCTGGAGGCGGTATACTATCGCATGAACGACGGGAAATACTGGCGATAAGCCAAAAAGTACCGAATCAGAAAGAAACCAATCACAAATTTATTAAAAATAAAAAAGGAGCAATAAGCAATGAATCAATAAGCAATGAATCAATATGCAAATGAATCAATAATCAGTAGTAAAACTGAAAGCGAGGTCAATGTGATCGAAAGTAATCAAGTAGAAAAAGCGAAAAATAACGATCAAACCCAGAATGATACCGATGAATATGCAGCCGGAAATAATCTGGTCAATTATGCGATATACGATGAACTTCCTTATTTATATTGGCTATACAGCATAGATGGATTCGGGAGAAAGACCATCTTGGTTTTAGAAACTTTGTTAGGAAGTGCCAAAACAATCTACCATCTGCCGGAAAACGACTTAAAATGGCTGCTGAACGAACGGCAGCTCCGCGATTTTACCGGCAGCCGGAAACGCTGGGATATCTCGGGCGAGTATCAGAAGCTGAAGGAAAAAGGCATCCGCTTCTATCCATATGCCCACCCGGATTATCCCGCTACGCTCAGAAAGATACCTGATCCCCCGGCCGCCATCTATGTCCGGGGCAGGCTCCCGGATCCTGCCCGCCGGACGGTCGCTGTGATCGGAACCAGAAAATGTTCCGGTTATGGCAGCACGATGGCCGGACAGTTAGGAAAGGCACTGGCGCAGGCACAGATCCAGGTTGTCAGCGGCATGGCCAGAGGGATAGACGGGATCGGCCAGCGGGCTGTCGTGGAAGCAGGTGGCCGGACTTTTGCGGTATTGGGCTGCGGTGTCGATGTCAGTTACCCACCGGAAAACCGGAGGCTTTATGACCGGATCATGGAACGCGGCGGCATCCTGTCGGAATATACACCGGGTACAATGCCCAAAGCCCAGCTATTTCCGCCCCGGAACCGTCTGATCAGCGGTCTCTCAGAAGCGGTCATAGTGGTTGAAGCCCGGGAAAAAAGCGGTACCATGATAACCGTCGACATGGCTTTGGAACAGGGCAAAGATGTCTATGCGATTCCCGGACGGTTGGTTGACGGTTTAAGCGGAGGCTGTAACCGGCTGATCAAGCAAGGAGCAGGAGTGATCTTGTCGGCGGAGGAGTTCATCTGGGAACTTGGCATACAACCCCACCCAGACCCTGCCGCTGCCGACATGGCAGCAGAACTTAGAAAACCGGAGAATACCGAAAAATTATCGCCGGAAGAACGTAAAGTAGATGGCTTTTTGGATTACAATCCCCAGTCGCTTTCTTATTTTGCTGCCTGCTGTCCGGAAATACCGCTATGCCGCCTGACCAGGATACTGATATCACTCTGCTTACATGACCGGGCAGAACAGATCGGTGCCGGATTCTATTGCCGAAAGTCTTAATAGGCTCACTCTTAATGTCGTATTAATTAATTTTTGAAAGCAAAAAAGGTTATAATCATGAAACTATTGATGGAAAAAGGAAAGAAAAAAAAGAAAGCTCTTCCTTTTTCTGCTAAAATATTATAAAATAGCTATAAAAGCACGCGTTGGAGGCCAATATGTTTGATCAGATATTTGGTAATTATTTAGTTGAGTCAGGAAGGATGACGAAAGAACAGTTTGAGAAAGTGATTGAGCGGCAAAGTACCGTCCGTGTCAAGCTTGGCTTGATAGCCGTTTCCGAAAAGCTGATGACGGCGCAGCAGGCCGATGAGGTTAACATGCTTCAGTCGGTCATGGATAAAAGATTCGGTGATATTGCCGTGGAAAAGGGTTATCTGACGGATGATCAGGTCGGCCAGCTGCTGAAGAAGCAGGGCAATATCTATTTGACCTTTGTCCAGACGCTGGTTGACGAAGCGATCTGTTCCCTGGAAGACATTGCGGCCTTTCTGGACGATTATAAACAGGAAAGCGGATTTTCAGCAACGGATATGGCCGACTTCGTAAGCGGCGACCCGGATAAGATCATCGCCTTGTTCCTGCCTGCGGACAACAACTATTGTGCCAGATTGTGTGGCGTTGCCGTGCGGACCCTGACCAGGATCGTGGATTCTACGGCGTATATATCGAAAGCCTATCTGACGGACAAGCTTGATGCCGGCCATGGTGCGTTTCAGGCGATGGAGTGTGCTTTTCAGATCACCTCCGGTTTTGCCGGCGAGGGAAAGAACCTACTGGCGATGGCGGTTCCTTTTGCCAAAGAAGAATTTGAAGAAGTAGATATTGATGCCCTGGATGCGGTAGGTGAATTTACCAACTGCGTGAACGGGCTGTTTTCATCGGCTCTCAGCGAAGAAGATGTGGAAATCGACATGCTCCCCCCGGTTTTCTATGAACATAAAATAACGATAACAGGCCGGTTTTATATCCTGCCCGTTACGATACGGGGCTGCCGCATGAACTTTATTGTTTCCGCAGATTCACCGCTTATAATCCAATAAAATACAATTATTCAGTTATATTCAATATTTTGAATAAAAAAATTTTTGAGTAATAGATTTAAAGGAGAGAGAAGATGGCAAATATTTTAATGGTTGATGATTCCCGGACATCACGGAGAATCCTCAGGCAGATCCTCGAACAGGAAGGACATACCGTAGTGGAGGAAGCGGTAAACGGGGAAGACGGAGTAAGGAAGTTTCAGCAGCATCGGCCGGATATGGTAACTATGGACATTACCATGCCGGTATTGGACGGTATCGAAGCCCTGAAAATGATCAAGGCCCTGAAGTCAGACAGCAAGGTGATCATGGTATCGGCTGCCGGCCAGAAAAGCAAGATCCTTGAATGTCTCAAAGCCGGTGCCGATGAATTTATCACGAAACCATTTCAGCAGAATGAGATCGTAGAAGCCGTCAAACGGATAGTCGGCAAAGATTCCAGTATTTCTGCTGTCTGATAGATAAAATACTTATTAATCATAATAGCAACAGACATAGTAAGAGGAATAACTCATGGCATTATATGGCAAACGTGTAAGGATCGGTGACCTGCTGTTACAGCAGGGGCTGATCACGGAACAGCAGCTCAAGACGGCGCTGGATGAACAGAAAACAAGAAAAACGAAACTGGGCGAAACCTTGATTGCGCTTAATTACGTGTCCCACAAGGATTTTGCAACGGTATTCAGCGAACAGCTGGGTATCCATTCGGTGGATTTGGTCACCGCAGGACTGGAAGACGCCGCCATCAAGATGGTCAATGAGGACATCATGAAGAAATATGGCCTCGTCCCCTTCAGCATCGATCCGAAAAATGCCAACATCCTCAATGTCGCCATGTCGGATCCGCTTGACCTGACCGCCTTGGACGATGTCTCCCTGATTACCAATATGGAAGTCCGCCCGTTCTTCGCTACCACAGCCCAGATTGCCATTCAGCTGGACCGGATGTTCGGAAAGAAGCAGGCCATGGCCGCTGCTGAACAATACCAGAAAGAACATGCCGACGAGATGCGAGAAGAGGCCGGGGCGGAAGCCAATGCCGACGTAGACAATGCCCCCATCGTCAAGATCGTCCGTACCATGCTGGAACAGGCCGTGCGTCAAGGTGCCAGCGATATCCATATAGAGCCCTTCGAGCGGAAGCTACGGATCCGTTACCGGGTCGACGGTGTCTTGCAGGAGGTCATGGATTACAATCCCAATCTCCTCCCCGCTATGGTAGCCAGGGTCAAGATCATGTCCGGCCTGGATATCTCCGAGAAGAGAAAGCCTCAGGACGGCCGCCTCACCCTGCATGTAGACAATAAAGAATACGACGTCCGTGTTTCCGTCCTCCCCACCGTGTACGGGGAAAAGACCGTTATGCGTCTTACAGCTAAGGATGGCCTGACACGGGATAAGAAATACTTAGGGTTGACCGAAGAAGATGAAGAGCGTCTGGATGGCATCCTGCAGAACCCGCACGGCATCATTCTGGTCACGGGTCCTACCGGAAGCGGTAAGTCTACGACCGTATATACCGTATTAAGCGAACTCAACCGTGAGGAAGTAAACATCATTACCGTAGAAGACCCGGTGGAAGCCAATATCGACGGCGTCAACCAGGTTCAGGTCAATGTCAAGGCGGACATGACCTTTGCCAGTGCCTTGCGCTCTATTCTCCGTCAGGATCCGGATATCATCATGATCGGCGAGATCCGTGACAATGAGACGGCACAGATCGCCGTAAAAGCCTCTATAACCGGCCATCTGGTAGTTTCCACCCTGCACACCAACTCAACCGCGGCAGCCATCACCCGTTTGCTGGACATGGAAATCGAGCCTTATCTGATCGGCGATTCGGTGGTGGGCATCATCGCTCAGCGTCTGGTGCGTAAGCTCTGCCCCGAATGCAAACGAGCCCGTCTGGCAGAAAAGAATGAACTGAGGCTGCTTGGAGTCGAGCCCGAAGAGCAGATTACCGTCTATGAGCCCGTCGGCTGCCCCTTATGCGCCGGCGTCGGTTATAAAGGAAGAACCGCTATCTATGAGATCATGCCCATCACCAACCGGGTCAGGAACCGCATCCATGACCGGGTAACGGCAGACGAGTTAAAAGAAGAAGCGGTCTTAGAAGGAATGTCCACCCTGCGGATGGCGGCATCAAGAGAGGTACGCAGAGGCACCACTTCCATCGCCGAGATGATCAAGGTTGCCTATGAGGCTGATTAGGATTTAGAAACAATTAGGAAAACAACTAGGAAAACGACTAGAAAAACACGGAATAGATCAATTACATAACGACAAAGTCACATGACATCACAGCCATAGCCACACAGTCCGTAACCACACAGTCGTAGAAGTACGGGAAACAGGAGGGTAAGAGAGGATATGCCAGAATTTCAATATCGCATCATTACGCCGGAGGGGAAAGAAGTTAAGGGGAGCATGGAGTCCAAAACTGTGGAACAGGTGACCGCATTCTTGAAAAACCAGAACAATGTGGTAATCAGTGTGAACGAAGCCAATATCCTACAGAAAGATCTCAATTTTACGATTTTTCAGAGTAAAGTATCAGCCCGAGATTTCAGTATTTTCTGCCGACAGTTTGTAAGCATCATATCGGCTGGCGTAAGCATCATCAACGCACTGGAGATGATGACTGAATCTACGGAGAACAAAACATTGAAGAAAGCCTTGGCCGGTGTTTACGAAGATGTGTCCAAGGGCGAATCCGTAACGACGGCCATGAAAAAACGCAAGGCCTTCCCCAGCATGCTCTGCAATATGGTTGAAGCAGGGGAGGCTTCCGGAAGCCTGGAGATTGCTTTTACCCGTATGGCGGTTCAGTTTGAGAAGGATGAAAGATTAAGGCAGGCAGTCAAAAAAGCCATGGTTTATCCGATGGTTTTATTAGTTTTAATGATTGGTATCTTTTTCTTAATGTTGCTTTGGGTCATCCCGACTTTCATGGGAATGTTTCGTGAGCTGGATGCGGAGATGCCGGCATTTACTCAGGCCATCATTGATTTAAGTGAGTTTTTCCAACAGTACTGGTGGCTGGTTCTGCTGGTGGGTATCGGCGGTCTGGTTTTGTTCAAGTGGTATTCATCCACACCAGGCGGAAGATATTTTTTGGGGGGAATCAAATTAAGAATACCGGTAATGGGCGTCCTACAGCAGAAAACCGAATGTGCTCGGCTGGGACGGACTCTCTGTACCCTTTTGGGTGCTGGCGTGCCCTTGGTGGAAGCTGTGGAGATTACCGCCCGTTCCATGGATAACGTTCGTTACAAAAAAGCCATGATGGACGCGCAGGATCAGATCATGCGCGGGCGCACCCTGTCGCAGCCGCTCAAGTCCAGCAGGTTATTCCCGCCCATGGTGGTACATATGGTAAGCATCGGGGAAGAGACTGGCGACATAGAGTCGATGCTGGAGAACATCGCCAACTATTATGAAGATGATGTTCAGGTAATGACTGACCAGCTCATGGCTATGATGGAGCCGATGATCATTGTGGTCATGGCAGTGGTGGTAGGTGCGATGGTTATTGCGATTCTGCAGCCGATGATGACACTGTATGAATCAATAGGATAAGGACGGGTCTAAAACGGCAGTATGGAAAGTTTACTGAGAAAAATAAAGCCAAGACATTACCCGGTTCTGACATTTATCCTTACATGTATGATTTATGCATGTATATTTTCGGCAACGGGTTTTCTGGGTGGGGACTATGTCATTGCCAAAAGCGATCTGTACCATCAGTACCTGGCTTTTCTCAAGATGTTCGTCGATGTTTTGAAAGGCGAGGGAAGTTATTGGTTTTCGTGGAATGTAGGGATGGGCAGCAATACAGCACTTCTGCATGCCTACTATACCTTAAGTCCCTTTAATCTGTTATGCCTTCTTTTTGGCGAGCAGCATATGATGACGGCGGTTTTCTTCATTATCGTGGGAAAAGCGGGACTTTCAGCCTGCACGTATCAGATATTCGCGAGCCGGTTCTTGAAGCAGAAGGGCTTCGTAACAGTACTGTTCGCCATGATGTACGGTCTGTGCGGATATGTAGTCTGCTATTACGTCAATATCATGTGGATGGACGCAGTTTACTTGTTTCCGGTTCTGATGCTTCTGGCAGTACGGCTTGCAGAAAAGAGGAAAAGTGCCGCTTTTACTATTGCCTTACTGTTCTTGTTCGGGATCAATTTTTATAGTGCCTATATGGCAGGAATCGGCCTGTTTATCTTTTTTGCTGGTTATTTGCTTTATGCGGCTAAACGCCTGGGCATAAAGAACTGTATCAAGGCCGGTATTCTGTTTAGCTTGTCGGTGCTTACGGCATTGGCGGCAACAGCGGTGATCTGGCTGCCTGCTTTTCTCTCCCTACTTGCCGGCGGGAGCGGTGATGTGCGGGTATCCTCTGGCAATGTCAATAATCCCCTGCTTACTTATGGTAATTTATTTATCGGAGAGATGCAGTCGTTCAATGGCTTCGTTCCTTTTGTGTATTGCGGTATTCCCTGTTTATTGTTGCTCCCTTTTTATGTTATCAACCGCCGGATTCCCAGAAGAGAAAAATGGATTGTCGGGGCTTTGCTGCTGCTCTGGCTCATGATTACGTCTGTCTCTTTTTTGGACAGGGCGTTGCATGGATTTGATGAGCCCAATATGTTCCCCTTCCGTTACTCTTATATCATCAGTTTTCTGATCATTACCATTGCCTGCCGACAAAGCCTCTATCTTAATAAGGTCAGCCAGAAAGGACTGCTGGCGGTGATTCTGTTTAATCTCTTGTTATATGCTGGGCTGGGGGTTTTCCTGCCCCAGTCTTTTAAAGAGCAATTTTCCCTGAATTCGCTTCCGGGCTTTTTCGTCAATCTGGCTTTTATGGTGGTCTGGCTGCTGGCAGTGCTTGTTTACCAGCAGAAGATCCTGGATAAGCTGGCCTTATGCGTATTGACTTTCTTCTTGGCGGCACTGGAATTAACGGTCAATGGGGCGATGTGTATTGAGAAGCAGGATCATGTAGAGACGGATCAAATGATTTATTCGGTATTTTCTCAGACTGAAAAAGCCACGATAGAGCGTCTGTTGGAGGATCAGGGATGGTACAGGAGCTATTACAGCGGGATTTCCAATCGGAACGCCGGAGCGATGTATGGATATCAGCGGATCGGCTTTTTTTCATCTAGCCGCAGTGCGGCATTGATCCGCGCCTTATCGGGCCTGGGATATTTGACTGGTGAAAACTATGTGTCCGAATCAGGCTATACGGAAGTCACACTGGCGCTTTTGGGTGTAAAATACCGGATAGACGGATTTTCCATGGCGAAGGAAGGAACTGTTTCCTACCAGCCGATCGAAGAGTATCCGTATTATTTGAGCGTGGGCTATATGACGGATGAGCAGATCCGGGAGTATGCATTTACGGAGTCTCCTTTTGAAAATCAGAATAATCTGCTGACTGCCATGCTGGGAAGAGAAATAGTCTGCTTTGAAGCGGTTCCGGCACAATTACAAGCCATAAACGGAAAAGTGAATTATTATGAAAATGGTTCCATTATTTTAGCGAGTACCCCGGATTCTTCGGATACCCTATTCCGCTTTGAAATCCCCCCCGATGAAGATAATCAGCCATTATACGGCTATTTCAGCCGGGTGACAAGGGATCGGTTTAACTATTTTTCTGTTGTCCGAACCCCTGATTTAATGGAAAACAATGAAATCACACATGCAGTACCCAGATTGGACGATCCGCGGATATTGCGACTCGGGATTGGGGAATCCGGTAACTATGAAGTGGACATCACATTTACAGATGAAAACATGTCGGATTATATTAAGAAAGCTTATTTTAACTTCTACAAAAAGCCAGTCTTTGAAGAAGCCATGCAGGAGCTGCAAAAGGAACAGCTTACTGTGACGCAATGGCGGGACGGTTATCTGAAAGGAACAATAGAAGTATCTGGTCAAAGGGAAGTTTTATTCACTTCCATTCCATATGACAGTGGCTGGGAAATCCTGGTGGATGGGGCTGAGCGACCAGCCATTGCCCTTATGGATGAAGCCTTTCTGGGGGTAGAACTGACCGAAGGATATCATGAGGTGATTATGCAATACACAGCACCCGGCAGTCAGGCGGGGTCTTTGATCAGCCTGTTTACGATAATAGTATGGGGGGGGATTACCGTTTGTAGACGAATTCTAAGGAAACACTGATGCATCAGTATTTCCTTAGACGCTCTGCGGGATGCGCACGGATTTACAGCGAAAACTGGCACTTTGTGCCGTAAATCCGGCGCGGGAAACGCTGCATCAGCGTTTCCCTAAGAAAATCAAGTGGATTTTCCTGATATCCTTGGCACTATGGTTGTTTTGTATACTGTCAAGCCTGATATGCCACAAATTATTAACAAAGACAGCACTCTATTTTTGTTCATAAAGTAGAAAAGTAAATAAAACTGTAAAAAATAGAGCAATTCCCGTATAAAATTGATATTGACACTGTACATTTTTTCCAAAATCTGATAATATATTATAAAGGCATCCGTTACATACTAATAATAAATTATTAAAGGAGAGAGTAGAGTTATGAGGAAGGAAAGAGTATTAAGCAACAAAGGTTTTTCACTGGTAGAATTAATTATTGTTATTGCCATTATGGCGATTCTGGTCGGTGTATTGGCACCCAACCTGATCCGTTACGTTGAAAGAACCAACGTGTCCGCGGATACACAGGTAGCAGATACTGTAAGAAGCGCATTTGTAACGGCTATGATGGATGTCACGGTTATGAACGATGCTGCTTTCTCGACTGACACTGCTGAGTTTACGACACAGACATCACTTACAGCTCTTAATACCGGTTCTTTTGCAGCAGCCATTCAGGAAACTTTGACGGGCAACCCGGCAACTGTCATTGATGCCGACTGGATTGACGAACAGCTGCGGTCAAACGGTGCTAGTGATATTTTAGTCACGATCATTGGCAACGGTGTAGAGGTTGAGATTGCAGGAAGTGATGCAGATGCCAGCGGACCAGGAGTTGCCGGTACTGATACTATCGTTGTTGGTCCATAATCATAACGACATACAATATAATAATATGCTTAGAATGCTTAAAGCAATAATTATTAGGATTTATCAGGTGGGATGATGGAGTACATGATTTATTATATTGCCGTATTTACATTCGGAATCATAATTGGCAGCTTTTTGAATGTATGTATTTTCCGCATACCTGACAAGAATGACATTGTTTCTGAACGTTCCCACTGCCTTAGCTGTGGGAACGTTTTGAAATGGTACGAACTAATTCCGGTAGTGAGTTTTGTGATTCAAAGGGGAAAATGCCGCCATTGTAGCGTCAGGATATCCAGGCAATATCCTTTGGTTGAGTTAATAAACGGCTTGATTTATGTCTGGATTGTTTCAGTACATGGTTTTTTACTACCCAGCCTGCTTTATTGCCTGTGTGCCTCGGCATTGCTCATAATCAGTATTATCGATTGGAAAACATATGAGATACCGCTTGGATGTAATCTTTTTATCGGTGTACTCGGCATCTTCCGTATCTTGACCGATCCGGTCAGATGGCTGGAATATGCATTGGGGTTTTGTGCTGTAAGCGGATTGTTTTTGCTTATTTACTGGATTACCAGAGGTCGCGGGATCGGCGGCGGAGACATCAAGCTGATGGCAGCAGCAGGGCTGCTGCTTGGCTGGCAGGGCATCCTGTTAGCCATGGTCATCGGTTCGGTCATCGGTTCGGTGATTCATATTGCACTGATGAAAATCAAACATAAAGAACGGGTATTGGCTTTTGGCCCGTATTTGTCATTGGGAATACTTGGTGCCATGTTGTACGGCGGTTCGATTATTGAGTGGTATCTTACTTTTTATAGATGATGTTTTTTTATTATAATGTGTGTATTGTGATATTTTTTATTATTTTTAATTGTTAATTTGAATTAGGATTTATTTAATTTTATTGACGAATAGACTTACTTGAAGATGAAAATAGATTAGGCGGGTTATACCTGATGCCCGTGTGGAGGAGATATGGCGCAGAAGAAAATTGCTATTTATATCACTAGCGATGTGATCAGGATCTGTGAGGTGGAGAAATCGGGTTCCAATCTGGTGGTAAGCCGGGCATTTGAAACCAGGACACCTGGCAACAGCGTGGAAGACGGTCTGATTATTGACGTGGGTCGGGTGGCGGAGGCTATCAGCAGCGCCCTTAGCCAGAATCAGATTAAGAAACCAAAGCTGATATTTACCATTTACTCACGTAAGATTGCCCCCAAGGAAATAGAACTTCCTTATGTCAGTAATGTAAACAGAATAGGAGATATGATCACCTCCAATCTAGAAGATTATTTCCCGATGAGCAATATGCAGGACTATATGATCCGCTGGAATATTCTGGATACGGTGATGTCGGAGGGCCGTAAGCTCTATAGAATCTCCGTTGTCGCCGTTCAGAAGGAACTGGTCGAGTCTTATTACGAGTTGGGGAGAGAACTGAAGATGCCGGTGATAACGGTAGATTATCAGATCAACAGTCTTGCCAACCTGATGAAGAAGCAGCTAAAAAGCGGCATTTCTCTTGTCTTACAGATAGATAACGATGTGACCCATGTAACCATCGCGGACGGGCAGACCCAGCTTTTCCGCCGTTCGATTCCCCATGGAAGCGACACCCTGATTCAGTCATTTGCCGCCGATAACCGGCTGGACGAGGAAGAGGCCGAGATCATCCTAAAAGATCCGCGAATGATGGCGGAGAATCTGACGCCGGAAGAGTATACGGAACTGGCGCGGGATTATTCTGCTGCGATAACGCGGGTGGTGGAATTCTATACCTCCAAGAATCCGGAACTGCTGATCGAGCATGCCAAAATGTACGGCATGGGGGCACAGTTACCCGGCTTGAGCGAGGCGCTGGAACGGGTATTGAGCATCGAGATTGAGACGATGCATCAGTTAAACGGCATCCAGCTTAAGAAAAAGAATGTCCAGGGCCTGACCCTTGATGATTTGGCTGCCTATCTGCCTAATATCGGAGCCATGATTTCATCCCTGGATTTCCGGATCGATGAGGAAAAGATGCGAAAGACCGGCATCGGCTACGGTCTGCTCTTTGCGTTGATGGGCATCACCGTTTTGGCAATGGGAGGCTTCTGTGTCTATGTTTATTATGAAGGCTGGCAGTTGCAACAGACCGTGGCCGTCTATGAAAAACAGATTGATAGCTTGAAACAGGCAGAGGAGATTTTCCTTTCTTATGAGGAGGCTCAGAAATATACAGAAATAATCAGAGATTTCAGCGCAGATACCCTCAATGATAACGAATTCCTTTATCTGCTCATCACAAATTTAGAGGAGGTCATGCCGGAAAGCGTGGGTATTACTAACTTAGACTCCGCCAATGGCGAGATCGAAATATCAGGTAAATCGGGAGGCAAAGAACCCCTTGCCCTTTTTATATTGGAATTGAAAAAATTGCCTTATGTATCCGAAATAAGGCTAAGCACTATGTCTGATACATATGACGATGCCGGTAGAATAACTACTGATTTTAGAATGGAATTCCGCATCGACGTGGATGTTGAGTATGCACAGGAGATGGTCGGAGGTGATAAGGAATACTGGGCAGGCTATTTGGCCGAGCAAAGCGCTGAGGAAGGAGGGGAGCAATGACTGACAGAATAAAAAAACTGATAATTTTACTTGTTATTGCAATTATTATCGTTGCACCGATTTTTTTCTTTATTCAGCCGACGATGGAAAAGAATGCGAATTTGACGCTTCAGATTGAGGATTTAGAAGCCACCAAGACCCAGCTGAATAACTGGGCGTCCAATGCCGGCACATACCGTGAGGAAATGAAAGCGATGGAAAAAGACACGGAGGAGATTTTTAGCAGATATCCTTCCGAGCTTCTGCAGGAGGCGGTGGTTCTCTTTCTGCATGAAACCGAAAAAGAGGTTCCCATCGTGTTTCGCCAGACCAATTTTGGAGAAGATGTGGCGGCTCAGATTACTTCCGAAGCAGAAGAAGAGGCTATTAAAGAGGTGGAAGAAGCGACCGGCATGGAATCCGATGAGGAGATTCTTGAGGATACGACCACTACTACTCCCTTGGGGGAAGGTCTGGCGAGCACTTCTACTACTAACCGGATTGGCTTCAGGGCGACTTATGAGGGATTTAAGGAGTTTCTGGATTACATCCTGAAATACGAGGAGCGCATCGTCATTTACGAGCTGGATGCTTCGTATTCGGAGGAAACACAAAATGTGACCGGTAGTTTTTCGATCATTCATTATGCTATTTCCGGTCCTGACCGGGAAGCAGTTTATGTGACTCCGCCCGATATGATGCTGGGAACGGGCAATATCTTTATGGAAGCTGCAGGAAGTTCTGCCAACACAGCGGAAGCAGAGCCGTCGGACTTTTTCGTCCTGCTGAACCAGCCTAGTTCCGTCAATGAGGCAAAGGTAGTCGGCCGAACGAATGACGTAGCGGAAACCACCTATCTGACCAGCGATGAGAACAATGAACAAGAAATCACCATTATCTTTGAAGGCGAGGACGGTACTTATACCGCCGATTACAGCATCGGCGATGAGTCCTACGAGGGAGATGAGATTGAGTTCAATAAAACCGGCGCGATCTATCTGGAGATCATCAGTTCGCCCAGACAGAACGCCGACGATGATGTGGCGGCCACCTTTAACATCATCAACAGAACGGATCAGGACGTTTATTTCTCAAGGTTAGGGGATGATCCAGAGGATCCTAGGATCGATATCTTGGGAGTCACGGGTCCGGTTCTGGAAAGATAAAGAAAAAAAGGGAATGTGCCAAAATATAAAGAGGCCAAATTAAAGAGGTAAAAAAAATATAAAGTTATAAAAGTGAAATCATTGTAAAATTATTAAAGTGAAATTATTAAAGTGAAATTATAATATAATACAGAGGTAAAAAAGAGGTAATTAATAAAGAGCGGAATAAATAAGCAGACATGATAAAATTCAGGAAGGCAGCGGTGGCGTTTATGGGAATAAGCAAAGAGAAAAATCGTCCGCACAACCGTGACCAGGGCTTCAGCTTAGTGGAAGTCCTGATTTGCCTTGCCATTCTAGCCATTTTCTGTATTCCGCTTTTTCAGGGGTTCAGATACTCCGCCTATAATAACAGGCAGGCTCATCTGGTGCATGGGGCAACGTCTTATGCGCAGGAAACGCTGGAAACGGTTAAGGGTATGCGGATTAACGCCGAAAACCCGGGCGATGTCGCCGATCAGCTGGTTGAGCTGCTGCAAGATCCTTCAAGCGCTAGTGCTACAGCGGCGCCAGATACTCCAATAATACCGAGTGTTCCCATCTATCAGGAGGCCCAGTATGTGCATTTGTTTACCCCCATTATTTATACGCAGGAACGGATCAATATCGGCGGCGTGTTATATGATATGGAAGTAGTACTCGATCCGTCGCCGTACAGTACGATTGATGCCAGTACCACCGGCATGGTCAATCCGAACAATGGTTTAGAATCGGCAGCCGATGCCAATGTGATGGGTCAGACTCGGATAGAGGATGTAAACGGGATGGATTTTGCGGTAATCACTGACGAAATCCACCTGTATGACGACTCGATCCTTAATACTTTTCAAGCAAATGCGTTGTTGCAGGAAGACCTGACCATGAGCGAGGCCGAGATTCATGCCAATCTTATAAAGACAGTCAATATTGATATTCTGCCCTTCGGTACCGACCGGGTGGAAGTGATCTGTGATGTAAATTATCGCGTTGACGGTACGGCCTTAAGAGCGCCTTACAACGAGGAGATCTATAACGTCTACCGAGGGGTTTTTGATCTGAATAACGGAACTACGGGCTGGGAAAGCGGCGGTAATATTTATGTGACTGCTAAGGCATACCGTGATCTGGCTTTCATCGGATCAGGATTGCCGCAAAATCATATTGTTATAGATGGCCATTTCAATGCTGCCGATCTGGGTAGGCCGATTCAAGTATATTTAGTCCGGTCGGTTTATACGATTGATAGAGGCACGGACGATGGCCTGAACGGTATTCAGCTGAATTTCAACAGTGTACATGTTGAAGACGATGACTATTCCAACGTTGGTGATATCAGTTTCAACAGCCGATTCCTTACCGGCTCGCAGAACTTTGACGGGGTAATTGACCTGCATACCAATATTAAGGGTCAGATTACGAGTCAAGTGATGCAACCAGCGGAAGCCGAGCAGACGGTAACGGTGGGCGAAGAGGTACCTGTCTTAAGAAGCTATGAAGTGACGGTCACACTGACCGACAGCAATACTGGTACAATAGAAGCATTTGTAGAAGGAACCAAAATAGTAAGGTAGGTTTTATAACGAAGAATGACCGCTCTGAAATGTAGTGCGTGGAGGGCAGCCTATGAAAAGAGAATATAGATCAAAGAAAAAAACATACCGTCTGGGTAACCGGGGTTCCACTTTTATCGTAGTGATGGTGGCCATGTGTTTCCTGGCGGTATTGGGAACGATTATCATTTCGGTCAGTGCGGCCAATGTACAGATGAAAAATCAGGATCATGTCTCCAAGCGGAATTTTTATACAGATGAGCAGGGACTGGATGATATTTACCATGGAATCGGTCAGGTGGCTGCGGACTGCTTGGCGCAGGCGTATTCGGAAATACTGGCAAGATCATCTGCCGACGGCGCGATTACAGCGGATACTTATGCCAATCAGGAGGCGGCTTATCAGGCCTTTTCCATACGGTTTGTGGATGGGTTAGAAGCGGTGTATGGAGACGAAGATCAGGCCTTGGCCGCATTGGAGAACTATGCCACTAAGCCGGATCCGGCAGTTGACATGGGAACCAATCCCGGAGAGATCAGTGTCGAAGAACTCGACAGGATTGAGATCATCGACGACGAAAACGGTATTCCTTTTCAATTTATCTTCCGGGATGTAAAAGTGACTTTTGAGACCACGGATCAGAGCGGAGCAGAGGGTGCCTTTATCTCTTCTATTACTACGGACATTGTGATTGAAGTGCCCTATGTGAATTTTTTCCAGGATTCTTCCCGTGTTTTAGAATATGCCATGGTGGCTAATGAAGGGATTTATTTTAGGGACAGTGGCGGCCGCAGGGTCATCGGCAATGTATATGCCGGGGTGGACGATCCCAGCGACCAGGAGCTGTCGGAACTGCAGGATTATCATGGAGCCGGGATCAATGTGGCGGCAGCGGAGACAGGTGTATACGGGGGCTTGAACTTTTTTAATGCTAATGTTACTTTCGAAAGTCCTTATCTGATTACCAAAGGCGACATGAACCTCCGCGATTCTGTTGTTACCGTGGGAGGCGGTTCTTCTTCGGCCGATCCGCAGATATGGGCGGAATCCATCCGCACCCTACAGTCGCAGAGCCGGTGGGACGGCCCGGAGCCGAGCACACTGACAATCAACGGTGATATCTATGTAGCTAACGATCTGGAATTGAATGCGGAAAATAGCATCGTGACACTGGCGGGGAATTATTTCGGCTATAACGCAGGGGATTACCGGACTTGGGAAGACAAAGGACTGCTTGCCGACAAATATGACGATCCGGTTCATACAAGACATAGTGCCATGATCATCAACGGCAACGGTTCCGAATTAGATATAACCGGTCTGGAGACATTAGTTCTGTCCGGCATGGCCTATGTTGACATGGCCGACCGCCCTGCTGGTGATAACTATGGACTGCTGCCGGGACTTATGAACAGTGATTTGATTGAGGAATATGCTACCGGGGAGTCTTTGTCGCTCCGTGCCAATCAATATATTTATCTGGCACCTTCCCAATTTCTTACCGTTCCTAATCCGGTCAAGGTGGACGGCAGTACACCGGCTCTCGCCGATGTCTGGGTGAGTGATTCGACCGATACGCCAGTAAGTTTTTTTGGAAATTTATTTGGTGTAGCGTCCGATGATCCGGTGGTGGAAAGAGATATGGTTGACCGTGAGACCGGAGACGTATACCGTTATTATTATCTGAATTTCAACGGCAATGAACTGAATATGAGTAACTATGCCGGATTTATCATGAATATGCCGACTGTTGATCAAATCACTACGGGTAATGTCGATTCGGAACTTAACCAAGAATATGGATACACGAATATAACTGATAATGTTCAATGGCTGGAAGCTTTGTGGGAAATCAGAGAAGAGCTTCAGGCCCGGACTGGTTTATCCGGCATTACGGTAGAAGGCGTTGATACGGTAGCTAAAATCCATAGCAGGGGTTCCTTGGCCAATGTAACGAGAGGGGTTATTAGCAGTCCGGTGATACCAGATGATCAGAGGCTGAGCCTTGAGTATGTTGTCGCTTTACAGGCCAGCCTGTTTACGCATTATATCTCCCTGTACACGGCATTGGATCCGCAGGAAGGGGTATCTTTGCTCAATCCGGCTGCCGACCTTGAAGCTGACTTTGTTGATCCCTATACTCTGGAACAATCTGCTAACGATGAACTGCCGGCTCAGCAATTTGTGAACTTTACAGAGCCGGGCGGCTTAAGTGATGCCAACCTCAGTAATACGATTTTTGATGATTACCGCGATACTAACAATCAAAGGATAGTAGCTAATGGTGATCGTGATGTGGTGTTGAGCAGTTCTTTCAGCGGGATTATCCTGTGTGATTGCGATGTGGTGATTGAGGATGGCGTGGATGTCAACGGAATGATCATAACAAGCGGTAAGATCTATGTAGAAGGTAACGGCACTATCATGGCCGACCGGGGAGCGGTGCAGAGCATCCTGAATGAGGAAATGCGGGAAGAGTCCATGCGGGGGGCGGCTGCATTAAATAATCCCACTGCTGATTTTGCTTTGACCTATATGAATGAGATTAACCTGATTGATTCGGGAAGCGCAACGGATTATTCTGATCGGATCAGAGGCACAGATTATGTCGATTATATCAGTTTCGAGAATTGGAGAAAAGGGTGAAAAGGTTAAGCGGGAACAATCAAGGTCTCACACTAGTTGAATTGATGATAATCATCGCGATCATGGCCATCCTGACCAGTATCGTCGGCATCAATATCTCGCTGGCTTTCAGCAGGGATGCGGAGAACTGTGCCAAGAAGATTGATACCGAGCTGGAGAAGGTACGGATGAGTTCTATGTCCGAGCGCGGCGATTTCAGGCTGGAACTGGCAAGAACCCCGAACGGCCCCAGGATGGATTATGTCTCCGAGTTAGCCGGCAGGACTCCCGATGAGATAATTGAGCGCAACCGGGCACTTCCTTCTCAGGTAGCGATATCTTTCGAAGGGGACGGAGCGGCTCTTTCCGTCATGCAGATAGAGGTTGCTTTTGACAAGTCGACCGGAAGGGTTATTGAGATCAGGGGAGATGGCACGGTACTGGATATCGACGTGTTGCGGATCCGTTGCCTAAACAGTGACGACAGAAGGGTAGCAACGGTTGTTTTGATAAGAAGAACAGGAAAACATTATGTGGAATATAGCGTTGCGTAAGAATTTATCAAGTAAGGAAGACGGCGGTTTTTCCTTGGCAGAAATATTGATAGCGATAGCAGTGGCTTCCATCCTGATGCTTGGGATCGGTTCTCTGCTTTTTAGCAGTATCCGGTTATACGGAAACGGCAATGCCAATGCAGAGGTTCAAAATGAGTCCCAGCGGGTGCTGAATCTGACCCTGGACAGCATCATGGAAGCTCAGGGAGTCTGTATGTCCATACCGGCAGCGGGCGATAATACCCGCTGTCTCATGCTGGGTGATTTAAGGATTGAGGAAGTGGGTAATTCGGGTAGCTTTGAGGCGTCTTTCCGGGGAACGGTGCTGGCTTATCTGCCAAACGTGGACGAAATGCTTCTGATCGACCTTCATAACGTAACTTCTTTTGATGAGGGCACGCTTGAAGCCGACGGATATGTAAAATTTGATTTAGCAGATTATACAGTAGATTCGGAAGCAAGCACGGCCGCAGGAGTATTGAGTTTAATGATAGAATGGTTAGACGAGATCGATATGGATAGGGGTGCGGAAGCGGCAATAAGATTGCCTTGGACTTTGGGCCAGGACGTAACCGCTTTCCGGGTAATGCCGGCGATCGGCGGTCCGGACTGGGTATTTGATGGTCCGCCCCCGTGGAACAATGTTACGAATACATCCCTGCCGCCTTTTTGTCATGATGTAGTAACTTATGTGAACGGCGGCCCTGAAGATTTTTATTATTATGCGGAACCGCTGACACTTCGTGTAGAAATCAGTTTTATCAACGACACCTACAATGTGAACAATCCGACCAGAAGGCAGATCATGGATGACGTGGCAGTCAGAAGCCGTCTGGATGTCGTCTATGTAGATGTCAATGACAGCTCCACCGGCATGCAGGCATACCGACACTGGTCATGATAGCTGGTAACGATGTAGAAGATATAGAAATGATATAGAAATGATATAGAAGATATAGAAATATAGAAGACATAGAACAGGAAACACTGATTACAGTGATTCCATAGACATAGCGGCAACCTTTGGAGAGGAGAAGGGTTTATGCGAAATCAAACGAGACTGAGAAAAAGCTTTATCATAGGGGGCGGGGCACTGGCTGTTTTGATTCTGGCGGTCTGCGGTGTCTGGTATGCCCGGAACGGAGGAACAGGGCAACCGGCTGAGCAGCAGGAAGCAGCGGCGGAAACAGTGGCGCAATCAGGCGAACAGGAACTCCTATATGATACCATAGAGGCCGGGGAAGTCGCCAGCCCGGAATATGGGGCTCATACTTTCATCAATCAAAGCAATCCTGGGGCCACCCAATACCCGGGCGATAAAAGGAAAGTGTTCCGCATCATTGAGGTTATTCCCCATGATATCTGCTCTTTATTCCCCTATTTGGTCGACTGGGGGACACCGGAAGAATATGACAAGAATGTACCGGTCGGCTATGAAGGACTGATGGCTATCTCCAGGGGTAGCGGAGCCCAGATGTTTTATGGCAAAACCGGTACGACTACCTCTGACCTGAGCCAGTACTATACCATGCTCGACATGGCATTCAAACAGACCTCTTTAAAAGCAAGTCAGTATCCATATTTGACCTTTGGCGGCAGCACGATGAGTGACTGGGGCAAATGGTATATTATATCAGACTCGTCTCTTTCATCTGCGGACGGTTATTTTGAATTTGTGGGTAACGGAAAGGGTTTATTCTATATCTCCACTTCCTATGCGGACGAAAAGAGTTCAAATGACGAAGAAGGCATCCACCACCGGACGCGGGCAGTGCCCCGATCGGGGTCGGAGCAGCCCAAAGGTGACATGTATCTGACAGGAGCAGCAGTTTATCTGTCAAGGGAACACAGCCGCGCTTCTGTCACTTACGGGCAGGCGCTCCTGAGCCAGACTGCGGATAATTACGATCTTTCCTTTGCAGTTGACGATGTAAATGGTAAATATCATGCGGATATGACCAAGGTGGTCGCCAAAGAAGGCGGGCCGCTCATCGGCTACGACTGGGACTATGTCCTGATGGTGGATGAACCGGACACCTGGGACTATGGCTTTTCCTACGGCTCCGGAGGCGGCTATGAAGTGAAGGTGGCTACTGAAAATACGCTCGGAACGGGAGAGTATATCAGGGTCATGGCTCCGGCGCAGGACGATGCATATACAGATGTTAATCTTCCGGCTCTCCTGAAAGGATATTTTCGCCTGAAGACCTCGTCCGATATCGGCCTCCAGACCTATGACGTGGAATTTCAGGCGGCAACAGGTGCCTCCAGTTATTATTATCCGATTAGTCCGGCCGGTCCGTTTAATAACTCCGATCCTTCATATCACTTTGAATATGTGGGAGACGGTAAGGGACTTTATCACGTGCCCTTTATCTATGATGGCGGCAGCAGCCCGGGGAATTGCTATACAGAGTCGCTGGTCGAAGTTTCAGACGGGGAAGGCCGTTATTCGATGACTTCCACCATCGCGGATCCTGAAGGTCAGCCAATCTATGCGCAGACTACCCTAGGGGCGGGCGATTACGAGGAGATCATCACCAATATTCAATTTACCACCAGCGTAAATGCCAGTGGCACAGATAACGGCAGGGTCGGGGTCACCAAGGGAGGAGCCGACCGAGTCGCGGCACAGTACGGCGGCTGGGTATTTCATCCGGTTACGGATCAGGCTGACATGGAATTGACTCCTTTGCGTGATGTCTACAGCTCCAATGTGAACGGCAACAGTAATGCGAATTTTTCGGTCGGTGACAAGATCTATGTACGGGGGCAGCAGTTGCAGCAAAGATATTACTGCCGTGACGGTTTTGAAAATAATGAGATGTTCAAGCTCCGGGGTTATGCCTCCAGTTTGACGCATCCGGGCGAATCCTACAGTTTATACGGGTATAATAATAATATATCTCCATATGAGAATAAGCAACTGGATGCTGCCAAGACGATCCTTACTTCCTTTGACGCGACCACCCGGATTGAGATCCTGCAGAAGACGATGGCGCAGCTGACAGTGGAAGATGTGAAGTCTGCGGACTTGATTTACATTTCCGTTACCCCGGCGGTAGAAAATCTGGATAAGAGCTGGCCGACAATCAATGAATGGCGGGTCGCGGCCGGGCTGGAGCCGATGGAGGATATTCCGTCCGGTCTGCCGCAAAAGCAGGGTATGGCGTATTTCCCGTCTTCATATCACGGGGATTTATCGGCGGAAGTCATGCTGGCTATCTATAAAGAATGTATTTATGAAAAAAATGTGGCCTTGATGGTACCGGTATCGGCATTTACCAATGGCAACGGGAAAACACCGACATCAAACATAGGCAAGCTGGTATTTATCACGGAAGCCTTTAATAATCCCCAGGATTTTGCTTATTTTATTCCCGGTTTGATGAATCCGGATGTATACAGGACAAATTATACCAAGGTGAATATGGATGCCAGTTTGACAACGTCAGGTCCGGTAAAGCTCAGCTGGTATTGGGATACCCAGTATAATCAGACCTGGGATGAGTCAAATACAACCCATGTTACCGGAGCTTGGGCTGAAAAATATTTTATCGTCAGGAATCCGTCCAATTCCTCGCAGTTACTGCATCCGGCTAACTTCGAACAGATCCCGGCCGGAACGAACCGGTATGACGGTAATGAACAAACCAAACTGACTTTGGGTGAGCATGGTCCGCAGAGCCTCAGGAGGTCGCTTTTCTTTAACGGAACGGCACATTTGTTTGAAATCTTAAGTAATCGGACACAAAGATCTTACACACTGGAAATCGTACCGATAAACGGTGAGCGGTTCACCGACAGGGAGAATAATGAAAGATGGGTCATCTATGGGAATGAATTTGATCCGGCTTCCTTTGAAATACAGTTTCAGATATGGAAGTATGAAACCAGTGGGACGCCGTATGAGCTGGATGACATCAGCGATATCGAATGCAGCATCGAAGGCGGCAGCCCGATCAGTGCAGCATTAACCCCAGTTACGGAGGGTGGTGTTTCTGTCCCGCAATATACAATTAATGGCGGTGCGGTACGGGTCGCATTTGAATTGTCGGGAACTCCGCCATCCGGACTCTTGGATCCGGCAATTTACAGCCGCAAGGTGACCATCACGGTCAATGACGAGACAGCCGATGAGGTATCGAGAGAAGTAGAGGTTATCGTCAGGGAAGGATTTTTCCTGAATTAATGAACAGCGCAAAATCCCGAGAATTGCAAGCGCCAAATCGCACGTTTTTAGCGATTTGTGTGCATAACGTTCGCAGAACGTTGTTACTGTGGAGCAATGGTTTGATGCACTTCGGCTCGGGTTTGAACAGTCACAATTAATCGTCTTACACAGCCTGGCCGAATTATTTTGATTGACAAATGATTCAGAGAGTGATAGACTACTAACAGTTAAATAATGTAAACCGAAGAAGTGGAAGTAAAAACATATCGTGCACTCACAGAGAGCCGGATAAGCTGAGAACCGGCAGAACGCAGACTGTTAAATGGACCATGGAGGGCGCAGTCAAAGGCAGCTGCCGAGTATCTGCGACGTAAGGCATACGTCAGTTGCCGGGAATATGTCAGTATTTCGCTAAGAGCGGGAGTTTCTCCCGAAGCAAGGTGGCACCGCGGAACCGATTTGAGATCCGTCCTTGACAAGTTATATCTTGTCGTGGACGGATTTTTTGTTCTACTGCTATATACTGAATATCTGCTGAATATCTGCCGAATATCTGCTGAACATCTGCTGATTTGTTGGCATTAGAGCTGTTGTCGTTATCAACCTGCAAAGGAAACAAGGGGGTATCACAATGATAAAAGAAGCAATCCACAAAGTTGTCAGAAAAGAAGATTTAAGCTATCAGGAAGCGGAAGCCGTGATGCATGAGATCATGGGCGGGGAAGCCTCTCAGATTCAGATGGCTTCCTACCTGACTGCCCTTTCGTTAAAGGGCGAGACCATTGACGAGATTACCGCCTCCGCAGCCGGTATGAGGAAGCACTGCATCCGCCTGCTTCATGAGATGGACGTGCTGGAAATCGTCGGAACCGGCGGTGACCGTTCCAACTCTTTCAACATATCCACCACCTCTGCCATCGTCGTATCGGCCGCCGGCGTACCCGTGGCCAAGCATGGGAACCGTGCTGCCAGCAGCCAGTGCGGAGCTGCGGATGTGCTGGAAGCCCTGGGAGTGAACATCAATATTTCCCCGGAGAAAAGCAAGCAGCTGCTGGAACAGATCGGGATCTGCTTCCTGTTTGCCCAGAACTATCATATCGCCATGAAATACGTATCCCCGGTAAGGAAGGAACTGGGCATCCGCACCGTATTTAATATTCTGGGACCGCTGACGAATCCGGCCGGTGCCAAGATGCAGCTTCTCGGCGTCTATGATGAGGAGCTCGTGCTGCCGATGGCGCAGGTGCTGTACAATCTCGGCGTCCGCAATTCGCTGGTGGTATATGGCCAGGACGGCCTCGATGAGATATCTATGAGTGCCGCCACCACTGTATGCGAGGTGCGGGAAGACAATTTCGTAAAATATCAGATCCAGCCGGAAGATTTCGGCATGCAGAGGTGCCATAAGGACGAGCTGCTGGGCGGAAATGCCCAAGAAAATGCCAGGATCACCAGAGAAATACTGAGCGGTGTCAGAGGTCCGAAGAGAAATGCCGTTATCCTCAACTCCGCTGCCGCGCTCTATGCCGCCCGGAAGTCCGCAGATATGCCGGCCGCCGTGAAACTCGCAGAAGCAATGATCGACAGCGGTAAGGCGAGGGAGCAATTGGAGAAGTTCATCGAATTATCTAAGGAAACGCCATTATTAAAGTTTCCAAAGAAACCCGCTAGAAATCCGTAAGAAACCCGCTAGAAATCCGTAAGAAACCCGCTAGAAACCTGCTGAAAGCCCGCAAGAAACCCGCTAGCCAATAGAAAGGATGCTACTATGATATTGGATACCATCGCAGAAAGTACCCGTGCCCGAGTGGCCGGCTGTAAAAAGCAGCACCCGCTGGAGCACCTCCGCCGCCAGGCCGAGGAACTGGGAGCGGATACCGGCTTCCCCTTTTTTAAAGCGTTGTCGGGAAGCGACATTGCCTTTATCTGTGAGGTCAAAAAGGCATCTCCGTCCAAAGGCATTATTGCCGAACATTTTCCCTATCTTGACATTGCCCGTGAATATGAAGATGCCGGGGCGGCAGCTGTATCTGTTCTGACAGAGCCGGAATTCTTCATGGGCAGCGACAGCTATTTGAAGGACATCGCTGCCGCGGTAAAGATACCGGTATTGCGCAAGGACTTTACGGTTGATGCTTATCAGATTTATGAAGCAAGGTTACTGGGAGCGGCCGCTGTCCTGCTGATCGCCGCGCTGCTGCCAGAGCCAGTGATCAGAGATTACTTGGCCATTTGCCGCAGCCTCGGCCTGTCCGCCTTAGTGGAAGCTCACGATGAAAAAGAGGTAGAAGCTGCCCTGAAAGCCGGAGCCGGGATCATCGGTGTCAACAACCGTGACCTGCGGACTTTTAAAGTAGATATCACTGCCTCATACCGGCTACGCGCCTTGGTCCCGGAAAACCGCCTGTTTGTTTCCGAGAGCGGGATTGCCAGCCCCGAAGACATCAACAGTCTGCGGCAAAACGGGGTAAACGCTGTCCTCATCGGGGAAGCCCTGATGAGATGCCAGGATAAAAAAGCCGCCTTGGCCCAATTACGAGGGTCAGCCGTCTCATGAAAGGCACAGTAAGATTATGACAAAGGTCAAAATATGCGGCCTGAAAAGCCGCCAGGACATCGAATATGTGAATCAGGCAAAGCCGGATTATGCCGGGTTTGTATTTGCTCCCGGGAAGCGGCAGATCGATGCTGAGACGGCAGCGTACCTGCGCCCCATTCTCAGTAAACAAATTATTTCCGTCGGGGTATTTAAGGATGCCGAAGAAAGCTTGGTACTCCGGCTTGCAGACCAGAAAATCATCGACATGATCCAGCTTCACGGAGAAGAGGCAAGCGAATACATGAACCGCATCAAAACCCGGCTCCCGGTACCGGTCATTAAGGCGATCAGCGTCGGAAATACAGCTCAAGAAGACCTGATCAGAGAATATCAGGAAGCCGGATGTGATTTTTTCCTGTTTGACCAAGGCGGCGGCGGTACCGGAAAAACCTTTGACTGGAACCGCTTACCCTATTCTCCCCGGCCGTACTTTATCGCAGGAGGGATCCATGCCGGCAATGTGATTCAGGCTATGAAGCTAAAGCCTTATGCAGTGGACATAAGCAGCGGCGTTGAGACTTCCGGCTGCAAGGATGCGGCGAAAATAGTGGAGATAGTCAAGCTGGTAAAAGATAATTCATAAAAGAGGGGCTCCACTTTACTTGGTTTCCTCTGCGTTGGTACTTAATGCGTTACTGTTCACAGCCCGGGCGAAGTGCATACGCCGTTACTCCACAGTAATAACGTTCTGCGAACGTTATGCACACAAATCGCTAAAGACATGCGATTTGGCGCTTGCACAACTCGGGATTTTGCGCAAGAACAGCGCAAAACACCTCGCGTTTGGTCTGAACTGTAATCTTAAGGATCCCGCCGAGAAATCCGACTGCCCAGCCCGCCGGTTCCCGAGCCCCCCCCCGCTACTCAATTCAAACTTAATGGCATTCTGTAAACAGTAAAAGCATGGGGGATATAGAAACACTAAATGAGTAGATAGCAGAGTAGTTACAAGTACAGATGCAAGTACAGATAAACGATAAAGGAGAAACAAAGCTATGTCGAAAGGCCGATTTGGAGATCATGGGGGCCAGTATATCCCCGAGACCCTGATGAACGAAATCATTAAGCTGGAAGAAAACTACGAGTTCTACAAAAACGACCCGAATTTCAACAGGGAGCTGACCGACCTGCTGAATCAGTATGCCGGCCGCCCGTCACTGCTTTATTATGCCGAACGGATGACCCGCGACTTAGGCGGGCCGCGGATCTACCTGAAAAGAGAAGACCTGAACCATACCGGTTCGCATAAGATCAACAACGTCCTGGGACAAGTCCTGTTAGCCGCGAAGATGGGCAAGACCCGTGTTATTGCGGAGACCGGCGCCGGCCAGCACGGGGTGGCGACAGCCACCGCGGCGGCCTTGCTGGGGATGGAATGCGAGATATTTATGGGTAAGGAAGATACCGAACGGCAGGCCCTCAACGTATATCGCATGGAACTGCTGGGGGCTAAGGTCCATCCCGTCACCAGCGGTACCCAGACCCTCAAAGATGCGGTCAATGAAACGATGAGGGAATGGACGGCCAGGGTTCATGATACCCACTATGTCTTAGGCTCGGTTATGGGACCGCATCCATTCCCGACGATCGTCCGGGACTTCCAAAGCGTCATCAGCAAGGAAGCCAGAGCCCAGATCATGGAAGCAGAGGGACGCCTTCCGGCGGCCGTAGTCGCCTGTGTGGGCGGCGGCAGCAACGCTATGGGGATGTTCTATCATTTTATCCCGGATAAAGAGGTTCGCCTGATCGGCTGTGAGGCGGCCGGCCAGGGGACGGATACCGACCGCCATGCGGCGACGATAACCAAAGGCTCGCCCGGTGTGTTCCATGGGATGAAATCTTATTTCTGCCAGGATGAATATGGTCAGATTGCCCCAGTTTATTCGATCTCGGCCGGTCTCGACTATCCCGGCATCGGTCCGGAGCACGCTTATCTCCATGACAGCGGCCGGGCCGAATATGTCGCTGTTACCGATGAAGAGGCGGTGGCGGCCTTTGAATATCTGGCCCGGACTGAGGGCATCATCTGTGCCATCGAAAGTGCTCATGCCGTGGCTCATGCCAGAAAGATTGCCGCCGGTTTTGACCGTGACAGCAACATCATCATCTGCCTTTCCGGCCGCGGTGACAAAGATGTGGCCGCGATAGCACGTTACAAGGGGGTAACTATCCATGAGTAGAATCAAAGACGCATTTATTAACCAGAAGGCCTTCATCGGTTTTGTAACCGGAGGGGATCCTGATCTAAAGACCAGTGAAGAAATCATCCTGAAGATGATAGCGGGCGGCTGCGACCTGATCGAGATCGGCATTCCGTTTTCTGATCCGGTTGCCGAAGGACCGGTCATCCAGGAAGCCAACCTAAGGGCTCTGGCAGCAGGTGCGACGGTTGACAGTATTTTTACGCTGGCCGCTTCGGTCAGGGCCAAAACCGCGGTTCCGCTGGTGCTGCTGACCTATCTCAATCCCGTATATCACTACGGTTATCAGGATTTCTTTGCCGGATGTCGCCGCAGCGGGATTGACGGCATCATTATCCCGGACCTGCCTTATGAGGAAAAAGGCGAGCTGCAGCCGTATGCCGCTTTGCAGGGAATTGACTTGATCACCTTGATCGCCCCTACCTCCGGGCAGCGCATCGCCCGGCTGGCAGAAGACGCCGCCGGCTTTATCTACATCGTTTCTTCCATGGGAGTGACCGGTACTCGGACGCAGCTAAGCGACTCCCTGACGGATACTATGGCCGCCGTAAAAGCGGTTACCGACGTCCCGGTGGCGGTAGGATTCGGAATCCATACTCCCGAGCAGGCCGCCGGGATCGCCAAGTCAGCCGACGGTATCATCGTGGGCAGTGCCATTGTCCGGCTGGCGGCCCAGTATGGCCAGGAGGCTCCGGACTACATATATCACTATATTAAGCAGATGAAAGCAGCTATCTCATAAAATCTGTCGTTTATACAAAAAAACTGTTAATTGTGACAGGCATATTGATATTCCTCCGCATTAATTTACAATAATATTAACAAGATGCTTACATGTAAATTGATTCATTATCATTAAAGGAGGATAAGATGAAGAACAAAGGATGTCACAAATACCTGATGCTCCTTGTGGCGTTTGCCCTGATCGTTGTTCCGCTGGGCGGGATGGCCAGCGGGGCGATTTATGCTCGGGCGCAAAGCTACCCTGAGTGGCAGTCCTCGGTGGCCTATACTGGTGGCAACCGTGTGGTCTATGAAGGTAATGTTTACGAAGCGAAATGGTGGACAAAGGGAAATAACCCGGCAGTGCCCACGAACAGCGCCCATCCCTGGCAGCTCATCGGACCGGCGGAAGAAGACGGCAGTGACGGTGGTGGCGGAGAAGAAGGCGATGATCCTGATCCGGTCGGGAATTATCCGGTCTGGAATGCCGGAGCGGTATATGTCGCCGGTGACAGGGTGTTTTATGACGGCATGATATATGAGGCCAAGTGGTGGACACAGGGCAATAATCCGGCCATGCCAAGCGGCGCTCATCCCTGGCAGCTTATCGGTCCGGGCGGAACAACCGATCCCGGCACTACGCCTACGCCGAGCACTGATCCTGACCCGACTCCGACCCCGAGCGCCGATCCTGATCCCGACCCGACTCCGACCCCGTCGGTTCCGCCGGTCGGCTCCGAAGTCTTGAGCGATGCTGAGATCAACGAGCTATGGGACGGCATCGACCCCAAATACTCGCCGGAGAATGCCGGTCAGCGTCTGGAGCAGTATCTGAGCCAGAGCGATTTTGAGGCGTTGTTCCCGCGCCGTCACGGGTCTGCTATGTGGCGGGAGCTCAATCCCCAGTATAGCGGGCCGGAATATTATTCCTACGCCAATCTGAAGGCTGCTATCGTCCATGTGGCCGGGATCAAATACAAAGTCGAATACCGGCAGGGGGTTTATTATGCGCCGCGGATCAGCGTATTAAACAAAGCGACCAAGGCCCAGACGGTAATCTCGGTGCATCAGGATTTTAATGCATCATGGAACATCAATAAGCCGATCGAGACCAAAATCGTTGACTTCGGCTGCTTCCTTGCCGATGGCACCGAAAATGATAAAAAGCGGGAAATTGCCGCATTTTTAGCCAATATTGCCCATGAAACCAGCGGCGGCTGGGCCACGGCTCCGGGCGGCATGCTGGCATGGGGTCTGTATTTTAACGAGGAAGTCTCCTATGCCGGTACCAGCCAGGTCGGTTACGTTGATTCAAGCAGTCAGGACTTTCCGCCTGTCCCCGGCAAATCCTACCATGGGCGGGGGCCGATGCAGTTGAGCTGGAACTACAATTATGGGCTGATCAGTGCGATCCTGTATCAGGACAAAAACGTCCTGCTAAACAATCCGGAACTGGTAGCACAGGATGGCAAGCTGGGATTTATGACGGCATTGCTGTTCTGGATGACGCCTCAGTATCCAAAGCCTTCCTGCCATGATGTCATAACCAATCTCTGGACTCCTTCGCCGCAAGACGTGGGAAGAGGCATAACCGAAGCCGGCTTCGGGGTGACCATCGTGATTATCAACGGCGGCTATGAAGCCAATAAGGATGCTTCTGATTCCCGTGTGGGCAGAAGAATCGGCCATTATGAGGATATTGCCAGACGCAACGGTGCCGACATAACCGGTGAGAAGCTGGATACCTTGGGAATGATGCCATTTGTATAAGATCGACAGCGTCCGTGAGAGATAAAAGCCCTGCCTGGTTCTTGATGAAACCAGGCGGGGTCTTTATTGCCTAAAAGCAGGATTTCGCATAAAGTTACTGTGGAGCAGTGATTTGATGCACTTTGGCCAGGGAGTGAGCAGAAAGTTGCAGAAACATTTTCCGGCAGAGTTTTCGCAGATAGGATTTGACACTCCATTACAGGAAGGTTATAATAATTTAATGCTATTATTAATTTTTGATAGATAAAGGATGTCTTAGTATTCATCAGAGGGTATATGCAGAGGCTATCATGAAGAATTTTTTTATTATCACCAACCAGACCAAAGACCCTGATCAGGCAATCACAAACCAAGTCAAACAATTATTAATCCAAAAAGGCGGCCGCATTGTCGGGCAGCCGGAGCAGGCAGAGAGTATTCTGGTGCTTGGCGGAGACGGCACCCTGCTTCGGGCCGCAACCGATCTGGTTCATTGCAACATCCCATTCTTGGGTATCAACATCGGGGGCCTGGGCTTTTTGGCAGAAGTGGACAAGGCCAGCATTGATCAGGCGCTGGACAGGCTGGTCAGCGATGATTTTGCCCTGGAAAACCGCATGATGCTTTTAGGAACCGTTAACGACAAGACGTTTTCGCCGTATACCGAACATGCCCTCAACGACATTGTCATTGTCGGGACATCACCCCTTCATCTGAGCTATTTCAGCCTCACTGTCAACGGACTGCTTTTGAACCGCTATGTTGCCGACGGGATGATCGTTTCCACCCCTACCGGTTCTACTGGCTATAATCTGTCCGCAGGCGGACCTATCATAGAGCCGCGGGCAGAAATGATCCTGCTTACGCCCCTGTGCCATCATTCCCTCCGCAGCAGGAGCATCATTTTATCCCCGGAAGATGACATCACGATCACGGTCGATACCGATAAATATAACCGGGAACAAGAGCTGGTGGCGGTATTCGACGGCAACCGGAGAATCAACCTTGCCACTGATGACACCATCAAAATCACCAGATCAGAAAAAGCCACCTCTATCATTAAGCTGAGCACGACCAATTTCTTTGAGATCCTGCAACGTAAAATGGCAGACTAGGGTATCGAAGCCTTCAGTCATTATGATTCATCAAATCCCATGATTCAGTAAAAGGAAACAAGCAAATCAGACAGTAATCAGGAGTCCCCATGAAAAAAAGCCGACACGAGAAAATCAAGGAACTCATCCGTACCCAGGCAATCGAAACGCAAGAAGAACTTGCCGACCAGCTCCGCAATGCCGGTTTCGAGGTTACACAGGCGACCGTTTCCAGAGACATCAGAGAAATGCGGCTTTCCAAGATGCCGGCCGGTTCCGGCAGGCAAAAGTATGTCTTCCTTCCCCAGAACGACCACCAGATGGGGGACAAATACATCCGGGTACTGCGGGACGGCTTTATTTCCATAGAAGCCGCTCAAAATATCCTCGTGGTAAAGACGGTGTCCGGCATGGCCATGGCAGTAGCGGCAGCGATCGATGCCTTTAAATTTCCCGAAGTAGCAGGCTGCATTGCCGGTGATGATACCATCATGGCAGCAGTCAGGACAGTTGACGAAGCATATGAAGTAATGGACAAAATAAAAGAAATGCTGAATTAAAGAATGCCAAATGAATGATATTACATTGAAGGATGTCAAATAGATTGCTGTTAAGTCGATGTTAGAGTTAATATAATAAATTTTAAGAAATGGATAGAGGACTACAATTCGGATGTTAATCAGTTTACATGTGAAAAACTTAGCTTTAATTGAAGAAGCCGAAATATATTTTACCGAGGGCCTTAATGTCATGACCGGCGAGACAGGAGCCGGAAAATCCGTTATTATCGGTTCCGTCAACCTGGCGCTGGGCGCCAAGGCCGACAAAGACTACATACGGAGCGGAGCCGAGTATGCGCTGGTGGAACTGCTATTCGGATTGGAAAATGAAGCCCAGAGCACCTTAGCGGCCTCCATGGGGCTTCAGGCCGACGAGGACGGAATGTTGATCCTGCAGCGAAAGATCATGCCGTCCCGGAGCGTCTGTAAGATCAACGGGGAAACCGTCAGTGCCGGGCAGCTTAAAAGCTTGGCCTCTGTTTTGCTGGATATTCACGGCCAGCATGAGCACCAGTCTTTATTGCGGCCGGCCAGCCACAAGGATATCCTAGACGGCTTTGCCGGTACCGGGCTGGCTGGCATTAAGTCCGAACAGGCCGAACTCTACCGCCGCTATAGTACCGTTTTAAAAGAACTGGAACGGAATACCCTGGATGAAGCTGCCAGGCTGAGAGAAACCGACCTGCTTTCCTTTGAAGTAAAAGAAATAGAAGCGGCCCGCCTGCAGGAAGGCGAAGACGAGCAGGTTGAAAGAGACTATCAGTTTATGTGCAATGCCGGCAAGATCAGGGAAGCCGTCGGCAATGCTTATGCCCTCACCGGATCTGAAAACGGTGCCGGCGCAGGAGCCGGCCGAGCCCTAAAAGAAATAAAAAATGTATCGGTTTTGGATGAAGCACTTGGTTCTCTGGAAGAGCAGCTTCAGGATATTGATTTGCTGCTGAATGATTTTAACCGTTCTGCGGCAGACTATATATCAGGACTTGAATACGACGAGGAAAGCTTCCGCCAGACGGAAGAACGCCTGAATCAGATCAACCGGCTGAAAAGCAAATACGGCCAAACCATTTCCCAGATCCTGAAAGCAAAAACAGAAAAGGAAAAGAAGCTGGCAGTCTTGGAAGATTATGAGAATACCCGTCAGAACCTGCTGATGGAAAAAGAACAGTTAAAAGAGCAGGTTTTGGAAAAATGCCGGGTAATCTCGGAATTGCGGTCAAAGTATGGAAAATCCCTTGCTGGAGAAATGCGAAAGGTGCTGGCTGACCTGAATTTTCAGGATGTGCGTTTTGAAGTGGACATTACGGTCGGCGAGGAGTTCGGCGCTGATGGTTATGACAAGGTGGTGTTTATGATTGCCCCGAACCTTGGCGAGGCGATGAAACCGCTGCAGCAGATCGTCAGCGGCGGCGAGCTGTCACGGATCATGCTGGCGTTAAAGACCGTTCAGGCTGATAAAAATGAGATGCATACCTTGATATTTGACGAGGTGGATGCCGGAATCAGCGGTAAAACGGCCTGGAAAGTGGCGGAAAAACTGGGTCTCCTTGGCTCCGGCCGCCAGGTAATCTGTATTACCCACCTTCCTCAGATTGCCGCCATGGCCGACACCCATTTTGTCATAACCAAAAACGTACGGCAGGACAGAACCGTAACCTCGATTCAAAAAATAAATGATGAAGCAAGCATCCATGAGCTTGCCCGCTTGCTGGGGAGCGAGACCATAACTGATGCGGTTTTAAACAATGCTAAAGAAATGAAAGAATTGGCAGTAAAATCTAAAAAGATGTAAATTAATTTACGAAATATTTCACATACTAAGGGAGACATTTTTATGTCTCTTTTATTATGGCTTGGAAATAACAGTTTAAATTACAGTAGTTTAAATTACAGTTTGATATATAAGATTTAGTAATTAAGAAGATAAGGATGTGAAAATTTGAATCTGCATGACAAGCAACAGGAAATTGAACAATATAGGCAGAATGAATATGAAAAATTAAAATATAAGGAGTTAAATAAATTTAGAAAACGGATTTATTATTATAGAAGATTTTTGTATTTCTTACTGTTTGCGGGAGTTTTAGCTTTTGCTTTGACTTGGTGGCTTTCCATTTGGTCCCGTGTGCCTTCATCCATAAAGCTTCGAGCTGAAACAGCGGAAACACTAGAGTTTATGGTTCCGGTATCAGGCAATATTTATCGTGAGGAAGTGTCTGATAAAAGCATTCCTATCGATCTGCAGCGACCTGTTACCTTTAAAACAGGAACTACCAGCCGTTATACTGTGGATCTGAAAGTATTTGGGATTATTCCGCTAAAAAGCGTTGACATTGAGATTATTCAGGATAAGAAGGTGACTCCTGCCGGTATTCCAATTGGAATCTACGTCAAAACAAAGGGGGTTCTAGTAGTAGGTATTGGCGAATTTGAAGATGAGACCGGACAGACAGTTTCTCCGGCCATGTATATTTTACAGCCGGGTGATTATATATTAGAAGTCAATGACGAAGAAATAACCGGAAAAGATCGTTTGATTGATCTTGTAACACATAGCGAAGGTCAGGCTATGATTATGAAAGTGATAAGGGATATGGAAGAAATAGACCTGATGCTTAAGCCGGCTATGAATTTAAGCGGAGACTATAAGATTGGGGTCTGGGTGAGGGATAACGCCCAGGGCGTCGGTACGATGACATATATTGAAGAAGACGGAACCTTCGGGGCGCTTGGGCATGGCATAAATGATGTGGACATCAGTGCATTGATGACTTTGGGAAGCGGATTACTGTATCATACGGAGATTATCAATATTACTCGGGGTTCAGACGGTTCACCGGGGGAACTGACAGGTTTCATAGAATATGACGAATCCAATTTGCTGGGGCAAATAACCGATAACACGCCTTATGGCATATTTGGTGTTTGTAACGGGTTACGGCCGGAGGACATCGTCTATGAGCCGATGCCGATCGGGTTGAAACAGGATATCAAGAAAGGACCGGCACAGATCATCTGCAGTATTACCGGAGCACCGAAGATATATGATGTGGAGATTACGGAGATTAATTTGGATAATGACAATGTCAACAGAGGCATTGTATTACGTATTACTGATACAGAGCTGCTGAGCCTGACTGGCGGGATTGTGCAGGGAATGAGCGGAAGCCCGATTATTCAGGACGGCAAGCTGATCGGGGCCGTGACCCATGTGCTGGTTCAGGATGCAACCAGTGGGTACGGGATATTTATTGAAAATATGATAGCCCATTAAAAGTAATCTATGATCTAGTATAAACAAACTTTGCGCTGATGTATGATAGCCCCTGTCATGCATCAGCGGAACTTAATATTTTTTTTTCGTATCATTACGAAAAATTTTGATTGAGTATTTTGTAAAACAAGTGTAGAATTTAAAAGTATTGAACAATCATGATCAAGATATAATTGATCAAAAATGATCTTTTGTATCATTCATTAATTAAGGAAGAATTTATGAAAGGCAACATAGAAAAGGCAACATAGAAAAGTCTACATAGAAAAGGAGAATATTATGCCATTAAATAAAAAGCCGGTAAACGGCATGAAAGATATCATGCCTGATGAAATGGCGATCAGGGCTTATGTGACCGGCATAATACGGGATACCTATAGCCAGTTCGGATTTACACCGATCGAAACGCCATGTGTGGAACATATCGGTAACCTGAGCAGCAAGCAGGGCGGGGAAAATGAAAAGCTGATCTTCAAGATATTAAAAAGGGGCGAGAAACTGAACCTGGATCAGGCCAACGCCGAAAGCGACCTGGTAGACGGCGGGCTGCGGTATGATCTGACAGTGCCTTTGGTGCGGTTTTATGCCAATCATGAAAATGAGCTTCCGGTTCCTTTCAAGGCGCTGCAGATGGGCAATGTCTGGCGGGCAGACCGGCCACAGCGGGGGCGGTACCGTCAGTTCATGCAATGTGACATTGATATTTTGGGGGAACCGTCCAACCTGGCGGAGATCGAGCTGATTCTGGCGACGGCTACGACGCTGGGGAAGATTGGTTTCAAGAATTTTCAGATCCGTATCAGCGACAGACGGGTCTTAAAGGCGATGGCTGAGTACAGCGGGTTCGCCGAAGTTTCCTATGACACGGTGTTTATCATCCTCGACAAGATGGACAAGATCGGACCGGAAGGGGTGGCCCAAGAACTGCAGGACAACGGGTTTTCTTCCGATAGCGTCGGCAGGTATATGGGGCTGTTTGAAGCATTGAAAACGGCGGCGGACGGACTTGGCTTTTTAACGGAAACCCTGGAAGGAATCATGGATCCGGAGGCCGGGCAGAACCTTGCGGACATCATTGCTGCCGTCCGGGGAACCGCAGCGGCGGAGTTTGAGATTGTCTTTGACCCCACATTGGTGCGGGGCATGTCATATTATACCGGCAGTATTTTTGAAGTGGCGATACCCGAGTTTGGCGGCAGCTGCGGCGGCGGGGGAAGGTATGACAAGCTGGTCGGGCAGTTCTCCGGGAAAGAGGTTCCGGCCTGCGGGTTTTCCATCGGTTTTGAAAGGATCATCCTGCTGCTTAAGGAAAGCGGCTTTTTGCTTCCGGCGCCGCCGGTAAAAAAAGCCTATCTGCTGGAAAAAGGCCTGGATGCAGATGCCATATGCCGCATTATCAAGCAGGCTCAGGCAGAGCGGCAAGACGGCTGCCAGATATCCATTATCCGGATGAATAAGAATAAGAAGTTTCAAAAAGAGCAGTTAAGTAAAGAAGGATATCAGGAATTTATTGAGTTTTATGTTTAATAGAGGGGAAATTATGATATGCAATAAAGAGATGAGGTCAGAGATGAAGTCAAGAGATGAAGTCAAGAGATGAAGTCAAGAAATGTAATCAAGAGATGATGACAAGAGATGGAGATGAAGAGAACATGGCAGAATCAATCAAAGGGCTAAAAAGAACACATCGCTGTACAGAAGTTTCCGTGGCCGATACCGGCAGCGTGGTAACAGTGATGGGCTGGGTACAGAAGTGCCGCAATAAAGGCGGGATTATTTTTGTGGATCTGCGGGATCGCAGCGGAATCCTGCAGGTTATTCTGGAGGAAACGGACTGCGGCCGGGAGAATTTTGCCAAGGGTGAGCGGCTGCGGAGTGAGTTCGTCATCGCGGTGACGGGTACGGTGGTGAAGCGTTCCGGTGCCGTCAATGAAAACCTTAAAACCGGGGACATCGAAATCAGGGCTGCCGAGCTGCGGATCCTGTCCGAAGCGGAGACCCCGCCTTTTCCCATTGAAGCCGGTTCCCGGACCAAGGAAGAGCTGCGCCTGAAATACCGATTCCTGGATCTGCGGCGGCCGGACCTGCAGGGCAATATCATGCTGCGCAGCAAGATCACGGCTGACATCCGCTCATTTTTAGTGGAAGAAGGATTCCTTGAAATCGAAACGCCGATATTAAATAAATCGACACCGGAAGGAGCGCGTGACTATCTGGTGCCCAGCCGGGTGCATCCGGGCAGTTTTTATGCCTTACCGCAGTCGCCGCAGCTGTTTAAGCAGCTGCTGATGTGTGCCGGATATGACCGTTATTTCCAGATCGCCAAATGCTTCCGGGACGAGGACCTGCGGGCCGACAGGCAGCCGGAGTTTACGCAGGTGGATATGGAACTGTCTTTTGTCGATGTAGACGATGTGATTGCCGTCAATGAACGCCTGCTGCAGGCGGTAGTAAAGAGTTCCGTCGGCCGGGATGTCCCGCTGCCGATACCGCGAATGACATGGACGGAAGCTATGGACCGTTTTGGCACGGATAAGCCGGATACGCGTTTTGGCATGGAGCTGAGGGATGTGTCGGACACCGTGCAAGGCTGCGGGTTTGCCGTGTTTACCGGTGCCCTCACAAACGGAGGGACGGTCAGGGGCATCAATGCCAAGGGCCAGGCGGAAATGCCGCGCAAGAAAATCGATGCCCTGACAGAGTTTGCCAAAGGCTACGGCGCGAAAGGTCTGGCTTATCTGGCGGTAATGCCGGACGGTACTTATAAATCTTCGTTTGCCAAGTTCATGACGGAAGAAGAGTTTGCAGCCCTGATAAAGCTTATGGAAGGAGAAAAAGGTGACCTGCTGTTCTTTGCAGCGGATAAAACCGCCCTGGTCTTAAGCGTCCTGGGGGCTTTACGGCTGGAACTGGCCGGACAGATGGGCCTGATTGATCATGAGCGGCTTGATTTCCTATGGATCACGGAATTCCCCTTGCTGGAATACAGTGAGGAAGAAAACCGTTACGTGGCCGTACATCATCCCTTCACGATGCCGATGGAAGAGGATCTGCCGCTGCTTGAGAGCGGTGACCTAGGGAAGATCCGTGCCAAGGCCTATGACATAGTTTTGAACGGTACGGAACTTGGCGGGGGATCCGTTCGTATCTTCCAGTCAGAAGTGCAGGAAAAAATGTTCGCGATCCTCGGCATGAAAAAAGAAGAGGCGAAAGACCGCTTCGGATTCTTATTGGATGCCTTTCAGTATGGCGTCCCGCCGCATGCCGGCCTGGCATATGGGCTGGACCGTCTGGTGATGCTTCTAGTGAAGGCGGAATCGATCCGCGAAGTAATAGCGTTCCCAAAGGTGAAGGATGCCTCCTGCCTGATGACGAGCGCGCCGGATGTGGTTGACCCAAAACAGCTGGAGGAACTGGGAATCAAGTTAGATGAACATAATTAAGAAAGCTGATTGCACTGCTGTTTTGAAAGACTTCCAAACAACAAAATATAAAAAACCCCAGGTTCTAACGAAAACGTGGTGGCCGCGAGGCTCGGGGGCCGGAGGACTGGATGGTCGGTTTTCTCGGCGGACGCATTAAGTGCCAACGCAGAGGAAACCAATTCAAGTGGAGCCCCTCTGGGCGAGACTTGAATGCTCTGGGTTCCTCGGGTGCTATAAACGCCGCGTCCAGAGAGAAAATCCGACCGTCCAGCTCTCCGGCTCCCGAGCCCCCCTGCGCTCGTTTCAATTCACCAATAAAACATATTGCTTTTCCGCTATTTATCCTATATAATGGTTAACATAATAGAAAATTATGGTAACCATTATTTCGTTTGAATCGTTTTTGGAGGAAAAGATTATGAAAAAACACGGGATCCTAAAATTTTGTCTTTTGGCCTTCCTTGTTCCGGTCATCTTGATTATGCCGGCCGGCCGGCTCAGTGTACAGGCTAAGGAAGTCATTGCAACGGTGCATGGGACAGTTTCTTCGGGAACTACGTCCGAACTGCTGAAGCTGTCAACCCCTCAGGGCAATATGGAGATCAAGCTGGACAGTGACACCGATACCAGCGCCTGTAAGATATTACTGAAAGACAAGAAAGTCTATGTTTCGGTTTCTCACGGTTCCGACGGATATCTTCATGCCGTTAAGATAACTGCCGAAGCACAGTCCACGACTTATACGGTCGATTCAGCGTCAACCTCCAGCGTAACCGGAACCATAGCCAGCAAATCCACGGACAGCATGTTATATCTGAACACGGACCAGGGCGAGATGCAGATCAAACTGGATCCGACTACTGATATGAGCGGATGTTCTGTCTTAGTATCGGGGAAGAAATACAACATCACCTGTTCCCGCGGCTCCGATGCCTACATGCATGCGCTCACGATTACCGATGCGTCAACCGTGCCGCCTGCCACCGCCGGCACGGTTGCCGGTGGCAATGTCACTACGATGACCATTTCCGGGACAGTAGCCAAAAGCACCAAGGAAGACCTGCTCTATCTGTCGACCAAAGACGGTGAAATGCAGTTTAAGATCGACAGCAATGCCGACACTACCCGGGGCATGATACTTACATCGGGGAGAAAGCTGACCGTCACTTTTTATCACGGTGCGGACGCTTACCTGCATGCTGTCGGTATCGTGGGGGAAAAGGACAGCTCGTCGAACGTGAGCATTGATACTACTGCCACTATGACGGTAAGCGGAACCGTCAGCAGCGATTCCAATGAGAATAAACTATACTTAAATACGCCACAGGGCAAAATGGAAATCAAGCTAGATAAAGTTAGCAGTCTGATCAACTGCAAAGTGCTGGTCAGCGGGAAGAAAATCTCGGTGGTCTGTGCCTATGGTTCCGATGCCTATTGGCATGCGACTACTATTACCGGCGCATAATAACCTTAGCGAAACAGCAGTTAAATCCCGCCTGTCATCTGGGGCGGGATTTTGACGTTTTTGGCGATTTTGACGTGACAGCAGCACATAAGTCGCGAAGCCGTCAGGCAGAAATAAGGAAAGAGATTGCTTATGTCAAAACCCTTCAGATTTTTTCTCAAGGGCTTCCGGACGCAGCTGCATGGCTTCCCGGTATTTGGCCGGGCCGATGCCGGTGGATTTGGTAAAGGCCTGGGTAAAATAGCTTTGGGAGGAGAAACCGCTTAACTGGGCAATCATGGAAATTCGAAGATCGGTATTACGCAGAAGCTCCTTGCCGTTCTGGATCCGCTTTTCCAGCAGGTAATTGATGATGGAGATGCCCAGTTCTTCTGTAAACTTATGTGACAGGTAGAATTTATTCAAGTGGGTTACCTTAGAAAGCAGATCCAGGTTGATGTTGTCCTGAAGATGGCTGTCTATGTATTGTTTTACCATATTGCATTCATTGGAAATATGCTGGGGCGGCGTCAGGGCAAACTCGAACTCGGAATTGCGCATCAGGTTGATCAGGATCAGTTCCAGCATGCTCTGGCAGACCTTCTCAAAATAAGGCTTTTTCTCCCGCATTTCTTTTTCCATCTGCCGCAGGAGCGCGTGAGGCGCCGGAAAAACCGACATTTCATGAAAGTTGCCATAATTCTGGCGTTGCTCGTCAAAGATGAAACGGATCCCTTCGATACCCAGGACAATGTATTCCAGCGGTTTTTCGGCTGATGACTTTTCCGTATGGCGGACGTGGGGGTTAATCAGGATCAGGCTGCCTTTTTGAACCGAAAAGTGTTCATCTTCCACATGAAAAGTGCCGTTTCCTCTTAGAACATAGAACAGCTCGGTAAAATAATGGGCGTGCGGGAAACTTCGCCAGTCCGTGTCATAAACGGACTGCGTCACATATAGCAGCTTGCAGGAATTAGGACTGTCAAAATAATTATTAACCTCATAATGTACATAACCCATATGGTTCTCCTATCGCGGCACCAAGTGCACATGATGATGAGCAATATTTTATAAAAACTTGCGCCATGATGTTTCTTGCCGCATACCGGTTTTGTAAAAAAATGTCCAAACGCTTTAGCGGCTGTTTCTCCAAAGTGTACAATAGTGACAAGGAGAACAGGGGGATAAAATATATAATCTGTTTTTATTACTGTTTTATTATATTATAATTGTATTTATAAAGCAAGATAATTATAATTAATGACAACATGCATATATATTTTATAACTGCATACTATTATGATTAATTTATAAGTGGCAGCAATGAAGAATTGTGTGCCAAAACTATAATAAAGGAGGATTATTATGTTGAAAAAAGTTATATCCTTACTCTTGTCGGTATTTTTAATGGCAGGACTTCTGACTGGCTGTACAACAACAGAAGAAACACCATCAACCGATACGCAGGTTGAAACCCCGGTTGAACCGGAACCGGAAGCGGAAACGCCGGCTGAAGCGGAAGCAGCACCTGAAGAACCGGCAGGCCCGAGCGGCAATCTGCAGGTAGCCGCGCTGGAAGGCGCATACGGCGAATTATGGCCGGCTTTGGTTGAAGGCTTTAATGTCCTTTATCCCGATGTTACCGTAGAACTGATTTCTGACATGTATATCGAAGATGTAATCAGCCCCAGCATGCAGGCCGGAGAATTCCCGGACGTAGTTCATCTTGCTACAGGCCGTCCGCTGGCACTGACTGAGACCATGATTAAAGACAATGCCCTGGCGGATCTGTCCGATCTGATGACCATGACCGTTCCCGGCGAATCCGTAACGGTAGGCGAAAAGATCATCCCTGGCTTTATCGGAAACTCGCTGACCACTCCTTATCCGGATGGAAAGCCTTATCTGACCCCTACTTTCTATGATCCCTGCGGACTGTTCTACAATGCCGCCCTGTTTACGGAAAAAGGCTGGAGCGTTCCTACTACTTGGGATGAAATGTGGGCTTTAGGCGATCAGGCTGCCGCTGAAGGCATTGCCCTGTTTGCTTATCCGACAGCAGGATATTTTGACGCATTATTCTATGCCCTGTTAAATTCCGTGGGCGGACAAGATTTCTTTAGCCGTGCCACCCATTTTGAAGAAGGTATCTGGGAAACTCCCGAAGGTACACAAGTAATTGAGATCATGACCAAGCTGGCTTCCTATACCGATCCTTCGGTTCCGGCTAATGCCAATGGCGATAATTACTTAAAGAACCAGCAGCTTCTGCTGGACAACAAAGCCCTGTTCATTCCTTGCGGAACCTGGTTTGTCGGCGAGATGCAGGATGCTCCTAAGGCTGATGGCTTTGAGTATGGCTTCATGGCTTTACCGGCAACCAGTGCAGGCGGAGACCGTTACTGCTACACCTATTTTGATCAGGCATGGATTCCGGCCGCTGCCGCGAATCAGGATCTGGCAAAACTTTGGCTGAGCTATCTCTACAGCGATACTGCAGCTGCTATCTTTGGTCAGTATGACGCTTCGATTTCAATCGTCGGCGCCAATGACTTCCTGCCGGCAGACAGCCAGAAGAGACTTTTCAATGCTACTTTCGAACAGTCAGTAGCAGCAGTCGGCGGCTTTGCCACTACTGAAGCAGTAGAAGGTTTATCACCCAATACCGCCTTCTTTGATCCGGTTAACAGCCTTGTATCCGGTGACAAGACCCAGGAACAATGGCTGTCAGAAGTTATCGAAGCCAATGACAGATTACGGGATGCTTTGGTAGAATAGGCCTGAATCAGTAAATAACACAAGTATATTACAATAATTGATATGGCGGCGGCGGCAAAGCCGCCGCCATTTCTAAAAGGAGGCCTGACATGAGCAAACGCAAAGGACGTAACCGTTTTCTCTTTTTCTGTCTGTTCCCGGCGGTGGTACTGTTTCTGGTTTTCATGGTTTACCCCACCCTAAGCGTGTTCCGAATGTCTTTATATAAATGGGGCGGTTTCACGGCCAAAAAAAGTTTTGTCGCATTTGATAATTTCCTGCTCCTGATCGAGGATGATAAGTTTCTGCGCTCGATGCAGAATACCATCCTGCTGATCGTGCTTGTGAGCGTGTTTACCTTGGGGCTGGCGCTGGTCTTTGCTGCTATCCTGACAAGGGAGAACCTGCGCGGCAAGAACCTGTACCGGGTTATTTTCTACATCCCCAACATCCTGTCGATTGTCGTGGTTTCAGCTATTTTCAGTGCGATCTATGATCCGGCCCAGGGCCTGCTCAATTCGATCCTGGCAATCTTCAAGGGAGCCGATGCCGAACCGGTCTATTGGCTGGGAGACCAGAAAATCGTTATTTTCTCCGTAGCGATCGCGATGATCTGGCAAGCCATCGGCTATTACATGGTCATGTATATGGCCAGCATGGCTTCCGTTCCGGAAAGCCTGTATGAATGCGCGGATCTGGAAGGAGCCAGCCATACCAAGCAGTTTTTCTCTATTACCCTGCCTTTGATATGGACTAACCTGCGCACCACCCTGACGTTTTTCATTATCAGCACGATCAATCTGTCCTTCACGCTGGTCAAGGCGATGACCGATGGCGGGCCGGACAGTTCCACGGAAGTTTTCCTGAGCTATATGTACAAACAGGCATATACCAATTCAAGTTACGGTTACGGTATGGCTATCTGCGTGGTCGTTTTCATATTTTCATTTGCGCTTTCGGCAATCCTGAATGCGATTACCAAGCGGGAACATCTGGAATTTTAAAGCGACAGCACGAAAGTAAGCGTTTTCAAATATTGATTTTGGTCCGTTTAAGCGGATATGAGGTAAATTATGCGTAAATCAAATATATTAAGTAAAGCTTGTATGTATCTCGTTCTGAGTGTGCTGGCGGTTACAGTAGTGGTACCGATGTTCTGGGTGTTTATGGCCAGTGTGAAGCAGAACAGTGAGTTCTACCAGAATCCTTGGGCTTTGCCGGAAACACTTTGGATACAGAATTTTGCCGGAGCCTGGAACGAGGCCCGGATGGGCGAGTTTTTTATGAATTCCGTGATAGTGACGGCTGTCGGGATCGGCCTGCTGCTGGTCATTGCCCTGCCTGCGGCTTATGCCTTGTCGCGCTTTAAGTTCCGTATCAGAGGGGTGCTGAATATACTGTTTATGGGCGGCCTGTTTATCAACATGAACTATATCGTCGTGCCGATCTTCCTGATGTTAGTTGACGGCGACCGGGCTTTGCGGCCGATTATCGGCACCAGCTTCTTTTTGAACAATATATTTATCCTGGCATTGGTGTATGCCTCGACGGCTCTGCCATTTACCATTTATCTGCTTTCCAGTTACCTCTCTACCCTGCCTCATGAATTCGAAGAGGCGGCCTATGTGGACGGGGCGGGTTATTTCAAGACCATGGTCAGGGTAATCCTGCCGATGGCGCAGCCCAGTATTGTCACGGTTATCTTATTTAATTTCCTGTCCTTCTGGAATGAATATATATTATCGATGACATTGCTGAATGAAGCGAACGGAAGCAGAACCCTGCCGGTTGGCCTGATGAATCTGATGAAAGGGTTCCGATCGGCGGCTCAGTACGGACAGATGTACGCAGGACTGGTAATCGTCATGCTTCCTACCCTGATTCTTTATATCTTTGTTCAGAAGAAACTGACACAGGGTATGACGCTGGGCGGATTGAAAGGATAGGTGGAATATGAATGAATATCGTATGAGAAGATGGGAAGGAATCCTGTCAGCCCTCTGGTTTATTTTCTGCATGTGGCTGATTATCAACGGGCAGAGGGAGATCAGCTGGTTTTCCTTGCTGAATATGCTGCTTGGCGTGGGCGGCTTGCTTGTCTTATTGTTTTTATATAATATGCGATTTAACCGTGTTGATAAACATTAGAAAGAAAAACAGGTTACACAATTGAAAGATGTGATTACTGAGTATAATGTGTAATTTATCTGTGAGCAGATCCGCAGGCCAAAAGCGTACGGCTTAGCTTGCGTAATGCAAGAGGTGTAAAATGACGACTTCAAGAATGACAGGCCGGGTTACGATACCGACCGATATAGATATCATCCCGCAGACGCTGGAAATGCTGAAGCGCTGGGGAGCCGATGCGATCCGTGACTGTGACGGGACGGAGTTTCCTGCCCCGTTAAAGGAAAGCGGCGCCAAGATCTATGCAACTTATTATACCACCAGAAAAGACAATGACTGGGCCAAGGCTCATCCGGAAGAGATTCAGCAGTGTTACCTGATGACGGCATTTCACACCGCCAGCACGGAGTCACTTTCCATCCGTCTGCTGGAGGGCATCAGCGGGCAGCTAGTCCAGGTAAACAGCCGTGACGACGTAAAGCGCTGGTGGGAAGTAATTGACCGCACCACGGGCGAAACGGTTGCCGCCGACAGCTGGAATTATCAGGAAGAAAGCGGCAGCGTTGTCATCAAGGGAGCACAGCGGTTCCATGAATATACGGTAAGTTTCCTGGCTTACCTGATCTGGGATCCGGTACATATGTACAATGCCGTGGTAAATGACTGGAAGGATTTTGAACCGCAGATTACCTTTGACGTCCGCCAGCCGGCGACCAAGGCGTATTCACGGGAACGCCTGCGCCGTTTCCTGACAGACAATCCCCATGTCGATGTGGTTCGTTTTACTACGTTTTTTCATCAGTTCACCCTGATCTTTGACGAGCTGAAACGGGAAAAATATGTTGACTGGTACGGGTATTCCGCCTCTGTCAGCCCTTATATCCTGGAGCAGTTCGAAAGGGAAGCCGGTTATCCTTTCCGGGCCGAATATATCATTGACCAGGGCTACTATAATAACCAGTACCGCGTCCCGAGCAAGGAATACAAAGATTTTATGGCCTTCCAGCGCCGGGAAGTGGCCGCCTTGGCCAAAGAACTGGTGGACATCACCCACGAGTTCGGCAAGGAAGCGATGATGTTCCTGGGCGATCATTTTATCGGGACAGAACCCTATATGGAGGAATTTGCCGCGATTGGACTGGACGCGGTAGTCGGCAGTGTCGGTAACGGCAGCACATTGCGGCTGATCAGTGATATCAAGGGGGTTGATTATACTGAAGGCCGTCTGTTGCCTTACTTTTTCCCTGACACGTTCCATGAGGGCGGCGACCCCGGGCACGAAGCGAAAGAAAACTGGCTCTGTGCCCGCCGGGCCATTATGCGGAGCCCGATCGACCGGATCGGTTATGGCGGCTACCTGAAACTGGCACTGGAATTCCCCGATTTTGTGGACTATGTGGAGAAGATCTGCAATGAATTCCGCACCTTTTATAACAATGTGAAAGGCGCTGCCCCGTATTACTTCAAACGGGTCGCCGTCCTGAACTGTTGGGGCAAGGCCCGCTCCTGGGGCTGCCATATGGTGCATCATGCCCTGTATCAGAAGCAGAATTACAGCTATGCGGGGGTAATAGAGATTCTTTCCGGGGCGCCTTATGCGGTGTCGTTTATCAGCTTCGACGACATCCTTGCCGATCCCGGCATCTTGGATGACTTCGACGTCATATTCAACATCGGTGCCGGGGATACCGCCCATACCGGCGGTTTCTATTGGCAGGATCCGGCCATCGTCACGGCGATCCGCAGCTTTATTGCCGGTGGCGGCGGCTTTATCGGCGTCGGTGAACCGTCAGGCCATCAGTGGCAGGGGCGTTATATGCAGCTGGGGCAGGCGCTGGGTGTGGAAAAGGAAACGGGATTTACCTTGGGGTATGATAAGTATAACTGGGAAGAAAAGTCTCATTTCATTACTGACGGCGTTATGACGGATATCGATTTCGGCGAGACGGCCGGAACGGTTTATGCTTATGCCGGCACGGCGGTATTGGTTCAGAGAGACAAGGAAGTCCTGCTTGCGGCTAATGAATACGCGGAGGGGCGGACGGTCTATCTCAGCGGGCTGCCTTACAGCGCGGAAAATGCCCGGCTCCTGCATCGGGCTATCCTCTGGTGTTCTCATGCGGAAGACCAGCTGTACCGGTGGTTTTCGGAAAATCCGGCGGTTGATGTGCATGCTTATCCGGACAGCGGGCGGTACTGTGTCTGCAATAATAGTGACAGGCCGCAGGCTACGGTGATTTATGACGGCGACGGCGAGCGGCGGATTGTTGACTTGGAGGGCGGCGAGCTTTGCTGGTATGAGACGGTGTAGAGGTGGTTGGACTCAATAAATGTGATTGGATTTGCTCCGGTATGATATTATTGTCGTATCGGAGTTGTTGTTTGTATTGGCGATATTTTAGTGAAAGATAAGCAATGCCACCCGTTACCGGTCAAAGTATGAGAAGAAAAGAGGTTGAAGAATGAAAATGCGTGACGTGTATACCTGTCCCTTAGAATTTACTCATGATATAACAAAAGGCAAATGGAAACCGATTATTTTGTGGCAACTCGG